>FLOH01000703.1_pt1 | contig 63151 bp, 47 predicted proteins | sample 756751 | NCBI WGS metagenome assembly FLOH01 (sample SAMEA4026879, study PRJEB14308) | marine metagenome | biome: coastal water; material: water | depth 74 m
GCGTCAGATGTGTATAAGAGACAGTGCGCTTGCATAGTCCCTCTGGATTGTGGGCAACATCGTAAAGCACCGGAGGTGATATTTGCAGAGCTTGCATGCGACCTCGCCAGATCATGTCATCCAAGCCCTTCTGTATGAGTGACTCATCCAACCTGAAGCCCAACTCATCCAGGGTTGCCAGTACATTGGTAAAATTCTCCACTTGATGGCGTCCCAGGAGGGGTAATTCAATATCAATGACTTGTCCGGCTATTTTGCTTTTCACCCGCTGAGACATACCGTGAGGTTTGACATCTTGAATCATGACCCTGTCAGGGACATAAATATATGTCGAATTTACTTGTTGACTCTTCTGCTCAACGACCTGTTTGACAACATCTGGATTCTTTCCAAGCAGAATTGGGCGATGCGGCTTTATAATGCCTGCCTTTTCACCTGCAATCAGAGAGAGAGTATCTCCCAGGATATTCTCATGGTCCATGGACACGCTGGTAATGATACTGGCAATGGGGTCCACTACATTTGTGGCGTCCAGTCGGCCACCGAGACCAGTTTCAATGACGGCGAAGTCAACAGATTGTTCTTTAAAGTATGTCATTCCCAGCGCTGTCAGGACTTCAAAAAAGGTGATACCCAATTCATCAATATGAACCCGCCATTCTTCAACTTTTCTGATAATAAACGCATCAGAGACCAGGGTATTGTCTACTCTGATACGTTCGTTTGGTATGATCAGATGGGGTGAGGTAAACAAACCCGTTTTTTTTCCATAAGCCCTGAGAATCGCAGCCAGCATTGCTGCAGTGGAACCTTTCCCGTTGGTTCCGGCGATATGAATAACCGGATATGATGCATAAGGATTACCAAGCCTGTCCATAAACGCTTCAACCCTGGACAACTCAAGCTTGACCCCTGGTACAGTTAAGCCAAAGATATAATCGAATACTGATTTAGAATCCGGAGTGTTCAAGTCGTTTAAGCCCCAATCTCTATTGAAATGGTATGGTGTGTTCTATTTGTAAGATTCCAGAACTTCCAGCTCCACCTTGAACAGCTTATCAAGGGGTCTTCCCAAAAATCGGGATGCAGTTTCTTCGAACTTTTGCGGGAAATCAGAAACATAAAATTTATGCCTCCCCGGGTCACCGTTTCCATGATTCAATAATCCCATATCTTGCAGCACCTTTTGGACCCGGGTCGCTGTTTCTTCTCCTGAATCAACGAGCCGAACCGAGGGGCCCATGACTTCCTGGATAATTGATTTGAGATAGGGATAATGGGTGCACCCCAGGATAAGCGAATCTGGCTTCTGGACTTTGAACGGTTCCAAATAGCTCTCCAGGACTTGCGTAACCACACCATCATGTGGCCAATCCTCTTCTACCAGTGGTACAAGCAAAGGACAAGCCTGATCCGTCACTTCTATTTCTGGATCAAGAGCTCGGATCGCTGTTCGATAAGCACCAGAGCGTATGGTAGAGGCAGTACCGATCACCCCAATACGTTTATGCTTTGAATATTTAACAGCAGCTTCAGAACCTGGTTCAATCACGCCTACAATTGGAATGCTAAAACTCTGTTGGAGACTCTCCAAGGCAACAGCAGAGGCTGTATTACAGGCCACAACAATCATTTTGACCTGTTTTTCCCTCAGAAAAGCAGAAATTTGATGCGCGAATCGGATGACTGTCTCTTCAGATTTTGAACCATAGGGAACTCGTGCAGTATCCCCAAAATAGATGAGGTGTTCATGGGGCAATAAATCAATGATTGCTCTTACGACTGAGATACCTCCCAGTCCGGAGTCAAAGACACCGATGGCTTGTTCAGAAATTAATTTATTCAAGGTGATAACAACTTTTCATGACGAGTTTTATATTTCATCAGGGCATCAAATATCCCTTCAGCTGCTTTCTGTCTGTAGGAAGCCTGCTTCAACCGGCGAGCATCATTTTTATTAGAAATAAATCCTAACTCGATAAGTACATTAGGCATTGAAGCGCCAATCAATACAATAAATCCAGCCTGTTTAACCCCTCTATTCTGGCCCACCAACCTCTTGTCAAATTCTCGCTGTGTCAAATCGGCCAGGGTTTCACTTTGTTGCATGAAAGAGCTCTGGGCCATGGTAGCGAGGATTAATTGCTCAGTGCTCAACTTGTCGTATTGGTCAGTATTTTGCTCAAGCTTGATTACAGCATTTTCCATTTCGGCAACGGCAACAGCGGCATCTGTTTTTCCAGGTCGGAGTAAATAGGTTTCAAAACCCGATGCATTTTTATTCTTATTGGCATTGACGTGGATACTCAAGAAAACTTTTCCACCGGCTTCGTTGGCGATTTTGGTACGTTCCCATAGTGGAACAAACACATCAGTCTCTCTGGTATATATAACTTCAATATCAGTTCTTGTTTCAATCAGTTTTCCCAAGCGCTTAACGACATCAAGGGTGATTTCCTTCTCTCTCAGACCGTTGCCACGGGCCCCAGGATCGTGGCCACCATGCCCGGCATCGAGTACCACCTTATCTAGCTTCCATTTCTCACGTTCTTTTTCCAGATAGTGGGATTGATCAATAACATAGGGTCGACGAATGGTCAGTAAAATTTCTGGAGGTGAATCACGATGCAAAACATCAACACCTTCCACAGTACCGCGCAGGCGAAATGTGAGTTGAGAGGTGCCATCCAACTGATCGGCAGTCACCGTCCTGATGCTGCTATTCTTAGGGATTTCAGTGTTGTCAAGACCTGGCTTATTCACTTTTGCACCAGGCAGAGTGACATAGAGCCACTCCTCCCGGTTTATCCAGGCTTTTACAGAATTGGCATCATAACGATTGGCAGTACGAATCCGAATAACTGTCCCATTTTGACGTTCTTCTATATTTGCTGACACAATGTCAAAGGGGGAGTATTTGGATGGTTCAGCTTCTTTTTGGACCTGCAAGTCAGCTGTATCAGAACCAGATAAAATTGTGACTCCCGAGACCAGACCCACCATTTTCAGAATGTTTACAAAATCATCCATTGGAAGGTAAGTTTCGCCATCAAAGAAAATTACAGCGTGGGACATCTGAAATGTTTTATCCTCAACCATGACGTAGTGGTTGTAAGCAGTTACCTTGAATTTCAGGCGACCGATACGGAAGACGGATTTTCTAACAGCCGGATTCAGGAACGCCGATATTTTATAGGCATCCAGCAAATCCTGAAGTGAAATATATTGGTATTCATTTATGACATAGACTGGAATCGCAGGTACATATCTATCATTACTTGCTTTTTGAAGAATAAGTTCAGTCCTTCTTGCCTGTAGGGAAGCGACCAGAAAAAGCAGGATGATTGCAAAAACTATATATCGAAGGCGGTTCATATTTAGCGTTGAAAATAGTCTGAGAGGAATTATAAGACAACGGACATCTGAAGGCTGAAAGCAAGTTGTTTGGGTAAACTGGCGTGTTCAAATGAGCGGGTTTGAACCAATTTTAGCTCAATATGGAACCAATTGACCAGTTGTTGTTTTAGATACAGGAACCAACGATCACCATCATCAAATGCGGTGTAAAAACCAAAGCTTTCAGCAACGCTGGTCTCATAAACACTTAATCTCATGGTGTAGTCCGGGATGGAAAATCTTACATAACCTGTTGCCCATTTCCAGCTGCCTTTTTCCCAGGTCAGGCGCTGTTGAATCAAGAAAGCGGTTTCCTTTCCGTGAAAGGCTGATTTTATATTTACGCGATAATTAAGCTGGGAGGAAAATATATGAGTGAGTGACAGGGCCCCCTTTGTCAGCTTTTGACCTGATAGCTGACCCGCCCAGACATCCCCCTCCAACACTGGGCACTCCTTTTTTTGACTAAAATCGATCTGAATAATCTCCTTATCCAGTTTCTGGATGACCTGAACTTTGTGCTGCTGAATAGCCCTGTAATCATGCACAGACTGAAGATAAATGGAAAGACCTGTATCAAAGGCATAGCGGATTTGCAGTTTCTGATTGGGCCGGAGGTGGGCACGGGCTGAGAGTCCCTTTTCATTTGATGCAGATGTACCCAGGAGGGTTGGTATGGCCCCGGGAGCCAGGACTTCATGTGAGCTAAAATGTCTATATTGAAGCGACACATGTAGGTCAGGTGTCAGGTAAGCCCAGGTGCCGATTATCCTGTGGTTCTTGAGATCAAGGCTATTTGTGTAGAATTGTAGCTTTTGTGAGCTGCCCAAATCACTTGAAAGTCCCAACTCAAAGGCTAACCCAGCTTTCATATGGGGATTATAAATGGTAGATCCATAAAGCTGGAGCCCTGAGGAGACTGTTTCCAGGGATAATCCGAAATCGCTCGCCCTTTTGTATTCAAAAATTCTGCCTGTGGGGTGAATTCCATCTCCATCGACTTTGAACTGATCCCCATACCTTGTGCCTTCAATCACACGACTGGAAATAAATGTAGCTCCACGAATTTCTCTGAATGAAAAGCTACCGGCAATCCCACGGAAATAATCAATCTCTCTACTTGAATAGTGAGGTCGGATTGTTGATTGCCTTGTGCGGATAAGTGAACCAGGATGCAGACTTGGCCGCGATCCCTGCTGATTAAGGATTAGTCCGCCACCCCAGCTTACATGAAAGTCCCCAAGAATGATGTTGTCAAAATGAGGTATGGATTGGCTGCTCAGGGTAAAGATAGAATGGTCTGTTAATTCACTCTCACCTGGGTCCTGTTCGCTGAGAACCATTGCTGATCCCCATCTATTCCTCAAGCGACCTTTATTCAGAATGCGCCAGCCATTCAGGGAGGGGGAGTATTGTATGCGTTGCCGCATTTGGATTTGAGTTTGCTGAGAATCCTGTTTTATATCTTTCTTCAACAGGATTAGATCACTCCCATGGATTTTTCGCCGAAGGGACTTGAGGCTGCGTTCACCCTCCTGCCAGGTAAGTATGGTCTCAATTGCAGCGCTGGAATAACCATGGTCAGCCAGGGCGTTGGCGTCAGCTGTTTCAATTGAAAATGGTTGAAATATCGTATTCAGTAACTGATCCAAATATTGAGTCTCATCGGGATCATCCAACTCGTTTTCCTCCAGGGGTCCATGATTTTGTGGATTTGCAATAAAGGGGAGCACCAGGAAAATAATGATATACCTCATGGCAACACCAGCTCTAGACCAAAACCATGCGACACTGGTAAATGGGGGTGCATTACACACACATAATGAAGCGCCATTTTTCGAATACGAATCCGCCACCCTGCTGACATCATTCCGCTTAGCTCTCGATACCCAACACCTACCTGCCAGAATGATCTGGGGGAGATCTGCAATCCAATGCAGGTCTCCAGTGGGAGGGCAGACTCTTTTTCAAGAGCAATTACAAGTTTTGCTGGTCCAACCAGATATTCCCCACCCATATGAAATTTCTGAGGAAGAGATAGAGCACTCCCCCATTGAATCACATGTTCCATCACAGAGCCCATTTTAAAACTATTAGATATTTCTGCATATGAACTCAAGGATATGGACATAGCGTATTGAGGAGTAATGCCTGACATGGAAAGATGATGATAATTCAATGTCACGCCCACCCTATAACCCTTTTCAAGAGTCCAGCTAGAACCATTGATTAATTTTAGCTCAGCATAATGGTCATCGCCGAAATACTCCAAATTGTGAATATACGGTCTGTGTTTAAAGGAATTCTGGATGGTAACAGAGCCCGCCTGAAGATCAAGAGATTGAAATGGGTTCTGGTAGGAGAGAATTATTTGGGTGTATGGACTTTTCTCCATTAAAGCAGGATTTAATGAGAACTGATGCGGATGATGTCCCAGAACTTTGATGTTTGCTGTTGCGGCTGGCCAGCCCAGCCCGATATACTCGAAGGCACCATACAGGGGAGCTATGCGTGATATGACTGCAAAAACCACAGCACATACGCACATCTTTTTTTTGATGTGAGTCATGATTTTCCCAATTTTTGACTTTGAGGTTTGTTTTTAAAGTGTAGGCTATATTAATGTAGAAATCGGTGTGTGGCAATAGCTTTCAGGGAGGAATTTCGATCATGATTCAAACTTTTTCTAGAGCGATGAAAGACGAACTCATCAAGCAAATTCAAACTTATTTTTCTACTGAATTGAGTCAGGAATTGGGCAACTTTGAGGCAGAATTCTTGTTGGATTTTTTTAGTGAAAATATAGGACCACACTACTACAATCAGGCTATCCGCGATGTTCAGAAACATCTCTCAGGGTATGTTGAAACACTCAATGAGCGTATCGATGAGCTTGAAAAGCCCTTGCCTGAATCTGCTTAGCGGTACACCAGAGTCAGATAGACTTTAGGGAGCAGATATTCCCTGTCACCATCTTTGACCGAAATAAAACGCGCATCCCCCCTCAGGTCAAGGCGTTCACCCAATCGATAATTTACACCCATCAATGGTCCCTGACCTTGCCAGTGATCAGTTTCTCGAGAGGCAGCTGCATAGTCAATGTTCCTTTTATGCGTGAGATAACCAAACCAACCTTCCCAGCCCCTATAGCTGTAGAAAAGCTCCATAGTCAATTCGGATTGTTCTCTACTGCTATTGACCTCCTGAATGAAGGCATCCCAGCTCAGTTTGCCTTCATCCTCCCACCGAAAAGCAGCCTTGGAACTAATTGACCAGCGCCTTCCAAAATTATAATTGATATGTTTAGTTAGTTCCAGAGATCTGTGAACAAAACTGCGAGAGGGTTGATCTAGTTCAATAAATAGGTCATCGTAATCATAGTCAAAATAATTGCTACGTATGCGTGCGCGACCATCCCCTGACCACTTGTGCCTGTGCCAGGCCACTCCCGACCATAATACCAGATTACGGTTCCAATGATTTTCAGAACTACGGGTATTAAAGAGATAAATCAGGTGGAACAATCCCAACTTGGTGCCTACCTCAAGTCTGTAAAAGGGAGATGGTTCCCAGATCGTTCTGATTTCTGTGTTTAAACGCCACTCATCCCTATCATCATCGTTTGTCGTATCTGGCGTATCATACTCCAGTCTTGAAAGAGATGAAATCCATTGTAGCGTGTCCACTGGTCCTGCCTTCTGCCAAAGCAGAGACTCCTTTAACTGGTACAGAACCTGGGTATAATCCACATAATATTTATTCTGAGAATTTTCAATTTTAAAGGCTGTCATCGTTGAAAAGTTGGGGTTATTTAACTCAAGCGAGGTCTCGTTTAACAAAGAAAATCGTTTCCTGTCCTCACTTGATAGATTCAGAGTTGAATTTTGATCAACGCGTTTTCGACTGATCTTTGTCAACTGGTCTCCCCAATCCAGGCGATGAGAGAGATGGAGGTTTTTTCCCAGGTGATAGGTGAACATATTCTGCCAATTCAGATTCTCATTGCTCCTGGATTGAGAGCTCCCCAGTGAGTCAGTAAAAAATGCCTGCAAGCGAGCTTCTCTGTTGATTGAAGTTTGGAAAGTGGAAATTTGACCAAAACGAACGTGATACTCTCCCCGGGCATTCAGGGAGTGATTTAAATGATCGGTTAATTGATCCCTGGATCCATTAATATTGATTGATGATCGCTGTCCTGTGGATTGCCAAAACTTGCCAATATCCAACTCACTTGTCCATCCTTTATCCACAATCCCGTAGCGTTCTACGGATCTGCCGCCAATAAATATGGACAGATTATCATTGTGCTTGATACCAGCAAGCAAAGCCCAGTTGTCAATTGATGACGCGAGACCCGTCCGATGATCCTGATGTTGCCCACTCTCCAGGCGAATACTTTTACTGCGATTAGTGCCCCATGAAAAATCACTACGTAATCGATGTTCTATGGAAAATTGCTTATCATTTGAGAGATCACTATCATATGAAAATACTTTGTACCTGAGTAAATCGATGACCTGGATATCGCTATTAGAAAAATGCTGGGTATAGTTGAGTTGAAAATCGTTATTCGTGGAAAGATTATCCTGACGAAAAATATAGGCCAGAGAATCTCTTCCATCAGCTAGCAAGCTACCCATCAGTAGTACACTCAGGACTGGCGCAGTTAATATTCTTCTCAGTGCGGGAAGCAGGTTTTGAGCAGTATTTAAAGCTGTTGAGGATTGGCTGGGTTTGTCAATGTCAACCCCAAAGATACGCCTCGGGGATTTATGATAATGCCAGGTCCTCAATCAATTCTCATTTGTTATGAGATGTATAAATTTCGATTTCTTTGTACCTGGTAATCCATTTACCTGGTTTCACCATTCTTTTTGGTTTCAGTAACAACATGAAACACCTTTTCACCTGGTTTCGCCATACGAAACCGCTCTCGCGCAATGCGCTCCAGATAGTCTGGATCATTTAATAAACGGTCACGCTCACTTTCCAACTCGGCCTTTTCAATTTCCAGACGAGAAATGTGTGCTTCCATATCCCTGATTTCCTGCTTGAGCTGGAGGAGGCTAGAGAGTCCTTCGTCCCTCATTACAAATATCTGGAACAGAATCAATAATATGATAGCCCCCGATACCCAGGCGACCTTATTCTCAAATATACTGCCCGATTTCCGCGAGGAGCGACTTGTTGATGAGCGTGACCGCTTTTGTGCCATGTGAATCCTTATCTAGGATTAAGGGCCTTAAGACCTTTAAAGGTGGCCAGATCACCCAGCTCTTCTTCGATTCGCAGGAGCTGGTTATACTTGGCAATACGATCGCTGCGTGAGGCAGATCCCGTCTTGATCTGTCCTGCGCCAGTGGCTACAGCCAGATCCGCAATGGTGGTATCTTCTGTTTCACCTGAACGATGGGAAATAACACAGGTCATATTGTTCTCCTGTGCCAGCTTGATCGTATCCAGGGTCTCAGTCAAAGTTCCAATCTGGTTCAATTTGATTAAGATGCTATTCATGGCACTCATATCGATGGCTTTTTGAAGTCTCACTGGGTTGGTCACCGTAAGATCATCGCCAACCAACTGAATTTTGTCACCCAGCTTGGCATATAATTTCTGCCAGCCTTCCCAATCGTTTTCGTCCATCCCGTCCTCGATGGAGACGATGGGGTACTTGGAAATCCAATCAGCATAAAATTCTACGATTTCATCTGAATTCAGTGTTCGACCTTCACCGGCAAGACTATACAAACCTGTTTTAGGATCATAAATCTCACTTGAAGCAACATCCAGGGCAATAAAGAGATCCTTGCCAGCCTTATAACCAGTCTTTTCAATGGCTTCCAGGATAACTTCAACTGCTTCTTCGTTTGAGCGGAGATTAGGTGCAAATCCACCCTCGTCGCCAACTGACGTATTCATTCCCTTGCTTTTGAGAACCCCTTTGAGCTGGTGAAATGTTTCCGCACCCATTTGCAGGGCTTGCTTAAATGTGGTGGCTCCAAGGGGAAAGACCATAAATTCCTGAAAATCAACATTGTTGTCGGCATGCTCGCCACCATTGAGAATATTCATCATCGGAACAGGTAGGAGTGTTGCATCCTCACCCCCGAGGTATTCATAGAGGGTGAGATCAAAATCCATGGCTGCAGCTTTGGCCGTTGCCAGTGATATGCCCAGAATGGCATTGGCTCCGTATTTGGATTTATTGTCAGTGCCATCTGCTTCTATCATTTTTTCATCCACTGCACGCTGTTCGACGGCTTCCATTCCAATAACCACATCTGCCAGGATATCATTAACATTGGCGACAGCTTTGGTCACGCCTTTCCCGAGATAGACTGATTTATCTCCATCCCGCAACTCCATTGCTTCATGCTCACCTGTAGAAGCTCCTGAAGGAACGGCGGCACGTCCAAAGGCACCACTTTCCAGGTAAACATCTACTTCAACAGTTGGATTCCCACGAGAATCCATGATTTGACGACTAAAAACATCAACAATTTTTGACATACAAACTCCGATTAAATTTTTCGTTTATTGGGGTAATTAATAGTGTTCAGCACAGTACTCATCGGCTCACAATGTAATCTAAAAGCACAGGGTCTGAAAGAGTGAGAGTATAAAGTATGAAAACTCAATTTCATTAGTATTAGATATGAATAATTGTTTTCACTGAGGTGGATTCCAGACCATTTCAAACCATGCTGATGTCTCTGGGGAAACCAGGAATTTTGATAGCCTTCAGCCTCTGCTAAAACTATTATAAAGCATGCTGGACACTAAACTTTCACATCTAGTCTTGAGTATGCTGAGCATCATCCTTTTCGGGACCACGGGCTATGTAATTATTGACCATGTCGGATGGTTTGACGCCTTCTATATGACGGCTATTACCCTTGCTACAGTCGGATTTCAAGAAGTCTGGGAGATGTCTGATCTTGGTCATCTCTGGACCATTGTAATTATGTTTTCAGGAATCGGTATGTTCTTCTTAATTGCTGGTCATATTGCTACGCAAGCGGTGGATCTCAAACGTTACAGGAGGTTTCGCATGGCGAAACGAGTTAAAAAATTAAACGAACACTTCATTCTGTGCGGCTATGGACGGATGGGACAGGCCATCGCCAGAGAGCTTCTAAGCGCTGGTAAAAGTTTTGTCGTGATTGAAAAGGATGAAGATAAGATCGCTACCCTGATACAAAATGATATTGTTCTTATAGAAGGTGACGCGACTCGGGACGAGGTCTTATTGAATGCGGGAATTGAGAATGCCACGACGCTTATTGGTGTTTTGAGAGATGATCAGGACAATCTGTTTTTAACCCTCTCAGCCAGAAGTTTGAGGAGTGATCTTTTAATTCTGACCAGAGCGGCAGTTCCGGCATCTATCGCCAAGATGACCCGGGCAGGAGCAAACCATGTGATCAACCCCTATGAAGCAGCTGGTACTAAACTGGCTCGGCAGGCCATGGCCCCAGGTGTTGTCGATTTTATCGAGCTCATCATGAATAGAGGAAATCTAGACCTGGTCCTGGAAACCATCACAATTGAAGCAAACTCCCGAGCGGAAGGCAAATCACTCATCGATCTTGAAGTGCGGAAAAATCATGATATTATCATCACCGCTGTCGAACAACGCACCGGTGAGGCAAATTTTAATCCTGATCCCCACTATAAGCTGAATGCGGATGACAAATTAATCGCCCTGGGATCGAAGGAAAATCTCATTGGCTTTGAAAAGCTTTGTGAGGCCTTGATTTAAAATTTGAACCAAATAGTTATGGGGTATACCCAGATCATCAAAGCTCTGGAAAATACAAATTGTTAAAATATGATATATTAGGAATTCAAGAATGGCTTTAACCTGTGGAATTGTTGGGCTACCAAACGTTGGTAAATCAACTGTTTTTAATGCGCTGACTGCGTCAGATATACCTGCTGAAAATTATCCCTTTTGCACCATTGACCCAAATGTAGGCATTGTGCTCATCCCTGACGAGAAGTTGCTGGCATTGACCAAGATTTATGAGCCAGAAAAGACGACGCATGCCGTTATGGAGTTTGTGGATATTGCTGGCCTGGTGAGGGGTGCCAGTAAAGGTGAGGGCCTGGGAAACCAATTCCTGGGACATATCCGTGAGGTAACCGCTATAGTTCACGTGGTTCGCTGCTTCGAAGATGACAATGTCACCCATGTGGATGGCTCCATTGATCCCATCAGAGATATTGAAACCATTGAAAGTGAACTGATTATCAAGGATCTTGATTCTGTTGAAAAACAGCTTCATCGCGTGACAAAACTAGCTCGATCCGGTGATAAGGGTGCCAAGGCTGATGAGGCCTTACTCATCAAAATCAGAGATCACCTCGATGATATTAATCCCGTTAGAAGTATGAACCTGGATAAGGATGAAACCGCCAGGACCAAGGGCTTCTTTCTACTGACTATGAAGCCCATACTATATGTGGCAAATGTGGATGAGGATGAAATTTTAGCCGAAGAGCGAAGCGCGCTGACCCAGCGTTTGTTCGATTATGCAGAATCTACTGGAGCCGGGGCTTTACGTCTCTGTGGTAAGCTTGAGCAGGAGATCGCCTTGTTGGATGAGGCGGAAAAACTAGATTTTTGTGAAGAATATGGCCTTGCTGAACCTGGTCTCAATAAATTGATCCACCGCGCATACGATTTGTTGCACCTTCAATCGTTTTATACGGCGGGGCCAAAAGAAGTTAGAGCATGGACCATCAGGCAGGGTTCCACTGCACCGAAAGCTGCTGCAGAAATTCATACTGATTTTGAGAAGGGCTTCATCAAGGCGGCCATTTTCAAGTTTGATGACCTGATTATTCACGGGTCTGAGAAGGTGCTGAAGGAAAAGGGCTTGATATCCCTGCAGGGTAAAGAATATATCGTTCAAGAAGGTGACTGTATATTTTTCCACTTTAATGTATAATTAAGGCGCACCTTACATGTCCAAGCTGGATCAAATATCAATTTACCCCATCAAATCCTGCTCAGGAATTAACCTCCAAACCAGTCAGGTACTGGATCGTGGGTTTCCACTTGACCGAAGATGGCTTCTAGTTGACGAAGGGGGTCAGTTTATCTCTCAACGTACAGCCCCTCTCCTGGGTCAAATCAAAATATCTTTGAATAGCGACCAACTCCACGTGAACTACCCCGGAAAATCTCCACTCCGTCTGAGCCTGAATATTAGAAGCAATGTTCGACATGAGGTCTTGATCTGGAAGGACAAGGTAGATGGGCTATGGGTTGGTCAGGAATGTGATGACTGGTTCAGTGATATTCTGGGACGTCGGGTTCAACTCATTCACATGAATGAAAGAGTACATCGACCGCTGATAAAAGATCGACTTCCACAGGATCACTCATTTGAGGTCAGTTTTGCTGATGGATACCCCTATCTGCTCACTTCTCAAGCATCCCTTGACGATCTCAACAGACGACTAACCAGCCCCGTTCCCATGGATAGATTTCGAGCCAATCTGGTGGTGAGTGGATTCGACGCATTTGCTGAAGATAGATGGAAAAGGATCAAGATTGGTGACGTCGAATTTATGGTCGTAAAACCTTGTGCTCGCTGTCAGGTCACCACAATCGATCAACAGACAGGCACCCCATCCAAAGAACCGTTGAAAACGCTTGCGACTTATCGAAAGCAAGCTGGGAAGGTCATGTTCGGCATGAATCTCGTTGCGTTGAGTTCGGGTAGCGTGCAGCTGAGTGACCCCGTTTTAATCATAGAATGAGACTCTACTTTCGAAAATATGGAAAGGGCGAGCCCCTCATCATATTACACGGTCTATTTGGGTCGTCTGATAATTGGCATACCCTGGCACGTAAATGGGGAGAATCATTAGAAGTATTCACTCTGGATCAGCGAAACCATGGCAGTTCGCCCCATGAATCAGTCATGAATTATACGGAAATGACCCATGATCTGCACCAGTTCATCACCGAGGAACGACTGGATTCTGTGCATATTCTGGGACACTCCATGGGGGGTAAGGTTGGGATGCTGTTTGCCTCCACCTATCCAGACCTGGTCAAGAGTTTAACAGTTCTGGATATTGGGTTAGAGCGTGTAGAGGGGAAACATGAGTTCATTCTAAAAGCACTATCATCAATTAATCCTGAAGAATTTTCCACTCGAGATGAAATCAAACAGGAGCTTGAGACGCTCATTGAGTCATCCCCTATTCAACAGTTTCTACTTAAAAGCATCCTGAGAAGACTTGACGGTAGTCTGGGCTGGAAATTCAATCGAGATGCCCTGTTGGAAGATTATGGCGAATTAACCTCGAGCCTGGATCTTAGCCAGCCCTTCATTGGTTCAGTTCTTTTCCTGCGTGGTGAAAATTCAGATTATCTGGAATCAGTACTCTCCCCTGAAATCCTACAATTTTTTCCACTTGCACAATTGCAGACAATAGCGGGTGCCGGGCATTGGTTGCATGCAGACAAGCCAGATGAACTGTTCGAATTGGTTTTAGATTTTATCAGTTGATTGTCCTCACTCCCCTCTGCATATTTTGAGCACAAATTTTTGCTATCTTTTATTACTCTATAGGTGAGAAAAATTATGAAAACCGTTTTCAGTACAATTGTTACAGGTCTTGGCCTGGTTATCGTTACCGCACTTATTTTCAATTGTGGTCCTACACCCACCGCAGCTCCAGAGGTAATTGTTGATCCATTGCGTTTTTCTGAGGTGGTGGCTGGTTTTAAGTCTGCAGATTCCTTAAATAAACCCAGACCAAATTCAGTACTCTTTGTGGGTAGTTCAAGTATCCGTGGCTGGAAAACGCTAAGCGCGGATTTTCCAGAGCTTAATGTCCTTAATCGCGGTTTTGGTGGATCCCATATGTCCGATCTCCTCTTTTACATGGATGATCTTGTTTTCCCGTATCATCCAAATGCCATACTTGTTTATGAAGGCGACAACGATATCGCCTCAGGCAAAACCCCAGAGAAGGTTCTCAGTGACTACAATATTTTTGTATCAAGGGTTCTTGAAAAATGGCCCAAGATGCCCCTCTTTTTCATCTCGATTAAACCCAGTCTGGCCCGTATTGAGCATATGGAAAATATGGCCAAAGCCAACGCATTGATTAAGGCGCGTACGGAGGAAGTTGAGAATCTGTACTATATTGATGTATTTACACCCATGCTAGGTGAGGATGGAACCCCTCGTAAAGATATTTTTGGACATGATGGATTGCATATGAATGAAGTTGGTTATGCCCTGTGGACAGAAGTAATTAAAGTGGGATTGGGGCTATGAGTTAATGAGTTGGTGAGTTGGTGAGTTTAATGTGGGGTAGGGTTTGATCGATGAGGAGAAACAATTTTTTGGGAGCAACTCCTCATTGTGAGAATAACTTTTAACTTTTAACTTTTAACTTTTAACTTAAAAATCACTCCCCAATAATCTTCACCAGCACGCGTTTGTCACGTTTTCCGTCAAATTCTCCATAAAAAATCTGCTCCCAGGTTCCAAAATCTAAACGTCCCGAAGTAATAGCTACAACTACCTCGCGCCCCATAATCTGACGTTTATGGTGGGCATCTCCATTGTCTTCACCTGTACGATTATGGTGATAGCGTTCCGGACTGGCATCAAAAGGTGCTAACCATTCAAGCCAGCGTTTGTAATCTTCTTTCAATCCAGATTCTTCATCGTTAATAAAAACGGAGGCGGTGATATGCATGGCATTTACCAGACAAAGTCCTTCCTCCACGCCACTCTCCTGTACAATAGATTCAACATCTCTGGTAATATTCACAAAGCCCATTCGCTCAGGCACTTTAAAATGGAGATATCTCGTTGTCGTTTTCATACTGTCACCTATTGAACCAGAATAAGTCCTGATTGTTTTGCTACCTCGGCTACTTTATCCAGTGTCCCAAGACCCTCAACATGAGCCTGTTTATCGCTGGCCAGGATGGTCCAGGTACCTGCAGGTAAGGAGAATTTTGATTTTGATTTTTTATCAGCATTGAGCAACACCAATATTTGATGCTCACCCGCCATACTTACACCAAAGGAAAGTTGATTGGATCCATCGAAAAAACTTCGGGAGCCGGTCTGTACATTTCTTATTTCAGGATATTTGTTCCTGATGGCAATCAGACCACGATAGTAATCCACCAGTGAATTATTGAGCTCTTTTTCGTCCCAATTCAGCCAGTTGGTTTCATCATCTTTCTCATATGAGTTGTGGTCAAGTTGTCCGACATTGGGATCATTTCCAACACTATTGGCAATCACCTTTGCACGGCCCCAGCTCTGCCCCTGGGCGATCATAACTGGCCCCTGACTGGTCAAAAGATTCAAGGCAGCCAATTTATGGACACTCAACTCATCTTGTGACAACCTGGCAACCTGAGCTCGAGTAACCTTTTCAGATGCTCCAACCTTGCCAAGAGACATTCGGATAAAATCACCCAGGGTATTGTCATCATGACTTTCCAGGTAATTTACACTTTGCGACGGATCCTGAAAATGTCCCCCTTCGCTTTGCAAATAGCCTCGCATGAGCTTTTTGTAGTGCTCTTTATCCTTGCCATCCCAAAGTTTTCCAAAGATAAACCCGAAATCATTCTTACGGGGGCTCCTACCCTTCACACTATTGCGAAAATGATCATTCCATGAAGCCCAGCCGTGATCAGCCAATTCCTTTGGGTTATATCCGCCACCGCCCCAGGGTTCACCAATCAGTAAAACTTCTGGATTGACTGCTTGAGTAGCAGCAGTAATTGCATCCACCGTTTCCAGATCAATCATGGCAGCCAGATCGAAACGAAAACCATCGATGTGATACTCGTTCATCCAGTGTAAGAGGCTTTCAATAATCATTTTTCGAGACATGGGATTCTCGGTTTTGAAATCGTTGCCACATCCGCTGGCGGAGAGATACTCCCCCTGTTTATCCAATCTGAAGTAGTAGTCTTTATCAATGAGTTTAAAGGGATTATCATCATACTGGGAAACGTGATTATAGACCACATCCAGAATAACAGATATGCCTTCCTTGTGCAGAGCCCGCACCATTTCCTTCATCTCGGTGACAGCTCGTCCATCCTCACCGACCCAGGCTCCCCTGTCCTTTACACCATCTGACCCGTAGTAAATTTCTGGGGCGAAGAAAAAAGAGGTCATATATCCCCAATGATTTGCCTCATAGGGGTTCCAATCATTCCAGGTGCTTAACTCTGAATTCTTATAATCGATTTCAATGTTACCAAACTCCTGGAGAGGTAAAAACTCAATGGCATTATATCCCATATCTTTCAAGTGGGCTATTCCACCCTTCTGGGCTGGATCAACAAAACCCTGATATGTGCCTGGTTTATTAGCTCCTGAACTTGGATGAATCGTCATATCTCTGAGGTGGGCTTCTAGAATGACAAGATCTCCAATTGCTGCAGAGGTAACTTCATCTCCCTGCCAATCAAATTGGTCCCGGGGTAAGATGATCGTTTTGCTGGGATATTTAAAATGATTCTGCCGCACAACTGCGTGTGAGTAGGGATCTGGAATAATATACTTTTCGCTAGCAGGAGCAGAATAGGCATAAAACCTGGTGAGGTTCTCCTGGGGTACACTGATTTCCCATACGCCATTAGATTTTTTAATCATGGCGAGGTTTTCACCTCTATCATCGTCAAAATTCTCAAAAAGAACCAGGTTCACCAGAACTTCTTCTGGTGCGAATAGACGAAAAATTGCACCATCTTGATTTCGACTTAATCCCAATTTTTCATCAACGGCGGGAATATCTTTACTAATTGATGTCATATTTTTTGCTAACTCCGAATTATTGGTACAGGCGGACATCATGACGATGAAAGCCAAACTCAGGATAATTTTCCCGGGACTCATATGAGTGTTCCCCTTCTTCTCCAAAAACATACACGAGGTGCTCGAATTTGACTGCAAGCTGACAATTCAACAGTTTTCAAGCAATTGCGGAGAAACATAATGTGAAAGAAGTGATTATAAAGCCATATTCATGGCAGTTATTTGTAACTCGACGGGTCACTCTTACTCTAAGAGCAACAACGAAAGAAGGAATAGAATGAAAAAAAATAAAGTTATCGCCAGCTCCGCCGCAATCCTCTTTGTGATTTTCGGTATCTTCCTGATCGGTACAACATCCGTATCAGCTCAAACTGCCCCAGATTTTACACTCACCGATCTTAATGGAAAGAAGGTTTCTCTGTCTGACTATAAAGGCAAGATTATCATCTTAGACTTTTGGGCTACGTGGTGTGGACCCTGTAAGATGGAGATTCCCAGTTTTATAAAACTTCAGGATGACTATAAAGATGATATCGTTGTCCTGGGCGTATCTCTGGATCGCGGAGGCGCAAAAGTTGTAGTTCCCTTTGCTGAAAAAATGAATATAAATTACCCTGTTGTATATGGTGATGGTGGTGTCGTACAGGCCTATGGTGGTGTACGCAGCATTCCAACTACCTTTGTTATTGATAGAGATTTCAATATTCAACGTAAGTATGTGGGCTATACAGATCACAAAGTCTTTGAGAAGGATATTCTGGCTTTAAAATAAGCGACGCACAAAAATATTTGCAATAGGCGTGGCTGTCGTTTAGTTTCGCCCCGCTAAAGGACTGGAGGAAAGACTATGGCTAAAGCACAAGCATTTGGAGATAAAGTTCGCGGAAAGATACGTACCCATAAAAAGATGGTGCGCTACATCCTGCCCCTCAAAAAAGATACAAGCAATTCTCTTCGTTTTAGAGAAGGAATGCTGGCTGTTCCTGAGGAAAAAGAGCATGCTGATTATATCACAGAGCAAATGGACTCTTTGATTAAATAAGCATCACTCCAGGCAACAATTTCAGCGACGCCCCTTAATGGGGCGTTTCTTTTTTATACCCTGCCGATTACATTTTCAGCCTATGGAGCTACAACAACCCCTTGCCCGCATCCGTGAGCTCACGGATGCACTAACTGAGCATAACCACCGTTATTATATACTTGATGATCCCAGCATATCAGATGCTGCCTATGACACCCTGCTCAGAGAGTTACAGGACCTCGAAACCCGATTTCCAGAATTAAGGCAGATTGATTCTCCTACCCAAAGAGTCGGGAGTCAACCATTGCCCGGTTTTGATCAACTCACCCACAGTATTCCCATGCTTTCCTTATCCAACGCAATGGATGATGGGGAATTGATTAGCTTTGATGCCAGAGTACGTAAGGATCTTGAAATTGAGCAACTTGATTATGTCGTTGAGCCCAAGCTGGATGGTCTCGGTGTAGAACTGATTTATGTAGATGGCGTATTCACAGCCGGATCTACCAGGGGTGATGGTTTTACGGGAGAAAACATAACACAAAATCTTCGTACTCTGAAAGCCTTGCCTCTGAGACTAAGGGATGAGAAACGACCCATTCCTCCTTATCTTGAGGTACGTGGAGAAGTATTCATGGGGCATGAGGATTTTGAGCAACTGAACCAACGGCAACTCGATGAGGAGAAGCAACCCTTTGCCAATCCACGAAATGCCGCCGCCGGAAGTTTACGACAGCTTGATTCGAGGATCACAGCAAGCCGTAACCTCCTTATCAATCTTTATGCACCAGGACGAATTGATAATTTTATGGCTGAATCCCATATGGAGTTTATCCAAGCCCTGAAGGATTGGGGCTTTCCGGTTAATGATCTGTATGAATTATGTCCCAATATCAAAAGGGTGATTCAATTCCACAATAATCTTGAGCAGAATAGAGAAAAACTGGCATACGATATTGATGGTACAGTTACAAAAGTAAACCGTCTGGATTATCAAAACCGCATGGGCATTCGAAGCCGGTCCCCACGGTGGGCAATCGCCGGGAAGTTTAAAGCACGTCAGGAAGTCACAAAAATTTTAAGTATCGTCCCCAGCGTGGGGAGAACCGGAGCCATCACCCCTGTGGCCAATCTTGAACCTGTTCATCTTGGGGGTGTCATGGTGGCCAGAGCAACACTTCACAATCAGGATGAAATCGACCGGAAGGATGTTCGGGAAGGCGATACAGTGGTGGTTCAACGCGCAGGCGATGTTATTCCTGAAGTTGTAAAGGCCATTTTGGATAGGCGACCAGCAGGATCCCAACCTTACTTGATCCCAGATCGGTGCCCTGCTTGTGATGGCCATGTGATTCGTCTTGAAGGTGAAGCCAAGCACTACTGTCAGAATATTTCCTGCCCAGCCCAAATAAAAGGCCGAATCGAACATTTTGTTGCCAAACGCTGTATGGATATTGACGGCTTTGGAACCAAGCTGGTCTCTCAATTGGTAGATACCAAACTCATTGGTAGCATTGCAGATATATATACACTCAACCTGGAACAACTGGCCAATCTGGAACGCATGGCTGAGAAGTCGGCTCTCAATATAATGGAGGCGATTGATACAAGTAAATCAGCTGAATTGTGGCGGTTAATCCATGGCCTTGGTATTAGAAATGTCGGTGAACACATTTCCAAGGTTATTGCCAATAAATATGGTTCGCTTCCAGCCCTGGGAGGTGCAACTGTAGAGGATTTGGAAGCAACCCATGAGGTTGGCCCCATTGTAGCCAGAGGACTGGTAGAGTTTTTTAGGGACTCCGACAATCTTAAAATCCTGGAAAAATTGGCCCAACATGGTTTAAATCCCACAATCGATGTGAGCGCCAGGAGTGAAGGTATATTTTCCGGTCTCTCCTTTGTATTTACTGGAAAGTTGGAACACTATAACCGAGATTCGGCCAGAGTGCTGGTTGAGTCAATGGGTGGTGCTTCAGCAAATTCTATCAGTAAAAAAATTGATTATCTGGTGGCCGGACCAGGCGCAGGTTCCAAAATTGAGAAGGCAAATAAATTGGGTGTAAAAATTCTCACTGAAGATGAATTTCGAATCATGGTAGGAGCGGAATAAATGTTTAAGAAAATTTTGATCGCAAATCGGGGAGAAATTGCATTAAGAGTAATGCGAACCTGCCGAGAAATGGGAATTGAGGTGGTAGCCGTCTTTTCTGAAGCTGATCGTTCCGCCCCCCATGTGCTTTTTGCTGATGAAGCCTATCTCATTGGCCCGGCTCCCTCCACCAAAAGCTATCTCAACTTTAAAAAAATTCTTGAAGTGGCCAGAGATTCCGGTGCAGAAGCTATTCATCCAGGCTACGGTTTTTTATCTGAGAATACAGAATTTGCCAGAGAGGTTTCTGAAGCAGGTATGGTTTTTATCGGACCCCCAGCTTCTGCCATAAAAATCATGGGTGATAAAACCATGGCGCGGCAAACCATGCTTAAGACTCAGGTGCCAGTCGTACCCGGTACTGAAGAGCCAATCGCTGACATAGCCAAAACCCTTAAAGTTGCGAAAGAGATTGGCTTCCCCGTGCTTATAAAAGCTGCCGGCGGTGGTGGTGGAAAAGGTATGCGAATCGTCAATTCTGCCAGTGAATTCGAAGATGCTGTAGGCAAGGCTGAACGGGAATCACAGTCCGCTTTCGGTGATGGTCGGGTGTATGTGGAAAAGTATCTGGAAGAGCCCCACCATATCGAATTTCAAATTCTGGCTGATACCCACGGAAATACAATCCATTTGAACGAACGGGAATGTTCTATTCAGAGACGCTATCAGAAAGTGATTGAAGAATCTCCAAGTCCATTTATTGATGATGATCTCAGATCAAAGATGGGTCAGGCTGCAGTAGAAACTGCCGAAAGCTGTAAATATGTTGGTGCAGGTACAGTAGAGTTTCTGGTAGATAAGCATAGAAATTTTTATTTCCTCGAAATGAATACTCGTCTTCAGGTGGAACATCCTGTTACTGAAATGGTGACCGGAATTGATTTGGTCGCCGAGCAAATCCGCATTGCCTCTGGTCAGCCATTATCTATGAAACAAAGTGAGATCAGCACGACAGGTCATGCAATTGAGTGTCGCATTTATGCTGAAGATGCTTCCAATGACTTTGCGCCCTCCACGGGAGAAATTGTAATGCTTCAGATCCCTGATGGTGCAGGGACAAGGTTTGATGGGGCAATCAGACAGGGTATGGAGATCACGCCATACTATGATCCCATGCTTGGGAAGCTGATTTGTTGGGCCAAGGATAGAGAATCAGCGCTTAACCGAAGTGAACGAGCGCTCCGAGAATTTTATATCGGTGGAATTGAAACAACCATTCAGTTTTGTCGCTCTGTGGTGAGACATCCAGTATTCCGTAAGGGCACCTATGATACCCATTTCTATGCAAATTTCCGGAAGGAGTTACATGCTGACCTGGCAGCTTCGACTGACGAAGTACTATTGGTTGCAGGGGGTTCGCTTTATCACCATCAAAATCAAATCAAGCATAGCTCGAACGCATCTGCTTCAACAACCAAAGCTCGGTCAAACTGGGTCACTGCACAGCTGGGGAGAAATGATTGATGAAGTTCGAAATCAATGCAGGGCAGAGATCCATAGATGTCAATTTCAGTATCGAATCCAACGAATTAATCATCAAAACAAATGAAAAAGAATTGCGTTTTGAAGCCATCCAGGTTCAGCCAGGAGTGTACAGCGTTCTGATGAACAACCGATCATTCGTAGTTGGCGTTTGCCCCAGAGAAGTGAATCGAGTGAATGTAAATGGGACCCCCATTAATCTGGAACTCCTGGATGCCGTGCATCTTCACCTCAGAGAATTAGGTTGGGATGCGCTTCAAGAGGTCAAAACTGGCTTGATAAGCGCTCAAATTCCTGGTCTGGTAACCAAGATATTCCACGCCATTGGAGATCAGGTCAAAGTGGGTGATCCTCTTTTTCTGATTGAAGCCATGAAGATGGAGAACGAGATTAAATCTCCTGTTGAGGGTATTGTAAAGAGAATTGGTGTGACTGAAGGACAAACCGTTGAAAAGGGAACAAACATCATCGAGATTGTGTAAACCATTCTGATGATTATTAAAATATTGGATAACAAATGTTAGGTAGAATGTTCGGAGCTGGACTTGGGTGGGCCTTTGCAGGACCCATTGGAGGATTAATTGGTTGGTGGTTAGGTGGCCAGGTCGAATCCAACCCCAATATGGGACAAAGTTTTGGTCCCAAAATATCATCGCAGACGAGACCTGGTGATTTCGCCATTGCCATGCTTGTTCTGGTTGCTGCAGTCATGAAGGCAGACGGAAAAGTAGTCAAAGCTGAACTAGATTATGTAAAGCAATTCCTTATCAAAAGTTTTGGGCGCGACAATGCAAGGGAGATGCTTGTCTTATTGAAGAACTTGTTGGAACAAGATTACTACATCTACGAAATAGCCAGTCAGATTAACAATCACATGAATACAGCTGAAAAACTTCAGCTCATGCATGTTCTATTTGGAATTAGTCAGGCTGATGGTCAGATCCACGCCAGTGAAGTTGAAATCATTCAGGAAATAGGTCAACATTTGAAGCTTAACGCCCAGGATGTTGATGCCATCATGGCTATTTTTGTAAAAGACAATCATTCCTATTATAAAGTATTGGAAATTGATCCTTCAGCCAGTGATCAGGATTTAAAAAAAGCATATCGCTCCATGGCAGCAAGGTTTCATCCGGATAAGGTTCAACATCTTGGCCCAGAATTTCAAAAAATGGCTGAGGACAAATTCAAGGCGATTAACGAAGCCTACCAGCAAATCAAGACTGAACGCGGGATAGGGGTACGTAATGAGTAGCCAGAGCGAAAAGGCCGGACAATATCCTTTTACAAGGGGAATTTATGAAGATATGTATCGTACCCGGAAATGGACAATGCGTCAATATGCCGGTTTTTCCAGTGCCAAAGACTCAAATGCCAGGTATCGATATCTATTAGGACAGGGAACGACAGGGCTTTCCGTCGCCTTCGATTTACCAACCCAGATTGGATATGATTCTGATGACCCCATTGCTGAAGGAGAAATTGGGAAGGTTGGGGTACCCATTGACACACTCGCCGATATGGAGGTTCTCTTTGATGGTATACCTCTGGACAAGGTGTCCACCTCCATGACCATCAATTCAACCGCCATCATTTTACTGGCCATGTACCAGGTCGTGGCTGAAAAGCAAGGGGTGAACAGCCAACAATTGCGAGGTACCATCCAAAATGATGTTCTGAAGGAATATATTGCTCGTGGGACTTACATTTATCCACCACAGGCATCACTACGGCTTATTACCGATATATTTTCATATTGTAATGAACATATCCCCAACTGGAACACAATCTCTATCTCAGGTTACCACATTCGTGAAGCCGGTTCCACAGCAGCCCAGGAACTGGCATTTACCTTTTCCAATGGGATTGCTTATGTGGAAGCTGCCATTGCTGCAGGTTTGGATGTAGATACATTTGGGGCAAGACTGTCATTTTTCTGGAATGCACATAACGATTTGATGGAAGAGGTTGCCAAGTTCCGTGCATCCCGCCGCATCTGGGCAAAAATAATGAAGGAGCGTTTTGGGGCTACCAATCCAAAAGCCATGATGTGCCGTTTCCATACCCAGACAGGCGGTTCTACACTTACAGCACAACAAATTGATAATAATGTGGTTCGAGTAACCATCCAGGCTCTGGCAGCCGTGTTGGGCGGTACTCAGTCCTTACATACAAATTCGCGGGACGAGGCCCTGGCGCTTCCAACTGAGGAGTCTGTAAGATTGGCTCTGAGAACGCAACAAATTATTGGATTTGAAAGTGGAATTACAAACTATGTCGATCCACTGGCAGGCTCAGAGGTTATCGAAACCTTAACTGATGGCCTGGAAGTGGAAGTTTTCGAGTATATCAATAAAGTTGATGAATTAGGTGGTGCAGTGAAAGCCATCGAATTGGGATATTTTCAGAACGAAATCGGTAAAAGCGCCTACCAATATCAGCAGGATATTGAACAGAAAGAACGCATTGTTGTTGGACAAAATAAATTCGTCGATGAGGAGCAAATTCAACCTGAAACCTTGAAGTTAGCGGCAAAAGCTGCACAGGGACAATTAAAGAGTCTGCATTCAGTGAAAGTTGCACGTGATAAAGACGCACTTAAAAAATCACTTTCTGAGCTGAAAACTGCGGCTCAGCACACGCATACCAACCTGTATCCATTTATTCTGTCAGCTGTTCGTGAATATGCTTCCATCGGCGAAATTTCCAACACCCTCAGATCAGTCTTTGGTGAATATCAGGGTTAAACAACCCTGTCCCACTATATGACCTCCCACCCTGAGCTTGATAAAACCATTTTTCTTAAATCGGTTGATTCTACTAATCGTGAGTTGAAAAGACGACGTCGGGAATTCCAGGGCTCCAACGTTTTAGTTGTGAGTAATGCACAATCACAAGGTAAAGGCCAAAAGGGGCGGAAATGGGAATCAGCAGCTGGTTTGGGTCTATGGATGTCACTCTATCTTGGTCGCATGGCAGTACTTGACCACAACTTCCAAATGCTCTCCATTTATGCAGGTACCGTTGTCCATGAAATCACCTCACCTCTCATTCCAGGAAAGGTTTACCTGAAATGGCCCAATGACATCATGATCAATTCAAAGAAGTGTGGAGGCATACTTACGGAGCTTCAATGGCAAGGAGACGCTATTGTGTCTGCCATAATTGGGATTGGAATTAACCTGAGTCATGGGAAGGATGATTTCACACCGTCGATCCAGAGCCGGGCTACCTCGCTCAAACTTGAAGGATTAAAAAACCCAGACAGGTCAATCTTGATAGATGCATTCGTTCAATCATTTTTTGGAAATCTATCTGCCCTGGATGATGGTGAGCAATTAGCTGCTGAATGGAATAACAAGGCTTATCAAATGCATCAATCAGTCCAGTGGGAGTCTCCACAGGGGAATTTTGAAGGGCGATTCTCAGGAATTAATGACAGGGGTGATGCACTTATCAATATTGGTGGAAATCTAAAAGCTTTCCAAACCGGCGAAATACGACTGACTGAATCGCTTTAGGTTAAGTTAAGAGATCTCGCGACTTGTTTGACCAGACGTACATCCTGCATGACGTAAAAATGAAGACATTCCACGCCCTTATTTAACAAATCTTCGCATTGTTCAACGGCATGCTTGATGCCAATTTCAGCTCGTTCATGAGAAGTTTCGGCCAACTCAAGACTGGTCACTAATTCATCAGGAATATTCACAGAAAATGCATGAGGTAATGAGCGCAACTGAGTCTTACGTGTTAACAGCTTTATGCCGGGAATAATGGGAACTGAAATACCCGCTTCCCTGCATTTGTCAACAAATTCATAGTAATCCCGATTATTGAAAAACATCTGTGTCACAATGTACTGAGCCCCAGCATCAACCTTCTTTTTTAAATATCTAATATCCGCATCTTTACTGGGCGCATCGGGGTGTTTCTCTGGATAAGCACCCACGCCAATACAGAAATCGGATTCATCGGCATCGAGGATATCTTCCAGATATTTGCCGCGATTCATATTACTAATCTGTTTGACCAGATCCAAAGCGTGCTCATTGGCTTCCCGTCCCATGGGGTGGGCTTTTTGATACAGGAGCTGATCGCCACGGATTGCCAATACATTGTCAATACCCAGGTAATTCAACTCTATCAGGGCATCTTCTGTTTCTTGTTTTGTAAATCCCTGACAGAGCAGGTGCGGAACGGCTTCCAACCGATAACGATATTTTATGGCAGCGCATAAACCAATGGTTCCAGGTCGTTTTCTCTTGATGTGCCTGGTAAATGTGCCATTGTCTTGCTCAATAAAATATGAATCGGCTGCATGGCTGGTCACATCAATAAAGGGGGGTTTGAATTCTATCAGTTCATCAATGATCTCATAGATTTCACGTGCACTTCTACCCCTGGCAGGGGGAATAATTTCGAAACTTAAAAAGGGGTCTTTTCTGGCGTTGAGGATATCACTAATTTTCATTCTATATAATAGATATTTTTTTAATAGATGGTATGGATTTGTTGGTATGCTGAAATAGGTGTATCTATTTAAGGTATTTTTCTAATAATGTTTTCAACTGATCAATGGTGTATGGCTTGGCCATATAATCCGAGAAACCGGCTTCATCAAATGACTCCAACTTGTCCTTGGTAAACGCAGTAACGGCCACCATGGGTACTTGGCCAAAGCGATTCTCTTTTTTTAACTCTGCTCCCAGTTCCAGTCCGCTAATGCCTGGCCCCAGTGCAATATCCAGAAGAAATATATCGGCGGATTTTTCCTTCATCAACTCAAGAGCTTCCTCCCCTGTCTCAGCAGCAATGGAGACATACTCAAGTTTTCTAAGAAGCAATAATAAATACTGTCTCGAAGCGAAATCATCTTCAACAACCAATACTGTCATTTGATCACCCATTCGTTATGGCTCATTTCATTGTCATTTGGAGTGGCAGCTCTAAATAAAAAATATTTCCCGTCGGTTCATTAGGTCGGACACCCACCTCTGCTCCATGCACTTCAGCAATCCGTTTGACAATGGCAAGTCCAAGTCCTGATCCACGCAACTTCCCATTAGCCAACTGTTTACTTCTTTTAAATATTGAATCCCTATCTTCGTCTGCAATTGTACTACCCACATCCATTACACAAAATTCGATACGCTCTGAATCTTTTCTAAGACTCACTTCAACCGGTTCTCCAGCAGGTGCATACTTCAAAGCGTTGCTTAGATAATTTCGAAATATTTCTGAGATAATGGGATTGGCAGTTTGAAAAATATTAGCCTCAACATTGATTTGGAGTGGATTCCCCTTAGCATTAAAACTTGGTTGATACTCATCAACAACCTCATTAACCAGCTCGCTGAGATTTACTTCTATCATATTGATGCTCTCACCCAGGGTAATACGTGCTAAGGCAGTTGTATTGTCAAGAACCTTTAGTAAGACATCGGAACTATCCTTAATGAGTTGGATTTCATCACTGACCTCATCGCCCATGGTCAAAAGGTCAGCGATACCCGATATAACTCCCGCAGGGTTTTTCAGATCATGGGAAATTACATCAAGAAGCAGCGCTTTGATGTTATTTGAATCACTTAATTGCTTAGACAATTCACGATGCATTGTTTCTGAATCGCGGAGTTTTTCATCCTCAATGTTGATTTTGATAGTGAGTGCAATTTGGTCCGAGACAAAGTTTAGCATTTCCATATCACTCTCATCGTAGATCACATCTTTAGAATAACTTTGAACAGCCATAATCCCTATTGGTCTCTCCTCTACCATGAGTGGACAGCCGAGCCATTGTTCAGAGGGTGTCCCCAACAAATCAATTTTCCCCTCCCTGTTCATAGTGTAAAACTCTTCTTTGGCGAGTAGAATAGGGTGACCACTTTTGATCACATAGGCGGAGATTCCCTTTTCAGCTTTTACTGGTTCGGGTGGAGGAGAATCAAATTCATCATTGTAATAGGGATAGGAAAATTCATCTGCCTCTTCATTGTAGAGGGCCACGTAAAAATTGCGCGTATCCAGTATCCTGCTCAAACTGTTTTGAATTGCCTTAAACAATAGTGGCAGGTCTTTGATCTTATTGGCGAGTTCACCAATCTCATACATAACCTCTTTGGCGCGCATGGTTTTGTTTTGCTCGGTTACATCTTTCAGGAGAATAATCCCTCCCTGAATCTGATCATCCCCTGAAACCAGGGTTTCAAAATTAGCATCAACTTCAATCTTCTTGCCTTGAATATCTAAAATGCCCAGATATGAAGCATGCTCACCTGCAATTGTCAGTTCTATGGCAGGAATAATCGGTTTCATTTCTTCAAGGTCATAAATAGATCTATGGTGGGTCGGTGGAAATTCAAGACCAAACAGGGAGGCAGCTTCTAAATTCCAGTCTGTGATCAATGCTTTGGGGCTATAGCGTAACAGACATGCAGGAGATTTATCAAAAATTGTTCTAAACTTAGCCTCAGAATTTTCAATCCTTTTATAGGCTTTAGCCAGCTCCGCATTTGACTTTATCCTAATGAACGCAAAAGCAGCGAGAAGTGTTGCTAGAAAAAAAGCAACAACCATGGATATAGCCCGCATGAAGCTTGTAGTACCATCTATCGAGGAGCCTGGAACTATCTGCAATTCCCAGGACTGGCCCAGCATAGTGAAATTATGTCGTCCAATTGTGCTTGGATTCTCGAAATTTTTTGGTTCACCCCTTAGGTAAACTCGGTTACCTGACAAGATCACCTCATAGTTAAAATCTTTAATTGAGTTGTTAAAACATTGAGAGACCAACTCTTCTATTCGAAAAACACCATTCACGAAACCGGTGATCTGATCATCTACAACAATGGGGAGATATGTGGCAAAGCCCTTGCCTCCCTGAACTAGCATAATTAATGGAGATGCCGTATCAATTTGGTACAGGAGAGATCGAGCAAAAACCTCGGCTGCTTCCTTCGCTGCATCTTGCACCAAATGAACACCAACTACTGGCAAGTTTGGAGCTAAAGGTGTAACCCATTGGATAATGCCCTCTTCATCTATCCAGTTCACCGCCTGAAAACCGGGAAGTTCATGTTGTATACGGAGCGCAGTGGTTCTGAATGCCTCTTCACTTAAGAAAGGTTTCTGCTCCATTCGTTTTCGGAAAACATCCAGGCGGGAAACACGGGTAATTAGAAAATCATTGAGTCTTATCCCTACCTGCTCTGCAGTAACTTGAGTTTTGATGGCAAGTTTTTCAGATTCTTGATCTGAAACATAACTCATACCCAGTTGCCCCACTACAAGAACACTTACAAATATGAGAACTGGAATGTATATATGCTGTGAAAGCTTCATTTAATGTTTCCGCTTAAGGGCCTTTAATGGCAACTTGAGCAAGACATTAAACTATTATTGGTGGTGTCGAAAGAAAAATCGGTTGCCCAGATGAAGATTTAGGGTTTTCCTTATCAACATCCTTATAAAAAACGCTTAATAACTAAATTTACTGGTTTTTGTGAAACCTGTTATAATAAGTCCGAATCGCTGTTTGAGTCACACGCATGTTATTCAGTTTGGGTTTGTAGATATTCCTTAGAAATGCAGGAGCTTATTTACTTTGATCAAAAATATATTATCGGCTTCCAGATTCAGTAGAGATCCAAGGTCTTCACCAGGGTTAAATCTCCAGGATGGATCATACGCGGAAGCACCTCTGGACCATACCAGATACATCACAGAACCCGTGGAGTATTCCCATCGAAGAACCACATTAGAGGTCAATTCATTGTAGTTAAAGTCCGAATAGACATATGAGATGGGTGAATAGTCTATTATGCCATCCTGATCAATGTCCACACCGCTCAGAGCACCGTTTCCATCAAATGAGAGCAGATGATCCGGAAGTTCCTGGAAGCGTCGACTGAAATTTTCCGCCGTATGATCGTCTACCCTGCGGAAGTCAAAATAGTCTGCTCCCATAATAAATGCTTGAGCATATGCCTGCAGTGAAAGTGTGGTGCTTAATGTGATATCAGCTCTAAAGGTCATGGTTGTTTGAGCTAATTTTAACCCGGAAAAAATATAGTGGGGTTGATTCGAAGCATCCTCCATCGTGGTGATCCAGGCCCAGGTATCATCCAAGAAGTGAAAATTAGGACCCAGAGAAAGGGACACATTTTTCTTTGGTCGCCAGGTAAAAGATGGGGATGTATTGAAACTGTGTACATCGTCCCAACTATAAAAGTAACTGGCACTTAAACCAGCACTCACCTTTTGACGCCAGTCTGAACTAATGTTGGTCCAACCAGTCACATTTTTTGAACCGCGAATGGAGGGTCCACCATGGAGATGGAAAGGTACCATACCACCTGTATTAAAATTGATTCCTCCTCCAATACCCCAATTGTTTTTCAGGGTGGCATGGCCATTAACATTCCCCCCTACCCCTTTGGATTCACCGCCGAAGGTCCAGTTAGCCCATTGGTTTAAATTAATATTATAGTTGAGGAAGAAACGACCAGGCTCCCAAAATCGATATCCCACCCATATGAACTCATTAATATTATCTACAGATCGCATGAAACCCAGGTCATTGACTTCCAGACCAGGGCTGGTAGCAAGGACACCACCAAACATGCTTAGCTTACCATCAGATTTCCCCACAATGAACTTGCCTCCCAGTCCTGACAGTGAGGTGGCAGATGAATCCACACTGAGATGCTCGGCATCTGGTCTCTGAAAATACCGAGCGGGGTGGAGTTGGGTGTTGAGGATAGCTTCCTCACTTCCCATCACGTGGCTAAAAGCCAGGGCAGATTCTATGGAATAAACGCGATCTGAAGATTGATGATTAAGATCAAGACCCCCTGTAAAAGCTTTCTCTCTGAGCCATTCCATGTTGGTTTCGTCCAAGGCACGCAGCGTTGCGGTGAATATGCCACCAATGGATGTAAATCCGCCACGATAGTCCTGTTGAACACGTGTAAGCAGATAGGTGGTGGCAGGCTCAATGACATTGCTTGATTCATGACCATCATCATAGGCAACTACAGCTTTTTCCTCAGCAGTGGCGGCTGACATGATGCCAATAGAGAGACCATTATCAAGTTTTCCAGTAAATTTCCCGGCAGCCAGAATACGTGTAAACTCAGGAGCATTAATGGATATTACTGTCCCACCATCAGAGCTTGCGCTACCCTGAGGCGCTCTCCCTATACGACGTGAATAAAAGAGTGTGTTTGAAGAATTATCACCATCACCAAAGCCTAAGGAGAAGTTCAGAATATTGCCCCCCTCAATGAAGAAAGGTCTTTTCTCTCTGAAATAGCTCTCAAATTCGGTAAGATTAAACTCTGCTGGGTCTGCCTCGACCTGACCAAAATCAGGGTTGATGGTACCACTAAAAGTGAGTCCAAGATCAAAATTTTTGCGGATATCTACACCCATGCTGGCTGAGTTTTCGTATTTATCAAACTCACCCATATTCGCATCGTTGAATCCAGAGCGTCCCAGGACATAGGGTGTAATATATATGGGCTGTTCAGCCTGGACATTGGTCAGACCTGTGAGTTCACCGTAATTAGAGACGAAGCCTGTTTCCTCATGAGACCAGTGATTCCAAATAGCTAGTTCATTGTCATTACGTGGGAATTCGCGATAAACATTGAGCCCCCAAATTAGAGATTCAGCACTATTGAAGCGAAGCTCTCTAAAGGGAATGGCAAACTCTGCCGACCACCCCTCATCGTCGATATTTACTTCCCCCTCCCAAACGGCGTTCCAGTCAAAATCAGCGTTATCATCATCAAAACGTCTTAAATCCTGTTTCACACCCGCTGCGTTTAGTCCAAATTCAAAAGCTGTTCTATGGTCATGATAACTGTCTATGGAGATATAGAGCCAATCAGACGGCGAGGATTCGTCACGCCTGGTGAGGATGCCATCAATCAGCTCGGGTTGGTTGTCATATGCGCGAATTCCTACATAGAGGAATTCGGAATCGTAGGCTACAGCAAATTCTGTGCGCTGGGTTGCTTTTGAACCATCATCAGGGTTGCGTTGCAAAAAGTCACTTTGTTTGGGAAGTTCTTGCCAAACTTTATCATGGAGTTTTCCATCTACTTCAATTGTGGTCCCGTTCAGGCGAAAGGCTGAAACACTGCGCTCCTGGGCACTCCCTTTCAATTGTGGCAAGCCAAGAATGGTTATTGGTATAAATCCCCACAACAAGAGAGTAAGCAGTCGAAAATGTTTCATATCTTTCCATTCCTTTCACCTCAATCCGGAACCAATAATCTATTGCTTCCTTACCTCAGCGTTTACGATCTCACCTTTTACCTCACCCCCGTTGGCCAGGTAGACAATTACATTTGAATCGGGTTCTTTCACGAGGATAGAACCTTTTACCACAGAATTCATATCGATGATAATTTTGAGTTTCCCATTGTGATAAAGCACAGCATCTGGCTTGCGGTCAATGATGATGTCGCCATCAATCGTGGAAGCATTAAAAAGTGAGATATCCCCTGAAACGGTCTTCAGAAACCCGCGAAGTCTTGCATCATCCAATTCCACATCACCGCTCACCGTTTTAATATTTTCTACAATATCAGACCCGGAGTCACAATTCACATCTCCGCTCACTGTCCCGATGGACCCGTCAACTTCACTCTTTTCATAGAGATGAATATCACCACTTACCGTTCCCAGATTCCTTGTTTTTGCACCCTTTCCAACCGAGATATCGCCACTTACGACTTCTATATCTTGAACGGAGGCTTTTGACCCAATCGAGATATCACCGCTCACTGCAGAGATGTCTCCCTTAACCATGGCACCATTACCGACAAAAATATCGCCACTTACGGTGGAGACATTTCTTGAACTCTTTTTGCCCTTTGCAATGTGAATATCCTTGCTCACAGAGGACTGTGCAAAAGCTAAAGTGCTCAAGCTTAAAAGGATTAACACGACTGTGATGAATGCTCTTGATTTCATAATTTGCTCCATTATTTACTTTCTCTCTAAATGATTTATCATGCTGTTTCTGTAATCGGTCACACGGTTCGATAAAAGGTTTCTATAAAAAGTGGTTCTTAACATGGTCCCCAATAAACCAATCTCATGCCATGCAATAGTGTAATTATTTATTATATTGTTATTATTATATTTAGGTGATGCTAATTTTGTTCTATATAATCATTTTTAGTCATAGTTATATCATTTATACCTAGTCCCATGTCAGATTGATATACTCGAGACCCCTGATTCATTTAGTCGAAAATAATCTGAGGAATTCAAAGACTTTACTAAAAATAAAAAAGCAAACGATTTCTCGTTTGCTTTGTACCGCGGAGAGGGGTCGAACCTCCACAAGCTGAGCTTACTAGATCCTAAATCTAGCGCGTCTACCAATTCCGCCACCGCGGCTTAAAAAAAGCGTCGGAAGATAGAAACTGCCTTCTTTGAAGCAACAAAAAGCCCCAGTCTAAACCAGGGCTTTTTTATTATTATTTTGAGGGCTGGATTATTTGAGCATGACCAATTTTTTGGTAGCACTAAAACCAGCAGAGCTGCTCATCCTGTAGATATAAATCCCGGATTCAACCCGAACACCATTCTGATCCAGACCATCCCACATGGTAGTATAAACGCCAGGTTGATGTTCACCATTTGACAACAAGCGAATTTCCTGACCCAGTAGATTGAATATACCTAGTTGTACTTCGGAAGCCTCTGGAACACTATAGCTAATTGTTGTGGTTGGATTAAAGGGGTTGGGATAATTCTGTTTGAGCTCGAATGCAGTTGGTAGCTCAGCGTTATCATCAACTCCGACGGTGATTGGGAAAACATAATCTTGACCGTTGCTTGGCAAAGGTAGACCGCCCTGTGTGGCCACAATTAGATCGGTAATAGAAACAGAAAGATCAGCCATGGGTGTATTGGATGCAATCATAAATTGCAATTCCAGAATGGCACCGCTGCCTGGAGCAATCTCCTCACCATTGAAATTGACACCCAGGATCAAGGATTTTCCATTTACTTCATTGCCAACAAAGGTAAAGTTAGAACCTCTACCAACGCCTTGAATTGATTCAATAGTTAAATAATCTACATCATCAGCAATATTTAACTGAATGCCTTTTACAGGTACAGCATTGTTCATTTCGATGAACATAGGATCCGACAAAAAGCCTGGAGTTCCACCGCCGCCGGTAAGACGAACTTCGATACCACCTATTGTGACCAGACCATTTAACCAGGTTGTATTTAAGGCTGTGCCATCTGGGTCAGTGACGACCAGTAAAAATTGTGGGTCTGCGTTGAGAATTTCATGGAACTTTAATTCGATAATTTCATCGGTAACATTACTTGGTTTATTAAATCTAATTTTGCAGATTTCCCCAGCACCAGGAATAATCGAGTTACCGCTGCCATCGTAAATCAGAACACTAACCGTTGAGTCGCGATCGTTAAACTGAATATCAAACGGACCATCGAAATCACCATTGCCATTATGGTCGGTCAGAAGAATGTCACCCGGAGTCCAGTCACCGCTACCATCTACATCAGTAAACACATCAGCACTGGTTCTTCCTGAAGGAATCACAGAATGTACAGAGAGCCTGTTGGGCATATCTTTGAGACTAAACTGCATACCACTAACAGCACTGGTATTCGTCAGGTTGATGGGAACTATGGCAAGCGCATCACCATTTTGTGCGGAGGATCCAATAACAGACACAACTGTCTCACCAAAACCAAAACTGGCAATGATCATAAGGCTGGTGATGACAAGAAAGCTTCTTCGCATATTTCCCTCCACATGCATGTGGTTGATTTTCATTAAATCTAATTATACCACCGAACAATCGTGTTGATACTAATCACAGTCCGGTTCAATCGCTAAACAAGTTGAAAAATAACGCCCCCCAGGAGTGATACAAACCTTATTTGCCTGTCTATATACTGTAACAAAATTGTTAGTGATCCGTGATATCACCCTACTTACCATGACATTTCTTGTATTTAAGACCCGATCCACATGGGCAAGGATCATTTCTTCCCACCTTTTCTTCCACTTGAATGGGTTTTGGCTTCTGAGGGGGACCAGGCTGAGCACCACTCTGATTTCCGCGCCCACCCGCTTGTGGTAAGGTATTCAGAAAACCCATATTTGAAGTCTCGGCGTGGTTGGATGAAAGATTTCTGGCCCTGCGCATTCTATTTTCGCGCTCGTCAACAATCCGAGCATGGAAGAAGAGCTTGAGAACCTCACGGTCAATGAGATCGAGCATCTTGACAAATAATTGATAGCCTTCTTTTTTGTATTCGATAAGTGGATCTTTCTGACCCACAGCTCGCAGATTAATACCTTCCTTCATCTGATCCATCTCATAGAGATGCTCACGCCACTTTTCGTCTACCACTCTCAGATAAACGAATTGTTGAAGTCGTTTAAAATTCTCCGGACTGCCTGTTATCTCAAATTTCTTCTCATATGCTTCTGAGATAAGCCCTTTAATCATGTCTTGTAATTTCTCGGGATCTAATTCAGCGTCTGGCGTTTCTGAAACCTGAACCATAGCCGTAGAGCCAAGATCAGCCTGTAATCCAGTCCAGTCCCACAATTCTATGTCAGTTTCCAGACCAGTATATTTTTCAACTACTGTATCAACATAGTTTTCGATTACTTCTCTATATTCCTCTTTTAGATCCAGGCCATCCAGGGCAGCCTGTCGGCGATCATAGATAACTTCTCGCTGCTGATTCATGACATTGTCATATTCCAACAGGTGTTTACGGATGCTATAGTTTCTGGCTTCGACCTTTTTCTGGGCTCTCTCCACAGCCTTGGCCACCATGCCAGCTTCAATAACTTCGCCCTCCTGCAATCCGAGACGATCCATAACGCTGGCTACTCGGTCAGAACTAAACAGGCGCATCAAATCATCTTCGAGACTGAGGTAAAAACGGGATGCACCAGGATCACCCTGTCTTCCAGAGCGACCTCTGAGCTGGAGATCAATTCGACGGGACTCGTGACGTTCTGTACCCAATATCTTCAAGCCACCCAGCTCCTTAACTTCAGGACCCAGTTTGATATCTGTTCCACGACCAGCCATGTTGGTGGCGATAGTCACAGCATGGGCTTGTCCGGCTCTGGCCACTACTTCTGCTTCACGGCCATGTTGTTTGGCGTTCAAGACGTTATGTGGGATTTTTAATCGTTTGAGCATCCTGGACAAAGTCTCAGATACTTCAACCGTAATGGTACCAACCAATACAGGTTGACCTGATTTATGTGAAGCTATAATCTCTTCAATCACCGCATTAAATTTTTCCCGGCGGGTTTTGTAGATTTGATCGTTTTCATCTGCTCTAACGATATCACGATGTGTAGGTACTTCAACCACACCAAGCTTGTAGATGTTGAAAAACTCCTCCGCTTCAGTAACGGCGGTACCTGTCATACCGGATAGCTTTTTGTAGAGTCGGAAATAATTCTGGAGTGTGATCGTGGCCAGGGTCTGGCTTTCTTTCTCAATCCGGACTTTTTCTTTGGCTTCCAGAGCCTGGTGCAAACCATCACTATAGCGACGACCATGCATGATGCGACCGGTAAATTCATCAACGATCATGACTTTGCCTTCTTGAACCACATAATCCACATCTTTTTCAAAAAGTGAATAAGCTTTAAGAAGCTGACTCAAATTGTGGATGGTATCAGAACGTTCACCATGCAGGGCATAAAGTTTTTCTTTGTTCTCATTCAGCTCCTGAACCGAAAGCGTTTCATCGCTCTCCAAATCATTCAGAAGAGTGGGTAAATCCGGGATAACAAATCTATCAGGGTCATTGGGTGATAAAGCTTCACGGCCTTTATCAGTAAGATCTACACTGTTCTGTTTTTCTTCAATGACGAAGTAAAGGTCATCATCTATCTCAGGCATGCGCTTGTCACGGAGATAATCGTTTTCAACACGTTGTTCAAGTTTCTTGATGCCCTGTTCCTGATAGAGTTTCTGGAGCCGACGGTGCTTGGGAGCTCCCCGGCGAGCCTGAAGAATCAGCTCTCCGGCATCATATTCCAACTTGGGATCTTTGAGGGCTTCTTCTGCTTTTGCAAGAATGGAGTTGACCAGTGTGGTCTGACGGCGCATTAGCGTATCAACCAGGGGTCTCAGATCCGTGTAGCGTTGAGCAATTTCTGATTCCACGGTTCCGGAAATAATTAGGGGGGTTCGAGCCTCATCGATGAGCACACTATCGACTTCATCAACAATGGAGTAATAGTGTCCGCGCTGAACCTGATCCTGTTTGCTGATGGACATATTGTCGCGGAGGTAATCAAATCCAAATTCACTATTGATACCATAGGTCACATCACAATTGTACATTTCCTGTCGGACCTGAGGATCCATTTGGGCCAGGACCACACCAACTGACAGACCCACATACTTCAAAAGGGCACCCATCCATTGTGAATCTCGTTCGGCGAGATAGTCATTCACTGTGATGATATGCACACCCTTCCCAACCAACGCATTGAGATAGATAGGCATGGTAGCAACCAGAGTTTTTCCTTCACCAGTTTTCATTTCAGAAATTTTACCCTGGTGTAAGACAACAGCACCCATGAGCTGCACATCATACGGAATCATATCCCAGGTCATCTCCTGACCAGTGACTTTGATCGCCTGCCCCATGAGGAGGGCAGCTCCCTTTTTAACGACAGCGAATGCTTCGGGAAGAATTTCATCAAGAATTTCTTGCTCGAGGTTATAGACTGCCTCTTTTATCGATTTGAGATCTTTGCCTTCTGCTTCAAGTCTGGATTGTAGTTCTGAAGTATCGCTGCTGATCCGAGCTTTAAAAGCTTCTGTTTTAGCGAGCAGGGTTTCTTGAGTTGCATCCGAAAGTGCTTCGAACTGTTCATTGATCTGTGCGACAAACGGAATGAGCTGCTTGGTCTCACGATCAGTGCTGGTTCCAAATATTTTGGTAATAAGTTTACTAATCATGGCGCTAAAATAACTTCCTCGGAGGGTTTGTGAAGTGCTTTATTGCCAGTGTGACAGTGAATATTCGCTGTCATCTATGTCCTCCTTCTAAAAAGCCTGTTGCTGGTGACAATAGCCATATCTCCATGTTTTCCATTGCCATTATATAGAGTTCAATTAGCTTTGTTCCATCGTTTTACAAGAGATGCGGGGGCAATAGTGACATTTAGCCTGACAGGTTATAATCAATGTTTTCATGGAACCAGAAGTGGTTCTGTGTGGCTTCGGTTACTCTCTATCATAATCGCAATTGTATTCTTTTTCTTCAGCTCCCTCCTGGCCGATGACCAGGCTGTTCGGTTTAATCACCTCACCATAAAAGATGGACTTTCAATGAACGCAGTGCATTGCATTCATGAAGACAGTCAGGGATTTATGTGGTTTGGGACCCGCCTGGGTCTGAACCGCTATGATGGCTCGGAGATCAAACTTTTCCTCTATGATCCACTAGATGATATCTCGATCCCGGATTCCTGGATTACGGCAATTTGTGAAGATGCGGATAGTGTCATGTGGATTGGCACAAAAAATGGTGGCCTTAGTCGTTACGACCGTAATCAGGAAAGCTTTAAGCGTTTCGCACACGATCCCGAGAACCCTAACTCACCCGTTAGCGACCATATCACCTGCCTCTTTCCAGATTCCAGAGGAATACTGTGGGTTGGAACGGAGAATGGCCTGAGCAGGTATGACCCTAAAACGGATAGATTCACAACTTTCCACCATGAGCCTGACAACCAAGCCAGCATTGCCGACGATCGTATCATGAGTCTGGCAGAAACGCCTGGTGGTAGCCTTTGGGTGGGTACAGAAAATGGTGCTGGGTCAGTAATCTCACTGGATGATTTCAGCATAAACCAAAAAGTTCAGGTACGTCCATCAACCTCAATAAGTCTTGCAGTTATGTTGGCTGATTCGTCAGATCAATGTCTGTGGTTGGGCCGGTTCGGTGCGGCTCTCTATCGCTGGGACTATAATGTGGAAAAGATCGAGGTTATCTATGATCCTGATACACCAGTTACACCCCTGGACGGGATCACATCCATGAGCAAGGATAAGAATGGTACGCTCTGGATTGGGTCGCCGGGTGGCCTGGCAAACTATAATCATGATACAAAAGAATTCACCTATTTCTACCATGATGCCAACGATCCTGGGTCCCTGGGAGATAACCTGGTCTATTCGACCCTTATCGACCGTCAGGGCATACTCTGGGTAACAACAGCTTCAGGTGGTGTGAGTTATTATGATCCGGGACTTGTACGATTCCAGCTTCATCAGAGTGATTCAGACAATATCAATAGCGTCCGTGCCAATGCGGTCTACTCGATTTCTCAGGATCCACTTGGCAATATCTGGTTCGGTACCGTGGAAGGTGGAACAAGTGTCATGGATGCAGCCACGGGTGCTTTTACTCATTACAATTCAATAAATACACTTGGGGTAACGGAATGGTGGAGCAGGGATTACATATCAAGAGTTCGCTCAGATCGGAACCACAAGATTTGGATCGGTACTTTTTCCTGTGGACTTTTCACTCTGGACTATCCAACCCAGACCTTGAATCACTACAGAAACAGGGAAAAGATCGCCAATAGTTTTAGTGATAAAACGACTCGAGATATCCTCGAAACTCGAGATGGAACCATTTGGATCGGGACAGAGACCCAAGGTCTTGAGCGCTATGATGAATCACTGGATGCATTTAAACATTTCAAACATGATCCTGACAATCCACAAAGTCTGAGCAGTAATTTTACCTATTGTCTATTAGAAGATAGGGCTGGATATATCTGGATCGGTACAGCTGATGCCGGTTTAAATCAATTCGATCGGGTCTCAAATACCTTCAAACATTTCGAAATAGATAGAAACAACAGTAATTCAATTTCCAGTAATTGTGTCATCTCGCTCTATGAAGATTCTGATCAGACGCTGTGGATAGGAACACGCAGTGGTGGATTGAATAAATTGAACAAAGCGAGGACACAATTTTCAAACCTGGATTTACACTCCAACCTGAGGAAACTGTCAGTATATGGGATTCTCCAGGATGACCACAAATTTCTCTGGTTAAGCACCAACCAGGGTATTCTAAAAGCCCATCCTGACAGTGGTCTTGTTACAGATTACACAACAAGTGATGGGGTTCAAGAAACTTTTTATTACACATCCTGCCTCAAAGATGACAATGGTTTGATGTATTTTGGAGGTGGAGATGGATACAATGTCTTTCATCCTGATAGCATTAAGAACAATCAGTTTATCCCTCCTCTGGTGTTGACGGGACTTGCAATAAATTATGCGGATGTGGCAATTGGCGAGATCAGGGATGGACGCGTCATCCTAAAAAAATCAATCACCCAAACTGATAAACTAAAGCTCAGTTATCGAGACAAAGTTATCACCTTCAAATTTGCGGCACTGAATTTCTCTGCAAGCTATAAAAATCACTATTCATATAAACTGGTTGGGTACGATGAGGCGTGGATCGATGCAAACACCACTCCTAAAGCTCAATATATGAATATTCCTGCCGGGGATTACACCTTTAGAGTTAGGGGATCCAATAATGATGGTGTCTGGAATCTGGAGGGAGCGTCCATTGAGGTAAGCATCGCTCCACCCTTTTGGAAAACCTGGTGGTTTAAGACACTAGGTATTTTAACCCTACTTGGACTCATGCTAGCCTATATACAACTCCGTACTTACCGACTTATTGCTCAACGGGATAAGCTGGAAGCCCTGGTGAGAGAGCGCACCGCACAACTCAAGGTCGAAATTGAAGAGAGGCAAAGAGTTGAATTAGAAAAAACCGAGCTCAAACTAGATCACCTCAAACGAGAATTGTTGACCCAATCTCTCCACCTTAACGACAAACAGCAGATCATGGATAATCTTCAGGGTGAGCTGGAGAGCTTTTCAAAATTGAGTTGGAATGAAGTGAAACCTCGAATTAAAAAACTGCTGCGATTTCTTAGGGATCGACGATCAGTCAAACAAGGGTGGGAAGATTTTGAAATCTGGTTCACTGAAATTCACACTGGATTCTATTCTGAACTGCGCAGCAATCATCCTGGACTCTCAGAGAATGAATTGAAGGTTTGCGCTCTCCTGAGATTGAATCTTATTTCAAAAGATATTGCGAAAGTCATGAATGTTCAACCCTCCTCCATCGATATCTATCGCCATCGGATTAGAAAAAAATTAGAAATTGGCAGTGAAGAAAATCTCTCTACTTTTCTCTCCAGATATTGACCAGAACCACCTTTACTTTTTCTTTACATTCCCAAATCATTAATCTTTGATTCCCTGTGGCATATCCTGCTATTAATTGTTTATTTACAGATATTTAGAAGAAACCAACCCCTTTCCCTAAACGCCAGCATCCGCATCTTTACACTGCTTGAAATCGCTCGCCTGGGTCCCACCAATTTTTCTGCTTTTGTAAAGATTTAGTAAAGATGCGCAATTCTTACTTCCGTTGTAGGTTTACGCTAGAATTCAAACCCAACAAAGGAGGGGATTATGAAATGGATGCAACTCATGATTATTGTGTTGATCAGTGTAGGTACACTCTCAGCGACAACAATCAATGTACCAGAAGGCGCTGCCACGATTCAGGCAGGAATCGATGTTGCCATAGATGGTGATACAGTACTGGTGGATCGGGGTACCTACGTGGAAAATATCAATTTTAACGGCAAGAACATTGTGGTGATGTCGCTACGTGGTCCAGTATTGACCACTATTGATGGAAACCAAGATGGTTCAGTCGTTCTTTTTCTGAACCAGGAAGATGAGAATGCGGTTCTAGACGGATTCACTCTCACCAATGGAACCGGCTACGACAATGGTGACGAATTCGTAGGAGGTGGGATTGCCTGCCGAAACGGTTCCTCGCCGACCATGAAAAATCTCATCATCACAGGGAATACAGCCCTTGGAGGCTTAGACCCAGCAGGTGGCGGAATAACTATCGCAGGGGGATCAAACCCCTTTCTGGAAAATATCGAAATCTCCCTCAATCGATCAAAATGGGGTGGTGGGCTGGCTATTGCCATTAATTCAAATCCAATTTTACGTTCGGTATTCATTTATTATAACAGAGCAACAACAACTGGTGGCGGTGTCTACATTGGGGTTAATTCATCTCCTTATTTTGAGGATGTATACGTCCGTCTCAACAGGGCTGCATATTATGGCGGTGGATTTTTCCTGCATGAGAATTCTAACCCCACCTTTAACAAAATTACCGTTAGAGCTAACACGGCTCCAAGCGGCGGTGGTGGATTGATATCAAATGATGGAAGCAGTCCCAAGATTCTCAACTCTATTTTCATTGGCAATGTCCCCGACCAGATAATGTTTAATGGTGATCCCCAATATGATCCTGATACACTATCCATTGCCTATTCCAATATCCAAGACGGCCAAGCTGGAATTACCGTTAACTCAGGTCAATTGAATTGGCTAGATGGGAACACCTCTGTAGATCCTTGTTTCATAGATGTCGTTCGCGATGATTTGCAGGCCATTTCACCCTGTGTTGATTCAGGAACAGCCAACTTCGCCTTTGCAGGAGTAACCTGGATTGATATGGAAGCCGCTGAATATGTTGGCTCTGCACCTGATAAGGGCTCGCATGAAGTACCTCCACCACCTAGAGTCTTTAACGTGCCGGCAAGTTTTAGTACCATACAGTCAGCAATCGATGCCTCGGTAGATGGGGATATCGTCCGAGTAAATGTGGGCACCTATGTTGAAAATATCAATTTCAATGGTAAGGATATCACAGTTGAATCGGTGGGTGGTCCCGAGCTAACCATTATTGATGGCAATCAAAATGGATCCACCGTGCAGATAGTGAGTGGAGAATCTGAAAACGCGGTTCTAGATGGATTTACGATTACCAATGGGACTGGGACGCCTGGTGAAACTTCGGATGTCCTGGGAGGGGGCATTCTTATACATTATGCTTCATCACCCATTCTTAAGAATCTGATCGTATCTGGTAACTCCGCTGTAATTGGTGAAGAACCTGACGGGGCCGGGGGTGGAATTGCAGTCAGTGTCCAGTCAAATCCAGTTTTGGAAAATATCATCATCGCCAACAATAATTCAGTGTGGGGTGGTGGTCTTTCTATTGCTCACAGTTCTTCTCCATCAGTAAAAGGCCTTAAAATATATGGCAATACTGTTTCTCAGGCTGGTGGAGGTGTCTACATTGGTCAAATGGCTGCTCCATATTTCGAGGATGTGTATATCCACGGTAATGTTGGTGTAGCTGGAGGTGGATTGTTTCTTCATGACCACGCCAGGCCCACTCTTAACAAAATCACAGTTGAAGGGAATAGAGGTACCAATGGGGGCGGTGGGATGTTAACAAACCATGCCAGCAGCTCTCTTATCGTCAATTCCATTTTTTACTCGAACATGCCAGATCAGTTCTACCTGATGGATTTTGATGGAGAAAACTTGCCTGATACGGTATCTATTGCCCATTCAAACGTTCTGGGTGGCGTGGCTGGAATGCATCCAGGGATTGGCCAAGTCAATTGGATTACCGGCAATCTGCAAACGAATCCCCGCTTTAGTACTGGAGATCACCTGGGTCCTAGCTCGCCTTGTATAGATGCTGGAACTGCTCAGTTTGCCTATGAAGGCGTGACCTGGATAGATATGTCCGCGGAGGAATATGTAGGTTCAGCTCCTGATATGGGTTCATGGGAAGTGCCAGCTCCACCACAGACACTCCTGGTCCCTTCAAATTACACAACCATACAGCTTGCCATTGAAGCAGCCCTAGAAGGTGATACCGTTCTGGTTGCAGATGGCACGTATGTTGAGAATATCGACTTTCTGGGTAAAAACATCGCTGTTTTATCGGAACATGGTCCTGAGGTCACCATTATTGACGGTGGCAATACAATGACTACCGTTATGATAGTGTCCCAGGAAGCAACCGCAGTTCTAGATGGCTTCACCATTACGAATGGTCTGGGCTGGGTGAATACTGACGGTTATTCTGTTGGTGGTGGCATTAATGTCAGACATGGTTCGACCCCCGCACTGAGGAATCTAATTGTAGCAGGTAATACAGCCGTTGGAGATACTGCCATGGGTGGTGGTATCATGTGCGCCTATGGTGCAGATGCTCTCATTGAAGATGTTATTATCCGCGACAATGAGGCAGACTATGGCGGTGGAATTGTGGCCTATGAGTCAAGTCCCACACTCCGCCGGGTGAAGATTAGTGAGAACTACGCGCGAACTACTGGTGGTGGACTTACACTCTGGACTTCCGACGCCCTGGTTGAGCAGGTCGCAGTCTTTAAGAACCATGCTTATGCTATGGCTGGCGGGGTATGGATACATCTTGGTGGAAATCCCACCCTTGATCGTGTGACTGTTGCTGACAATAGGACTTCAGCCCCTATCTGGCGCGCAGCTGGTGGAATCGGCCTGAGCTCTGGTGCAAACTTGACACTTGTTAACTCAATTGTATGGTACAACACGCATCGGGGAGGTGTCACCAATAACATTGAATTCTATGAGTCAAGCAACTCCAGTTCACTGACCATTGAATACTCAGATATTCAGGGAGGTGAAGCTGGAATCATAACCAATGACAACGGCACAGTTGTCTGGGAGACTACTAATATTGTGGATAATCCTTTATTCGTCAACCGAGATGTTGACGATTATAACCTGGAACCGGGATCACCATGTATTGGTACTGGCGAGAATGGTGTAGATATGGGCGCAGGTGCTGAATGCATGATTGTGGATATAGATCCAGGATTGGCTACAGTCCCACAGCAGTTCGAGTTGTATCAGAACTATCCCAACCCATTTAACCCATCCACGTCAATCAACTTTGAGTTGCCAGGAGCTGGTTGGGTCACGTTGGTAGTCTATGATGTTAGTGGTCGGGAAGTAGCTACTCTTATTAATGATCAAAGGCTTGGGGGCAGGCATTCCATGATATGGTTTGCCAGGGATCGACAGGGTAAACCCCTTGGAACAGGGCTTTATCTATATGAGATGAACTTCATCGATTCTGGAGGTAAACAATTCCGCGACGTCAGGAAGTTTACTCTGCTTAAGTAGTATTTCTTTAACGCGGAGCCCCGGTTGGTTCAAGCCAACCGGGGCATTTTCAGGGGAAATTATGCGTTTCTTAACAAGAATATTATCAATTTCATTTTTTCTGGCAATGCCATATGCTTCCACTCTGCTTGCTCAAACACCAGGATTCTTCAAAGACATTTTTAGTGATGGCGGGGTTTCTCTAACCTCAAGATTGTATATGGATGCCCCTGAATTATTAGGGCTTTCTATAGAATATCTGTGCACTTCAGATGACTCCGTCCAATCGGAAGTCATGATATCAAACGATTCCGACACCAACGGCCATTTGCTTTATCCAGACGGATCACCGCGGTTTCGCATGATATATACCAATGGAGGGTCAGCGACAGGTCATGGAATGTCCTTAGGCCTGGATGGTAGGGAGCGCGTGCGAACTTTTTATGAGATGGGTGGCAGCTATACTGGCTCTTGCGCTGGTGCCTTTATTGCCAGCCTCCACTATGATGAAACTGGCAGCCATACACCTTACTATAGGATTTGGCCGGGTAGGACTCATCGCACGGGGGTAATTGACAGCTACACCGGGCATAATCTCCCAGTGGACTCTCCCCTACTGGACTACTTCAATTTTGGCAATGATCGCTTTATTGACAATGTGAGACACAACGGGGGTTGCTGGGCACGGGAGGATCTGGATTTTCCACCCGAAACTGAAATTCTGTCAAGATATGATGCCCATCAAATATCATGGGATATGCATGACAAAGCCAGCACCTGGGCGTATAAACCAGATACTAATCAAGGGCGAATTGTCGTGACCGGATCTCACCCTGAAAGTGCCTGGGACGGTGAAATACTCAATATGATGCAGGCCATTCTAATATATGCTCTGGATGGTGTAGGCAATCCTGTGGTAAAAGCCAGTTTAGTGAATGGTGAAACTCGTACGATGGATTTATATACAGAAGATAGCCTGCCTGCCTTCACCCGAATCGGTGACAAACAGTATCACCACTTCACGATTTCGATTCCATCAGGGACTACAGATATTGCCATTGAGGTAAATGCAGAAGCGGGTTTTGATTTTAATCTTTATGCGAATCCAGGATCATATGCCTTTGAAGGTGCGGCACAATATGTCAGTGAAAGCGATGGAGCACATCATATCCTGAATATTGCTCCAGAAGATTCCGGGTTGTGGTATATAGGGGTGGAGTGTGCCACGACCGTGGAAGATTTCTACACGAGCTATTCAGGACATACTGAGGTTTTAAATGGGGTGGCTTATGATATTACCGCCACCTGGAATACGGTTGTCGTTGCTGAAGCAAAGACTCTTCCATCAAGTTTTAAGCTGTATCAGAACTACCCCAACCCATTCAATCCTACTACAACTATCAACTTTGAGCTCCCCAGCGCAGGTTGGGTCAATCTGGTAGTGTATGACGTGAATGGTCGGAGTGTAGTCACACTTATTGATGATCAACGGCTTGGGGGCAGGCATTCCATGAAGTGGTTTGCTCATGATCAGCAAGGGAAACCGCTGAGAAGCGGGCTTTATCTTTACGAGATGACCTTCAAGGATATTTCAGGAAAATCATATCGTGAAGTCCAGAAGTTTACGCTTCTGAAATAAACCAAGTTCAGGTACAAAGCCCTGGCCTTGTCTGGTATGCGGGGGCTGTTTTCGCTTTTTGATCCTGATTGAAATGGTTGGACTGTTGGGGTTTTGGAGTTGAAAGATTCACCTCCTGGGTTTGAGTTGTATCCCAACTCTGCCAATCCCTTCAGCCCTGCCAGAAGAGAGAATGCATCATGCTGGATCAAGTCTGCATGCCTGGAGGGGATTTTAAAATAATTGAAATGTCAGAATGATCTCAGAAAAAACCAATAAACTATTGAGAGGATTATGTCTCCTGGCCATCATAATTGTAGCCCTGATCATTCCCAATACCTGTACTTTCGCACAGGATTCTAAGTGTTATGAGCATCATGCTCAGGCAGGTTTGTGTAAGCAATAAAATGTGTTTGCTCAGATAGGGGCCATACTCATCTGGGTACATACCATCCCCGGTCTGTGTTACACGGACCGGGGCCTCCTGATTATTGATCCTGAAAATATAAGTAACGAAAATTGCTGTTACCGGAAGTTGAGGTTGCTTGTGAAGCCGAAGCTTCTTGCGAAGGCTGATCGAAACCTGGGAATAAAAGTCCTCATGGACGATTTCTCTGTGCAGATATATAAGTCTGGTTTCGGACACTTCGAGGACCTCAGTGTCCTTTGTACAAAAAAAGCGTGTCTTTGATCCTTCGACAGGCTCCAGTCTACGCCCGATGGGCTACGACCTGGCTCGCAGGGAGACACGCTTTTTTATCTTAACTGTAAAAACGTTAAAGCATGGTCATTTTGCCTGCAGACAGAGCATCATTAAGAATGGCATCCAGGATCCCATTCACAAAGCTGCTGCTCTCCTCCGTACTAAACACCTTGGCAATTTCAATTGCTTCAGAAATCGATACCTTAGGTGGAATGTCCTTAAAATAAAAGAATTCAGTAAGGGCCATCCTGAGAATCAATCGATCGATGAGGGCAATACGGGTCAGATCCCAGTTTCTGGATTTACTGGAAATAAGGGCATCGAATTCTTGTCGATGGGCCATAATCCCGTTTACCAGATCACGGGCAAACTTGAGTAAATCATCAGATAATTCGCTCTTCTCTGCCAGGATGTTGAAGGTTTGATCCAGGTCGTCGTTTTGTATCTCGTGTGCATAAGAGACCTGTACGACAAATTCCCGGGCTCGACGTCTTTCTTGCATGAACTGAGGCCTGATCCTTTCTACGCGTTAGCTATATTTTTGAGAATAAGCGTTCGCCTGAACGATGCATCTGTTTCAGGCGTCCAAGTTTACGGATTCTCTCTTCGGCGAGAGTATCAGCTGCATCCATAGTAGGTATATTTTCATCCTGCGACCGCTGAAATATTTCCTGAAGGACATCATAGATATGATTGACCCTGTTATATGAACGCTTCTCGTTATAGCCTTCGAATTCGCCATAGACATTGATCACGCCACCAGAGTTTATGGCATAATCCGGGGCATACAAAACGCCACGGTCGAGAAGAATCTTACCATGTTTATCGTAGTCGGAAAGGACATTGTTGGCGGCTCCGGCTACAATCTGGCATTTCAGACGATCAATGGTTTCATCGTTGACAACAGAACCAAGAGCGCAGGGAGCAAACACGTCCATTTCCACATCATAAATGGCTTCAGGTTCAACAGCAGTCACATTTTTAATCTTGAGCATTTCTTTAACGCGTTCTTCTTTTATATCTGTTACAATTACTTTTGCTCCAGCTTTGGAAAGATGCTCAACCAGATAGATGCCAACATGACCCAGACCCTGAACGGCGATGGTCTTGCCCTCAAGGCTGTCTGATCCCCAGGTTTTATTTGCTGCGGCCTTGATACCAACATAAGTGCCATAGGCTGTAAAAGGTGAAGGATCACCTGAACCACCCAGGTCTGGACTGAGGCCAGCTACATAGTCAGTTTCCTCATGAACCCATTCCATCATCTGGGGCGTGGTATTAACGTCTTCAGCAGCAACATATCGGCCACCCAGACTGTCTACCAGGCGACCAAATGCGCGGAAAGCTGCCTCATTCCCAATATCTCGTACGCGACCAATAATAACAGATTTACCGCCACCGAGATTCAACCCAGCCAGGGCCGATTTGTATGTCATTCCTTCTGAAAGTCTCAGAACATCGCGAAGGGCAGCGGCTTCATCATCATAATTCCAGACACGACAGCCACCCAGGGCTGGACCCAGACTGGTGTTGTGAATAGCAATGATTGCTTTTAGACCTGTTTCATCATCCTGGGCAAAGACAACCTGTTCGTGGTGGTTCAATGCGGGTGCATCAAAAAATCCCATTTCTCATTTCTCCTTTTTCAATTCTTTTAGTCAATCTGCCAGAAGATGTCTACTGATGACCAATCTTTGAATCTCATTGGTCCCTTCGTAGATCTGTGTAATCTTCGCGTCACGCATCATACGCTCCACTTCAAATTCACGGATAAATCCATACCCCCCGTGAATCTGAACAGCTTCTGTTGCTACATACATGGCCGTATCACCGGCAAACATCTTGGCCATCGAGGCTTTTTCCCCAATGGTTTTTCCCTGATCCTTTAGCCAGGCTGCTCGATAAACAAGTAGTCTGGTGGCATCCACACGCGTGGCCATATCGGCCAACTTAAAACCAATCCCCTGAAACATTCCAATGGGCTTGCCAAACTGCTCGCGCTCCTTGGCGTACTGAATTGATCTTTCCAGGGCACCCTGGGCAATTCCCAGAGCCTGGGCACCAATCCCAATACGACCAACATCCAGAGTAGCCAGAGCAATGGTGAAACCCTGCCCCTCTTCTCCAATAAGATTTACTGCGGGGATACGGCAATTTTCAAAAATAAGTTCACTGGTGTCAGACCCTCGAATACCCAGTTTATCTTCTTTTTTCCCTGTGGTGAATCCATCCAAACCCTTTTCAACCACAAAAGCCGAAATGCCTTTATAGCCAGCATCTTTATCGGTTTTTGCAAATACGATAACAAAGTCAGAACTGATACCGCTGGTCACCCAATTTTTCACACCGTTGAGGACGTATGAATCTCCGTCTCTGGTGGCTGTGGTGAGCATGGCCTTGGCATCTGAACCTGATTGTGGTTCACTGAGTGAATAAGCGCCCAGCTTTTCTCCACTTGATGTGAGGGGTAAATATTTATTTTTAAGGTATTCAGACCCAAATTTTAAAATTGGATTTGAAAAGAGAGAATTATTGACTGACATAATTACACAGGTCGAGGCATCCACTCTGGCGATTTCCTCAAGTGTGATGGCATAGCTTAAGGCATCCATTTCAGTTCCCCCATAAGCCTCCGGGACCTGCATGCCCATAAATCCCAATTCACCTAATTTCTGGATAACTTCAGTAGGGAATTCGGCTTTCTCATCACGTTCCATGACACCTGGCTTTATCTCTGCCTCGGCAAAATCACGGATGGTTTCTCGGACCATCTTTTGTTCTTCAGTTAATTCAAAATTCATATTTTTCCCAATCTCTAATATAGTTTGTCTTGCTGAGCCTGCCTGCCAAGCCGTAGCATTAATGCGTAGGCTGGTCGAAGTATGACAAACTCTAGCATTACTGTCTATCCTTCGACGAGCTCAGGATGACGCAATCTGATCGTGTTGATGTAATACTGTTTTGCTTAAGTATATGCATAGAACCCCTGTCCTGATTTACGTCCAAGATTTCCTGCAGCGACCATACGCTTCAGAAGTGGACAGGGACGATATTTCGGATCTCCCAACCCTTCGTGGAGCACTTCCAGAATGGATAGACAAACATCCAGACCAATCAGGTCAGCCAGGGCGAGGGGACCCATGGGATGGGCCAATCCAAGATGCATAATTTGATCAATGGCTTCTTTGGTGGCGACACCTTCCATGAGGGCAAAAACAGCTTCATTGATCATGGGCATGATGATTCGATTTGCTACAAACCCTGGATAATCATTGGCTTCCACAGGGGTTTTTCCCAATGCATTACAGAGTTCCACTGTTTGAGCCACTGTTTCATCACTACAGACATGGCCACGAATAATTTCCACCAGTTTCATCACAGGAACGGGATTCATAAAATGCATACCAATCACTTTATCCGGTCGCTTGGTGTGTGCAGCAATTTCCGTTATGGAGATGGAAGAGGTATTGGTACTAAGAATCACATGAGGCTTTACCGTAGCATCAAGATCTTTAAATAGCTTAAACTTGGTGGTTTTGTTCTCGCTGGCAGCCTCAACCACAAAATCGCAATCAGACAGATTATGGAATCCAGTTGTTGGGTTTATACGCGAAAGGATTGCAGTCTTCTCGGTTTTTGTAATAAGTTCTTTTTTTAGCTGACGATCAAGATTTTTTACTATAGCCAGCATGCCCCGGTCAAGAAAATCCTCATTGATATCAACCAGGGTCACTGAAAATTCAGATTGCGCAAAAACATGAGCAATCCCATTTCCCATTGTACCCGAGCCAATAACTCCAACATTACGAATACTCATAGTATCCCCCTTAAAGACGTTCCACAATAAGCGCCGATGCTTCCCCACCACCAATACACAGGGTGGCCAGGCCAAAATGGGCTTGTCGGGCTTCCATGGCATGCAGCAGGGTGGTCAATATTCTGGCTCCCGATGCGCCAATAGGATGACCAAGGGACACGGCGCCACCATTGACATTCACCTTGGTATGAGGAATATTGAGTTCATCCATGGCAACCATGGTCACCACGGAGAAGGCTTCATTGATTTCGAAAAGGTCGATTTCTCCCAGTGTCATTCCAGCTCTCTTAAGCACATTGTTTATGGCTTTTACCGGTGCTGTGGTGAACCATTCAGGCGCTTGTGCTGCTGACGCTTGAGCAACGATACGGGCCATAGGCTTTAAACCGCGTTTCTCAGCCTCACCTTCGCGCATAAGAACCAGTGCCGCAGCACCGTCATTTATCTTGGATGCATTGGCGGCTGTAATGGTACCATCCTTTTGAAAGGCCGGTCTAAGCTTTTGCATCTTGTCAAAATTGCCCCGACCAGGTTCTTCATCGGTATCGAATATCACTGGCTCACCCTTGCGCTGAGGAATCTCAACCGGGGTTAGCTCATTATGAAATGCACCAGATTTTTGAGCGGCCAGTGCGCGGAGATAGCTCTCTTTGGCAAAAGCATCTTGAGCTTCACGAGTATAGTTATACTCTTTGGCACACAATTCACCGCTGAGACCCATATGAATACTATCATAAGCATTCTGTAATCCATCACGGAGAATCCCATCCACCATTTCACCATGGCCTAACCTTTGACCATTACGGGCGCCAGGGAGATAGTACGGCACATTAGACATGCTCTCCATACCTCCAGCGACTACTATGTTTGCATTTCCGACTTCTATGGCTTGAGCTGCCAACATGACAGCCTTAAGCCCTGAGCCACAAACTTTATTTATGGTCAGGCATTCTGTGGCATCGGGTAATCCAGCATATATGGCTGCCTGTCTGGCAGGGGCCTGTCCTTCATTGGCTGAGAGTACATTGCCCATGATAACTTCATTGACGTCTTCAGGTGATATTTGGCCACTCTCCAGAGCAGCCTTAATGGCTATGGCGCCAAGTTTTGGTGCGCTGATAGATGAGAGACCACCCTGAAAAGCACCGACAGGGGTTCGTTTTGCGCTTACAATAGCAACTTTACGTATGGCTCTGACTCTGCTCATGATAATTCCTCTTGTAATTTTCTCAAACCTGGGACAGTAAAAACCTTATTATCTTCTTGCGAATCCATCCTGTGATTCAAATTTCACAGGACGCAAATTGATTTGTCATAACAAAGGTCAAAAATCGTTCCAAACCTGAATATCCTCGCAAGGATGAATTGTTAGATCTTGTAGATCAGGACTCTTTCGGTTGGTCATAGGCTTGAATGATGCGTCTGACCAATTTGTGTCTCACAATATCCCCTTCATCAAATTCGATAAATTCGATACCATCAACCTCTTTCAGGATTCTTACGGCTTGGAGTAAACCAGATTCCTCATGCTTCGGAAGGTCAATCTGAGTGGGATCACCGGTAATAATAATCTTAGAGTTCACACCCATTCGCGTCAGAAACATTTTCATTTGCATGGGAGTGGTATTTTGTGCCTCATCCAGGATAATAAACGCATGATCCAGTGTTCTTCCTCGCATATAAGCAAGTGGAACAATCTCTATGGTTTTTTGATCCATTAGAATGCGCACTTTGTCATGAGGCATCATGTCAAAAAGTGCGTCGTATAGTGGTGCGAGATACGGGTCAACCTTTTCGCGTAAATCCCCCGGTAAAAAACCCAAACGCTCACCTGCTTCCACTGCCGGGCGGGTAAGAATTATCTTTTTAACCTCCCTGTTTTTGAGGGCGGAGACAGCGAAGGCTACTGCCATATATGTTTTACCAGTACCTGCAGGTCCCAGTCCAAATACCATGTCATTGGAAGTGGCTGCAGCGAAATATCTTTCCTGACCGGGTGTCCGTGGTTTGATCACTTCTGAGCGGGTGAAGAGTACGACAGAATCAAGACCAGATTCACCAAGGGTGGATTTACCGGACTGGCTGAGACGAATGATGGTAAGAACATCATCCTTATCAATAAATTTTTTCCGATTCAAGACGGCAATCATTTCACCAATAATATTTTCAACGAGTGCCAGCTTGGATTCGTCTCCGCGGACAATGAGTTCATCACCGCGGACATAGAGTGCCACTTCCAGATGATTTTCAATCAATTTTAGGTTGGTGTCATTGGCGCCGAGTAATTCAACGGGGTTAACCTCCCGGATTGGAAGGCGTTTTTCAGCAGCAGATTTCGCAGTTGTCAAACCCATATGGCGGCCTCAGCTTAATTTGTAAAGCCTGTAAATCCAAACAAAAATTATCTTTTGAAAGCCCTTGATTCACAGGCAGGATACAATTCTTGTCAGATGTGACAATCTCTATTAAATAATTGTTGTTGTTAGCAAGAATAGCCAGGGGCATATATATAATCCTCAATACTTTGAAGTTGGTATTTATACTAAATTTGGATTAGTTTAACGCATGGTTTAATTCACATTGGTTTCAAATTGTGGGCTGGGGACTCCTTTCTCCCATCTCATAGGAAAATAGGTAACGCCTTTTTTCCGACCAGAATTGAGTTTATCGTTTGAGGGGAAAACCAGATGAATGTTCATGATTTTTATCGTAAACCCAACCACTTCGCCACATTCTTAATCACTCTAATTCTAATATCAACCCATTCACTTCAGGCTGGAGTAACTGGTAAGATCAGTGGGAAGCTCAGCTCAAGTGAGACGGGGACTCCAGTTATCGGCGCCACCATCCAGATCGAAGGAACTAATTTTGGCAGCATCTCAGATCAAAAGGGCAGGTTTTCCATACTGAACATCCCACCAGGCACCTATTCAATCAAAATTTCCTATATCGGGCTAGAAACCAGCTTGCTAGGTAATGTTCCAGTAACTGCAGATCTGACAACCTGGCTCGATTTAGCCATGAATCCCTCGATTCTGGAAGGCCAGGAAGTTGTTGTTCACGCACCCATTGATGCCATCGAAAAAGATCTGGCTGGGACAAGATCTGTGGTGACTCAGGAACAATTCAATTCGCTTCCTATCTCGGAAATATCTCAAGCATTATATTTGCAGTCCGGTGTAGCCGGTTCGGACGCCGAGCTCATCGTTCGGGGGGGTCGCTCAAACCAGGTCGCTTTTCTCATTGATGGCGTCTATGTGCAGGACCCATTTCTAGGGTCCTTCGCCAATGATTTGGGTACCAATGCCATTGATGAGCTCACACTCCTCAGCGGCACCTTCAATGCAGAATATGGAAATGCCATGAGTGGAATAGTCAATATCCTAACTCGAGAGGGCGGTCGCAGTTGGCAAGCAAGACTTGAGAGTCGATCTGGAATGTTTCAGAATAGTGATGAGAACAAAGTTGAGGGAACCTTGACCAGCTGGTCCGTGGGTGGTCCCATGCTAAGTGAGAATCTACGATTATTCGTTTCAGGTCAACTCAGCGACAAAAACAGCTATCTCCCATGGGGTTTCAAAAATTCCAGCTCCTATACGACAAAATTGACATATACAGGTATATCTAATATTAAGATCAATACTCTATATAGAACATCCTGGAGGAGTTATAAATATTATCGCCACAGTTGGGCTTACATTCCTGAACAATATTATCAATATAAATCAGCCAGGCAGCACATAAATCTGAATTTAACCCATACCCTCAGCCCTCATCTGTTCTATGAATTGAGAATATCACAGTACCAGCAGGAATCTGGATCGATTCAACTTCAACCTGGAAAGACAGCAGCGAATATACAGCTTATAGTGACTATGAATGGAACCACGAAGCTGGCAATGGTTATGAGTTTTATGCCCGTCGCAACCCGCCAATCTATACGATCTCAGCGACCAAAACCTTTGATTTACGATGGGATGGTATCTGGCAAGTCAATTCGTGGAATGAGCTAAAAACTGGGTTCCAATACAAACGGCACAATTTAGTCCTCTCAAATCCATATGATCCTGGCAGGGTGAATTTCTATAGAGATGAATACGATCTGTCCCCCATCGAAACCGCTATTTATTTCCAGGATAAAATTGAATTTCCTTTTCTGGTCATCAATCTGGGTCTGCGCTTTGACCAGTTTGATGGGCAGGTGAGCTACCGACTGAATCCCCTGTATGATTCAACCCGAACTACATCTACTCCCAAAAGTCAGATTAGTCCCAGACTTGGCATTGCGCATCCCATTTCAGATCGTACCAAGATCCACTTTGCTTATGGACATTTTTTCCAGAATCCCCCCTACGCCTATCTATATAACCGCCTTAATTATGATTTTGCCGTAACCGCCCCTGTGTTTGGGGATCCAGATATGGAGGCAGAGAAAACCGTAGCTTACGAGATTGGACTTACCCATCAATTCAACCCGGCATTTCTGGGACGCTTCAACGCTTTCTATAAAGATGTTACCAATCTTGTGGGTACCCGGTATTATGCGCCTTATGCAGAGGATGCACCTGATCGATATGTTGGGTATACCCTGATCATCAATGAGGATTATGCCTTTTCAAAAGGTGTTGAGATCAATCTAGAATACAACCTTAAAAAGATGGTCTATGCCAAACTCAGCTATACCTATTCTATTGCCAGGGGCAGCGCTACCTATGCAGATGAACAATATCCAGGGAGTACTGAAACTACCACCCTCTACAATCTCGATTTTGATAGAACACATGGTTTGAATATTTTTGGATCCGTGAGATCTGCCAGGCATCAGGGAGTGAAAATTCTCAACATTTATCCTTTTCAGCGAGTTGATCTGGGATTTGTGATACAGGCGAACTCAGGTACCCCTTACACGCCTTATGCACGTGATATTGGACTGGTGGAGATCAATTCATTGCGCAAGCCATCCACATATACTGTGGATATGATTTTGGGAAAGCGTTTCACACTGGCAGGGAAGCTCACCGCCCGAGCTTTCTTGGAAATACTCAATGTAACTGATGCCAGAAACGCCATTATCATTTTCACCAGTTCTGGTGAACCTGACTACACTCTGGTCCCCGGACATAGTGAAGAGTACATGAATAATCCTTCCCACTTTGGACCCCCGCGCACTTTTCGACTCGGTCTTGCGCTGGACTGGAGATAATTATGAATAATAAACTATATAGCATGATTGCACTGATCATTATGCTGCCATTGACCATGGTATTTGCAGATGATAAAGATTTGGATGATAAACACCTGGCCATCGCCAAACCCATGGACCTCACAGACAGGGCTTCCGGTATCCATAATGCCAGCAATATTGGTCTGTTTTTTGAAAATTATGGGAAGTTTTCTTATGGTTCCTTCCAGTATGGGAACGCAGGTGAATTTCCCATCAACAGTAATCATAATTATCTGTACCTCATGAGTGCTATGGTCGGCGTAGCACCCGACGCAGCCTCAGGGCGCACTGCCAATGTCATTCAGAGTAGATATACATCCAGTACAGACTGGGTGCCTCTTGGAGGTTATCACCAGGGGCCTGGGACTGACATCGCCTTCAGTGACAATACAGCAACCTGGCCAAATGGAGAATGGTTCTTACAGGGTGAAGATGGGTCTGCGCGTATCGTGTCAACCCAGGACAGCTATTGTGTATACGATGATGCAGGAAACCAGAATGAAGTCCTGGGCATCCAGATTGCTCAAACGGGATATGCCTTTGGTCTCGCTGCCTATGAAGATATGATTTTCTTCACCTTTGAAATAACTAACCATTCTGATGCCAGTTATGATAGTGTCTATTTCGGATTGTATCACGATTTTGATATAGGAAATGATCTTGGCGGCGTGAATGATTATGCAGATGATATGTTGGAATTTGATGCTGCAAATGACTTCATCATAGTTTCTGATGCTGATCAAAATTCGCCAGAATGGAATAGTGCTCCCGGTATGATGGGAATTGTCCTCCTGGAATCTCCCCAGCTAAATGGGACAATGGCAGGTATTACCGATATGCATTACAGAAGATTTGAGGACAAGGACGATACCCAGATGGCGCTACTCTCCAGTAACCTGGATTATCTGCCCGCTGGAGTAAACCCGCTCACTTTTTTCAATACAGGGAACTCCTCTGACATTCATTTTGATGACCCTGGAATATTACCAAGTTCTGGTCTGGACATTTATGGGACAATATCATCAGGACCATTTAATCTGAACCCAACAGATACCCTCACATTCATCATGGGAATTGTTGCCGGCATCAATGAAGCGGATCTTTACAATAATCTGAGTGTAGCGCAAGACCTCTATGCAAATGATTTTAAAGCTCCCAAACCACCGGCTTCTCCAATATTAACTGGCGTGGCTGGACATCATGAGATCACACTTTATTGGACAAACGCAGTGGAAGCTGAACCGGATGAATTGTCAGGAGCCCTCGATTTTGAAGGATATCGTTTATATAAGAGTTTAGATCGTGGATTAAGCTGGGATCAGATTGATAGAAACCTTTATCCTGAAACAGGTTCGGAACCCGTTCCCTTTGCAAGTTTTGACCGTATCAATGGATGGGGTGATGATGCTGGCCTCCAGTATACATATACTGATAGTCAACTTATTGATGGAATTGAATATTGGTATGCCATCACCGCCTTTGATCATGGAAACTCACTCATTGGGAGTCTGGAAAGTCCCATAGGAAATTCTGTAGAGGTCAGCAACGTCATAAGTATTGTCCCCGTCTCAATTCCAGCAGCCTATGAAACAGGCGATGTTTCAAATTTGATCCACTATGGTGGTGGGAATTCAAACTACAATTTGAACGTAGATCCAGTGTCCTCCGGCCAATTGAACAGCTTTACTTATGATCTTCATTTTCTTTATGAATTCCAAAATGAGATTGGGAACCCCGGCGTATGGGCCTCAGTTGTAATAGATGACTCCAGTGCCGTTCCCACTATTCATTATGGCATTGAGTTTACTGCAGTGAACCGCATAAATATCATAAACATTGACACGAAGACGGTGTATTGGTCTGGTCTTTTGGGGTTTGAAGTACCCTATCCTTTTGGGAGTGCCTTCACGGTTTACTTCCATCAGGTAAATCCCCCCAATCGACCCAGTTCAGGTGATCTTTTGAGCTTGAATTTTTGTGCTGAATTGTCCCGTTTTGATGGTCAGGATACTATGACTGTGATTTCGCCACAGCGTTTTGATCTGGGTCAGAACTTGGTGTCCAATGATGGTCTGATCCTCAGTCTGGATCCTCAGCCTACCATTCAAGACATTAACATACCACCCATTTTGGATTTTGAGATTGAATTCGAAGTGGCAGACCTGGATTCAATTCAAGATATGGACTATCAGCTAACTGTCACTGGATCAGGATTCGACACCGAGGGCACTGGATATCTCATACTGAGAACCACGGATGAAAATTCCGTGGAAATAGGGGTGGCTGATACGCTTTACAATGGATGGGGCATCCAGTTCAGAGGTTGGACTGCCTGGATTGGATTTGATCCAGCACATCCACCGCCTCCAGGGACAACCGCGACCTTTTCAACCTTACCACCAATTCGTCCAACTATTCAGGACTATTACCAATTTGGGATTAATGCTGCTAAAACAAATCCAGTTATGCTTGTAAAGGATATGAACGAGATCCGGGTCGTTCCAAATCCATATATGGCTGGTTCGCTTTGGGAAACCGAACGGGGTAGTTTCGTGAGAGAACCTGTTCGCCAGATACAGTTCACAAACCTGCCTGTGGATTGTGAAATTAATATTTTCACACTTTCTGGCGATTTGATCAAAACATTGGAGCATGATGCTTTACACGGGACTGAGACCTGGGACCTGCGGGCTGAGGGTGGCAGGGAAATCGTCTCCGGTATATACCTCTACCAGGTTAAAAGTGCTGGCTTCGAATACTTAAACAGATTTGCGGTGATCAAATGAGCTCTTACATAAGAATCAAATGTTCCCCTATTCGGTCTATGAGAAATAATTTTATGCTTCAGATGGCTTCCCCTTCTGTCTTTGGGAAAGAGGAACTGACAAAACCCGTGAACCGCAGCAAGCTAATTGCAGAAGACGGGCAATCCCATGAATTGAGATTACCATGTTCGTTTGCACGAACTCGCGACGGTGTATGCAATAGATTTCACTGCTCTGCGCCTCCGCGTACTCTGCGGGTGGGCTTATTCGTTATTCCGAGAATCATATACATCCTACTCCTGGCCACCTTTTTACATGCTCAAAATGCAAACCTGGGAACAGCGGGCGCTCAATTCCTCAAGATTCCCATCGGGGCCCGTTCTGCAGCTCTGGGTGGAGCGGTGACAGGTATGTCCCAGGATGCAACTGCTCTCTTCTGGAACCCGGCTGGTATCATCCATAACCATACCCATGCCTTGCATGTTTCGCATATCCCCTGGATTACCTTTTTCGAGGTGAATGCCCTGGCATATACCCTGAATCTTAAGGAACAGGGTGCCATTGGTATGTATGCCCGCGCCCTGGCCATGGAAAAGCTGGAAATCACTACTGAATATGAACCTGATGGGACCGGGGAATTTTTTGATTCCCAGGATCTTGAGATGGGGGTGAGTTATGCCCGCAAACTCATCGATCATTTCAGTTTTGGAGTTACGGTCAAATTTATCAGACAACGCATCTGGAATGAGATAGCATCTGGAATCGCCTTTGATTTTGGGACCCATTATAATATCGGCTTCCAGAATGCTACCATTGCCATGTCCTTGAGAAATTTTGGACCTGACCTTAAAATGGATGGCCCGGACCTGTTGGTTTTTTATGATAGTTCCGACGATTTCCCGAATCGTCTGATTCCATCCAATAAAAATACTGAGGCCTATCCCCTTCCTTTGATTTTTCAATTTGGAATGGGAATAGACCTGATTAAGGCACAATTTTTCCAGTCCAGATTGGCCGTAGATGTCATTCACTATAATGATAATGATGAGCAAGTTCTGATGGGGCTGGAATCAACCATTGCTCAAAGATTCATTGTGCGTGGTGGGTATCGGTTTAATCAGAATGAGGCCCAGCCAAGTCTGGGAGTTGGGTTACATCAGCGTATTGAAAAAATGGTCATAAAACTGGATTATGCGTTCGTTATGCATGAATATCTGGGAGATACCAGATTCCTGTCACTGGATATAATTTTTTGATATTGTTAAGGGACAGTCGCCATTGTCATTACGAGAATCGCAAGCGACTAAGTAATCTCGTATTTATCTGACTGTTGGAAAGAAGAGATTGCCGCGTCCTACGGACTCGCAATAACCCAATGTAGGTTTATCCCCGGGCTTGGGCTAAGACCTTCCGCATAACAGTGAATTCACCAGGATCATGATCAAAGGGGATATAGCCCAGACCCGTACCGCCATGGACAACATCGACTGGACGTTTTTTGCTGTTGAATAATTCCCCGACCACAATTTCCATCGTGGTATCCGGAGAAATTATCTCAAGGGTCTCTCCCACCCGGATCTGATTTTTAATTTCAAATTCAACCAATTGAGTTGACTCATCCCAGCCTATGACCATCCCAGCATTCTGATGGGTAAAATCCTGCGAAGAAGGGTCCACATAATTCTGACCATATTCCTGAGGATTTTTTGTGTAGAATCCTGAGATATATCCACGATGAGCAATACCAATCAGGTCTTCAAGATTTTTTGAGTCAAAGGGACGATCTGCCTGCATATCATCGATGGCTTTGCGATAGGATCGAGCTGTCATGGCTGCATAATAGACTGATTTCGTGCGTCCCTCAATTTTATAGCTGACAATCCCGGCATCCCGCATTTGCTGAAGTAATTCAATGGAGCAAAGGTCCTTGGCGTTCATCATATAGGTGCCATGCTCATCTTCTTTCATATCGAAGAACTGACCCGGTCGTTTGGGCTCTTCCAGGAAATATCCATCTTCTGGCTGGGTATAGGGTGCATCTATTTGGATGATATCCTGACTCTCCATCTCCAATAAACTTGGCGTTTTCTGGCCAAAATTATAGCCCCACCGACAGGAGTTTGTGCAGGTTCCCTGATTGGCATCCATATTATTCATATAGTTGGTTATGAGGCATCTCCCTGAATAGGCAATGCAGATGGCACCGTGTACAAAGGCTTCCAGTTCTACATCAGGGACTTTTGCATGGATCTCGGCGATCTCCTTCAAACTTAACTCTCGAGATAAGATGATCCTGGAGACCCCCTGATCTCGCCAGAAATCTGCACTGGCCCAATTGGTGCAGTTGGCCTGAGTGGACAGATGAATTTCCAGCTCAGGAAATTCTTTGCGAGCGAGGTGAATCAAACCAGGGTCAGCCATGATCATGGCATCGGGCTTATACTGAAGCATGCGCTCCATCTCATCCATGAAGCCCTTGATTTTAGTGTTGTGAGCATAAATGTTCATGGTCAGATAGAGCTTCTTGCCCAGATCATGCGTATAGGCGATACCGTCCACCAGTGACTCTTTTCTGAATTCGTTTTCACGCGTTCGCAGTGAGAAACGAGGTACACCGGCATAGACAGCGTCTGCACCATAGGCGAAGGCATATTTTAATTTCTCAAAATTTCCAGCTGGCAATAATAATTCTGAATCTAATTTGTTCATATATGGGTATTTACCTTATAGTCATTATATAGTGCTCAAATAAGCCCTCTGAGAGATGAGAATGCAAACACATAATTCTATTGATCAATCTCACTTCAGCCCTGGATTCAGAAAGAACCAGAATTAGGCGGGAGCTGCAAATTTCATCAGCCTCCCGCAAATATTTTCACCTCGAAAATTAAAATATTTTCACACTCATCCAGCATAAATAGCATTGAGCTTCTCATCCTACTAGAGCTGATCTCTCTAAGCTCTAGATATACAACATATTGGGTTCGTGTATGTGACAACCCCTAATAGTTGTGCGGGTACACCATTCTACCAGAGTATAACAGAGTCCTAACAATTTGGTAGTTGACAGGTAAAAATTGCCAGTCTATCTTGCGCCGTAATGGATGGAGAAATTTAAGTAATTTTATGGCGTTCATCTGGAATAAATTTCCCGAGGAACCCATTCATCATGTGATGTCTGTCACAGTCATTACACATATCGTATGTCCAATAAAAGGAGGAAAACAAGAAGATGAGTAAACGTTATCTATTTACTGTATTGCTCGTTATGGTAATGGTTCCGGCTCTCGCCCTGGCACAGGGTACGATCTCCGGTTCAGTTACTGACGGAACTACAGGCGATGCGCTTCCAGGCGCAAATGTGATTGTTGATGGCCAGCCCTATGGTGGTGCATCAGATTTATCAGGTGCCTTTGTTATTGAAGGTGTTCCTGCCGGAACTTATTCCGTCACAGCTTCGGTCATTGGTTATGAATCAGTGACATTGAGTGCACAGGTTGCAAGTGGTATAGCCACAACCTTGAATTTTGCTCTCACAAGCCAGGCTCTTGAGATGAGTGCTTTGGAAGTGTTGGCTTCTCGCGCCGATAAAAACACTCCTGTTGCTTATACAAATGTATCTAAAGAAGAGATGGAAGTACGTCTTGGTTCACAGGATATCCCCATGGTTCTTAACACAACTCCATCAGTATATGCTACTGTTGGTGGTGGTGGTGCAGGAGATTCACGTATCAATGTCCGTGGATTTAACCAACGCAACGTCGCCGTTATGATCAATGGTGTTCCTCAGAACGATATGGAAAACGGTTGGGTATACTGGTCAAACTGGGATGGTGTTGGCGATGCTACATCTTCAATCCAGATGCAACGTGGACTCAGTGCTGTTAACCTGGCAACACCATCAATTGGTGGAACCATGAATATCATTACTGATCCTACTGCTCTCGAATCTGGCGGTAGCTTCAAACAAGAAGCTGGTTCCGGTTATGCAAGCGTA
>FLOH01000705.1_pt1 | contig 63092 bp, 64 predicted proteins | sample 756751 | NCBI WGS metagenome assembly FLOH01 (sample SAMEA4026879, study PRJEB14308) | marine metagenome | biome: coastal water; material: water | depth 74 m
GTTCTTCCCTGCCGAACCCTATCTTCGTCGGCAGCGTAGATGTGTATAGAGACAGTACGCTTGCATAGCGTTGGGCTCAGCGTGGATCAAGAGTCGGGTTCACGGGATCTGCCGAGACTCACGCTTGGCAGCCAGGGCGGCCAGCCGCAGCGGGTGTGACTGCCGTCTGGATAAAACCTGGGGAGTCGCTCCTGAGCGCGTTACAACAGGGGCGAACCTATGTGACCACTGGGCCTCGAATGCTACTCGAAGTCGCGATCAATGGCGCACAGCCCGGTCAGCGCACAAGTAACAGTGTTCGACGAAAGATACTCGGTCAGGTTTTTGGAACCGCCGGCATTCGTCAGATTGATTTGTTCAAGAATGGTCAAATCATTGACTCCATTAATTACGCGGGCCGGGAACGTGATCGATTACCCGCAAATTCTGTGACCCTCGCGGTGACCTTTGACTCTGCTTCGAGTCCTATCGGCGGGCAGCGTGATTTGCCCCGCAATGGTCGCGAATGGCTGGGTTATATCACCGAGACTGGCGCCACTATCGCAGCGGTAGCCGCGCCTGGATTTAGAAACCCTCTGCGCCAAGCAGTGGCACTGAACCCCGGTCAAGCCAATCGCGTCGACTTCATAACCTGGACTCGAGGCTTACCCAGTAGCTTCTACCTTGAGATGAACCTCTTCGACGCGCCGGTAGCCAAAGATCAGCTAGAAACTGAATTGTTAGCCGCTCGAGACGATCAAGGTCTACGTCTCAAGGCAGTAAGAGAGACGGCCGTGACCTTTGAGCTGAATCTCAGTGCCGGCCATGAAGACAAGACAGTATTGCCAAGCACCCGGGCCTCATCACCCACGCCGGCGATTCGTCAGCAATTAAGCTTAAGTGAGCTGCTCTCAGGCCCCGTAATCCGTACCTTCGACGTTGATGGCTACCAGGATAAGGTCACCTACGAACTGATTCAAACTGATGTTGCCACTAATCAGCAATTTGAGTTTATCGATACTCTAACCCCCAGGGCGGGCGACAATTATGTGATTCGAGTTCACCAGCTTGATGATCATATGGCTTGGAGTAGCCCGGTGTGGGTTGGTGGCTTCGACTTGTGATAAGCCTGCGGCTGGCGTTAATTGTCGGTCTGTTCTGGCCCGCTTTGGGGTTGGCCGCACCGGTAAGCTTATGGCAAATTCAACAGGGTCAGGCGACCTTATTTCTGCTCGGTTCGATGCATGCAGTCAAACCCAGCCTCTATCCCTTGCCGACAGTCATTGAAGCGGCGTTTTCAGCAGCGGATCAGTTAGTTCTCGAGATTGATTTAGGGCTGACTACGCCGGCTGTCATGGCCCGAGCCTTAGCGTCGCGAGGAACCTATCCGGCGACAGAAAACCTGTCAGCCAGCCTGAGCACGGAAACGCTCGGGCTGTTAACCCACTACCTGCAAACACATCAAGAGAGCCTGCAAACGATGGGTTTAAGTCTTGCGTCGGTCCAGCAGCTGCGCCCCTGGTATCTCGCGTTGCTATTGAGCCTTCACGAGCTGACGGAATTGGGCTATTTGCCTGCACTCGGCATCGATCAACACTATTACGAGAAAGCCGTGTTCGCAGACAAGCCCGTCTTTGGCCTTGAGACGCTCGAAAGCCAAATTGCTCTGGTGTCTGCGGGTACCGAGCGCCAACAGGAACAGATGCTTAGAGCAGCAATTGACGCGAACCAGACCATCGATTTGCTGTTATCAACTTTAACGGCGGCCTGGGTAGCTGGCGAGATTCAACAGATGTATGAACTGGCTATGACAGATCAAGCTGACTATCCTGAGCTCGAGGACCTGATGCTCGAGTACCTCGATCAGCGCAACTTGCAGATGGCCGCCAAGCTCAGAACCTATCTCGACGGCGACCAGACCACGCTGGCGTTGGTCGGCGCTCTGCATCTAGGCGGCGAGCAGGGTCTGTTAGCGTTACTCAGCAAGGACTACACAATCACCCAATTACAGAGCAGCGACCCTTGAAGCCCGCGCAAGGGATCACCCGATGATCATTGGCGAGAGTCCTTGTGTCAATCAGGTGGGGAATTTAAGCTGAGCGCCGACATATAATGGAGAACCGAGCATGAAATACTTACACACGATGGTGCGCGTTAACGACATCGATGCGTCACTCGCATTTTATTGCCAGCATCTCGGCCTTGAAGAACTGCGCCGTATCGATAACGAACAGGGTCGATTTTCCCTGGTGTTCCTAGCGGCGCCCGGTGACAGCAGCGCCCAGGTTGAGCTGACGTATAACTGGGACGGCGACGAACTGGGTGAGGGCAGTCGTAATTTTGGTCATCTGGCCTATGCCGTTGAAGATATCTACGCAACCTGTCAGCAACTGTTAGATGGGGGAGTCATTATTAACCGACCACCACGAGACGGTCGCATGGCTTTTGTCCGTTCGCCCGATAACATCTCTATCGAATTGCTTCAGGCTGGCGATGCCTTAGCCCCGGCGGAACCCTGGGTATCAATGCCGAACATCGGACATTGGTAGTATGACCGAGACGACAATCTATTTGGTTCGCCATGGACAAATTGATGCCAACGTCGATCGTCGTTGGTTTGGCTCAACCGACAGTAATTTGAATGCTCAGGGGCTACAGCAGGCGGACCGGCTGACTGCGCTATTCCAGGAACAGTATCCAGCAATTACAGCCAGTTATAGCAGTCCTTTAAAGCGAACTATGCGCACTGCGAAAGGCGTGACCGGTGATTTCTTTGGCCCAGCCAGCGCTCATCCCGGCCTTCGAGAATATGCCATTGGTGAGCTTGAAGGCACACACTTTGATGTGCTGCACGCCGAGCACCAATTTTTCGACAAGATTGCAGCCGACGCAGATTATGCGCCTGGTGGTGGTGAATCGGTGAATCAGGTTCGAGATCGCATGTTGGTCACGCTGGAAGAATTACGGGTACGTCATGTGGGCGAGGAGATTGCGGTGATTAGCCATGGTGCGGCCATGGCCATTGCGCTTGCGACCTTACTGAAGGGCAGTGCGTATCCCTTCAACGATTATCACATGGATAATACTGGCGTCAGCAAGCTGGTTCTTGGCAAGACCCCTAAACTGGTGTTTTTTAATCGCATCACACATCTCGAAGGGCTTTAAGGGCGCAGATGGCATAGCGCTGAATTTGACGCCGTGGCCCGGCTGCGCTCGCAACCTCAATCGTTGTTAGTGCGGCCCCAGCACGGGACTTAGGTTTGACGACACTTGACCTCGTTCAGGTATTCGACAAATCAAATTGCGCCGCCCCCTCGATTCAGGTACAAATTGTTTGGTGGGTTTAACAAACGAGTCATGCCGCTAGTTAGCCACACGAGTCACGTAAAAAGTCACTTAAACAGGGATCACAATGGTAGACAGCATTGACGAATTGTCCGATCGCCGCAATGAAGGGGTTGCTCTGAATTTAGCGATGGGCATCGATCGGGACGAGGTTCTCACGGCAGCGAAAGAACTGGTCGAGCGCTTGACGACTCAGCCTGCTGTGTTATTCCAGATAGGGCAGCATTTCGCCGTTGAGACAGCGGCTATTCTCATGGGATTCAGTTCCCTGGACCCTAGTACCGATCGGCGATTCTCCGATCCGGCCTGGCAAGAAAATGGGTTTTACAAACGGGTCGCGCAGTATTATATGGCCTGGGGTGCGGCACTTGAAGAATGGGTCGACAAAAGTGATTTAGAGTCTATTAATGACAAGCGCGCGCGGTTTTTACTCGGCATCCTAAGGGACCTGACCGCGCCGGTGAACAGCTTCGCCGGTAACCCACAGGCGTTAAAAAACTTGATTGACAGCCGTGGCCAAAGTCTCGTGAGCAGTATCCGCAACATTATCGATGACCAGCAACATAACTATGGTTACCCCGCAGTCGCTGACCGAAATGCCTATATTATCGGCAAAGACGTTGCCGCGTCGAAGGGTGCCGTGGTTTATCGGGATGAATTACTTGAGCTGATTCAATACGAACCTATTGTCAGTCAGGTGCATGCCACGCCTTTCTTGTATGTCTTTAGTCAAGTGAATCGATTTTACCTGGGCGATCTGACGCCTGATCGTAGTTTGTTCCAAGAGTTACTCAATGCCGGGATACCCGTCTACGCTGTGAGCTGGCGCAATCCTACCGTCGAGAACCGGGCTTGGGATCTGCACACCTACGCGGAAGGTATCATCCAATGTATCTCGATATTGCGCGACATCAGCGGGGCCCCTAAGGTCAACCTGATGGGTCTGTGTGCTGGTGGCATCACCACAGCCGCGGCCGCCGGATTACTTCAGGCGCGAGGCGAAGATGTTATTAACAGTCACTCGCTGTTCGTTAATATTCTTGACAACCATACTGAGGACAGTGATTTTGGGCTGTTTGTATCGGAGACTTCCATACAAACGCAGAAAGCCCGAGTCCAGGCAAAAGGCATCTTTGATGAAAAAGAGGTGTTCGAGATGTTCGCCTGGCTGACGCCAGAGGAGAGCGTGATGGCGTTCTTTCGAGATAACTACTTGCTGGGTAAGCCGCCACCGGTCCACCCCTTATTGTTTTGGTCGATGGACTACACGCGAGTCCCCGCAGGACTGCAATGCGATTATCTCGACCTGGCCTGGGAAAATAAACTCGCAACTAAAAAGCTGAAATTGGGCGGGCAGGCAATTGATCTGTCGAAGATTACCTATGACACCTACATCATGGCGGGCAGTACCGACCATATCACGCCTTGGCGTGGCTGCTATCGCACCACCCAGTTGCTGGGCGGTAAGGTTGATTTCGTGCTCACCAATCAGAATCATACCCAGACCATCAGTAACAAACCTAATAAGCACATGAAGTACTGGATGGCACCGAGTTTGCCTGCGGACAGTGACGAATGGATTCAGCAAGCGGTTGTCTACCAAGGCTCCTGGCGGGAGCACTGGATCGCCTGGCTGAAACAGCACTCTGGTGCCTTGATCACGTCAACTGAAGGGCTCGGCAGTGATGAGTACCCGCCGTTGGATCTCGCCCCCGGGCGCTACGTGTTAGAGCGATAGCCGCGGCAGTCTCTAGTTCCAAACGCGATTTATCATTATAAATGTTACTAAACAAAAGGATGCGAAGTCTTAATGGCAACTTACATTATGTTGAGTACCCTGACCGATGACGGCCGTAAAACACTCAAGGAACGACCCGAGCGGCTGCGCGAGGTCAACAAAGAGGTTGAGTCCATGGGCGCGCGGGTGATCGCACAGTACGCTGTCATGGGCGGCTATGATTTTGTCAATATTATTGAGGCACCGACTAATGAGGTCATGGCCAGGCTCGCCGTTGAATTAGGTTCTCGAGGGTCTATCAAAATCACGACCTTGCCAGCGATCAGTGTTGATGATTTTGTCGGCATTCTTTCAGGGCAAGCGCCAGGCGGGGATTAGCCCATGCCAGCTTACGTGCTGCTATCCAAGCTAAGCACCGACGGGATGCGCCAGATACTGGCGGAACCGGACAAGCTTCGAGGCGTGCGGCGGATACTCGAGGAATACGAGGCCAATATTCTCGAGGACTACCATCTGCTGGGTATGTACGATCACTGTACTGTGTTTGAAGTTTCCGATAACTTTCGAGCACAGAAGGCGATCCTCCATGAAGAGCTTACCAGCGCGCCAGATACCATGCTGTTAGCCGCCATCGACTTCCCCCTGTTTGAGCGCATGGTCAAACAGGAGATTCGTACTGATGGCCCACACCGCTGGCAGGTCAAGTGGTGGGCTAAACTGACTCGCCTCGCGTTTCGCTGGTATCACTATTCCAAACACATGTGGCGTTATGCGAAGCCGTTTACAGTCACGGGCATGGAGAATTTTAAAACCGTTAAGGGGCCCTGCATCACAGTGGCGAATCACAGTAGCCATTTGGATGCCATCGCCCTGTATCACTGCCTACCACAACGGCTGAAGTGGAATATCTATTTTGGCGCTGCCGCCGATCGCTGGTTTCTGAAAAATGGTGGTGGGCGCAAGGAGTTGGCACTGCAACCTTGGTATAATTCGCTGATTGGCGGTAATTTCCCAATTCGTCGAGGCGGCGGATCGGCGACCCTGGACTATAGTAAATGGCTGTTGCAGCAAGGGGCTAATTTGGCCATTTTCCCCGAGGGCACACGCTCCACCAGTCGCAAACTGTCCCGCTTTAAACATGGCGTGTCGATTCTGGCCTTGGATTGCAACGTGCCCGTTGTGCCCGTGTATTTAACGGGGCTCTCTCAGCTTCGCCCGAAAGGGTCTCGAGAAGTGTCGGCCGGACCTGTGACTGCCAATATTCAACCGGCGATTTACTTTGCGGAAGGGACCACGATTCCTGAAGCAACGCGGATCATTTACGATGCATTGAACGACGTCCACCAACGAGTCCTAACCCATGGACCACGCGCGGCACGATGGGATTATGTCAGCGTGGCGGATGCGGACAGCACGGAAATTAAAACCACTGGCGAGTAGCAGAGCTAGATTAAGCCTCGTTGGCACCTGACTCGTTGGCGGGAAACAGTCTATCGAGCCAGCGTAGGACATCCTCCATGACCTCGTCACGGTTCGGCGCATTCAGCATCTCATGCCGACCCTCGGGGTAAAATTTAGTCTGCATCTGCAGACCGGCTTTGGCATATTGGTTCAGCAAGCGGTTTAGATCAGCCATCTGGTTGTGCACTGGGTCATCGCTGCCCGAGAACAGATACAGCGGCAGGCTTGCGGGTATCTTCTCTACATGTTGCTGAGCTTGAGTCCAGGCGGCGCCTTTGAAAATATCCAACAGACTGGCAGGGAAGGGCACAAAGCCGCATAGAGGATCATCCATATATGCTCTGACTTGCGCGCTATCCCGGCTCAGCCATTCAAATCCGGTGGGTTCAGCCGTCGCGGCCGCAAACGCCTTATTGGCATTGCCGAATACCAGTTTTTGCAGGACTGAGCTCTCTAGCAAGGGGCCGAGTCGCCAGGCCTCAAAGCGACAGATCTGGCGTACGAGCCAGGACAGCAATGGGTGGGCAAAACCGGGGCTGCCAGAGATGATAACGCCATCGAGACTGGCGCCATAGCGGGCAATATATTGCTCGGTTAGCATCGAGCCCATACTGTGGCCGAACAGGACCCTGGGCACACCGGGGTAATCCTTGGCATATTGTTGGTTCATCTCGTGCAAATCTAAAAGCGTTCTATTCCAGCCATCGATGCCGAAATCGCCCAGCACCGTGGCGGTCTCGCCGTGGCCACGGTGATCATTGATATAGACCGCATAGCCTGCGGCATTGAGCTGCTGCGCAGTCCACTCATAACGGCCGCCGTGCTCGCCCATGCCATGGGCGATATGGATGATCCCGCGGGGTTTTGCTGCAGGCAACGAGTAATAACAATGCACCGGGTGGTTGTCACTGGCGGTAAAGGTCAGGGTGTCGAGGGACATAGGCTTATGACTCTGATTGAGCGCGGGCTTAACGCTAGTTCAAATTTGGTTTCCGGCGGTTAGCTCAAGGCTGTTCAAGGCTGCGCAAGGCTGCTCAAGGCTGTTCAAGGCTGCTCAAGGCGCGCCGGTACGCAGAATTCTGTCGATGGCCTGAGCCACACCATCCTCGGTATTGGCCGCGGTGACTACAGTCGCAGCGGCTTTGACCGCATCGCTGGCTTGACCCATGGCAACCGACGCACCACTGACTTTAAACATCTCAATATCATTCTCGGCGTCGCCAAAGGTAATCACCTGCGCGGGTTGAATTCCCAAATGCTGGCAGCTGGCCAGCAACGCTTCGCCCTTGTTGGCGGCTTTAGCGGTGATGGTGATGATGATCTTGCCGTTCGGTCCGATGGAGTCATAGACGTTAACCTGGTCAGCATAACGCAACTTTAAATCACCCTTAATAATTTCATTGATGGCCGACCCCTGAATAGCCGCAATGCGAGGCGCCGCGTGCGCGGTGGTCGAGAGTTGCGGTACCCAACGCATCTCCGGTGACAAAAGCCCTTGATTGGGCTCGCCGTCGAGTTTCAACAGGACCTCATCAGCGACCGTTACCGTCGCGACACAACGCTGCTCGTTGCACAAAGCATACAGTTCAGCGACGAATGCTGCTGGTAGCCGATGATCAAAAATATCCCGCTGACTGTCAGGCAGATAAACCTGTGCACCGCTGCAAGCGATGATGGGTTGCACCAGGCCTATTTGGTCGGCAATACGTTGGGCCATATGCCGCCAGCGGGCGGTGGCGATAATGATCGCTAATCCCGCGGCATGGGCCGCCGCCACGGCGTCTCGATTGCGCGCGGAGAGGTCTTCGCCGACTAAAAGCGTGCCATCGAGGTCGATCGCCAAGGCTGTATAGGACATAGAAATACCGGATACTGGACAAGTTGGGTTAACGCTAGCATGATCAAATCCATTAGGCTATCGCAGGCCAGCCTGGCACCAGAATCAATAGCAAGGGAGTGACGATGAAACAAGCCGCATGGCTGGCACAAGTGGTGGAAGAGGCGCTAGAACCTGACTTGCCGATTTGTGATCCGCACCATCATCTTTGGGATCATCCAGGCAGTCGTTACCTGTTGGACGAAATTCTGCAGGATACCAACAGTGGCCATAATGTGGTCAGCACCGTGTTCGTCGAATGCGGCTCCATGTATCGCGCCAGCGGCGAACGCCAGCTGCGACCCGTGGGTGAAACTGAGTTTGTTCAGGGAGTCGCGGCCATGAGTGCCAGCGGCCAGTATGGGCCCACTCGAGTCGCCAGCGGCATCGTCAGTCACGCCGATCTGAGCCTTGGACGCGAAGTCAAGACAGTGCTCGAAGCGCATATGGCCGCCAGCCCCAATCGCTTTCGCGGCATTCGACACGCGACCGGCTGGCATGAATCCGACGCGATTCGTAACTCCCATAGTAATCCACCAGCAGGACTGATGCTGGATGCTACGTTTCGAGAAGGTTTCAGTCAGCTGAGTCCGCTGGGCTTATCCTTTGATGCTTGGTTTTATCATCAGCAGATGGCTGAGTTTGTGGATCTCGCGCGGGCTTTTCCGGAGACCACCATTATTCTCGATCATTTCGGCGGGCCTCTGGGCATCGGCCCCTATGCGGGACAGCAGCGCGAAGTTTTTGCCGCTTGGCGAGACAGTATTTCGGCATTGGCAGACTGTCCTAATGTCCACTTCAAACTGGGTGGTATCAATATGAAGGTGAATGGCTTTCTCTGGCACCAAAGGGCATTGCCACCAAGTTCTGATGAGCTTGTGGACGCCACCGGCGCCTACTATGAGCACTGCCTGGAGATCTTTGGTGCCCAGCGCTGCATGTTCGAAAGTAATTTCCCCGTGGATAAGGACTCCTGTTCCTATCAGGTACTCTGGAACGCGTTTAAGAAGCTCTCGCGTAGTCTTTCTGCTAACGATCGGGCCGCCTTATTCCACGATACAGCAACTCGAGTCTACCGTTTATGAGTCTCACACCCGTGAAACGTCGTTGGTTGTTAACCCGCATTGTCCAAGGTTTTACTGTAACCGGCCTGGGTTTTTTAACTTATCCTTTCCTGAAGTCTTGGATACCCGCGTTTTCTGAGGATACCAGTCTCGATGTTTCCCTCGAGGCGCTGGCACCGGGTGAGTCGCGCTTGGTGCGTTGGCGCGGTCGTAATCTGTTTGTCCAACGGCGGTCTCGAGAGATGCTTCGCAGTCTAGAAGCCTCTGAGCTGGCCCTAAAGGATCCAACCTCTCTTGACTCGTCTCAGCCGGCATTTGCGGCAAACAACTTCAGATCTCTGCGTCCGGAAGTCTTTGTGACCTACAGTAACTGTACCCATTTGGGTTGCGAGGTCAGCGCCGTCAATAAAGACGGGATTGGCTTCAAATGCCCATGCCATCAGAGTGACTATGATCTGGCGGGTCGCGTGTTGGTCGATGCTGCGGCGCCGACCAATCTGGAAATCCCGCACTATCAGTTTGTCTCAGGCAATATCATTCGGTTGAAGCTTGCCGATGACACCCAGGTTTAACGCCGATGAAGCATCTGCTGATTGTCTTTCACAGCAAGGATGGCACCACCGGCAAGATGGCAGAGGCCGTCGCCAGGGGCTGTGAGCACCCGGATATCGAGATTGAGATCCGCTTACGAGTTGCCCATGCTGCTGACGTCGATGATCTTTTATGGGCGGATGGATTGATTCTGGGCACCCCGGAAAATTTTGGCTACATGTCCGGTGCCATGAAAGATTTTTTTGATCGCACTTTTTATCCTGCCGAGGGTAAGGTCGAAGGCTTGCCCTACTGCATTTTCATCAGTGCATCTAATGATGGCACCGGGGCGCTCACCAGTATTCGGCGAATCGCCAGCGGCTTTCCCTTCAAAGAGGTGCAGGAACCCATCATTTCCCGTGGCAACGTGACGCCCGAAACCCTGGTGCAGTGTGAAGAATTTGGCCTGTATATGGCTGCCGGCATCGAATCCGGCATTTTCTAGTCAGGCTTTCAGCCCGCAACCGCAACGAAGATCAGATGGATTCGGCGATTACGTTTGCCTTTGTTCTCTATTTTAGACACGCGTACCGGACCTATTTCAGCAGTGTTACGTATGTGCGTACCACCACAAGGCTGGTAATCAACACTCTCGATGCGCACCATACGAATGCTACCTGAGCCCCTAGGTGGCTGAACTGACATGGTTCTGACCAGGCCAGGATTAGCATCCAACGCCGCATCATCAATGGTTTCGAGGCTGATCGCCTTGGCCCCTTGAATTAATTCGTTGAGGCCTGCGGTCAACGTATCTTTATCGAGTTGCAGATCGCCTATATCAAAATCGAGCCGGCTTTTGTCAGCACCTACTGAACCACCGGTGACGGGTGCCGGTATCAAAGAGCCCAGCAGATGTAGGCAGGTGTGCATTCGCATATGCCGGTAGCGCCGATCCCAGTCGAGGGTCATGCTTATCATGTCACCGACTTGCAGCGAGTGGTCAGCGTTGTCGATGAGATGGCAGATACTAGTCGGCGCTTCACCCTTGCGAGTATCCAGCACTCGGTACTGCACGTCGCTTGCCTGCGAGGCGGGCTGGACCGAGCCGGTATCGCCAGGTTGACCACCACCCTCGGGGTAAAACAGGGTTTGGTCAAATTCCACCCAGGCCCCATCAACTGCCGTCACCTTGGCATCCAAGGTTTGTAAATAAGTGTCTGAATAGAAAATTTTTGCGGTCATTGATCTTCCACACGATGGCAATTGAAACGGTAATGTATCATGAAAAAATGCAATTGAGAGCGCAGGAGCAGCGTAGATGAAATTATTCGATCTGAAGGGAAAAACAGCCATTGTCACCGGTGGTAATGGCGGGATTGGACTCGGCATTGCCCGCGGCCTTTCAGAGGCCGGCGCCAACCTAGTCATCGTCGGCCGCAATGTACAGAAAAACCAGAAGGCCGTGGCTAGCCTGCGGGCTGAAAACCGTTCCTGTCTGGGACTGGCTTGTGATGTGAGTCTGAAAGAGGATATTGATCGTTGTATTGAAGACACCCTGACGGAATTTGGTCGCATCGATATTCTGGTCAACAACGCCGGCGTCTCTGGCGGTGGCGCGCCAGAGAAATTACAGGATGAGGTCTGGGATGAAGTACTGGATATCAACTTGAAGTCAGTCTTGAAATTTTCTCAGGCGGTTTATCCGCACCTAAAGAGTGCAGGCGGCGGCAAGATCATTAATATTGGGTCCATGTATTCTATCTTCGGATCGCCCACCGTATCACCCTATGCGGCCAGTAAGGGTGGCGTCATTCAGCTCACCAAATCCTTGGCCGTCGCGTGGGCGCGCCACAATATTCAGGTCAATGCGCTGCTGCCAGGCTGGATTAGCACCGAGATGACGGCGCCGGCCATGGACAACAAGGCTTTTTATGAACTGATTATTGCACGTACGCCGGTTGCCCGCTTCGGCAAACCCGAGGAACTAGCCGGGGCGGCTGTGTTTCTGGCCTCCGCCGCATCAGATTTTGTCACCGGGATTTCCTTGCCGGTGGATGGCGGTTACAGCGTCACTTAACGCTTAACTGTCCTGAGGGAAGCCCTGAGACAACTTGTCTGAATTGATGTTATCTAAAGGATAAATCGGTCGGCGAACATGGCGGAATTTGAGCTGATCATAATCTGAGGTACACACGCCGAGCCCCGCACATTCGATAAGTTCTTTAGCGATCGGCTTAAATGTTGCGCGGTAATGTATTCGACTCTTCAACATCAGAAAGCGTTTTTTCAACGGATCAATGCCCAAGCTCGTGAAGCAACCCAGATCGTAGGGTTCAAAATGACGGCTAATCACGATAATTTGAACGTTGCCGGTGTCGAGCACCACAGTGGCGCCCATATTGATCGCCGACCCAGTGCCCATCGGGCCGGAAACGACGAACTTGCCATCTGAGATCAGTCGAACCCGACCGCTGACAGTGAGAGGGCGACTTTGTTGAGCCAGCGCATCCAGATGAAACCGGGCACCCAGGTTCACCGTCGCGTCCTGTCCCACCCCGACGGCTATCAGTTCAGCCACTGCGATGGGATCATAAATGGCAAAGACGGCCACATCTTCCAGGCCCTGACGGAGTATTTCCCGCAGCACCTCAGTCGTGTCCATGGTGCCGCCCGAGGCGGTATTATCATAGTGATCGAGCAGTATCACTGGGCCGTCACCCGACGCATTCGCAGCCGTCTCGGCCGCGGCGACGGCGTCAGGCAAGGGGGTCACTTGATAAACAAATGCGGCACGCTGAGCCCAAGCCATCTCAAGCAATTCATCGCGTAAGGCTTCTGCCAGTGCTGGGTCATTATCTGTTGTTACCACCACGCTGAGGCCCGCGTTGTATATATCGGCGTGGGGGAAACCCGTAAACAGGCTCACCGCTACCGCGTCACCGGCCTCCATCTCAACGACCCGTTGTTGCAGGGCTTTGTTGGGCATGTCATCGGTGCCTTGGCGCATAACATGGGGCAACATAGGACAATTCCCCCAGCGGGTAACCGGCTGTATTTCACCGCGCATAAAAGCCAGCAGGGCGCGCGCTGCGCGCTCACCGGTTTGAAACATATCGATATGCGGGTAGGTCTGAAAGCCAGTAATAATTGTCGAGTTATCGACCATAGCTGGATAGACATTGGCATGCATGTCGAGCGCCACGCCGATGGGCATATCAGGATAGAGCTGGCGCAAGCGGGTTAGTAGGGTACCTTCACCATCCTCTAGCGTCTCGGTGACCATGGCACCGTGCAATTCCAGCAGAACGCCATCACAACCCGCAGCTTGCTCACAGATCAGGTTACAGATGTACTCATAGGCACCGTCATCAACGGGACCCGATGGGGGCGCGCCGGCGGCAATCGGCGTCACGATTTCAGCGCCGGCCGCCTGCGCGACGGCCAACATTCCACCCATCGCCAGCGCTCGACCACTGATCTCGAAAAGTGCCTCATCACCTTCTGGAGGGGCCGCGCCATTGCCGAACCGCGTCAATGGCGTTGGGACCGGAGAAAAGGTGTTGGTTTCGTGGCTCATCATCGCAATCAGTAATTTCATCGGCTTGACTCTTGGTTAGGGCGCTGTAACGATAGTGGACTGATTTGATTCAATCGGCCAGTCCAAGCAAGCCATTTAAGCTGAGTTTACACCTGAATTGGGTTAAGTTTGTGTCAATGTTCACGGTAGGAGTACCTCATGAAACTACATAGTCCGCTCTGCGATCTTTTTGGTATTGAATACCCCATTGTTCTTGCCGGGATGGGTGGGGCCAGCACCCCGGAACTTGCCGCTGCAGTCTCTAATGCCGGTGGTCTCGGTGTCCTCGGTGCCGCAGCCTGTCAGCCAGAACAGTTACGGGAATGGATTCAACGGACTCGTGCCCTGACCGATAAACCCTTTGGCGTCGACACATTACTCCCCGCATCCGTGCGGCGAACCGCGCAAACCCAGGGAGATGGACGAGTCGACCCCGCTGATCAACTGGCAGACCACCTTAAGTTTGCTCGGGATTTTATGGATCAGGAGGATTTGCACACGCCGATCAACCACGGCGGCGGGCAGACCACCAACGGCGGTAATCTCCAGGTTTTCAGCAAAGAATTTTTTGATGCCCAAATGCAGGTCATTATTGAAGAGCGTGTCCCAGTCTATGCGGCGGGATTAGGTAATCCGGGGCCCTGGATGGCCGAGTTACGCTACAACGGTACTCGCGTGATGGCGGTGGTTGGGGCTGTACGGCACGCGATCCAAGTAGCGGCCATCGGGCTCGATGCTATCGTCGCCCAGGGCCATGATGCCGGTGGCCATAACTCGCCGGTGGGTGCAATGGCACTGATCCCTCAAGTGGTCGATGCCGTTGGCAATATACCGGTATTGGGCGCGGGCGGCATTGGCGATGGACGCGGGGTTGCCGCTGCCATGATGTTAGGTGCCGCAGGCGGCTGGATTGGCACAGCGTTTTTGGCGGCGGAAGAGTCAGGTATTGCCCAGCATCAGAAGCAGGCACTGGTTGACGGCACGGAGGAGGGCACTGTGATCTCCCGTTCTGTGACCGGCAAGCCAGCAAGAATTATTCGTAGCAAATGGACCGACGCCTGGGAGCAAGCGGATATTCAGCCCTTACCCATGCCTTACCAGGGCATGGTCTCAGGACCTGTCATGGCCGCGGCCGGTGCCGCTCACCGAGCCGATATCAATCCCGGATTTGCTGGCCAAGGCATGGGCTTGATCAAGTCGATCCGGCCCGCCGCGGATATTCTTCGAGAGATCGTTGAAACCGCCGAAGCGAGTCTGTCCAGAGCGACCTACTTTATCTGATCAACAGGCGCGAAAACCGATCCTGTCTACGGGATGATGGCCGGTGTGGAGGCCATCATCTTGCCGCTTAAGTCAGGCCGCTTAAGTCAGGCCGCTAAAGGTCTGCCACTAAAGTTCTGCCGCCAAAGTGATGTCGCCGAATTTATTCGGCGGCAATCGATGGTGTTGCCGCGACCTGATTTACGATGTCCCAGATCAAGTGTAAATATTCTCGATAGGGGGCTACTCGCAAATATTCATCGTTACCATGCACCCCATTATCATCACCGATAACAATTCCCGGGCCAAAACCATACGTGGCGATACCGACGGACCGTAATTGTGCCGAGTCTGTCGCGCCGGTCAGCAGGCTGGGAAGAACCGTCGCGCCTGGGTGCCGGGCAGCAATGACGTCCTCAAAGGCCTGAAACAAAGGTGTATTCAAGGGCGCTGGCTGATGCGCGGGTCGCGTAACGCGCATGGGAATAATCTCGACACTCGGTTCTTGAATAATATTCCGCAGGGCCTCGAACAGAAACTCCGGATCCTCTCCAGGCAGCGCCCGTATATCCAGGGTCGCTTCAGCACTGGAAGGGATCACATTCCGCTGGTAGCCGCCTTGAAAAATGGTGGGCACCACGGAAGTCCGAATAATAGAGAAATAGGCCGCATTCAGATCTCGCAGGCGTTCTTGGGTTTCCATTGAAGGATTGGGTTCAAGGATCGCCCGATAGACCTCAGCCTCAAATTCAGGTCGAGTGGCGGCTAAGCGCTCAAAAAATGTCCGGGTAGTTTCATTCAAACGCATGGGTAGCGGTGTATCAAACAACCTTGCAACGGCGCGCGACAGCACCCCGACGGGATTGTCTCGGCTCGGCACAGAACCATGTCCCGCACGACCATGAGCTATTAGTGTCGCCCGCCGCGGCGTTTTTTCAGCGGTGCCGATATCAAAACTGAGATATTTTCCGGTGATAGGGTCAATGGTGCCACGGCCACCTTCATTCAATGCAAATTCGGCATCAATAGCTGCCAGGTGATTTTCTACCATATAGGTAATACCCAGGCCGCCACCGCCTTCCTCATCAGCCACACCCAGAAAAATCACGTCACGATCAAGCGGTATCTGCAGGCGGTGCAGGGCAAGTAGCACTTCGAATGCAACTGCTACGATTCCTTTGTCGTCTGCGGCGCCTCGACCAAAGATTTTGCCGTCTTTGACCGTCCCGGAAAATGGGTCGAAGGTCCAATTAGCAGGTTCAACGGTAACCACATCCGTATGTCCTAACAACAGCAGGGGGCGTTGACTGCCATTGCCCTTGATACGCGCGACGATACTCGCCCGACCCGGGGCCGCCTCATAAATCGTCGACGCTATGCCCGCGACATCCAGGCGTTGTTTCAGATAATTGGCGGCAAGATATTCATTGCCCTTGGGCTGCGAGGTGTCGAGGCGTATCAGGTCAACCAGGGTCTGCTGAGCATCAGCCTCAAACTGGCGCCAATCGAGGACCTGAGCCTGGATCTGCCCCGCCCAGAAAGCCCCTAAGAGCCAAATTAGTCTTCGCATAAATTTTCCCTAGGATCTTCAGATTAAAAGATTAACGACGTCAACCCTGATCAGCCTGTCAGATTAACAGCCCGTTCTGGCGGCTCCGGTGGTGCTCAATAATACAATTACTAAGCACATGAGAACAGGGCGGTAAGTTACTGTAAATATGTAACATTCATATTATTTGACGTCGACCTACCGCGCATTGATTGCACTTTCAAAGCTAAACCGACATCATCGAAGTTCAGGTATCTCAGACACCATAGAATGGCCGAAGATCAAACTGCCGTATTCAATCCAGAACTCATCAGGCACCACCAGTGCTCGCGAACGGCTGCTGCCTATCATGTGTCTCGGCGGTTAGTACCGATGTGTAGCGTAACCCTGATGCCAATTGATGCTTAAATCAAGCGCTCTGTCGCCACTATTGCGTTATGCCATCTTAACGCTGCTATATATGGTTCTGGGCACCGCCAAGGCCGCTACGATGGTCGACTATAACCGAGCAAAAGACCAAGCCTTTGTCGTGATGAGCCAGAATGATAGCCAAAAGGCGATCGACCTGGTGATCAAGATGAACACCGCAGATGATGCGATGAAAATTTTCATGCTGATGACTCAGGATCTCTACTGGCAGAGCAAGGACCTCGCCGCCGCGCTGCTCATTGGTAGGGCAGGCATCCAATTTGGCCTTGCGGAGGCGCGGCAAGCGCAATCGAAGGACCCCGCGCGGGCTTATAGCCTCTCATCTCAGGCGCAAATATTGGCTTATGACCTGTCTTCTTATTGTTGGCACGGCTGGCGTGAAGAGGGCATCAACATCCCCGCAGTTTTTCAGGTTTACGGTCAAGATTTAGCGAAGACCAACCTGCGGTTAAACTTGGAGCTACGCAAAGGCAATTTGTCCATGAGTCATGCCTGGTGGCTGATAGGTGCGCACCAACTTGCCATTGGCCAATATGAACGGGCCCGAAAAGGCTTTGTCGAAGCGACAAAATTCGCGATGGCGGCACAGACTCGAGAAACTGAATTACTGCTCAAAGGCTATCTCTATCTAGCGGAAATGCTCCAAGAGCCAGATAACTCACAATTGGTCCAAGAGTTTGAATTCGTCCTTGATGCACTTGACGAATCCCGAGAAGGCGAGTTTTTCAGGGACCAGTTGGAGACAGCCCATGCTGTGTTTGGTGCACCTTTGGCGATCGATGATGACTCGGAGGGTTAAGCCAAAGTGGCATCATATTCTGGTTGTCTACTGCATAGGAGAAGTCTATGAAAAATGCTGACATGCAGCTTGCCTGTGTTGTTCATAGCCAGACACTGGCCTGGGTCGAAAGCCCATCCCGGCAGGTACTCAGGAAACGCTTTCATCTTGTTGGTGCAGCAGAGGCCGGGCAGGTCACGTCCTTGGTCACTTACCAACCCGGGGCTAGCTTTTCTCGCCACGAACATCCCGATGGTGAAGAAATCCTCGTGCTGGAAGGCCTGTTTTCCGATGAGCATGGTGATTGGCCAGCGGGCAGCTGGCTGCTGAATCCCGAAGGTTTTGCACACCAGCCATTTTCCCGCGATGGCTGCCTACTGCTGGTCAAACTGCGTCAGTATCCCGGCCTGCGGCAAGCCCAACAGTATTGGCCAACCATTCCGGTTAACCCGGACCCAAGTGTCGGGGTGCTGCTGGACGAGTATGCCGGAGTGACTACGAGAATAATGACACTGGCCGATCGTGATACATTTGACCAGTTCTATGAATCAGGGGTCGAAGGGTTTGTTATCACTGGTCAGCTGGTGCTTGATGGGTCGACGCTCCATCAATACGACTGGTTCAGGCAGCCTGGCGGGAGTCAGCTGGACTTGGTCTCGAGGGGATGCACGATCTATCTGAAAGAGAATGCCGTGGCTGGTTTACGGCACTGTGCTGATGCGACTGAGGATCCTGATTGATGTTTCGCCAGAAGTCATTGCCCTGCATCACAACCCCCCGCTGTCGTTTGGCGCTGCTCGAACCTCAGCAAGCTGAGATCATGGCGCAATTTCGTAACGCTAACCTGTCGCATCTGCGCCAATGGGAGCCGACGAGATCAGACCAATTTTTCACTTCCGCCTATTGGGAGATTCAATCACGGATTGCTTTAAAGCACTTTCGTACGGGCAACAGCGTCTGTTTAGTGATAACAGATCCAGCCGCAACTGAAGTAATGGGCGTGTGTAACTACACCAATATAGTTCGCGGCACAATGATGTCGTGTCAGCTAGGCTATGCCCTAGCCAGCCGACACGAAGGTCGGGGCATTATGTATGAAGCGCTACAGGCCAGTCTTGACTATATTTTTCAGGAAGCCAGATTGCACCGCGTGATGGCCAATTACCTGCCACGGAATCAACGCAGCGGGGATTTATTGGCAAGGCTAGGGTTCAAAATTGAAGGTCACGCCGAGAAGTTTATGAAGATCAATGACCGTTGGGAGGACCATGTGCTGACTTCGCGCATTAATCCCCACGATCACTAGCTGGGTAAGTTAGAGCTCCGCTTTCAACTCATGGACGAATCCTGGGCCGCCAAGGTAGATACCACCGTCTACATTAAGGCATTGCCCGCCGGCATAAGACCATGCCTGATCCACTTCAGCAGCTGAAGTACCATTGGCCATTGAGATAGGGGTATGCCCATGGACCAATTGTTTGGCGCCGTAATATGTAAGCATCTGACTGGCTCGACGCTCGCCTGTCAAGGCCAGGCCAGAGAATCCCTCATGTTCTGCAAAGTCTCTGAGCATCGACTCCCAGCGGCTCAGGTCGGCACTTTGCGTGAGATCAAAAAAGCGCTGATTCACCGCCTCAACCGTCCTGCCATGCTCGACATAAAACATCGCCCATCAGCCACAGTTGATGACTCCCGCCGATCCATTGATCTGCCGCATCACAGAGTAACTGTTCCTGCAAAAGTCGGCGGTAGTCGTGTAGATGGCCATGCAGGTCACCGATGACATAGTGAGCCATAAGGTAGTCGTTTGAGCGAGAAAGAGCCGCCATTTTAGCGGGTATAGTCCCTGTTTTCGACCGCCGTTGGTAACCTTAGATCGACCGCAAGGGCCGGCTCCAGGTTCCCTGACGGCAGAATCTGGACCCGGCTGGCGCGCGCAACGACAGCGACGCCAATGAGCCTCATGGTAATCAGCGATGAGCTATCTGATCTTCAGTAACAGAACCAATAGAATCGGCGTGCCAACAGCTTGCAGAAGCATGAACCGCACCAGCACCTGAGTATTCGACCAACCCATGTTATGCCTCACATGATCGTGTAGGGGGTAACGGACCTTGGCAAAAATCCCGATCTTGAAAAAGCGCAGCAACACAACCTTGACCATACCGGTGGCACCATTGGCGAGTACCATAAAGGCCACGACCAGAATTAGAAATGGATTACCACTGGCGAGCACCAGGACGCCGAGCATTAAGCCGATCGGGCGTGAGCCCGCATCGCCCATCATGACGGCACTGGGATAACTGTTGTGCCACAGATAACCCGCCAAGCAACCCGTCATCACAAAGGCCAGGATGGCCCAGTCAGCACCTAATTCGTAATGGGGTACCAACAGGTAATCGGCAATCGCGGCGTGACCGACAATGCCATACAGAATAATGCCCAGGAACATCGTCCCCAGACCAGACAGACTCGCCGATAAGCCATCGACGCCATCGGTGCAGTTGGTGGCATTGATAGCCACCCAGATCAAGACCGTAGCACCAGGAATAAATAGATAGGGACTGATCTCAATTGCGTCCTTGAACAACGGCAGCCAGATCACATAGGGCGCCATTTGACAAATGATCATTGAGGCCACGATCGCAATTCCGAGATCGAAGGCGCCGAGCTTGTATTCACTCCAGCCGCCGACTGCCACGTCATCCAAATACCCCACCAACATGGCTGCGAGCACACACAGGCAAATCTCAAAAACTTGCCAATGAAAGGGTACGACCAGCAGACTGATGACCACAAACAATGGAATAAACAGAATCCCCGCACTGACCGGCTTGCCGATACTCTTGTCGGCATCCACCGCAAACGCGCGGCCTTGATCTGTGGGTAGCAGATGCCAATAACGCGGTAGCAACCACCAAGTCGATAGTGCTCCTAGGGCGGCACCCAGCCCTGCAAGAAAAATGTAAGAGTTCAGTAAGCGGAACGGCCCTGCGATCTCTGAAAGATATTGGCCAAGGATGTATAACAAGCGCGTGACTCCATTGAGAGCAAACAGCGAGTATAGGGCCTGGACGGCAGAAAAGAATGAATGATTCTTGGAGATCCGAGGTAATAGCGGTTTTTTTTGACAAAAATGTCTGGGTTACCTCATACGCTGACCGCCAACGACCAATATCGGGGGTAAGCCGCTAATCAATGGCAGCCAGTTAACCCGATAATGACCCGATATGATGTTGCTGACATTACCCAATTAGGCGCAAGTGTTATCGATACTAGACGCCAGCGGCTCTCGGCGAGCCATGCCTTGAGCCTACTGACGTTATTGCACCTGAAGTTAAATTTATTTGCCGGCCTTAGACAGGTCCGGCGCATTATGCGACTGTATCGCGGATTGGGCGTTGGACTGTTCCTGCATTGCGGCAACCGCTCGCTCATTCTCCATAATTTTGGCCACCACCGCCTGGCCGGCTCGCTCGAAGACCTCCCGGTGTTCGATGACATATTGCTGTGATTCTCGATACTGGTTCAAATAGCCGTTGACAGCTGGCACTACATAACGCGCTACAAGATCCCAGCTGTTAGCATTATCCCGTGGCGTCGCCCAGTCATGGACAAACCCGACGACTGTACCGAAGCCACCGCTGACATCTACCATCTTCTTTATGGCATCAATCAGATCATCCGGTGTCCCTATGACCAATGCCGAGCCTTCCGAGAACGCCATGGCATCGATCGCTTCATCAGCACTTTTGTAGGCTTCAGCGCCAGGGCGCATCAGAGTGCCGACCGTGTATTCATTATGCCAACGTAACAGCCCGTGTTTCGCCTGCTCTCGAGCCAGTTCTCGGGTCTCGGCAATATGCCAGTTCATGACGATACGCCAGTCTTTGCGATTCACCGTCTGGCCACTCTTGGCCGCCGCGTCCTCGGCAAACTTCCATTGTGTGGGTAGCGCCTGGAGTCCCGCGGTGGAGGTTGATCCGATCGACAATACACCGGCACCATACTTGCCGGCCAGGGTCATGCCTGATGGTGAGATCATGGAAGCTACAGCAAAGGGTAAGTCTTCCTGCAACGGGAGTAACTGCAAGGCAGCATCTTTTAAGGTAAACCAATCGCTTTCGTGAGTGAATCGTGGCGCGCCGCTGAGCAATTTCTTGATGACGCCGATGGCCTCATCCTGCCGATCTCGCTGCAACATGGGGTCGATTCCCAGTGTGTAGGCATCCGATGGCAAGGCACCGGGTCCGCTACCAAAGATGGCTCGACCGCCGGTCATATGATCGAGCTGAACAATCCGCTGGGCCACATTGAACGGATGATGGTAGGGCAGGGACACAACACCGGTACCCAATTTGATACGATGGCTACGTTGGCCCGCCGCAGCCAAAAACATCTCTGGCGACGCAATCATTTCCCAGCCGGTAGAATGATGTTCGCCGCACCAGAACTCGTCAAAACCTAGTTTGTCGAGCTGCTCAACCAGATCCAGATCACGCTGAAATTGCAGCATGGGGTGTTCGCCGATAGGATGGTGCGGGGCCAAGAAAGCGCCGAATTTCAATCGATTCATGGTTAATGCTCCAAAATGTAAAATATGGCAATGTCTCGCATGCTAGCACGACCTCACCCTAGGTGTCCGGCAGCTTTATTTCAGCGTCAAGGCCAGACCGCGCGGTCAGACAAGCTGAAAGTCATCAGCATCACGCCAGGCAGGAAAACGCTGACGATAGTCATCCAGGGCTGGCCGTTCAAGCTGTATTGATGCCAACCCCTTTTCTCCACCCATGTCAGTGAGATCCAGACCGTTGAAATCAATAGCTAATGAATCACCCGCATAATCGATACCAGCGCCGTCGACCCCAACTCGATTGACCCCAATGACATAGCTGAGGTTCTCGATAGCGCGAGCCCGAAGTAGGCTGCGCCAGTGTTGACGCCGGGCCGCGGGCCAATTGGCGACATACAGTAGCAGATCGTAGTCGCCATTATTGCGGCTCCAGACAGGAAACCGTAGGTCGTAACAGACTTGCAGGCAGATCCGAAAATCGTTCAGGGTCACTACTAAACGTGCAGTGCCTGCGGTGTAATTTTCATTCTCTGCCGACATACGGAACAAATGTTTTTTGTCATAGTATTCCACAACCCCGTTCGGCGGCATCCAGATAAATCGATTATAGTATCGACCGTCAGCCTCAATAATAACGCTGCCACACAAGGTGCTATTGAGGCTAGACGCCTGCTCCCGCATCCAAGTTACCGTCGGCCCGGTCATCGACTCGGCAAGCTTTTTGGACGCCATGGAGAACCCCGTACTGAACATTTCCGGTAAAATAACCAGATCTGTTACCGGATTGTGGTGCGCCAAAGGCTTGAGCAATTCCGCAAAATGCCGACAGCTTTCCAGAGGGGCTTCCCATGCCAATTCAGACTGAACCAGGGCGGCGCGTAAACTCATACTGTTTCCTGCTAGTAGATTCTGACATTGAGACCGGCGCAGCCCCGAGAGAGGAACTAAAACCCTCAGACCTTGCTGAGCTGGCTGAGCCGTTCTGCCGCCAGAGCCAAGGTATCATCCTGTTTCGCAAAACAGAATCGTACTAGCCGGGTTTTTGGTGGTACTGCATGAAACACAGACACCGGGATGGCTGCTACCTTACAGACCGTCGTTAAATAAATCGCGAACTCTGTGTCTGGCATCTCTGAGATAGCACTGTAATCGGCGAGCTGGAAATAGGTGCCCTGGCTCGGCATAAATTCGAATGCTGAGCCAGCCATCTGTTGCAGAAACAAATCCCGTTTGGCCTGATAAAACCCACCAAGCCCGAGATAATGTTCCGGATGCTTCTCCAGATACTCAGCCAGCGCCCATTGGGTTGGCGTGTGAGTAGTGAAGGTCACAAACTGGTGAATCTTACGAAACTCGGCCGTCATAGCCGGCGGCGCAATACAATAACCGACTTTCCAGCCAGTCGCATGGTAGGTCTTACCAAAGGATGAAACGACGAAGGCGCGCTCACGCAATTCCGGATGGGACAGGACGCTGTGATGCTCGGCGCCGTCAAATACCATGTGTTCATAGACCTCATCGGACAACAGGTAGATGTCTGTATCTCGTAACAAGGTCGCCAACTGCTCCAGATCAGCGGCGCTTAACACGGCACCGGTGGGGTTATGGGGGGAATTGATAATCAGCAAGCGAGTCCTGGCATTGATGGTGTCCTTAAGCCGCTGCCAGTCGATGCTAAACGCTGGCCCCAGCAGGGGAATGTGCCTCGTGACGCCCTGGCAAAGGACGACTGCTGGCTCGTAGGAATCGTAGGCTGGATCGAATACGATCACTTCATCTTGGGGGTGAACGACCGCCTGGATCGCCACCAACAAGGCCTCAGTCGCACCGGACGTGACGGTAATCTCCAGGTCAGGGTCGGCAACCGCGCCATACAGAGACTGAGTCTTGAGCGCGATCTGTTCACGCAGATACGCGACACCCATCATGGGTGGATATTGATTGTGGCCTTGATGCACGTAGCTGCTGAGCATGTCAGCCAACGCCGCAGGCACATCAAAATCAGGGAAGCCCTGAGAGAGGTTAATCGCCTGCTGCTCGGCGGCTAACTGCGACATGGTCGTGAATATCGTGGTGCCGACCAGGGGCAGCTTGCTGCGCAAAGGCGCAGGCCTAGAATGCGGAATTGACTGGCTAATAATGAGTCCCCGGTTAAATGCAATGGCGACACTTTAAGTTGAAGCAGGGCCCGGTTTCAAGCGCTGCGGTGACGCCGCCAAGGCTACCCGCTGGCGCTGCCTGCCCTCGATGCTTTGATCCTGTATAGTAGCGCCAGCAAACACTCACTGATTTTGGGTCCACTATGCGTTATCTATTCACACCCATCATTCTGGCAGTCCTGGCAAGCTGCGGCAGTGATCTTGAACCGCAGACAGCCACCCCCTTGAACGGCCAACAACTGGCCGATAAGTATCTGATTGTTGATACTCACATTGACGTACCTTTCCGCTTGCATCGTCAGCCGCAGGATGTAGGCGTCGCGACAGACTCGGGCGAATTCGATTACCCGCGGGCAGTAGCTGGCGGCCTTAATGCCCCCTTCATGTCGATCTACATTCCCGCCCAGGTGGAAGACGACGGTGGTGCCAAGGCCCTGGCCGATGAGCTGATCGACCTGGTGGAAGGTATTATACGCCAGCATCCCGATAAATTTGCTGCGGCTCACTCAACGGCGCAGATCGATGCGAACTTCAAGGCCGGCCTGATCTCTCTGCCCATGGGCATGGAAAATGGTGGCCCCATACAAGGTGACTTGAACAATGTGAGCTACTTTTTCGATCGCGGCATTCGCTACATCACGCTGACGCACTCCCGCAGCAATCACATTTCCGATTCCAGTTACGACGAGAACAAACGCTGGGGCGGTTTAAGCGATTTCGGCAAGGCGCTAATTCCAGAGATGAACCGACTAGGCTTGTTAGTGGACGTCTCGCATATCTCCGATGCAGCTTTTTATGATGTGATGGATATTACGACCACTCCCGTGATTGCCTCGCACTCGTCCGCGCGGTTTTTTGTGCCGGGCTTTGAGCGCAATATGGATGACAAGATGCTAGCCCGAATGGCCGAAAATGACGGCGTTATCCAATTGAATATCGGCTCGGCGTTTATCAGTGTAGCTGCCAGTGACAGTGGCCGTGCCCGCAGCACCGCATTAACAGCCTATGTGGAGGCCAACGACATTGCAGCCGATTCCGAGGCCTATACTGTGGCTAAAACTAAGATCTCTGCAGAGCATCCTTATGTCTATGCCACGATGGATGATGTGCTCGACCACATCGATCATATCGTCGCTGTGGCGGGAATTAATCATGTGGGCATCGGTTCGGACTTCGATGGTGTCGGTGACAGCCTGCCGATGGGCTTCAAAGATGTCAGTCAATATCCGGCGTTTATCGATGGCCTGATCTCGCGAGGCTACGCTGAACAAGCTATTGAGCAAATTCTGGGCGGCAACCTCATGCGAGTCTGGCGTGCCAACGAGGCGCATGCGCTGGCCCTGAGACTAGCAGCCAAGGCAAATTAGGACTCAGCGAGCCAGTCTTTGGCTGGTAGAAATTCCTCGTATAATTGGGCTTCTGGCGTACCCGCTTCGGGACGCCAGTTATACCGCCAGATCGCTCGTGGCGGCATCGAGGCCAGCACAGATTCAATCCGCCGACCCGATTGAATTCCATACTTGGTGCCACGATCGATGGCCAGATTGAATTCTGCGTACCGACCCCGTCGATATAGCATGAAATCTTCCTCGCGAGCTCCAAAAGGGGTGTCTTTACGCTTGTCCAAAATTGCCTCGTAGGCGGGCAGGATCGCGTCGCCGATGCTGCGCACAAATTCAAAACTACGATCGAAACCGCCTTCATTCCAGTCGTCGAAGAACACGCCGCCAACTCCTCGGGCTTCCTGACGATGGGTCAGATAAAAATACTCATCACACCATTTTTTCAGCCGCGGGTAGACATCCGTACCAAACGGATCGCAGGCCTGTTTCGCGGCCTGGTGCCAATGGACCACGTCCTCTTTGAATGGGTAGTAGGGGGTCAGGTCAAAGCCGCCACCAAAATACCAATTAGTCTCGTCAATCTCAAAAAACCGCAGATTCGCGTGAAACGTCGGCACATAGGGATTGCGGGGATGCATGATCATGGAAATCGCCGCCGCCTCAAAGCCTTTGCCGGCCAGGTGTGGATTGCGCTCACTGGCTGCCGCGGGCAACTGGGCGCCGAGACTGTAACTGTATTGCACCGCACCGCGTTCGATATAACGTCCGCCGTCCAGAACGCGAGGGCGAGAATGGGCGCCATTATCGGCGTGGATATCTTCAATACTGAAGTCGGCGCCGCCGTCAATAGCGGCCAGGCTTTGACAGAGATGGGTCTGCAGGGCGAAAAAATAGTCGCGGACTGATTGCATTTGGGCAGAACTTGTCATGCTTGATTTACTCTTTGTCGTGTCAACATTACTGCGGTGAACTATAGCATATTCAAAACCCGGTGCTCGAACCAGACCAGGTCAAAAGCCATAGCATCTCAGCGTAAAATCTAACTATAATGACTCACAACGAATAGACATTGAGGGTGCGGTGATGGATCTTGGATTTAGTCAGGCAGATTTTGAATTTCAACAGGAAGTGAAGCAATGGATCGCTGAGAACTATCCCGAAGAAATGGCAAGCCGTCACAAACGTAGTGCCAATGGCCACCTCACTAAGGCAGATCACGTTTATTGGCAGCAGGCGCTGTACAATAAGGGTTGGGCTGGTCTCGATTGGCCTGCAGAACTCGGCGGACCTGACTTTACAGCCACGCAACGCTACCTCTATGACCTGGAAATGGCCGCCGCCGGAACCCCGGGCGTTTTACCTTTCGGTCAATCAATGGTGGCCCCGGTCATCATGAAGTACGGCAGCCAGGAACAGAAAGATAAATACCTGCCAGACATCCTCTCCAGCAAAGCCTGGTGGTGTCAGGGTTATTCCGAGCCCGGCGCCGGTTCTGACTTGGCTTCCCTGCGAACCCGCGCTGTCCGTGATGGCGACCATTACATTGTTAACGGCACCAAGACCTGGAATACCTTGGGTCAATATGCTGACATGATTTTCTGCCTAGTACGCACCAGCGATGAATCGATTCGGCAAATGGGCATCTCCTTTCTGCTGATTGACATGTCTACTCCAGGTATCGATGTGCAACCCATTGTCACCATTGATGTGCCACCAGAAGGCTTTCAAGAAATTAACATGGTGCACTTCACCGACGTTAGGGTCCCCGTTGCAAACCTGGTAGGTGAAGAAGGTAAAGGCTGGACTTACGCGAAATACCTACTGGAGTTCGAGCGGGGCAATGCCTACTCACACGGCCTGAAAGCCAGCCTGGCGGCCTTAAAGATGATTGCTGCTAGTGAACAGGCGGGCGAGGGCAGTGCATTGCTGGAGGATCCCGACTTTAGACGTAAATTAACCGAAGCTGAAATTGCGATCCAGGCGATGGAATTTACCGAGCTAAGAATTTTGAGCAGTCTGTCAACGGGCGCTAACGTCGGCCCTGAGTCGTCCTTGTTAAAGTGTCGAGGCACCGAGATTCAGCAACTGCTCACAGAGCTAACCGTTGAAGCCGTGGGCAACTATGTTGTGCCCTTCGATAACAGCGGACCGGTCAAGGGTTTAAACGTCGAACCCATCGGCCCTGACTATGCCGCGGTCGCAGCGCCCCAGTACTTCAACACGCGCAAAGTATCGATCTATGCGGGTTCGAATGAAATTCAGCGCAATATCATGGCAAAAATGGTGCTTGGTCTATAGAAGTAGAAGCCTTGTGGGCCAGGTCATCGATGACGCTGGCCTGGCCCACAGCATCGGTCTGCGATTAGCTCGAACATCGATTTCAGGTCATCTGCCGATCGACCCATGAGCCTTCTTTCTTTTTTCAGCGTTATTGTTCTAAGCTTTCTTTTTCTAAGCGTTCTTTTTCCCTGCGTGCTTTACTCTGCTGTCGCGAAGCAATCATGATGACTATCACGGCGATGGTAACAGCGACTACGCCGCCAACAGCGGTATTTTCCATATCACTCTCCTGATGGTGTCGCCTACTTTGAGCTTCTAGGGTGTACGGCTTTTACTTTTACAGACAGACATACCTTTGCTGCGAGATAACCGGTACTCAGAGCTCGCTAATTAGGCGCCTAGCACCCGTCACCAAGTCGCTCATCAACGCCTCAATCGTGGTTTCCTGCAATAAACCAATGCCCTGACCAGACCACATTGCCAGGAAATCTGGATTGTTCTGCGCCTGAGCGTGGGCCCTTAATACACCAGAAAGCGAATATTGCAGCGGGTAGGGCAGCATCGGCTCGTCAAGGGCTTCCAGCTCAGTGATATAGCGGTTTCGAATACCACGGGCAGGCTTGCCCGACAAAACACGGGTGACCACCAGCTGATCGGCTTCAGTGCTGAATAGCTGCTGGCGCCAAGCTTCAGTAATCGGGGTTTCACGACAGCCCAAAAAGGCGGTACCCATTTGTACCGCACTGGCGCCCAACGCCAATGCCGCCACGAGACCGCGGGCGTCCATTATGCCACCGGCGGCGATGACGGGCACATTAACCGCATCCTTGATCTGCGGTACTAACGCCAACGTACCGATGAGCGCATCGGAATAGTCGCCCTGAAAAGTGCCTCGGTGCCCACCGGCCTCAGCACCCTGCGCAATAATAGCGTCAACCCCTGCCGCAGCCAGGGTTCTAGCCTCGGCTACGGTGGTCGCACTGCAGATAACTTGGGCGCCGGCTGCATGAATACGCGCAACTGTCGCCTGATCTACCCCGAAGTGAAAGCTGATCACGGGAACTTGTTCTTCGAGCAGCACGGTGAGCTGTTCCATAGCCGGACCAAACAAACCTCGAGGTTCCGGTAATTCCTGCAGGCCCATTTCTCGATGATAGCCTTCGAGGCGATCCCGCAATCCAGGACCGATAACGGCAGGGGTCGCAGGGTGCTCAGTGTCGGCGGCGAACAGGTTCACTTGGAAGGGTAATTCGGTACCGGCCTTGATCTCGCGGACTACCTGGCGCAGCTTGTCGGGCTTCAGCCCGGCAGCACCAAGGCCACCCATACCACCGGCATTGCTCACACGGATCACCATGTCAGCGTTGGTAGCGCCTGCCATCGGCGCTAGTAGCACCGGGTGTTGAATACCGAATTGATCGAGTAACCGTCGGTTTCGCCAGGTCATAGAGCTATATCCTTGTCATTCATGAGTGATGACCAAGATGAGAGTATAACCGATGGATTTGCTCTATACCCGCTAGCGTCGGCCTGCTTTTGGCAAAGCCGGCCGCTGGCGTCAGGCCGTAGCCAAGATTGTCAACGAGGTTTCAATACGACGTGGCACGGGGACAGGTGGCATTGGCATTTGGGTCAATGCCTTCGCCACCTGGTCGGGTAAGCCAAGCATGCGCAATATATGTCTAGTGGTTTCGGATATGGCTGATCGAGCCAGGTTGCCCTTGCGTATTTCTAGGCTCACGTGGCGAAGCATGCCCATGATAAGGCTATGAGTTAGTATTGGGTCATCGACCTTAAACCGCCCCCCTTTGGCACCACGTTGAAGGTCGTGCAACAACTGGTCGGCATTTTGATACAATTGCCGCTGGTCTCTGATCCCGCAAAATTCAATGAGCGCGTGCCAATCCCGATTATCCTCGGCTTGCGTCAGGCAGTATTGCAGAGTCACGGCAAAACTAGTCGCCGGATCTTTTAGTGGTTGGCGAATAACATTCAACGCATCGCTAAATTGATCGTGAATATCCTGCAGAACGGCTTCGAATGCTAAATGTTTGGTTTCAAAGTAATTATAAAAGGTGCCAAGGCCAACCTCCGCCGCTTCTGTTATGTCCTGGATGGTTATTTTTTCACCACCACGGCTTAGTACCTGTTCGTATGTGGACTTAATTAGGGCCTGCCGGGTTTGTTCACGTTTTCGCGAATTATTATTATTATTTAAATTCATCAACCATTTTCCTGCGCCTTGTATCTATCAAGGCATGCTATCCCTACCCAGGGATCCGAGTGAACATCAAGAGCAGCATAAACGTATATACAATGGCAATAATCTGCCGAATCCGCTATTTTGCTAGATCTATCGATTGTCAATTAACCAGAAAACCATCTCAATGTAAATCAAATCCTTGATATTACCCTCATTGTTGGAGTTGACCATGAGCTTTGAATACAGTTCGCAACAAGTCTCGATACAGAAGGCTATTGAGAGAATTTGCGCGGATTTCGACGCCAATTATTGGCTCGCCCGCGACCGGGACGGCATTTTTCCCGACGAGTTCGTCGCGGCCATTACCGCCGGTGGCTGGCTGGGGATCGCCATGCCAGAGGCCTATGGCGGTGCGGGACTCGGCATCACTGAAACCGCTATTATGGCGCATACCATCGCCCGTTCGGGCGCGGGCATGACCGGCGCATCCGCGGTCCATTTAAATCTGTTTGGCCCCAACCCCATTGTGGTATTCGGCACAGAAGAACAAAAACAGCGATTTTTACCGCCATTGATCCAGGGTCAAGACCGCGCCTGCTTTGGTGTCACCGAGCCAGACGCTGGTCTGAATACCACGCAATTGGCCACTCGGGCAGTCAGAGATGGCGATCACTATGTCATCAATGGCCGAAAACTCTGGACCACCACGGCCCAGACAGCCAACAAGATACTACTGATCGTGCGAACCACGGCCCTTGCTGATTGCAAAAAACCGACTGAAGGACTGAGCCTGTTCTACACTAACCTGAATCGCGAGTGCATCGAAGTACACGGGATCGAGAAGATGGGCCGTAAGGCCGTTGACTCCAACGCATTATTTATCGACAACCTGATAGTCCCTATTGAAGATCGTATTGGCGAAGAGGGGCAGGGCTGGAAGTACCTGCTACATGGCCTTAACCCCGAGCGAATTTTGATTGCAGCAGAAGCTGTCGGCCTGGGCCAGGCAGCTCTTGCCAGAGCCAGTCAATATGCCAAGGAACGGATCGTATTCAACCGAAGTATTGGCAAGAACCAAGGCATACAACATCCCCTGGCCGTGAATTGGATGGAGCTTGAAGCCGCCCATTTGATGGTACAGAAGGCAGCGAGCCTGTACGATGCGGGCAAACCCTGTGGGGCCGAAGCCAACAGCGCAAAATATCTGGCCGCAGAGGCCGGACTGAGCGCCTGCCAGCGCGCCGTGCTGACCCACGGTGGTATGGGTTACGCGAAAGAGTACCATGTCGAGCGCTATCTTCGAGAGATCATGATCCCGGTTATCGCGCCCATCAGTCAGGAACTCATCAAGTCGTTTATCGCCGAGCAGGTCCTCGGCCAAGACAAGAGTTACTGAGACAGCCAGGCCTGTTCAGGTTTAGACATCGTTGTCAGATTGACGACTGCTATGCTGCCGGCGGGCTCGCAGCTTATCGACGAACGCTTTAGCACTAGCAGTTAACCCACTGGCGCCACCGCTTTTGGCGAATTCATCCGCGAGGATGGCCTCAAACTTGTTGGCGTAGTCGCTCGTGGAGCGTGCATCGGGCGCAGCATCGTCTGAATGAGCATTAAACAGATTAATAAATACGTCGCTACGGTGCCCAAGCGCCATCAAGCGACGAAAGAATTTATGCGGATCCTTAGGAGAGAACAATATTCCAGCCAAAGCCACGAGAATCGAAACTGGGCTCAACACCAGATCACGAAGACCGTCCATGGCCAGCCTAATTTGAAAAATCACCACATCGCGCAACAACTGCGTACGGGTACTCGGCTTGGGTGCTAAACGCCGTGGCCTCTCGGCAGCTTCATTCTGGTGGTCAAAATTAGCGTCAGTTTCATTGGCAGGTAAGGGCGGTTCGGTCGACATAACGGCTCCCGTTCAGTGCTACAACAGCGAATTTATTCGAGCTCAGCCTCGAGACTACGCAGATATTCCGTCACTGAATCGAAATCACCTTTAAAGATAATCCGCTCAGCCTTGATGTTGATTTGGTAATCATACATCGGGTCATAGTAGTTACCCAACAGATCTCTAATCCAGCCCCGATGTTGCTGAAAATCACCCTTGCCCTGGGCCTTAAATGCGTCGACGATACTGGCTCGCAGCCGCTGGTGCTCAACGCCACCGAGACGTTTTTTTATTCCGTCTATACCCGCTAGAAATACCGCGCTATGGGCTTCCAGTGCTAGATTAGGGTTCGTTTCACGGGCTAGGAATTGATCATATTGTTGAATAATATATTCATTGAGTATGCGTTCTACGCGGTCTTCCATGCGTCCTTCAAGTAACACCAACGGCGCACGTTTCATCGCGGCCTGCAACGGGACAGGGAGACTCACTCGACCAATAAGGCGACCTTCATCTTCCACAACAACCGGCCCCCCTGGATTGCTCTCAGACACCTTTAAGAAGCTAATCGCTACCGCATTCTCGAAATCAATTTGACTAGGTTGAGCCGCGAGCTGCCGACCAAATGCCGAACCGCGATGGTTGGCATGCTTCTCAAGATCGACCAGTCGACTCAAGTTTGCCAATAGGTCTGTTTTGCCATTGCCGGTCTTACCACCCAAGACCATCAGTGCTGGTAACGCGTCCAAGACGCCGATCAAATAACCGCGTAACGCCTTATAACCGCCGGGAATTCTAAGCACGTTGTAACCACTGGCCCGCAGCCACTCAACGGCCAGCTCTGACCGCTTACCGCCACGAAAACAATACAGCCGAGTATTCGGCTGTTTATCAGCAAACGCTTGCCAGCCTTGCAATCTCAACGCTCGAGTGTTGCCGCTGACCAGTTCGTGGCCGAGTCGCTCTGCGGCGTCGGCGCCGTCTTGCTTATAGCTGATACCCACGGCGTGTCTTTCATTATCATTCAGAATCGGCAAATTGATGGCGCTTGGGAATGCGCCTTGCGCAAATTCCACAGCGGCTCGAACATCAATAAGCGGCGTATTCGAGATAAACAGCGTCTTGAAATCTGCGGGCATCATGGCGTGATGACGCCTAAACCGGCAAATTGACGATATTGATTTTGGATCTCTGGCGCATTGTCTGGCACATTGATTGTCAGTTTTAACGAGAGCGCTGAGTCAGCGCGCAAATTTGTCGCTAGCCATTGTTGTGCCTTCGCATCAATGACCCATAACCAACAGGCGACTTTCGCCAGGCAACGATTGAACATGACTATCCTTGGGTTTTCCATTAGGTCACTGATTGGTTCGGTCACTGCTTTGAAGAACACGTTAATGTGTGCCGAGCACGTTTTTGCGGATTGCTGATCAACCGATCCGAGCAGCGGATGATAAACCATTCAGGGTTGCTGCGGACACCTTACTCGCAATTCGCGGGGATTGATCCCTGTAATAAACGCCTAGAGTAGCGCTTACCGATAGACCTTCGGTGTCATTGCTGCGGAGTTCATTATTCAACGCGGTACGAACATAACCCTGGCAACCTAATACGTTATCTAACCTGATACCTTATCTAACCTGATACTTGACCTCATAACGCCATTATTTAACATAATATAGATTATGCGCACAGTAATCTCATCGCACCCTACATTGCCTGGCCTATGTATGCCGACAAACACTTACCCTTTAGCCCGCCCATCAGACTCTATGGCGACATTAACCAGCCCGAACATGGATTATTCTAACGGAGCAGGTATACTTTCTTCGACCATCTACAACCGAACCGTTAGCATAATTACCTACGAGGTGAGAGATATGGAGTGTCCCAAGTGCCACGCAGCCATGGAAGAAATAACATACGGTCGAAATATGACCATTGATCGCTGCACCAACTGTAAAGGTATCTGGTTTGATCTAGGGGAAGCTGAAGCCCTCAAAGACAAATGGATGTCGGAGTTTGTCGACAACGGCGATCCCGATATCGGCAAAGAGTACAATAAAATCGGTGAAGTCAATTGCCCCCGATGCAGCAAACTAATGGACAAGGTTTCAGATGCCAAGCAACCACATATTTGGTACGAGGTCTGCGAAGATCACGGTATGTATTTTGATGCTGGCGAGTTCACCGACTACAAATATGAAACGCTACTCGATAAATTCCGTGATTTGATCACAGGCAAGAGATAATCACCCGAGATGCTGAATCGTTTTTATGCTGCGCACAGCGCACAGCGCGCCTTAACAAACCGCTCGCCAACTGACGGCTTGTTAGCGAACAGCACGTTGACAAACAGCTCTGTCATTCATGAGTTCAGCATCAGGAGCCGCGCTTGCTGTTGCTGAACCTACGGCACCTGAACCGCATTCAGGTCTATCGACTTTCTCAATCTGGAGCCCTAAGACATCGTCAAACGATCGCCAAAGGGTCATCCATAGCGCTGTTTAGCGCTCTAACACCCTATTCAACCACTTAAGACTCACTCTGATATGCGCATAGTTTCATTTAACGTCAACAGCCTTCGAGTTCGACTGCATCAATTACAAACCCTGATCAACACCCATTCGCCGGATATTATTGGCTTGCAAGAAACCAAGGTCACCGATGCCGACTTTCCACTTGATGCCATTAACGCCATGGGCTACCACGCAGTATTTCACGGTCAGAAGAGCCACTATGGCGTCGCCCTTCTGTCGCGCCAACCAGCCATCAATGCTGTCTGTGGCTTCAGCACAGACGACGCAGACAGTCAGCGACGCTTCGTCAGCGGACAGTTCCCCATGGCCGACGGCCGCCTTTTGACGGTGATGAACGGATACTTTCCACAAGGCGAAAACCGTGCACATGCAACCAAGTTCCCAAACAAACAGGATTTTTATGCCCATTTGATTGCGTTACTCGCGGCGGAGTATGATCCCGATCAACCCCTGGTGTTGATGGGAGACATGAACATCGCCCCCAGCGATATCGATATCGGTATTGGCGCGCAAAATGCTAAACGCTGGTTGCGGGAGGGAAAGTGCTGCTTTCTTCCAGAGGAACGCGACTGGCTTGCACAGCTATTGAATTGGGGGATGGTTGACACCTACCGCAAACTCAAGCCGCTAGCCGATGATACCTTTAGCTGGTTCGACTATCGTAGTCGTGGCTTTGAAGCTGAACCAAAACGTGGCCTGCGGATTGACCTGATCTTGGCGTCTAGAGGGCTCGCGCCTGCGACAACGGATGCCGGCATCGACTATCAGGTGCGCGGCATGGAAAAACCTTCCGACCATTGCCCTGCCTGGGCTGATTTCGAGATTGAACTCGCGACGCCCCAAGCCTGAGCCTCAGCGCCATTGCGACGAGGGGTTTTATTCAGCTTGCCTGAACACCAGGCTGAATGAGACTGGTACCGTCGGGGTAATCGATTGTAAGTTGGCGATCTCGCGAAGCGCCTCGATCCCAGCCGTTAACCCAAAGTCAGCGGCGTTAATCATCAACGGCTTGATACTGTTCACCTGAAAGGTCTGCTCAGACAGTCTAAAGAGACTAACAGCGACAGTCTTAGTCGCCTCAACACCGTGAAGGCCCAACTTTAGCGTCAGATCCATCTGCAGGTATTCTCCCGCCGCAAGTGCCAGCATTGGCGTCAAATCGAGGTTTGAGGAGACTGTCGCCATTGGAAACTCTGCAGTCGTCAGCAGCAGGCCACGAATGCGTTCGTTGCGGATCGGTATCAACGTCTCAACACTATCCAGATCGATAGAGACCGTCGCGACACCCGCCGCATCAACTGACCCGTGGAGTTTCGTAAAGGTATGGGCCTCAGCGATTGCATTATTTTTAACCGACACGAAGTTCAGGCTGGAAGGCCCTTTTTCCAACATCCAGTCAGCTCGTGCTTGCCCCGCGGCCATTAGCCCCAAGGTCAACACCAATAATGCATAGCGGTTCCATGCGCTGCGCGTGACTCGACTTGTCATGATACTGTTCTGAAAAAGATACATAGGTGCTTTGTCCTGCAAATGATTGATGTAAGGCGCCTTAATGATAGCGACTCAGAGACCTGAGCATAGGGATTTTCGCGATTTGAGTCCGAAGTACCAGGTAGCCACCAACCCCCAAGGCATCGGCGGCAAGGTCCTGCAACTCAAAATAGCGATAGCCAGTGAACCACTGGGCGATTTCTATGCCTAGTCCAAATAGAACCAAACCCACCCACTTGGGCCAATAGCCCAGTACTGCATAATCAAGTAGAAATGCCAAGACCAGAAAGGCCATAAAATGACTGGCTTTGTCCCAAAGCATTTCGGTACCCGGCAGTTGAGACCTAGACAACGCTAAGCCACAGACTACGAGCACTGCCAGCAGAAAACCCAGCTTGAAGCCGAGGCGCAGGGTCTCTGGCTTCATAGTGGGAGGTTCCGGTATTGGTTGACTTCTTGCCGCGTGGCGGCGGCTGCAGATCGAGCGGCATCTGCAAAATCTTCGTTGCTAGAAGCATAAATTACCGCCCGCGACGAACTGATGATCATCATCCCGCCCTGCCCGGCCGTCATCAGCGCCTCGACATCACCGCCTTGAGCCCCGACACCCGGGACTAAAAACGGCATATCACCGCTGATAGCACGGATTCTAGCCAGCTCTTCTGGCTGTGTTGCCCCGGTGACCAGGCCAACATTACCAAATTGATTCCAGCGACCCGCAGCCTCCTCAGCAACATATTCAAAGACCCGCCGGCCGTCACTTAAGGTCAGATTTTGGATGTCTGCACCCCCGGGATTTGAGGTCCGGCACAAGATAAAGACCCCTTTATCTTGATATTCGAGATACGGCACCATGGAGTCATATCCCATATAGGGGTTGACAGTCACCGCGTCAGCGCCATATCGCTCAAAGGCTTCGCGGGCATAATGTTCTGCGGTACTACCAATATCGCCCCGTTTAGCATCGAGCAGAACCGGTATCTGTAATTCTCGTAGATAAGCGATAGTGGCCTGCAATTGGTCCTCCGCCGCCTGACTGGCGTAGTAGGCAATCTGCGGTTTGAAGCAACATACTTGATCAGCTGTGGCATCGATAATGGCCTTGTTGAAGGCAAATATCGGATCAGGCTGACCTTGCAGATGAGCTGGGAGCCGTGCTTGGTCAGTATCCAGGCCCACGCAGAGCAAGGACCCCGTTGCCTGTTGCCGGCTTGCCACGCTAGAGAAGAAGGTTGTCATAAAAGGCTGGATGCTCTTGGTCGGTTCTTAGCAGATGGTCAATTTGCGTCAGTCGAGGCATAAATTGTCAGCGCAGGATACGCACAGCGACACATAAAGTCTAGCAAAAAACCCTTAAGCCCATGAAATATATGAATAAATGCAATTAATTAAGAGTTGGCACGATCGTCGCTATACGAAACAGTACAACCTGTGATCAGGGATGATCAGGCTCAATGACCAGGCTCAATGACCAAGGATAAGCTCATGACTAGTTCGCAGTTGATCGCCAAAATCACAAGTCTCATTAGCTTTCGTCAGACCCAACGCCAAGCAACCACAGCGTCACCACATCAACAGCAGCGACGCGAGATACGACAAACCAACCTGAAAACACTCTTTATCCAAATTATGGATTGTCCAGACCCGGACATGATCAACCTGACGCTGTCCTGCAACACGCGGGAAACCTCAGCCAGCGGCTTACGCATCGTAGCCGGCACCTGCATTCCCATCGGCAGCCGACTGGACCTATGGGTCAATATCAGCGCGCGACCGAGCAAATACTTTGTCACAGGTGAAGTCCGCTGGGTCAGTCCCGCCGATGGCGGTGACTATGATATGGGGTTTGAACTCGATACGAGCGCAGCCACCGATATCGATGCCTGGCGAGCCTTCCACGCCTGAGCCCTAGGCCTCGAGCCGCCGATACCCCAACTACAGCGGCTTGAGACTCGGTCCATCCCGACTGTCCTCAACCTGAAAGCCCGCCTCGGCAATAGCCGCTCGTAACTCGTCCGCCAATTGCCATTGCTTGTCTTGGCGGGCTTGCTGGCGTTGTTGCGCGAGGATTTGAACCGCCTCCGGCACATCAACAACAACAGGCTTCCAGCGCTCTATACCCAGCCCGAAAACCACATCGAAAGCCAGTAACGTGGCTTTCTTCACTGCATTGGGCAGGCTAGATTTAGCCAGATCCCAGGTTAACGCCAGGGCTCTGGGCATATTCAGATCGTCATTCACAAAATTGAGGAACCGCTGATAAAAATCTTCATCAACCTCGCTCGGGTCGCCCCACTCCCACGCCGCCTGATACAGTCGCTGCAAGGCGATACCATTGGACTCAAGACTCTCCCAGGAAAATGACATCTGGGTTCGATAATGGGCTGTCAGACAAAAATATCGGTACGCCACGGCCGGTAGGCCTTGGGCCTCGATCGATTCTAGGCGCAGAAAGCCACCAGTGGACTTCGACATCTTGGCATTGTCCATCTGCAGAAAATAACCATGCATCCAGATGTTGGCCATACGGGTACCCCGACTGGCTTCGGATTGGGCAATTTCATTGGTGTGATGAATGGAAATATGATCCTCACCGCCACAGTGAATGTCAAAATAATCGCCCAGATACTTCGCCGCCATTGCCGAACACTCGATATGCCAGCCAGGAAAACCACGCCCCCACGGGCTGTCCCACTCCATCTGGCGCTGTTCGTCGGCGGGCGAAAACTTCCAAAGGGCGAAGTCCGTGACGAAATGCCGCTCACTTTCGACCCGCGCACCCTCCATCAAGCCTGCGACATCAAGCCGTGCGAGATAGCCGTAATGGTCAAGTTTGCGCGAGTCGAAATAGATCCCATCACTGGTTTGATAAGTAAACCCCTTGGCTTGCAGGTCAAGAATGAAGTCGACCTGCTCTTGGATGTGATCTGTGGCTTTACACCAGATATCGGGCTCGCTGATATTCAACAGGCTCAGATCCTGTTTGAACGCCGCCGCATAGAACTCAGCCATCTCCCAGGCATTCATACCGGTTCGCCGAGCACTCAATTCCATTTTATCTTCGCCGGTGTCAGCATCAGAAGTGAGATGTCCGACATCGGTGATATTCATCACCAACTTGACCTGATAACCATTCAAGGCCAACACCCGACGCAGCACGTCTTCAAACAGGTAGGTACGTAAATTGCCTATATGGGCATAGTTATAGACCGTTGGTCCACAGCAATACAAACCCACCTCGCCTGGCACCAGGGGCTTAAAGGTGCGCACTTTGCGCTCATACGTATCAAATAACTGCAGTTCCAAACCGGTACCTTTATGTCAGCGCTTATCGCTGGGCATCTTAAGGAAAACCATTCCGAGCACAAGCATCAACTGGCGCTGGCGACTCGCTCGGCCATCACTCGCTCTACCGTATCGACGATCACCTGGGTCTGCTGGTCAATTTCCACATTCACTGGGTCGTTGATCTGCAACAGCGCAAAATTAGTCCGCCGCAGGGTTTCAGGGATCAAATTAACAGCGAATTCTTGCTGATTAACCGCCGCGATCGTCAGGCTCGCGCCATTAAGCGCAAGATACCCCTTGCTGAACACATACTTCATCCAATCAGGCTGGCCGCGAAATGTGATTCGGCGATTGTTCTCGGTATTTTCGATATTCACCACGGTGGCGGTATCCACCACATGCCCTGACAGTACGTGCCCGCCGACTTCGGCATTGGCGCGGGCCGAACGTTCGATATTCACCAGGGTGCCTACTTGGATATGCTTGAGGTTGGTCAGCGCTAAGGTCTCAGCAATAGCATCAAACCATACTTCGGCCGCGGCCATCGCAGTCACCGTAAAACAGGTGCCGTTGACGGCAACGCTGGCCCCCAGGGTCAGCTCATCGGTTAAATCTGCTGGCAGCACAACGCTGAAGGTCCACAGGCCGGGTTTCTTTTCTAGTGAAGCGATCGGCAACATCGCTTGAACAATACCTGTATACATAAATTCGCATCCCGACCCTCGAGGGGCCATCCATGAACCGGAAAAGCACCTTAGCGAGGCCTCTATGAATTGTCAATGGAGGGTTCCACGGATAACATTACACATTAAATTAGCACTTTATCTGATTGATTTATATATACAGGAATGGTCGCTTATTTAATCTGGCTCGTCTCTCGCCAACAGGCTATTATGCCTTTCCTAATGATTTGACGATGGCCCATTCAGTGATTGATCTACGCAGTGACACAGTAACCCAACCCACAGCCCCCATGCTCGATGCGATGCGGGTTGCCGAAACCGGCGACGATGTTTATGGCGAAGACCCCACTGTCAACCAACTGGAACAGCTGGCCATGACCCTCACTGGCAAGGCTGCTGCGGTCTATGTGAGTAGCGGCACCCAAGGTAATCTGCTGGCACTGATGAGCCACTGTGAACGGGGCGATGAATACATTGCCGGCCAGCAGGCCCATGCTTATAAATATGAGGGCGGTGGCGGTGCCGTTCTAGGCGGTATTCAGCCCCAACCCCTGCCCTTCAATCACCGGGGCGAACTCGACCTCGATGCAGTTCGTCAAACCATCAAGCCCGATGACTTTCACTTTGCCCGGACACGCCTGGTGTGCTTGGAGAATACCCAGGCAGGCCAAGTCCTTGCCCTGGATTACCTGCAGGAATATTCAACCCTCATGCAGGCTGTCGGACTACAGCGCCACCTTGATGGTGCGCGGTTATTTAATGCCGCGGTGAAGCTTGAAGTCGAGGCTATCGATATCTGTCAGCATTTCGATTCCGTCTCGATCTGCTTATCAAAAGGCCTGGGCTGCCCGGTGGGCTCTTTGCTGGTCGGCGATGTGGCTCTGATCCAGCGTGCTCGCCGGCTACGCAAAATGCTGGGGGGCGGCATGCGCCAGGCCGGCGTGATCGCAGCCAGCGGTATCTACGCACTCCAGCATCATGTGCAGCGCCTGCAGGAAGACCATACACGTGCAGCCCAACTGGGCCGGGCCATTGAAGGCCTGCAGCATATAAGACTCGCAAGCCCCGTACACACAAACATGGTGATGTTGGATCCCGCCAGTGTCGATATCAAAAGCCTATCGACTTACCTGGAGACTCAGGGCATCCGCCTGTCTGGACCCCGTCTGGTGACCCACCTGAATATTACCGACGCCGATATCCAGCAGATTATTGACGCCCTGCAGCAATTCGATACGAGCGTGCATAAGCCGTAACCGTTCGGCCAAGCCGGCTCAGCCCAATATTAGGCCGGCGATAGCTCCCGTCATACAGGTCGCCAGTGTTCCGGATATCAATGACTTGGGGGCTAGGGCCATAATTTCCTGCCGCCGTTCTGGACACATGGCGCTCAGACCACCAATCATAATGCCCAAGCTACCAAAGTTCGCGAATCCACAGATCGCGTAGGTCATAATCAAGGTGGATTTAACGGACAATTGCCCAGGCTCCAGCGCTGCCAGCGCAAAGAATGCGATGAGCTCATTAAGTACGGTTTTGGTGCCCAACAAGGCGCCCGCGACCACCGACTCTTGCCAGGGAATGCCCATCAGCCAGGCCAACGGTGCAAACAGCCAACCCAAGATCCGCTCCATGGTCAGTAATTCGCCATCGAGCAGCGGCAATAGACTCAGCAGGCTATTCACCAGCGCCACCAAACTGATGAGCACAATTAACATGGCACCAACATTCACCATCAATCGAATGCCGTCGGCGGTGCCACGAGTCACCGCATCCAGCAAACCATGATAGGTCACCGGGTCGATAAGCTTGTCACTACCAGTAGAATCGTCGCCTGGAATCATAACACGCGCGATCATAATCGCCGCCGGCGCACTGATGACTGATGCCGTCAGAATGTGTCCGAGCGCATCGACAATAACGCCCTGCAAGATGATCGAGTAGAAGATCATCACCGACCCAGCCACAGTCGCCATCCCGCAGGTCATAACAATAAACAGCTCACTGCGCGTCAGCTTGTTCAAATAGGGCCTGATCAGCAACGGTGCCTCAACCATGCCCAGGAAGATATTCCCCGCGGCGCTCACGCCTACTGCCCCCCCCACGCCCATGCTACGCCGCAGAATTGCCGAAAAACCACGGATCACCCAGGGTAAAATCCGGTAATACCAGAGCACTGCCGAGAGCACCGTAAAAAACAAGATCAAGGGCAAAACCCGAAAAGCCAGAATGTAAGTGGAACCCGCATCGGTAATCGCATAGGGATACGCGATGTTCGACGAATCACCGCCCAGATAACCAAACACGAACTGGGTACCCGCATCGGTAGCGCTAGCCACAGCGACAACGCCCCGGTTCAACAAGGTCAATGTTTCTCTGACAAAGGGCACCTTAAACATCAACAAAGCCAACACCAACTGCAGACCCAGACCGCCTAGCAAGACTCGCCAATCGGGCATACGGCGGCTCTCGCCCAGCGCCCAGCCGATGGCAATAAACATGCCGAGACCGAAGCAGGCTTGAATCATTAAGGTAAGGTCTGCCATCACGGGTATACTCTAGAGATTGGAAGGTTGACGTGTCGGTGGCAAGCAACTCACAAGGCAGGCTGTGCACGGTAGGGATATTTCCACGAATCCGGCTACAAAAGCAAACCCGTTCGTATCAAGGAGCAACTGAACCATGTCCACAGTTATGGTGTGCGGCAGCATTGCACTGGATTTAATTGGCCGCTATCCCGGCTCATTTCACGATTACCAGGCTAAATTTCCAGTCGCCGGCCTCAACATCTCACTTCAGCTGGCGCAGTTGAGTACCAGTTTTGGCGGTTGCGGGCTGAATATCGCCTACGGTTTGCACCAACTAGGCGTTGAGGTACTGCCCGTCTCTGCCGCAGGTCGAAACTTCGACGACCATTACCGGCAGCATTTACAAGCACTGGGCATGAATATCAGTAACATCATCATTGATCCCGATTACGCTCAGTGCGCCTCTGCGGTATTAATTAGTGATGAACAGGGTAATCAGATCACGGCATTCCACGCCGGCGCGGCGGTCTCGCCCCGCCGGCCGTTGCCCAGCGCTGTACAGGGTATAGAAGCGGTGACGCTGGCGGTCTTAGCGCCGGAGGACGCGCCCATCATGCTGCGTCAAGCTCGGGATCTCGCGACACTGGGCATTCCCATCATGTTCGACCCAGGTCAGGGACTGGCAGAGTTCGATCAGGCTGACTTGACCGAATTACTCAATCTCTGTCGCTACCTGATCGTCAACAGTCACGAATGGCAAATTCTGCAGCACAACGCTGGTATGGACGCCGAGGCCATCCTGGCAGGCAATCACCAAGTGATTGTGACCCATGGCGCCGCGGGCGTAGATATCTACAGCGCCAACGGCATACCTACCAGAATCGAAGCCGTGGCAAGCGACTGCGCCATCGACCCAACAGGCTGTGGCGACGCATTTAGAGCCGGCTACATTTATGGCTTGCTCGGCGGCTGGCCGCCCGAGACCTGCGCCCAAATGGGCTGCCTGACGGCGGTGTATAATCTGGAGAGCGATCAGACCCAACGCTATCAAATTTCCCACGAAGCCTTTGTGCAACGCTATGAACTTGCCTTTGGGATGCGCTTTCCTGCCTAATCAGTGGTTCGCGGCTTGATCAGGCTACGTAACCAGTTAGCCAATCGATTGCCCTTGAGTTGGCGCCGATAATAATCGGCTTCAAAATCGTCATAACTCGTCTCAGCCGTGAACAGTTGCTGGCGAGTGGTGAGATCGGTGGCGTCGAGGGTACGAATGACCCGCGCCGGGTTGCCGGCGACAATGGTATTGTCTGGCACATCCCTCGTCACAACCGCATAGGCGCCAACAATACTGTTATTGCCAATGGTAACGCCCTTGGTGATCAATGCGCTGTCGCCGACCCAGACATTGTCTTTCAGTACGATGGGGCGGTGGGCACCTGGCGCGTAAATACGATGTTGCAGGTCATGCCAGTCCGCATCACTGAGATAGCAATTCATGGCTAGCATGCAGCTATGCCCCGTTGTGATGGCATCCGCCGAAGAAATTCTGACACCAGGATTGACGAGACTATAATCACCAATGCGGATACGGCCCAGACCTTCGAACACCGCCAGACGTACCGGTTTATCTGCCAGCGCCATGAAATGCACATGATCACCAATGGCAATATTGGGCCCGGAAATCTGCAGATGGCGGGGATTCAGCACCCGGAGATCGCAACCACTGACTTCAAACTGCGGGCGACAGATTCTATCGACGTAAGTTTGATTGAGCCAACCTGACATCTGTTTCAGCCAATAAGGCCGGTGATCTTGACGCACGATATTCGCCCTCCTTCGCAGCGCGCAGTCTGAGCAAACATCGGAGTGAAAACAAGGATGGAATGGCTCCGGTTTCTGTGTAAGCATTAGGGCCGTTTAATAGTAGCCAGGGTCATCAGGTAATATGCAGGGCGGTAAAATCATCTTTCTCAATGGCACCTCCAGTTCCGGCAAGACGACCCTTGCCTATGAACTCCAGGAGCAGTTGCCCGCATTGTATCTACACATGGCGCTCGATCAGTTTCGAGATGGGATGCCCGATAAGTATCGTGGACTGAACGCGCCTGCTGGCAGCCTTGGTGCTGAGGGCCTGAATGTGGTGCCCGTCGCCGATGCTCATGGCAAGCATACCGCCGTAGAGTTCGGCGCGATCGGCAAGCAGATGCTAGGCGGCATGCGCCGGGCTATTGCGGCCATGGTTAGCTCTGGCACTAATGTTATTATCGATGACATCATTCTCGAACCGGAATTTCTGACTGATTATCTGGCGGCGTTTGCGGGTTTGTATGTCCTGTTCGTGGGCGTACAGTGCCCGACAGAAGTGCTCTCAGCCAGAGAAAACTCGCGCCCCGGCCGATTTCCAGGCACCGCTGTCGGACATTTCGAGGTCTGCCATGCCCATGGACTTTATGATGTCAGGGTCGACACCGCCAAAAACCTGCCGCCGGTCTGTGCGCGCCAAGTCATCGAATTCATGCAGACCCAGACACCCCAGGCATTTACCACTCTGAGCCAACAACAACGAGCAGCCCACCCATGAGCGCCAACGACGTCACTACCAATCAACCGGCTGCACCGGATATTCTTGGCCATCCCCGAGGCCTTTACGTCCTGTTTTTTACCGAGATGTGGGAGCGTTTCAGTTATTACGGCATGCGCGCTCTGTTGATGCTATATCTGACCAAGCATTTTCTGTTTGGCGACCGCGAGGCCGGGTTGATCTACGGCAGTTACGGCTCACTCGTGTATGCCATGCCCGTCATCGGCGGTCTAATCGCTGACCGTTATCTGGGATACCGCAAGGCAGTGGCATTCGGTGCGTTCCTGCTGGTCTGTGGCCACTTCGGCATGGCCTTTGAAGGTCAAGTCGCGGTTGAACAATGGGTAGATGGAAAGCTCGTCGTACAACGAGATGGCTTTTATGAACAGACGTTTTACCTGTCATTAGCCGCCATCATCATCGGTGTCGGTTTCCTCAAAGCTAACATTTCAACCATGGTTGGCCAGCTTTACGGCACCAAGGACCCCCGTCGGGATGCGGGATTTACGATCTTCTATATGGGCATCAACCTGGGGGCCTTTACCGCCACCTTGGCCTGCGCCTACCTGGGCGAGACCTATGGTTGGCGTTATGGTTTTGGCCTCGCAGGGGTTGGTATGCTGTTCGGTCTGCTGGTATTTCACTATTACCGCCGTCATCTGCTCGGTTTCGGCGAGCCGCCGGCACCGGAATGGCTCGCAGCGCCAGTGATCCCTGGCATTAATCGCGAACGTTTGATCTACCTGCTGGGCGTTGTCGGCGTCCTTGGCATTTGGCAGCTCATCCAGCAAACCTCGGAGCTAGGCCTATTGTTACTGGTCATGGGCGCCGTCGTTCTAGGCTGGGGCATCTGGTTTTCACTGGCACGCTGCAGCCCCGTTGACCGCGACCGAATGCTGGTCATGCTCTTTTTGATCGCCGTGTCTGTGATGTTCTGGGCCCTATTTGAACAGGCCGGCTCGTCGCTGACGCTATTTACCGATCGAAATATCAATATGGGCGAAGTTTTCACCGCCGGCATGTTCCAGGCGCTCAACCCCATGTACATTATTTTTCTCGCACCCGTATTCGCCTGGATCTGGGTCAAGCTCGCGGCCAAAGGTCTTGAGCCAACCACCCCCGCCAAATTTGGTCTGGGCATACTTCAGGTGGGCCTGGGCTTTGCCGTGTTGGTCTATGGCACGTCTCTGGCGGGCCCTGACGGCAAGGTATCGATTATCTGGCTCGCTCTGATGTATCTACTGCACACCACGGGCGAGCTGTGCCTGTCGCCCGTGGGCTTATCCATGGTCACTAAACTCTCGGTGAAGCGTATTGCGGCGATGATGATGGGCGTCTGGTTTCTGTCCAGTGCGTTCGCGTCCTATGTCGGTGGCATGATAGCCGGTGCGATGGCGATCAATGACAACGATACTGGCGCCGTCGATGCCCTGACGTCACTGGCGATTTACAGCTCGGTATTTGAGAAGCTCGCGTGGGTGGCCATTGGTCTGGCTTTCGTCGTGTTAGCGCTGTCGCCCTTGCTGCACAAACGTATGCACGGCGTGCGCTAGGCGATGGTGGCAATACCCCGGTAGCTATACGTCGCTATTTTCGGCCCGGGGATATAGCCCTTTGTCATTTCAGCAAATTTAAAGCCATTGGCCAGCATCGCGGTATCGGGCCGACGGTTTAAATGACAACCGCCCGCCAGCTTGTTCCAGGTGGGATTGATGCGCCGCTGCCAGGTGGCAATGTTCGCCTCTGGTGACTCGCCGTGTTCAATAAAAATGAGTTTGCCCGCTGGCTTCAACAAACGCCTGACCTCGCGCAATGCGGCATCTGGATCCGGAATCGTGCACAGACTCCAGGTAATCACCGCTGTATCAAAGATGTTATCTGCCAACGGAATGGCTTCGGCGCTCACTGCCAAAAACTCAACCGCTAATTTTGCCTCCTGAGCAATCTCTCGAGCGTAAGCCTGCAGCTCCAGAGAGGGATCGACTCCAGTGACGTGCACCTGCTGAGCATAAAACGGCAGGTTCAGCCCAGACCCGACACCAATTTCCAACACGCGGCCGGTGGCCAGCGGCACCAATTCGCGCCGTAAGCGGGTCATTTCCGGTGCCTTCATCGCTAAATTCAACAGCTTAGGCAGTAGGTATTTGTCGTAAAAGCCCATCGATAGCAACCTTCAAATAGCCTGAGTTTGGCCGATAAGGCTCACTATAGCTTGTTTAGCTACTTCTATCGCTACTCGAGCGCCCTCAGGGTTCGCATCAGCGGTACGAGTGACACATCGATCGCTGACAACGATTCGCAGCGGCTTAAATGGATCAGTGGCAAAACAGCCCAACAGCGAGCCCTTAATAGTCTCGGCAACACCGGGGCACGTCGAGAATCGTCAAAGCGACAACCGCTAAGACAACTACGCAGAGCATCAGATAACTTTTGCTGCGCATATTATTGCTCTCCCCGAGGTGCAACTTTAACTATCCAGGAAAGCCAAGCACGGGTAGTGCCGCTCTTACACTGTTCATCGTGTCGATAGCCTCATGGGCGAATACTGCAATGAGACCATCAGAAAATGTGGACAAAAAGGCGAAAGGAGAAATAGGAAATAGGTAGCGAGTCGGTCAATAATTTGATTACTCTGTAAACTGCCGGCATTCTTACGCCAACTCGCCCATATCGTTTAGGAGCCCACCCACGATGTCTGACCGTTTTGCGCCGCCCGATGTTTTAACGTCCTCTAAGCCAAAGCCCCATCAGCAAGAGTCCGCTGCCACAACGCCGATGAGAGATTCGGAATGGCAAGCGCAGATCAATGCATTATCAGCCCTTTTACAACAGGCGCAGCGCATTGTCGTTTTCACGGGCGCGGGTATCAGTACAGAATCCGGTATTCCTGATTTTAGGGGCCCAAAGGGTATTTGGAAGACCATGACGCCCATTGATTTCGACGACTTTGTTCGATCCGAGACTGTGCGTCGGGAATCCTGGCGTCGAAAGTTCAGTGGTCCTGATCTGATGGCCACAGCGGCACCCAATACTGGTCATATCGGTGTCGCCAAGCTCGCCCAACTCGGCAAGCTGTTGGGCGTTATCACGCAAAATGTCGACGGCTTACACCAACGGGCCGGCGTTGACGACGATCAAGTCATTGAAGTTCATGGTAACGCGAATTACGCCACCTGCCTCGACTGTCACCAACGCTATGAACTGGCGCCGATCAAGCAAGCTTTTATGCAAGACGACCAGTTACCCTACTGCCAGCTCTGCGGCGGTATCATTAAGACCGCGACGATTTCATTTGGCCAGCCCATGCCTGAGCTCGCCATGCAACGTGCCCACCAAGCGGTCATCAACTGCGATCTATTGCTGGCGATGGGCTCGTCAATGAGCGTCTATCCGGCGGCCAGCTTGCCGCGAGTTGCGAGCCAGCAAGGTGCGCGCTTGATTATCATCAATAATGAAGCCACCGACCTAGATGATCTTTGTGATTTGGTTATCCACCGGCCCATCGGTGAGTCGCTCTCCGCCGCACTAGGTTTGCTGCCACAGTAGGCTTACTTGCGGGCTGCGCGCGGTCATAACCGCTTTCCTGAGGCGGGCCGAATCGACGACCTACCGGTGCTCGAATATACCCGCAACAATATCGAGCAACGCGGCTGGCTCGAAGGGTTTTCGAAGAATGTGGATTGAAGTGCCTGCAGTCGAATCCGTTGTAGGCTCGGTCGGGTGACCTGAACACAGGATGATCGGCAAATCTGCGCGCACTTGCCGCATAGCCTGCATGATGGCATGACCGGAAAGGTTAGGCATATATTGATCTGTGATAATTAAGTCAGTGGCATAGGGTTGCCCGCGCAATCGATCAAGGGCCATGACAGAATCGTTATAGACCGTCACCTGGTAGCCTGCCTGATTCAAAACAATGCTAAGAAACTCCGTCAACGCCGGCTGATCGTCGATAACAGTAATGTGTCTCGACGTCAGGTCGAGCGGGCCGCCGCCTTCGGCAACAGGTCCTGCAAAGCCACCTTTCATAGGCAAGTAAACGCTCAGCTGACACGTACCCGTCTGGCTATCCAGAATGAGATGCCCGCCCATCCTATGAGCCAACTGGCTCAGGTCTGCCAAAGGGTTGTCGCCTCCGACCTGGTTAGTTGATGCGCCGGGCGTAAATCCGTACCCGCAATAAACTCTGTCGAGCACCAGGTCAGGTTGTTCTAAATAGAGCATTAACCATTGACTCGGCCCTAGCGACACGCCACAAGCACTACAACTATCCGTCGCCAGCGCCATTGTAGTTTCGCACTTGAGCTCACCGGCCAGCGCACCCGGCTGCGCTAACCGAGAAAACACCAACATTTGACGCAACGGCCCCTGCATCTGGCGCGCCTGATCTGTCGTCAAATTGCTGCCGACCATTCGTACTGCGGTGCCGAGCTCCGCGTTCAATTCGTCCAACAGGGCCCCGTCGATCAGGGTTAATGGCGCAGAGAACAAATCTCGTATCCCCAAGGCTGCGTCATGCATCGCATCGACAAATTTCTTTGCCGGTAGCGGTAACTTATCCATGCGCTGCAGTATAGAGGCGTAGCCGAGGATGATTGCGTTGTAATTGAGCAGCGCATGCTGTCTGCCGGCACCGCTGGTAGCTTCGGCGCCTCGGCCCCCGTCGGAAATGCTTGGCTGACCCAGTCTGTCCTCGTCGGCCTGAGCCGCGATTATATGTAAGCCATAAACGCGAATGACCTCTCCCGATTCAGCTTTCACCATCGCCGTCGCGATGGAAGTTACCGCATGCTCAACGCCGTTAGGCCCCGCCAGACGATGCTCAATAGAGAACCTATCGATCTGGCCACTGACGTAGTCTGTCAGCGCCGCGACCACACGGTCCTGATCGGGGGGCGCAATAATCTCGCGCCAAAACCCTATCGGTTGCTCTTCGTCGAGCGAATCATAGCCCAAGAACGATCGCCAACGATCCGACAATGCTAAGGTTTGTTGCGGTAAATCGATGATCCAGTGCCCCCATGTCGTCTCGATCAGAAAATCAAGCCATGATGTCAGTGGCGGCTCGCCTGAATCCATACGACACAGCACCAAAATGTTTTTCCCGGGCTCCTCGGCACGCATAAAGTGCCATTGACATTGCCGCACCTCCGTCGTTTTCAGCAAGCCAGCAAAGGTCAACGAAGCCCGATGGTTGGCTGCCAGCCGACGCTCGATCAACGCCACCACACGCACGCGATCATTGACCGGGAACAATACGCTGAGCGGCGGCCGAATAGTGTCTTCAGCCGCCAAGGAAAAGTATCGGTTGGCCAAAGGACTCGCAGATAGAATCGTAAAATTGTCATCCAGGATGAATGCGGGGAACAATGGCTGCTGAATAAAATGTGCGAACTCTGCCTGCTGATTAATCACGAACTGGGGCTGACTGTCATCGGCTAAATACAAGTCAAATCGACCCTGAGTCAGTCGCTGAAACACTTTGACCCGCCGGTACAGTCGATCACCATAACGACTGACCAGGTTCAGACTCGGTTCAACGGCACCATCGAATTGGGGCATATTCTGCAGGAATTCTTGCAACTCGCCGAAGTCCGCGGACTGATAATGCGGATATTCATTGAACAAGGCTAAGCACTCAGCGCTACTGCTATACCCCAGCAGACGGGCAAAGACCTGATTACACTGAATCAGCTGTTGCGTACAGTCGAGACGGAACAAAGGCAGCGGATTCGCCTCATATAACAGGAAAAACGTCTGCTGACGTCGCCAGGTCAGAATCAAGATCGCCGTCGCGATCAGGAACAACGCCGATGTTATAACCAGCCATAGATTGTCCATGCAGGCATTAAAACGCTGCTCTTGATAAAAAGCTATGGATTCCACCCCTGATCAGATCAAGGGTCGATAGTCGAAGATCGAGCACCAGACAGAGCACCAGACAGAGCATTACCCTATTAAAACGCAGTTTGTTATGATCACGCCTCACCTTAAGAAGACTACACTGTGATCGTTAGAAATTTAACCTTTCAAGTTTTTATCGCCGCGCTGCTTGGCATCAGCACCGCTTGGCTATTCGCCGATGATAGTTGGCGTCAGGCCGCCAGCCCGCCTGCCGCCTACGAATTGATCCTGTTAATTAAACAGGTTTTTCTCGCGGCCCTGCGCATGCTGATTGCACCCATGATTTTCTTTTCACTGATCGGCGGCATCATCGGTATCGGCAATGTGATCCGCTTAAAGGCTTTGGGCGGGATCACTGTCAGCTACTATCTGCTCACGACCCTGATCGCCATCAGCTTGGGGTTAGTCGCGGTATTTTTTATTCACCCCTGGACGAATTACCCGCCGGCCATTGAGATGGGTAGCGCCGTCAATACGATCAGAACCATCGATCCAGGCAGTGAATCTATCGTCCTGGTGCTCCAGCAAATTCTCACTCAGGCGTTCGTTAACCCGTTTTCCGCGCTGGTAAACATGAACATTCTCGGCATTGTTGCCAACGCGTTACTGATCGGCATCGCTATGGTCCTGGTGGTTCCACAAAGCAGCAAGCTGTATGAAGTTGTCGAGCACATTAACCGCATCATCTTCAAAATTTTAAGCTGGATTATTCGGCTGTTACCCTTCGGCATTTTTGCGATCATGTTCGATTTTACAATTAAACTGAACACCGGCGACGGCCATACGGCCAACTTTCTCAGTCAGCTATTTGGGTTTGCCGGGCTCGTGGTCATCCTGACGTTAGTGCATGGACTAATCATACTGCCTATTATCGGCCTGGTGTTTGCTCGCCGCTCACCCCTAAAGACCCTGCGCCAAATCAGCCGGCCACTGCTCGTCGCCTTCAGTACTTCCTCTAGTTCGGCGACACTGCCGGTGTCCATGCAAACCTGTGACGAGGAACTCGGCATTCACCCCTCGGTCAGTAGCTTCGTCCTGCCTCTAGGTGCAACCATGAATATGGACGGCACAGCGCTGTTCGAAGCAGTGGCAGCAATTTTTTTGGCGTATTTGTACGGTATTGAGTTGAGTAATATTGCGGTGATCACGGTGTTCTTGATGGCGATGATTTCTTCCATTGGCGCACCGGGCATGCCAACTGCGTCCATGTCTGGCATGCAGATGGTACTTATAGCCGTCGGCATTCCATTGGAAGCGATCGCTATTTTGCTGGTCATTGAGCGCCCACTCGACACCTTGCGCACCGCGGTCAATGTCGAGGGAGATCTTATCGGGGCAATGGTGGTCGACCATTACACCCGCCGGGTTTGAGGGCCGATCTACTTACGCGCCGGCACGAAGGGGTGGGTACTGGATAATCCGCCGTCAACGGCAATGGCCTGGCCATTGACGTAGCTGGCTTCGTCACTGGCCAGAAACAATGCCATATTAGCTATCTCGTCGGGGATTCCATAGCGCCGAGTCGGGTTCAACTGGCCAATACGCTCCTCTGTGCCTCTTTCTCGAGCGCGTTCAAAGGTCGGCCGAGTCATACCGGTTTCGATCAAACCCGGGCAGATCGCATTGACCCGCACACCCGTACCAGCGAAAGCATTACTGGCGGTCTGCACGAGACTCACAACCCCGGCTTTACTGGCCGAATAAGGAATGCCACCGGCGTTGGCACGCAGGCCAGCTACAGATGCGGTACAAATGATACTGCCCTGCCCCTGGTTCGCCATGTAGGAGCCGCCCAGCTTGACGGCAAGGAACGGCCCGATCAAGTTGACCTGGAGAATGTTCTGCCACATGGCCTCGGTCTGATCCAGCAACGGCACAGCACCACCGCTGATGCCGGCATTGGCATAGATGACATCCAAACCACCAAACTGACTAATGCAGGCATCAATGTAAGTCTGCACGCCCGCTTCAGTGGAGACATCAACCACCAAGCTTTGAATCTCACCAACAGCATCTTTGAGGGTCTCCGCCAGACCGTCTGCGCTGATGTCGACCGCCAAAACCTTCGCGCCTTCCAGAGCGAAACGCCTGGCACTGGCACGGCCGATACCGCTTCCAGCACCGGTCACAATGCAACATTTTCCAGCTAATCGATCCATCTCTGATCCTCGTGTCGTATTTGCGGCGTCTATGCCTAGGATAATATCAGTGCAGCAAAGTGGTGTAGAAATGCCTTATGCTCCGCCGCGATTTGGAGCCGCACCAGACTGTCTTCGCCTGGCTTGCTCATAATAAATTCATAACAACTCGTCAGTGTCGCGCCCTTACCAAGCACACCAGCCAATTCTTCATTTAGGTAGTCGTGGAGCACACTAAGGTCCTCCACCGCAATACCGCTGCGTTCCGGGTCCAGCACCGCATTACCCCAAACCGTCAGAATATAGACTCGAAACATGTCCTTATCGACAAAATTATCGACGATCTGGCAGCCATCAACGATTTCCGCGATGGCGGCACTAAACTGTAGACGTACTTCATTGATATCCATGTATTTTGCTATTTTCACCCGGCGACTTGCTGACGCTGGAGTATACCTCAAGTGAGCGTCTACTGGTCGTCCATATCAGGTCTGTATACACTGTCTATCTTTGACCCGGCCAAGATCCGAACTGCCCCGTGACTGAGATACCCAACCGACCTCGCAAAATTATTCATATCGATATGGACTGCTTTTATGCCGCCGTAGAGATGCGGGACAACCCGGCCTTGGTCGGTATTCCGTTGGCCGTGGGAGGCGCCGCTGATCGTCGCGGGGTCATTACGACCTGTAATTATGAAGCCCGGGCCTATGGTATCCATTCTGCCATGGCCACCGCTTATGCTCTGCGCCTGTGCCCGAGCCTGACGCTAGTACCGGTTCGCATGTCCCACTACAAGGCAGTGTCTCAAGCGCTTCGCGCCATTTTTAATCGCTATACAGACAAAATCGAACCACTAAGCCTGGACGAAGCATTTCTTGATGTGAGTGACAGCGAATTGTTCGATGGCAGTGCTACACGCATCGCCGAGGATATTCGCCGCGCGATTTATAGCGAACTGCAGCTAACCGCGTCAGCGGGTATTGCGCCGAACAAATTTTTGGCAAAGATCTGCAGCGACGAAAACAAACCTAATGGCCAACGGGTCGTCACCCCGGCGGAGGTTGACGCCTTCGTCCGCCAATTACCCTTAGGTAAGATTCCAGGTGTTGGCAAAGTCAGCGTTGAACGTCTAGCAAATCTGGGTCTCAAGACCTGCAGCGACGTTCGTGATTTCGGTGAAGCGGAGATGATGCGGCGATTTGGCAGTAGCGGCGCGACGATTTATCGGCGCTCTATGGGTATTGACGACCGACCCTTGGTCACCAACTGGGTGCGCAAGTCGCAAAGTGTTGAGCGCACCTTTGCCGTTGACGTCGCCACCCTTGAGGAAGCCCAGGTGATCCTGCAGCAACTCTATCTGGAGCTCCAGACTCGGTTGGCACACCACCCCGATCGACCGATCCGCAACCAGCAGGTCAAGCTCAAGTTCGCAGATTTTCGCAGCACCACAATCGAACGCACTAGCCAGGCATTGAATCCTCAATTGTTTGCCGAGTTGTTGCCGCTGGCGTGGCTGCGTGGCACAGGTCAGCAGATTCGCTTGCTGGGTCTCGGCGTCAGCTTTGCCGACAATGACGATGACACGCAGGGCAGTCAACTATCGCTGTTCTAGATCCGATCCACATCAGCATCAACTGCGCTATCCAACTTTTCCACAAGCATCAATCAATGCTGTAAGATAGCGAGCTTTCAGATCGCGCGCGCATTGACTATGAGAAAGACCAAAATCATTTGTACCATCGGGCCGGCAACGGCGTCTTATCCTATGCTTGAAAAGATGGCCGCTGCCGGCATGGATATTGTGCGTCTGAACATGTCCCACGGCGATCATGAATCGGCGGCGCAGGTGATCAAGTCTATTAAAACCCTGAATCGCAAGATTGACTTCCCCATCGCGATTTTAATGGATACCCAGGGTCCTGAGATCCGAACCGGGGACCTGGTCAAAGAGCTTGAACTCAAAAACGGCGCTGTGATTTCTATTACGATTCGCGATTCGGTCAATGTCGAAGAGACCTCTTTCCACATTCACTACGACGACCTGATAGAGACCGTCAAGGTGGGTGACCGCATCACCGTCGACAACGGCATCATCAATCTTGAAGTCTTGGAAAAACACAGTGATGGTTTAATGAGTTGCCGAGTAATAGACGGCGGAATATTAAAGAGCAAACGGCATGTGAATTTGCCAGGCATCCGCGTCAATCTGCCAGCGATCACTAAGAAAGATCGTGCCGACATCCTGTTTGCCATCGAGCATGAACTGGATTTTATCGCGCTGTCCTTTGTGCGTGAGGCTGCCGATGTGCGCGAATTACGGGCACTGATGGGCGACAAGGCTGGCAAAATGAAGATCATCGCGAAGATCGAAGATCAGTCGGGGGTGAATAACCTCGAAGAGATCATCGCCGAGGCAGACGGCATTATGGTGGCGCGAGGCGATCTTGGAGTGGAAATCAACGTTGCCGAACTGCCCAATGTTCAACGCCGTATCGCGCGTTTATGCGCAGAGCAAGGCAAGCGTGTCATCGTCGCCACCCACCTGCTGGAATCCATGATTGAAAATCCGATTCCAACCCGTGCTGAGGTGACCGATGTGGCCAACGCGATCTACGAAGAAGTAGACGCGGTGATGCTTTCTGGTGAAACCACCGTGGGTAAATACCCGGTGCGTTGCGTCGAACAGCTGGTTGCGATTGCCCGTGCCACAGAAAAAACTCAGGGCCTCGAATTTACTCGCAACCTTATTTGTCGTGACGATAAGCAACATCTGGCACTGACTGCCGTTAATCTCGCCGAGTCTCTCGGCGCCATGGGCATCATTGTCATCACTCGCAGGGGCTATATGGCTGACTATGTCACCAACTGCCACCCACAGAATACACGCATCTACGCGTTTACCAACGACAGTCAAACCCGTCGACGCTTGATGCTCAATCGTAATTTATCGCCATTCAGAACAGCGTTTTCCAGCGACCCTGAGAAAACCCTGCAGACCACCTTTAACGTGCTGAAGAAACGCGCAGGCTTAACCGCCGGCGATAAAGTGGTGGTGATATCAGATGTCTTAGCGGGCTCTGGCATCGACGCCATTCAGATCCGCACCCTGCCCTAACCAGCGAACCGTCTTCAGCGTCTTAAGTCTGCCAATCGCCGACCTACATCGTTGTTAGCGACTCGATTAACGAAAACGCGCAGTTATATGGGCGCGTTTTCCAGGTCTTGGCGAATGGTTTTGCCCGCCATAAGGTAGTGAAACGTCGACCAACCATAGACCAAAACTACAATCACCAGAGCATAGCGTAAGCCCTGATCGCCATAGTAGACACTCAACACATCACTCAAGATGCCCGTCAGCAGCGGTCCCAAACCCATACCGATCAGGTTCAAGACAAAGAATAGGATCGCCGAAGCTAGGGCCCGCATTCGCAGCGATACAATACCGTGGGTCATAGCGATAGTTGGCCCTAGATACATGGCGCCCAACAGTACAGGAATCGTGTAAACCCACAGGGCCGTGCTGTAATCGTTCAACAAATACACAGTGAGTGAGAACGGTACAGCGGCAATCGTCGCCGCACCGGGAATCCAAACATACCAACGTTTGTCCTTGACCCCATACTTGTCACACAAGTAACCGCCAAGAAAGGTACCTGTGGCGCCGGCGGTGCCCGAAATCAGACCGAGCCAGGTGGCGAGCTCACCGGTTGAGGTCAACTCATAATTACGAATAAAAAATGAGGCTATCCATTGGCCCACGCCAGAACCTACAAAAGCATGCAGTCCCGCGGCCAGAGATAAATGGCGAAAGGATTTACGTGACCAAAGCAACGCAAAAACCGCCTTGATGGGGGGCGCAACACTCTCGATGGTAACATGCTCAGACTGGCCGCGACTGGGTTCCCGCAGCGTGAACCTAACTACCAGCGCCCAGAGAATCCCGGGAATACCGATCACAAAAAATACCGTACGCCAGCCAAAGAAATCGTTAACCCAACCACCAATAATAAAGCCGAACAGCACGCCGAAATTGATACCCGTGGAATAAATCGACAAGGCAGTAGCCCGTTGTTGCGGCGGGAAAATATCGGAAATCATGGAGTGTGCCGGTGGACTGCCGCCCGCCTCGCCCACGGCAACCCCTATTCGGGCCAGCAACAGATGGGTAAAGTTTTGCGCCGCACCAGACAGTGCGGTCATTAAGCTCCAAGTGGCGATGGCGACAGCGACGATATTCCGCCGCGTGCCCTTATCCGCCATCCGCGCAATGGGTATGCCCAGGACCACGTAAAATATCGCGAAAGAGATTCCTGACAGCATGCCTAACTGCCAGTCCATCAGACCCAGATCTTCCTTGATGCTTTCCTGCAGAATGACGAGGATCTGGCGATCGATAAAGCTGAAAATATAGACCGTGGTTAGCACACCGAGGGTATACCATTTTGCACCCGGCGAAAATTGCTTAACGGTCTGCTGGCCCTGAGTCTCGCCCTCAGCTGGCTCGGTGGCGCTGATCTTTGAATCACTCACCTGGCATTCCCCTTTATTGGCGCCATGCTGACTACACAGCACCTAGTTGGTTGCGACTGACCAGCCGTCTGCCCTCGACATTATGCAGGCTGATCGCAAATGTCAATTTCGACCGGTTTTCTGCCAGAGTAGGCCGCCAACGATTATCGCCAAACCGATATAGGTGGTGCTGTAGATAGGCTCACCCAAAATGTAGTGAATCAACACCAACGACAAAAATGGTGACAGAAAAATCAGGTTACTGACCCGACTCGTGTTCTCCGCTAACTTGAGCGCCTGGGACCAGCACAGAAAGGCGAGCCCCATCTCGAAGATACCAATATACAGGGCTGCGCCAAGCCCCGGCCCAACACTGACCACCGGGGTCGAGAACAGCATGCAGCCCAACAGCGCCACCGGCAACGCGCAGAGAAAATTCAGGCTGAGTGCCAGCAACGGCTCGCGGCTATCGCGAATATTCAAAATCCAATACCCCGCCCAGATGACTGTCGATGCCAGCGCCAACATGACGCCTGAAATATTAACGATGGACGTCAGTTGCCACTGGCCTTGGGTTGCTATCAGTACCACGCCAGCGTAGCAAACTGCTGCGGCAACCAGGTCGCGGGCGGTCATACGCTGTTTGAGGAAGTAGATGGACATCAATGTCAGGACTATCGCCCATGTATAGTTGATGGGCTGTGCCACCTGGGCGGGCAATCGATCATAGGCGGCAAATAGAATCAGGTAATACACCAACGGGTTGAGCGTGGCGGCCAGCAACGTGATGCGCCAATGTTGGCGAAACGTAGGCAACAATTCATGCAGCCGGCCCTGCCAAACCAAGGCGCTTAAGAGCACCAATGTAGAGGAAAGGCAGGCGTAGAAGATGAGTTGAACGACAGTGAGGCTCGCCAGGGCAATCTTGAATGCCGTGGCTACCGTCGACCAGAACAGCACCGTAGTGATACCAAATGCATACGCTTTGTGCTGATCGACCATGGTTGCTGTATCCTCGTGGCACCCTGTGTTCCAACATATGTTTCAACATATGTTTCAACATATGTTTCAACCTATTACAGCCGGAGCCAAGGCACCGGAAATGGCATAGGGTACACGAGAATTGCCGAAATAATGACGAATTTGTCAATCCACCAAGGCGCCCCGAGAGCAGCGATTCGCCCCCGGTGATGGCAATCTATTTACCTCGTCCTCAACAACCCCTTTCTCGGTCGGTCTCGATCTGCAATTTTTGCTAGAACTTCGCTAACACCGAATGTTAGGGGCAATACATCGGAGCAATTCCACCGGTGGCAGTTAAATAGCGGTAACTCGGTTAGATCGCGGCCTAAATCCGAATGGACTTTTTTTAATGAACTTTAAATAGCCACTATAGGCCTTCAATAGGCCTTCAATAGGCCGCAATAGACTAGTGGCCACGGTTTCCAGCTTGAATTCTCCATTAAACTGCAGCATCCTCTGCCTAGGCCTTTACCTTGATCGGTGAAGAACGGTCATCAAAACCGACCTTGGAGATGAAAAATATTTTGGCGCTTAAGGAAAGGTCCCTGCTAGTAATGTCTTTACGAAACTGACAAAGAGGTATCAATTATGCGTAAAACTCTAACTTTTATCTTGTTGTTTTTTACTGCCGCGGCTTGGGCAGATCATCACGAGCCAGTACCGTTAGGTGAAGGCGCCTTCACAGTGTTGAACGTGCAGGCGGCGAACGTTGAGGCTTATATCGCCTCTCTAAAAAGTAACCCTGCGCCATTTAAAACTGTCGGCTCAAAAGTTGCCGGCGTCTGTGTGACTAAAACCGGCAATGATTATCCAGGCCAGATGTATATTTTTAATGGCTTCGAGTCAGTAGCGGATGCGATGGAGGGTAGCCTCAAGTATGATCCGTTCACAGCCACGCCCGAACTCATGGCGCAGCGCTCGGTACTATATTCGGCAATCTTCAAACCCCTGAAACAATACACCCTCGAGCCTGGATCCGAGCGAGTCTGGCGGTTAGACATCGCCCGCGAAAACGTCGCCGCGTTCGTCGCGAATATCGCAAAGCAAGAACAGGCCATGCGAGCTAGCGGTATCAAGGTTAATCTGGGTGTATTTGCGCCCATCGGTGGTGGTAGCCATGAGTCCTACCATTTACGCGTCGCTGCCCCCTCGAACAGTGCGTTAGGCAAAATATTCGATGAAGGCTATGCTCGGGCTCCTTGGGTAGAGCACTGGCGTGCAGCGATCGCCCTGGTTGATAATATCCGCACAGACAACATTGAGCAGTGCCAGCTCATCTATACGGCAGAGTAATGACTTCGCCGGTGATTGGGCCCTACCCTTCACCGGCAAAATACCTAAATTTTCTGCTCTTTCATTGAGCATTTCCCAGACCCACTCTGCCTGCCATGCTTGTTCAGCCAATCTTGCCGCAATCTTGCGCTAACTAGCTCCCCTAACGTCACCTGTCAAAGGGGGTCCATTCCCCTCGCAAGGATTCAATCGGCGGGGAATCGCTAAGTGATTCTAGAAGGTGATTCTAGAAGGTGATTCTTGAAGGTGATACTTGACGGTTATTCCAAATATAGGCTCGATTGCCTGAGGGCTGAAAACAGGTTTTGGTGAGCCGACTCTTTGGTAAGTGCCCTTGGCGCTAGGCTTTAGCACGCATCATTTTTGCCTGTTATCGCCTTAGCGGTCAGGAACCTCAGCTTTTGAATAGGCACGCCAAAACATAACCAGGACAGCTCTATGACTAACATCGGTGAGATGGACGCTGTGGAACTCGCAGCCCGCTTTGCCCAAGCCGACATCAGCCCCCTTGAGGCCGTCTCTGCCGCGATCGAAGCTTGCCCACGGCTAAACCCTGATTTCAATGTACTCTGCTCGCTGCGATTTGAGCGTGCTATTGAAGACGGACATGCGAATCGTGGCACAGCTGAAACAACTGATGCCGTGGCACAACCGCTAGCCTACGGGCATCGGATTAAATCAAATTTCTCAACAGAGCCAATGGCGCGCGTCTACTCACTAAAGGTATCGTTCAAGTAACAACCCCCCAAAGAACGCCATTAGGCCGCAGAAAATCTGCAGCGAAGGTATTGCCTATTGTGTTACTAAAATCACGGACATTAACTTATTCGCCTAACACTATTCTCAAGGTGGCAGAGAAGGTCAGACTAAAGCCAGTCAATTATTAGATAGTTTCCGATGCCTAACTACAACGACGCCTTTGAGGGCACTATAAAACAGCACCCAATCACTGTACGCCCTAGATACACGATCAGTCTGAACGCTGAGGGGGCCCCGGATTTCCAGACAGCAAATCTCGATCTAGCTGCTGAGCTGATAGATCAGCAGCTAAGGCTACTGAACTTTGACGGCGCGTGCGTGATTCGTCCGCGCCGCGCAGACTTAATATTCCGGGTGTTTTTTGCTCATTCTTTGCCATCGTTGATGCCAAACTAAATGGCGCGATTTACCCCCCGAGTCAGACTGACCAGAATATTTGGGCCAGCGCTCGCACCAAATCTAAACTAATATTTTTTAACAGGACTAAAAATCGCACCAAAACTACATAAAAGACTGGATTTTCTTGCTTAATGTAGTAGCTTCAGCCCTAGGATTCATTATTTTGCCGTAACAGGGGAGCCGCTATGCGCTATTCGGACTATCTGAATGCCGTGTCCTTTCATCACAAAACCATCAGTTACAATGCATTAGCACCAAAACTTGATCCTGACTCACCCAAAGTTGATGCCAAACTTGCAATAACACTTAAGCAATCATTCGATTTAATTGGTCCCTATTGCTACAAACGAATAATGGATCAAGTTAAGGCTGTCGTGCCACTGGCAGCTTATCTAGTTCTCTTCCAGATACTAATTCTTCGCCATCCCATTGACTCAGCACTGATGTTAGGTGGTGGTTTAATCGCCGTGATTGTCGGCCTTGCCGTATTCATGGAAGGCTTGAGCACGGGTCTAATGCCCTTTGGTACAATCATTGGTGACAATTTGCCCAAAAAAGCCTCGATGACGGTGGTGCTCATCATCATCGGTATGCTGGGCGTGGGAGTCACTTTTGCAGAACCCGCGATTGGGGCTTTGCAGGCTTTCGGCTCATCAGTCGACGTCAATACAGCGCCGTACCTTTATGAGCTCTTAAACAATTGGACTATGCCCCTGATCTTAATGGTCGGTGCCGGCGTCGGTTTAGCTGCCATCTTGGGAACAGTGCGATTTGTTAGAGGTTGGTCCCTCAAACCTATGATTTATTGTGCGCTAGCACCCGTCCTGGCCCTAACAGGATATGCCTGGCTGGACCCTAATTTACGATCCGTACTCGGTCTTGCGTGGGATTGCGGTGCAGTGACCACTGGCCCAGTAACGGTGCCTCTGGTTCTGTCTCTCGGCATTGGCATTGCTAACGCCGCTGGCAAGGGTCAATCTTCACTTTCTGGGTTTGGTGTTGTCACATTAGCCTCATTGTTCCCTATCTTAGCCGTACTTATCCTCGCTATTTTCATGTCTTTGACAGTTACACCAGAAGAGATACAGCAGGCCGCTCAATTGGCATCAGCGACCGTTGCCGTTGAGCCAACGGTATGGGACAAAACGCCACTGATAGAAATTGTTACTGGGGTTCAAGCTATCTTGCCTCTAGTACTATTTTTGATGTTTGTACTGTTCATTATCTTGAAATCCAAACTGCCAAACCGAATGGTGACGTTCTACGGTTTAACGCTCAGTATTGTAGGTATGTGCATCTTTAATGTCGGCCTGACATATGGACTCGGCGCCATTGGCACCCAAACAGGTGGTGTCTTGCCTGCGGCTTTCATGGAACTGCCGATCAGCCAATTTTCGCCCATCTACCCAGAGCTAGTTGGGATAGCAATAGTCATTGCGTTTGCTTTTCTTATGGGATTTGGTGCAACCCTCGCTGAACCCGCACTCAATGCGCTAGGCCTGACTGTGGAAAACTTAACGAACGGCGCGTTTAAAAAATCGATGCTGATGTATAGCGTTGCCATCGGAGTTGCGGTGGGTATAGCGCTTGGTATCGCAAAACTCGTTATCGGCTTTGACCTTATGACAGTTCTGATTCCTCTGTACCTGGTCGGCATCGTTTTGACCATGCTTTCAACTGAAGAATTTGTCAATGTCGCCTGGGACAGTGCCGGCGTGACAACAGGTCCGGTAACTGTACCATTGGTGTTAGCAATGGGGCTTGGGCTGGGTTCAGCCGTATCAGCGGTAGAAGGCTTTGGTATTTTATCACTCGCCAGTATTTGCCCTATCCTCGCCGTTCTAATCATGGGCTTGGCAATTCAATATTTAAATAAAGTAAAGTCATCCATTGAAAACAGCGTTACAGAGGCAT
>FLOH01000706.1_pt1 | contig 62993 bp, 89 predicted proteins | sample 756751 | NCBI WGS metagenome assembly FLOH01 (sample SAMEA4026879, study PRJEB14308) | marine metagenome | biome: coastal water; material: water | depth 74 m
CGCGGCGGGCTAACAAGGTGTTGGAGCGGCAATCGCTTCGCGACGCCGCCCCTTGGTTGCTGCCTTTTGAAAACAAGTTTTCAAAAAACGCAAGTCGGGGTTCCGCTCAACACGCGGTGCGTTAGGCCCATGGAAGAATTTGGGGGATCCAATTCCTGCTCTAAAAAAATTAACATAAAATGATTCTTGAATTGAATGCTCATAGAATTAAGTTCAATCTATCTTAAAGAAGTAAAAAGGGGACAAAATGACAAAAATTATCACAATCATTCTTTTTCTAGGTGTATGCTTTGTATATACATGCGCACCAATGCCTGAGGTTCAACCAAAGCAGAAAAGTAATCTCACTGTTGGGATGGTTAAGACGAAAATTGTTAAAGGTGAAACGAACCAGGCTGAGGTAATGGCTTTGTTTGGTGCGCCTAATTTGGTTACGATAAATAAAAACGATAATGAAGTATGGAATTACAGCAAAATGTCATTCGAGTCTGGGGCTGCAGCAGCAAGCGATATTTGGCTTGGATCAAGGGCTTTAGCAACCTCAACCACCAGCTCATTTGATTTAATCTTAATTTTTGACGACAATGATGTTGTGCTTGACTATAGCATCATTTCATCATCGTATTAATCGAAAGCAAAAAAAGGGGCTATTATGAGAGGAAATGTTTCTAGAGTATTTACTCTAATTGTTGTGTTAGTAATTGTCTTGGGATGTGCTGTACAACCACAGCTGTCACCCGCCCAGAAGCGACAGATTACATCAAAAGTTTATGAAGCAGAGTATGAAACGACTTTTAGGGCTGTTCTAACAGTTATTCAAGATCAAGGTTATATAATCAAAAACACAGACATGAACACGGGGCTTATAAACGCAACCATTGATCGGGAAGAAGAAATGGGTTCACAGGTTGCCCAAGCGCTAATCTTAGGATATGTGGCTGACAAAGGTAGTAATATGGAAGCTAGTTTCATGGTCAACAAGATCAACGAAACAAAGACTGAGATAAGACTAAATCTGCAAGAAGCGAAATATGGACAGGGGAATAAATGGCAAAGTGCTAGCCAGCAGAGTGTCAAGCAAATACTCGATCCTGGTATTTATACTGCACTTTTCAATGAAATTGAGGTTGAAATTAACCGAGTGAAAGCCATGAATGGCTAAAGAGTGAAATGTTCTGAGTATCTATGGATACGTGCAAGATTTAAGTGTCTAGATGCCTATCTGAACGAACTGTGTTTGGATGGGCATTCTGCTTTTTGGTGATACTGTGTTAGCTTCAACCTATTTTAAGATGAATAGCCTGACTCCTATCAGTCAGGGCCTAACAAGCTGCTTAGAGCTGACTCACACGCAATGGAGTGCAATGCGAAAATGATGTGGATGGATACAGTTATCGAACAAAGCGATGCTTCCCCGGGAAGCAGCTCAAGCGCTTGGCGTTAGGTAGCTACACAATTGAATAAGCTATATTTCGTTTTATTTGCCCTAATATTTCTACTTTCAGTAGCCTATTGTGCCGATTTGAATTCTCCGATTATTCGAACAAAAATATTAATGTTTGGGAGTGCTGATGAAAATATTCAAGTCGCAAAATGGTTAATTGAACATAGAGATTATAAAGAAGCTCTAAAATTCTTAAATAAGTCGATAAAAAGGAAAAAGTCGATTGAAAACTATCAATTATTAGCTGATACCTATTTGAATCTATATATGTTTGATGAAGCCGAAAATGCTATTAATAGTGCCCTTCTAATCGATACAAACTCAAAAGAATTATTAGAGAAAATGGAAGCTATAAAAAAGTTAACGAGAAATAGGGGTGCTTCCATCTCCGACGATTTGAATAAAATTGAACAAGAGCATATTCAGTTAGTCAATGATTTGAAAAGGCAAAAAGCCAATTTGGAAAGGAAGTACTTTTTACAAAAGGAGAGTCTTAATAATGAAATTTTAGAAGAAAAGAAAAGATTAGAAGACGAGCATTTAACTAAAAAGAATAATTTAGAAACGGAATACAACCAAAAATTAAATTCTATTGAAGAGAAAAAAATATCATCTCAAAAAATTATATTTATTGTCTTTGTAACTTTTGTAGCAAGTGGACTATTTATGATATTAAAATATACATATATTGAGAAAAAGTCTAAAATTCTTCATAATGAACTTACGGTTTTCGAGGGAAAAAAATCAGATCACCAGGTTCAACTGGACTTTGAAAAATCTAAAGTCAATGCATTAAAGAAAAATATTTTGCTAAAACAAAATGAATTAAAAAATATGGAAAAATTGTTATTTGAAAAAGAAAAACAGTTTTCTAGTTTAGAAAAAGAATTACAACAGGCTCAAAATGAGATTAAAAAAGAATGGGAACGGATAAATTCGTATGCTTCAAAAAGTAATTCAAGAAAACGAGAAATAGACCCTTACAAAGTTTTAAATCTCCCAAGGGGAACAAACGATATCGAGCTACTAAAGAAACAACGACGAAAGTTAGGGATGATGTGTCATCCTGATAAGGTCTCATCAATGCATCCAGAAATACGAGAACTTGCTGAGTTACTCATGAAAGAGGTAAATCAAGCATATGATCTTTTGAAAAATAAATAAGTATAGCTACCTAACCCCCGCTGCTAGGGACGTGAAACGCTGGCTGCATTGAAATGAGGATTTTGAGATAAATATCTTTAAATTAGTACAAATGAATTTTACCAATAACATTCACGCCCCAGAGCTTATCCGTTAGGGTTTATAGTTATTAAACTAAAATCAATTGGAGAGAAAAGATTATGGCATATTGTAGGAATTGCGGTACGGAGAATGATGAGAGCTCTAAGTTTTGTATTAATTGTGGCAATTCACTTAGACAAAGGAGTGAAGCTACTACTAATACTGAAGGTCTTGAATCAAATGATAAAACTTTAATCTTCTTAGGGAATGTCTGTATCTCTCCACTACTTGGTATTATTTTATATTTTGTCTGGAAGGATAATAAACCCCAAAAATCTAAAGAAGTATGTTCTTTGACATGGTGGGCTTTGGGTTTATGGTTATTATTAATAATTCTGTTTGTAATCATTATGGTCATTGCTGAAGCATGAAAAAGTTAATTATACCCAAAATTATGTTCGTCGCATGCCATAGAATTCCAGAACGTTCATTTTTTTATAAAGGCAAACAATTTCCTGTTTGCGCAAGATGTACTGGAATGCTTTTGGGTTATCTTACTTTTCCATTATATGTGTTGCATATTTTTGCGGTGAATATATTTATATCGATAGCATTAAATATTCCAGCTTATATAGATGGAATAACTCAAGCAGCAAGTTTAAGGGAGAGTAATAATGCATTACGAGTAATTACTGGTATATTAAGTGGAATTGGTCAAATGGGAATAGTATCCTGTATAGGTCAATATTTGGGTCTATTAATCTTAAAATTAATTAAAGGAGAAATCTAATGTTCTGTCCAAAGTGTGGTAAAGAGAATGTAGATACCGCTGAATTTTGTTCAAGTTGTGGAGAGAATCTAAAAGGCAAACCTACGGGAGTCTCACAAGAAACAGCTGTCGGTCCCATTGGAATTTTATTTTTTTGTATTCCATTAGTAGGGGCAATAATGTATTTTGTATGGAAGGAAGACAAACCTGAGAAAGCAAAAAGAGCATGTCATCTTGCTTTATGGGGTGTAGGAGTAGGTATTGTAATTCAAATTTTATCAACAATAATTCAACACATGTAAGTAATTTTACCCTAACAATCGTTTCCAGTGGATTGAAACCGCCGATGCACTTAAGTAGTTTTGCGGTAAATTTAAAGTTTTGTTCTTTTTTCAGGTTCATCTTATGCGGTTTCAACCACTGAAACGTGCGTTAGCGCCGCCTTGGGGCGCCGCTAACGCACCGCGTGATGAACTCCACTCCCACCCAGTTACCCGCGCGGCGGGCTAACAAGGTGTTGGAGCGGCAATCGCTTCGCGACGCCGCCCCTTGGTTGCTGCCTTTTGAAAACAAGTTTTCAAAAAACGCAAGTCGGGGTTCCGCTCAACACGCGGTGCGTTATAGAGACATAAAAAGGGAGTAACCATGAAATACCCACAACTTCGATATATATTAATGCTTTGCACTCTCTCATTTGGAGCCAACCCACTTACTAGTCATCCAAGTGATAGAATATCTGGGTCGGGCACGACCGGTGAATACTTGCAACACATTTCTGAGCCTAAGTTTGCACAGGAGACCCTGAGGGAGATCAATGGGGTGCTCGTCGATTCTTCCAAAACTGGATGGGGCTTATATGCACTAGAAGCGGCACCCCTTGCATCTCGAGGTGACACGATCAGCATGGCCTATCGGAAATGGGTTGGCAGTACAGGAAGTTCAATGATATTAGCGGTGGCTACTTCTCAGGACGGTGGCCAAACATGGGACATACAATCCCACATAAATCAAATGAACGAAAATATTATTCCGGTGAGCAATCCTTCAGTGTTGGTCACGGAGCAGTATCCAATTGTCCTTTGGTCTGGTAGCGGAGCAAGCGATGATGATGCTAGCTATGCTTACGATCTTTTAGGATACAATGGTGGGGGATGGACGCCTCCGCAAGGTATCTACCAGTATCCTGAGAGTGCCGCAACCACGCTTATCCGACCATCCCTTGATTACGATTCTGTAGGGAATCAGATCATTAACATTGTGTATTCTGATTATTTAAACCAAATCAAGAACCAGATTCGTTCGGTTTGCCCGGCACCCTGGGACGGTACAACTTTCACCTGGAGCGAATCATACAATCTCATGGATCCTGCTAATTTTCTTCAATCTGAGTCTGGAAACTACCTGGGCATAGGCAACTTTGATATTAATGACAACGGGATTGGGTATTTTGTACTGAGTGGTTACGCTGCTGATACTACAGTCATAGAGAATCACACCCTGTTTTTCAAAAGGACCACTGATTATGGGGCTACCTGGAGTGATTGGTTTCATCTGGCAGATGAAGATTTGAATATCCACGCAGGAAATACTTTCGCAGATTCTGTCTGGAGTGAAATAGATAATACCTGGCTATATCTTCCACAGAACTGGAAGCCCTTCATCGGTTACAATATTGAGATCATGTCTGATGGCGCTGGGAATTTACACCTATTTACAAGTTTGACACCATCTGCCAACGGTGGTGTATATCCTGCCTGGTCACCGGCCTGTGGGCTTTACCAATTTCTCTTTGATGGGAATGATCTGTTGGGAAACGGGGGAGAGGTTTCTGCCAGCATACAGCAGCTTGTAAGTTCCCATTCCAACCAGATGTATTCTGAACAGGGTTGGTGGAACAATAAATGGACAGTGGCTCGCGACACTCAATTAGCAGGACACTTCTACCTTGTTACCCAAGGTTCTGGCACGGATGCTGGCGAGCCATATAATCATGATTTACTCGGTCTCTACTCAATCGATGGTGGCCAGTTTTGGAGCGATCCAATTAACATCACTCAAACGCCATCCAGGGCTGCTGACGAAATGGATCCACATCTTGCTGCTGAGGCTGAGAATGGAAAGGTGCGTATCATGTACCAGGTCCCTAATTATGACATCCCGACGACAGATCCTCCTGATGTTCCCCAGGACTATATGAATTATATTTATTTTTGGGAATATACCTTCACGGATGTCGTTGGCGTTGATGTGCACGTCCCCGTGCTGCCCACTACCCAATCAACTGTAGATATCTATCCATCACCATTTAACGGACAAGCCACGTTTGAAATCTATCTGACAGAAAAATCAAAGTCCTCGATACAAATTTATGACTTAGGTGGGCGGTTGGTCTGGGGGAAAGATCTTCACGACTTGGAGCCAGGGCATCATTTGATTAGCTGGAACGCTGCAGATTTCACCGGAAATCTACTACCTTCGGGAGTATACATTCTTCAATTATCAACGGATTTAAAAACTGTTTCCACGAAAATGACTGTCCTGAAATAATGCTCTATAACAAGCTGCTTAGAGCTGACTCACACGCAATGGAGTGCTTAGCGAACATCTTAACCAGGGAATCAGATTTTGTATAAAGCGATACTCTCTCAGGAAGCAGCTCAAGCGCGGTACGTTAGGCATGTCTAAAAAACTATCTATATCAAAAATATTCTATTTAAGCTTAATCAGCGTGTTCATTGTTGGATGTAACAATCCCAATCATCTTTCTAATGATGAGATTCATATTTATCAAAGAGTAATAGAAAAATTACAGAAAGAGCACAATAGCTTAGAAAATGAGAAATATTATTACGTACTTGATAGTTCATTAGTCTATTACTTACCACATCCTGGAAAAGAAAAGCATTCATTAGAAGACGAGATTTTATCAATTAAAACTCATTTCCCAAATGTAAGTGAATATCAATATGATGATTTTATTTCAAAAAACCTTTCTTTCATAAAAATAGAATTGCCAACGAGTAGCATCTATAAAATATTTAAATCGGATGAATATAACACAGTCAGAAACAAATCAAAGACGATTGGTTTTTTCAGAAAAATGAAGGAAGATTATAGCGATTTTTATACTCTTTTGCGTTTCTCAATAATCAGCTTTAATAAGAATCATGATCAAGCTCTTTTATATATGGATTATGAAGAAGCAGGTCAGTATATAATGCTAAGGAAGATTGAAAGCATTTGGTCAATCGTTAAATGGCAACAGGTTTGGCAATCTTAGAAACATGCCTAACCCCCGCTGCTACGGACGTGATGGGCAGGTAGCGTGAAATTGAGGTTTTTGAGATTAATTATGAATAGATTAACCATTATGAAATGTACAAATAACTTTCACGCCGCAGAGCTACCTCGTTAGATGTATAAAAGGAACCGTTTGAAATGAATAAAATATTATGCTCATCCTTGATTGCTTGCTACTTAATCATTTCGTGTGAAAGGGTCGAGGTAATCAACACCTGCAATCTATCGGGTCAAATAATATCCTCAGAAACCAACGAGCCTGTAGTGGGGGTTACTGTAAAAGTGGATGAATTTTCAGATATTTCCAGGTCTTCCGGCGGGGATCTAGACTCTGGAATGTATGAATTCCCAGCTATCCCTCTGGGGATGAGAACATTATCTGCTTCAAAAGATGGCTATTTCGATTATGAGGATACAATCGAAATAATTGGTGATACCCTCATTTACGATTTTGAAATGGATTCTGATTCGCCAGTGATAAACAATACATGTAATTTATCGGGTCGAATAATATCCTCAGAGACCCACGAACCTATCGTTTGGGCAATGGTATCAGTGGATGAATATTCAGATACTTCCAGGGCTTACGGCGGGGAACTTGACGCTGGAATGTATGAATTCCCAGCTATCCCTCTGGGTATGAGAACATTATCTGCTTCAAAAGATGGCTATTTCGATTATGAGGATACAATCGAAATAATTGGTGATACCCTCATTTACGATTTTGAAATGGATTCTGATTCGCCGTTGATAGACAATACATGTAATTTATCGGGTATGATAATATCATCAGAAACCAATATGCCTATAGCGGGTGTAATCGTCGAAGTGGAAGAATTTTCAGATACCTCCCGGTCTAATGGATCTGACCTAGAGGTTGGAAGATATGAATTACCATCAGTTCCCTTTGGGAGGTATAGATTGCTTGCTTCAACTGTTGGTTATCAGGATTATGAGGCAGTAATCGAAATATTTGAAGATAGGGTTGTTTACAACTTTGAACTGGAACCCCCTCTACCCAATCCTTTGTGGCGAGAAGTTAATTATTCGGGAGGATCGATAAATGCATTATGCTCTACTAGTGAAAACCAGCTGATTGTTGGCTCAGATTCAGGTATCTATGTTTCGCAGGATATTGATGATGCAGTGTGGTTGAGGACGTTAAACCAACCCATCTACTCAATACACACAAGATCAAATTCCTCCATTCTTGCTGTTGGAGAAGATTTATATGAATCGACGGATAATGGAGAGAGTTGGGTATTGCTTGATACTCTTTTTCAAGGCTACAAGGGTGTTTCTATTACCGCTACTTCGACAGAGAGGATATTAATGTCAGTAGTTGATGATTCCAGAATGGGGATGTCTTTTTTCTCAGATGATGGACAGGAATGGGAGGAAATGAATATTTATTATCCAGCCTTTGGACCACCAAAGTTCTTCATAGGACCCACAATCATCTTTGCCGTCCATAATTATGATTCGGATGCAGATATATTTTATTCTAATAACAACGGTGAAACCTGGAATCCCACACAAAAATCAAATTTCCAGGCATTCACTACCTCAATTGGCTTTGGAGGTACCTCAAGTGTTTTTCTAGTTGAAGGGGTCTTTTCTGGTATTTCACGTTTGTATCGCTCATATGATTTAGGTGTCACTTGGGAACACGGTAGCCCATTGAGCCGGCGGGAGCCAAGTGATCCGGTTTATGTGTGTGCAAGCAATTCAGGTACGTTGTACGTTGCAGGGAATGTTTTTTCAATTTTAAAATCAAAAGATCAGGGTGAAACGTGGATAGCATTCGATGGTGGTTTGCCCGCAATGGATTATAGGGAACTCTATATAGGATCAAATAATTATCTATATGCTTTTGCTACTGTTGGCAATATAAATACCCTTTGGAAAACAATAATTACGGTAGAATAGTAGAAAATGAACATCTAACAACGGCTTCAAGCTGACTCACACAAAGGGTGTGCAAAACGAAAATGATGTGGATGGATACAATTAACTCACAAAATTATAGCTTCTCAGGAAGCAGCTTAAGCCGAGCACGTTAGAGGTAAGATTAGTAATGAGCAAACCAATAATTTTTACAAATGGTCTTCTGTTGGCGTTCTCTTTCTTTTTAGCGTGCTGCACTGATCCAACCCCTGGTCCCCCTGTTGTGGTTAATTGTCCTCCAGGATTTAGCCCTTGTGAGCAAGACAGTACGCTATGCTGTCAGGTTGTTTGTCCTCCTGGATACATGGTAGGTGGTCCTGATTCAAGTGACTGTGTTCCAATAGAGTGTCCTCCCGGATATTATCTTGGAGGGGTAGATTCTTCAGAATGTATTGAAGATTTTTCTACTACCGCGATCATCGGAGTAGAATATTACCCAAGTCACTACATGATAAAATGGATGTCAAATCCAGCTCTGACCTTCTCTGAATACCGGTTGTATAAATCACCCTATATTGAGATGCAAAATAGTGAGTTAGCTTGGTCTAGCTCAATTCAATCTGATACCACCGTATCATTCCCATATGACTCAAGTTGTGAGAAAAGCTATTTTCAGCTACATACTTATTCAAATGGCGGGTTGGACTCAGTAAGTATCGTATTAGATGTAACTGGTTCATCATATACCTCTATGCATATTCTATCAGGGGGCGAGTTTTTTAGAAGTGGAACAACGATCAATCAATTATCAGATAGTAGCTATATCATCATGGGTGATTGTGGTCCGGATTGGCCATATAGTGACATCGAACTTCTGTCAATGGTTGGGGTTACTAATCTGGGAGAAGAAACCTTCTCGCGTGTTGTGGAGAATTGGTGGTGGGCGAATATGTCAAGCGCTTCTGTCTATGACGACAATCTGATCTACATTTTTAATTCTGGGTCAGATGTAGGGTACCCGCAAGGATCCGAAATTCATCGAGCAGACCTGATGGGAGATGATATTTGGAGTGTAGCTAACAGGGTGAGCATGGGATTTAAATTATTACACGATCATATTGTTTCGAATAATACCATTATTGCAGTGGGAGAACATACAGAGACTGAAGCGAATATATATTACGACATGTGGGCCACCAGTTATGATCTTTCTGGAACTGAACTATGGTCATCAAGATTCCAATCTCCTGACACAAACCACGCATTTGAAGCAGGGTACTGTCTTTCTGAATTGGAAGATGGTTACTTGGTGGCATGCGGCGCAAGAGTTGCTAGCAACAGTAGCTATGACTTGGTCCTATTTAGTATTAGTAATAATGGTGATTTGAGTTGGAGCTCTGTTATCCAATCAGATTTCAGACCTTTCGAAATTATCAAGGCTGATATATTTGACGATTTATATATGATTGTCGGTGAGTCCTCGTCAGGAATCCAAGTGATAACTGTTTTAGGTTCAGGGTTACTGCAAATGTCTGAATTCTTGGGCAGCGGACATGAACCCGCTATTAGCTCAAGTGATGACGGAAATGTGTTGGTAACCTACAATGTCAGTTCAGTGAGTTTTGAAGTGGTAAATATCGGCTTCCTTGAAGGGATACATTGGAGAAAGACCTATTCTGAGCCAGATTTCGAGAATACCAACGTATATGATGTCATTCGAACCCTTGATGGGGGTTTTGCGCTTACTGGAGAAACTGAAACTGCAGAGCGGAACACACCTATTATCATCAAGCTGGATTGTGGTGGGAATCTTCACACAAGATAGTCATTCAACTTCTACCTCTAACAAAAGCTTCAACCTGACCTTGTAAGAGCGATCGTAAAGCGAAAATGAAGATGAACATACAAAACTTAGAACAAAGCGACTACTTAGTCGACGCTGAAAATGTATCTAACACAATAAGTAACAATATGTTGCATGTGTTATAAAGTGTATTAAATTGCAAGAGAACTGGTAAAACCCATGAGAAAGCTTGCAAAATGAAACCTAAAAAGACCCCCTCAATAATCCAAAATGACCTGTTTAGAATAGCTTTAAAAGATATCGTAAATGAGAAGCACCCCCTTGTACAATTATCAGAGACCATCAATTGGTCAGAATTAGAAACAAAGTTTTCGGCCCTGTATTCAGATAAGGGAAGAGAAGCATTACCTGTAAGACTCTTAGTAGGTTTGCATTATTTAAAGTACAGCTATGATTTAAGTGATGAGCGTCTGATAGGTTCGTTTATAGAAAACCCTTATTATCAATACTTCTGTGGTATGACCCACTTTCAACACCACCTGCCTCTCAATAGTTCGAGTTTAACAAAATGGCGAAACCGCCTCTCACAAGCAGACTTAGAATTACTCTTGTCCGCCAGTATAGAAACGGGTATAAAGGCTGGCTTTATTAAAAAAAAAGAACTTGAAAGGGTCATCGTGGATACAACCGTCCAAGAAAAGGATGTTCGTTTCCCTACGGACTCCCGTCTTCAAGATAGGATGCGTGAGAAACTTGTTAGCCAAGCAGAAAGAGAGGGTATTTTTCTCCGTCAAAGTTACAAGCGCGTTGGAAAAAGGGAGTTACTTCGTATCAGTGGTTACCGCAAAGCGAATCAATTTAAGCGAGCAAAGAAGTCAGAGAAGCGCGTCAAAACAATTTTAGGTCGTGTGATACGAGATATCCAACGAAAGACAAGTAACCCCAGCCCCGAGATGAGTGCATTGCTTGTATTGGCCAAACGTTTACATGCTCAAAAGCGTAAAGATAAGAATAAGATTTATTCTATACATGAATCAGGAGTAGAGTGTATCGCCAAAGGTAAAGCACATAAGAAATATGAGTTTGGGAATAAAGTGAGTATCACGAGCACTTTAAATACAAACTGGGTTGTTGGGAGCTTATCCTTTCATGGTAATCCTTATGATGGTCATACATTAGATGAAGTTGTCAAACAGACAGAGAGACTTACAAAAACAACTGTGCAGTTAATTTCAGCAGACTTAGGATACCGCAAGCATAATTATATCGGTGATGCTATCGTCCACTTATCGAATCGTTTTAGAAAGAAAGTAAAACCTTCGGTTAAGAAAATATGGAAGAGGCGATCAGCCATAGAGCCTATTATAGGACATTTGAAAACAGATAATAGGTTAAATCGAAATAGGTTGAAGGGAATAAAAGGAGATGATATTAATCCAATATTAGCTGCATGTGGGTATAATATGAGGAAATTGCTGAAAGCTTTTTCTTTATTCAAAAATTTATTCAAGCCACATCTTGATTTTATAATCTACAGACTTTATTTACAGACAAGTTAGAGTGATTTTGGACCTTTTTCAGCAGCGACTACTTAGAATTTAAACGAGGTTAAACCTTCATTAAATGGACAAGATAATTGAGGAGTGAATGATGAAAAGGTGTGTTAACATAATTATTCTGATACGAATAGGGTTGTTTGATACAAGCTCTGCTCAACGACCGCATACATTCATACAGACAGCTCATAATGCTGAATATGGTTCTCCTATCAATGTGGCTGTGGTTTCTGACGGGACGGTGTTTATAGCAAATTTTTATGATGGCTACCAAGACAAGGTTTACAATTTGCATTCAAAAGAATAAGGCTTTAACTTGATTTGAGGAGAATCTTATGAAAAAAACGACATTATATATAAGTTTGTGTCTCACAGCATTGCTGGCGGGATGTATCGACTCACCGAGTATTACCGGGTCAAATGATGTTACAGAATATACGACTGCTCAGTTTGAAGTGACTGAAATTATTGGCGAAACGACTCGACTGACGGCACGAGGAATCGTAGAAAATACAGGCACCACAACATATTACGCTGTTTGGTACATCGAAGGCGATTTCTATGCCGACAACACCTACGATTTTAAATTAGGTGGAGATCGATATTCCTTTACATTTGCTTTAGAGCCAGGCGAAAAAACAGGCTGGGAGTTGGAATTCACATCATCCCTGTATACCGAAAGTGAATACCCTGATTTTGCCGTTAAAAACTTACGTGCATTTACGGATAGTAACTAGGTTTGGAAATATGAACCTTCCAGTGAGCTATGATTCTCATGGCGTTTCGATGTATTGAATAAATGATTCTATCAAAATTCTCACAACTAGGGGAATGGGAAAAAGTAGTATTCATTGCTTTTTCGGCAATTATTATCATCCTTTTTGCAGGTTTTTTAGGCGTCCATCTAGCTGAAAACAGTTTTGGTTATGGCGGTTCATTATTACCATCACCAAAAGAATTTGGTTCAGGCATCCAAACATGGCTTGTTCGGTGGGACGCAAGTTATTTCCAAAAAATTGCCCTCAATGGATATCAAGCTGATGGAATTGAAAGAGCTTTTTTTCCGCTTTATCCTCTGTTGTGTGGAATTTTAGCAAAATATACGATGCTTCCGGTATTATGGATTGGCTTCGCTATATCGGGGCTCTGTTTTATCGGCGCTTGTTTAGTTTTGTATAAACTCGTTAAATTTGAATATAATAACGATGAAGCGCTCTATAGTGTTTTTGTGATGTCTATCTTCCCCATGTCTTTCTACTTTGTGGCATTTTATCCAGAATCGATGTTCCTTCTTCTTTCCATTACGTCGGTGTATTTTGCGCTGCGAGGTCGGTTTATTTTGAGCGGTATAGCCATCGCCCTTGCGGGAGGAACGAGTCCCCTGGCTCCTATTTTAGCGATCCCTTATATTGTCGAATTTATATCTCAGCGAAAATTTTCAAATTCACGATGGATGCATTTCATAATAGGAGCACTTGTTGCACCAATGGGAATGCTGAGCTACTTGGCATTTATTGGCAATTATACTAACGTAATGAATGGATTAAATACCTACGCAACATTACAAGCATCCGAATGGTATCGCTCTTTTTCATGGCCGTGGATGACGCTATTTAATGGTTTAGAAGAAGTCCTCTCTGGTAGAAATATGCATATAGGTTGGTTTTATCAAGTGTCTTCCATTCAAAATACAACCTTCGTATTGGCGAGTGTCGCCATTTCAATATACGGCTGGTTTTATATACGAAAGAGCATTGCTATCTATTTCATTTCAGGATTGATTTTTTCCCTCGCGACATCGGGCCCCGACGGCAATGTACTTATGTCATTTCCTCGGCATATGGCAATTCTTTTCCCTGTTTATATCATCCTTTCAAGAGTATTAATACGACTCAATTATACGAAGAGACTGATTTTTATAGGGACATCTATTTTATTTCTCATCTTTTATACTGCCTGGTTTAGCAGCGGAAGATGGGTAGCTTGATTGCTCAGCCATATTTTTAAAACTTTTGAAAAACTCATTGGGAGAAATTAAGTCCCGAGAGACCTGTCGAAGCATTTTCTTGGGAGGAAAAGTGTTGAGGTAATATTGAGACTCGGTCTATATTCAAAGCAATCGATAATGACTATGAACTGGCATCAAACCATCAAAATTACGCTACTTTCCCTTTTTACATTGGTGGCTTGCGAAGAAACGATTCATAGGCCCATCGACGAAAACCCATTGTCATTTCGCATTAACGATAGACAAGCGTCGGCTCTCAACGGATCGGCTTTTGCCACTTCGATCCAAACGTTTGATCTTGAAACGCGGGAGGAAGCCATCTTTAACGAAATCAAAAACGGCAATATTCCTGCTTTTCTAATACAAGAATTAATCCCCGTCAAATTTAGCGAAAATATTGACGACAGCCTTTATAACGTAACGATTTATGTGATGCCTGACTATCTTGCAATTGGTGAAAATAGTGACTATTTTTTGATGCCTATGACACCCATCCTTGCCCAAAAAGTAATGGATGAAATAGGTGGTATTTTGCCCACACGAAAAATGGTGGATTTAATCTGGTCTGCTGCTTCTGTAAAATTATCGCCGAATCCCATCCCGCCAAGCGATGCGATGATTACCATGCCGGTTTTTAGCCAACACAACATGATGGTTCTTAATCAGCGAAATGCCTTCATAGACGATTATCCCTTAGGTTCCCTGGTTTCGGGACACAAAAAAGACGTAATCCTTTCCAATCGTATTGCCGAAAATTTAAATAAAGTCGTTATTTATGGATGGCATTATACGACAGGCGTTCCGATTCAACCACTTTTTAGTGGTCATGTAAATTGGTATGCCGATTATAGCCATGGCATTCGAGGGGTATTGGCGCAATGTGACATTAATAACGAAAATATTGCTGTTTCAGATGTCTTACACAATCCCTATTTGTATCGATTATTAAGTGACGAAAACGCTCCCATGGAAATCACATATTATGATACAGCTGTATCGAATTACCCATAGGAATTTTGAGAATTGCATATTTCATGAAATCCCTTATAGAAAAATTTTACCAAGCATTTAGCGAATTAGATAGCGAAACTATGATTGCCTGTTATCACGATGATATACAATTTGAAGACCCAGCATTTGGCATCCTAAAGAGTGATAAAGCGAAAAATTTGTGGCGAATGCTTTGTCAAAACCAGAAAAATGCACAATTCAGAATTGAATTTTCGGACATCCGATGCGATGAGATTAAAGGTCAAGCTCATTGGGAAGCCCATTACATTTTTCCAGCGACAGGGCGTAAAATTCACAATCGAATTGATGCAACTTTCGAATTTAAAGACGGCAAAATAATCCATCACATTGATAGGTTTAATCTATACACATGGGCGAGACAAACACTGGGATTAAGTGGCTACCTCTTGGGTTGGACATCTATGTTTAAGTCGCGACTGAATCTCCAAACAGCGAAAATGCTTTCGAGGTTCGAAGAAAAACAAAACGGCCCATTTGTGGAATAACATTAAAAGAATTATATACCTTCATTAACTTTTTTTCAATTTTAAATATTAGTTGTGTATTGTGGTTTTTTTGTTTTGTATATTCACCATTATGCGCAGAGACATTAAAACAATCATACTATTTATCCACACTGAAAATAATGGTTTCAGAACAGCTATTTAGTTGCGTTTTTTTGAGCGGTAATTTCAACGTAAAGTAAATATATTATGATAGTTGGAGGCAGGGAAGCTTATTGATATGAGTGTATACTCCCAGAATGGGGGAAATATTTTTTTATGGGTTCGAGAGACTTTCGGCCTGCTTTATAATCACACTTTAATGAATTATTTTTGGAGTTAAATTGGCAAAAAACACAGAAGCTCAACTTAAAAAGGAGCCCCCTAGCCGACCCGCGAAAACAATGGGCCCCGTTGACAATCTTGAACAACACTTGCATCCTGAATGGTGGAAAAGAATATTTAATGCCATTTATCTCAAAACCGATGCAGATGTCGTAGAAGATGATGTCATTACAAAAAATGAAATTGAATTATTTAAAACGATTCTTGGTCTAAAAAATGGTGATTCCCTCCTCGATCTCGCATGTGGTCAGGGTCGTCACCTTATCGAATTAGGCCAGTGCGGTGAATTTAATCTTTTCGGCATTGACCGGTCTCGTTACCTTATTCAACGCGGAAAAAGTGCCTCGCGAAAAAAAGGGCTTTCTATCAATTTTAAAGAAGGTGATGCCCGTAAACTTCCTTACAGTACCGACACGTTTGACTTTGTAACGATTCTTGGGAATAGTTTTGGTTACTTTGAAACATCCGAAGACGACCTGAAAATTTTAAAAGAAGTCTTTAGAATTCTAAAACCCAACGGAAAATTATTAATGGATGTAGCCGATGGTGCATTTTTAAGAGATAATTTTACGGCGAGAAGCTGGGAATGGATTGATAAAAAATACTTTGTCTGTCGGGAACGCTCTCTTGCGTCGGATAACGAAAGACTCATTTCACGAGAGGTTGTCACTCATACAGAAAAGGGTGTTGTGGTCGATCAGTTTTATGCCGAACGACTTTACACCAAAGAAATTTTGGCCCAATTAATTGAGAATGTCGGCTTTAAAAATACAGAGTCCCATGGAAATCTTGCCGTCGACTCAATACGCAATCAAGATTTAGGCATGATGGCGAATCGCTTTATTTTAACGACCTCCGCTGTAAAAGAATGGACGCCGAAAAAAAGTAAAAAGGCCATCAAGAATGTCGTTGTTATATTAGGTGACCCAAAGCTAAAAGACATCATAAAACCTGATGCGAAATTTGACTCGGATGATTTCGAAACCATCGAAAAATTGAGAATTGCATTGAGCAAATTAGACAATTATAAGTTTAGCTATATTAATAATCATAGTACCGTTATCACGGATTTGCAGAAGCTGAAAGGCAAGGTTGATTTGGTTTTTAATCTATGTGATGAAGGATTCGAAAATGACGCTAAAAAAGAATTGCACGTTCCGTCACTTTTGGAGATCATGCGGTTTCCTTATACGGGATCAAACCCGCAAACCCTTGCTTATTGTTATGATAAATCGTTGATACGCGGAATCGCAACGGAAATTGGTGTCCCTGTCGCGGACGCATTTGTTATCACCGCTGAAGAGAATCTCTATGAACTCAATATTCCGTTCCCTGTTATTGCAAAACCGAATTTTGGCGATTCAAGTTTCGGCATTACACAAAAAAATGTCGCATATAGTATTGAAGAGCTCGCAAATGCGATCCTTCAAATTCGAACACAATTTGACTATAATAATCCGATTTTAGTTGAAGAGTTTCTAACAGGTGCCGAAATATCTGTTGGCATAATTGGCAACTCAGACAATTATACGGTTCTACCTATTATTGAAGAAGATTACTCAGAATTGCCCGAAGGATTGCCTAAAATTTGCGGATATGAAGCGAAATGGATGACGGATTCACCATACATGCAAACGCTGCGATCGATTCGGGCTTCGCTACCTCAAGCTGTCGAGCAGGAAGTTATAAATCATAGTCTAAAACTATTTAGACGCTTGGACTGCAAAGATTACTGTCGATTTGATTGGCGTCTCAATAGCCAAGGCGAGCCAAAATTGCTCGAAGTGAATCCTAACCCGGGATGGTGTTGGGACGGACATTTGGCCAAAATGAGCAGCCATGGCGGAATGGATTATTCTCAAATGCTCAACGCAATATTGTGTGCGGCTGAATTAAGAAATAACCCCGTTGGAGGAAACGCTAACTAAGCTGGAAACGAGGAATCATATTTATTCCGTTTGGGCTCAGGGTCTTTTGGGCTCCTATTCTCTTATAGAATAAGATGACTCCTCTTTGTTTATCCAAAATATAATTTTTCGAGCTTTGCATAAAAATAGAATATTTGAAAAATAACACCGTAAATTTTCATACTTGTATCCTCATGATTCTTATCTAGCTTCAAACCATGAGACTCTATGTATTTACTAAACAAGACGCTTTTCTCATTACCATATTTTCCCTTATAGCCGGGCTTTTATTCGGGACGTATCTTCAAGGGTTTTTTGCCAAAATCAACGATTCACAAACGCTCCAACTTTTAGCAATGGCAATCGGAGAGGCTTTAATTCTTGGTCCTTTGATGCTTGTAATGAACATCAAAAAAGTAAAGTTTCATCATATTCTTCCCCTAAAAAAACTCAATCTCCAAACATGGGGGATGGTGTTTCTCATGGCAATTGGCGTCTTAGCCCTCCAAGAAGTTATCGCAAAATCGACGGTTGATTACTTTCAAATCCCGGAGTTTCTTAAGGGCATCAATGATTCCGTCATGTGGGAATCGCCCCTTCAATACATTTTAGTTATTTTCGGAGGCGTTATTTTTGCCTCAATTACGGAAGAATTTCTTTTCCGCGGTGTTTTGCAGCAATCCATAACGGCCAATCATCAATCACTTATCCCTGGTATTGTTGTCCCAGCCGTTGTCTTTTCGCTTTTTCATGCGGCCTATCTTTTTTACATCCCAGCCGTCATAGAAATTGTTCTAATTTCCCTTATTTTAGGGTATGTCGTCGCGAAAACGGGCAATATTCTTGCCTCAATTTTAATACATAGTATCAACAATTTTTCAGGTATCACTTTTCTGGGGCTTTACGGTGATGACTTTTACATATTTTTTCCCGAATCGGGCTTCCCTTGGATGGCTTTATTCGGGATGATTGCTCTCGCCATTTCCCTTTACTATTTAGTGGGGAGAAAAAGTTTTATTCCTGATGAAGAAAACATCATTGAGTAAATTATTGTGATGTCTCTAAAACTCCCGATTTGGTTATGGATAGGGTTTGGCGGTTTCTTAGGCGCTATCGCACGCTATACTCTCGGCAGTATTTTGAATCAAATGCATACTAAAATCCCATTTGGGACGCTCGGCGTTAATGTAATAGGTTCGTTTCTCGTCGGCGTCTTTACCTTTGTTTTACTCACAAAAACACATCTTCCCAATGAGCTTCGTTTTTTTCTAATCGTTGGTTTCTTAGGCGCATTTACGACTTTTTCTACATTTAGTTTGGAAACGTATGCCCTCTATCAATCGGGTCAATTAATCACTTCGGCACTCAACATTTTTCTCAATACGACGCTCTCCATTTTAGGCGTCATAATTGGAATGTATCTTAGTAAATTGCTCATTTAGCACTTATTACACACAACATCATTATGAGGTGATGCATGATAACATCTTTTCGCCAACTTGAATCCAAGATTAAGCAACAAACGAAAAAGACCATTGTTTTAGTCAACGCGACCGATGCCGTTATGATTGACGCCGCTAAAATGGCTGTGGAAAAAGGCTTGGCAAATTTCATTTTAGTCGGGAATAAAGACATCATCGAAAACCTTTTAGAACAAAGCAATTCTCGAGAAATGTTTGAGATTTTTCCTTCGGACAATCCAGCATTCGATGCGGTTTCCCTTGTTCGTCAAGACGATAATCGCATTCTTATGAAAGGCAACATCCCAACTGGGACACTCTTAAAAGCAGTTTTAAATCGTGATACTGGCTTAAGACAAGGTGCACTTCTCAGCCATGTTGCCGTTATTGAATCGCCCCAATATCCAAGGCTGCTATTCGTGAGCGATGGCGGTATTAATATCAGTTTTGACAAAGATTCTATGGTAGGAATTGTGCAAAATGCATCTGACTATGTAAGTCGGTTTGGCATTACAAATCCTGCAATCGGTATGATGGCTTTAGTCGAGGAAGTTAATCCGAAAATTCCTGAAACCGTCCTTGCTGCCGAGGTCGCTCATGCACTTCAGGATTCCTATTTAATCGAAGGTCCTATTGCATTAGACGTTGCTTTGTCTTCGGATGCAGCCGTGCATAAAGGCATCACATCAAAAATAGCCGGAAAAACGGATATTCTCATTATGCCCAATACGACGGCTGCGAACCATTTGGTAAAAGGACTTGGCGCTATTGGATCCTGCCTTGTCGGGGGTGTAATCGTTGGTGCAACGGTTCCCATTATTCTTTTAAGTCGTTCCGATGATGCAGAAACAAAATTGCGTTCGATTCTCCTGGGTCTCATTAAAGCTTAATGTCAAATCATCTAAAACAACATAATCGTAACCTCATTTTCAATATTTTGGGCGAGGGATTATGGGGTTTTGCCACCGCTTTTCATAATATCAATTCTGTTGTCCCTGTAATCTTAAAAAATTTGGATGCACCGCCAGCGTTGATTGGTATGATTCCAGGCGGTTTTATTCTTTTACTCGGTTTGCCTCAACTTTTTGCCGTACGATTGTTTCGTGAACACACCGATATTAGAAAACTGAATATCACGCTCCATTATCTTATGGCAATTCCAATTTCATTATTGGTTATTCTATTTTTTATTTTTCAACTTTCCCCCGCTGTTTCCGTTTGGTTATATATCGTTGTTTGGTTTTTATTCTCACTTTCTGTCGGCATTCTTATTCCTGTTTGGGCTGATTTTTTAGCCAGTGCGTCAATACCTTCCCATCGGGGTCGTTTTTTTGGGATTACATTTTCGTTCAATTCTATAATGGGTATGATGGGTGGCGTTGTGCTTCATTATATTCTTGAAAATTCGAGCTATTCATTCCCACGCAATTTTGGATTAGGATTTGTCATAATGCTATTTTCTAGCCTGCTGGGCACGTGGTTTCTGAGTAATCAAAAAATGCTTCAAGATTTTAAGCCCGAGGCAAAACCACGGACACCTATTCTTGCGGGTTTAAAAATAATTTTTAAAGAAAATGTGAATTTTAGAAACTATCTATTTGCCAGAATGCTCGGCGGCGCCTTTGTAATGCCACTCGCTTTTTATGCGATTGATATGCAAGCTCGCTATGACTTGTCCATAAGTACAGCTGGGACTTTTACGGTTTTTCTCGTAATGGGAACGAGTATTTTTAGCCTTCTTTTTGGATTCCTTTCAGACAAAATAAATCGTAAAATTGTCGTAAGTTTCTTTTTTATTGGGCATTTGTTAGCCCTTTTAATCGCAATTTTCCTCGATACTCCTTGGGCTGGAAACTTATTATTTTTCTGTATTGGTTTGGCGATGGGTGCCCAACAGTCTTCGTTTATGATTTATGTTTACGAATTCGCAGGTGAAAAAGGAGATCGGCAACTTTATTATGCGTCTGTTGATTCTGCGCTTGCCCCTGTCCTACTTTTATATATTATTATTTCTGGGATTCTCGTATCTTTTTGGAGCTATCAAACCATCTATTGGGTCTCCCTTTTCTTCATATTTTTTGGTTTGATGTATTATATATCACATGTGAAGACAATTCGTCCAAATTCTGCATAATTCATATCTGAAAGAATTGCGACAATATTAATAAAAACTATATTGTTCAGCTAAGCTTATGGACAGAAGACACACAAATATAAAACGAATAACAATGGGTTTAATAACTGTTATTATGTTAGTTAGCATTTTATCGTGTACCAATCGCGCTGAAAAACTGTATGAACAGGGTGAGTACTATTATAAAACGGGGCTTCTTGATGAAGCCATCATCAAATTTAAAGCAACGACACAGATAGAACCCAAGCACTCCAGCGCTCATCATTTTTTAGCACTCGCCTTTATGCGAAAAGAATGGTACGATTATGCTCTTGTTGAAGCTGAAATTACATTTGATTTAAAGCCGACTTCTGAAATATATGAACTTGTACAACTCGCTCGTTCCAAAGCAGAAGAAAAAGAAGAACTGCGAAACCGCCTTTTAAATAATCGTCTCGAATTACCTAATTAGTAAATAATATCTGACATTTTGGGCAAAAATGAGTGTTCTTGTTGTAAACTTTAATTTTTTCAATTTTTGTACTACATTCAAGACAATCCTCACCTTTTTTGCTATAAACCTGTAATCGGCTTTGAAAATATCCTGAATCACCGGGGCCATATTCGTAACCTTTAATGGTGAGCCCTTTTAGCGCAATACCCTCTTTGAGTACTTGCCGAATGGATTTAAATAATAAATTCAATTGTTTTTCTGGGACAGAACTCGATTGAGAAGAAGGATGAATTTTTGCCCTAAATAGCGCTTCATCCACATAAATATTGCCTAAACCCGAAACGATTGATTGGTCAATTAATAAGGATTTAATTTGCCTCGATTTCGATCGAATTTTAGAAATAAATTTTTCTTTAGTAAATTCATCCGACAACGGTTCAAAGCCAATATTCTCAAAAAATTTCTCCCGATCGGGAATCCAGTAAAACTTCCCAAACTTTCTCCGGTCTTGAAAATATAAAATACACCCATCTTCGAGGTGAATTCGTGCTCTTATATGTGTCGGTTCGGTAATTGCGTTATAAGATGAAATGAATTTGCCCGTCATTCGTAAATGAATACCAATATGTCCACGCTCCAATTGCATCACGATATATTTCCCTCGACGATAGACGTCTATAATTTTTTGATGCCTTGCGAAATGAGAAAGTCTCCCATGCATAGAGGTTTCTTTTAACAAGAAAAGAATGTGGTCGATTCGTTTACCCACAAGTAAAGGTCGAATGGAATCTACAATGGTTTGTATTTCTGGAAGTTCGGGCATCGCTTATTTACGGAGTGTTAATCCTATCGGGCAATGGTCAGAGCCGGTAATGTCGGGATAAATATTACTGCTTTCGACGACTGATTCAAGTCGTTGATCCACCAAAAAATAGTCAATTCTCCATCCAACATTATTGACACGGGCGTTTGCACGATACGACCACCAAGAATAATAGCCAGCCATATCAGGATGTTCCTTGCGAAACGTATCGACCAGTCCCGCATCGAGGTAGGCATCAACCCAAACGCGTTCTTCAGGAAGAAAGCCACTTACTGTTTCGTTTGCTTTGGGTCGCGCTAAATCGATTGATGTATGCGCCGTATTGTAATCACCCACAACGATGATGGGTTTGTACTGCATTTTTTTCTTCATGTGCTTAAGCAATGATTCATAAAATCGGAGTTTATAGTGCAGTCTGTCATCGCGACTTTGTCCATTAGGGAAATAGACGCCGTAGAGGTAAAAGTCTTCAAATTCAGCACAAATCGTTCGCCCTTCATCATCAAATTCTGGTTCAAGGATGTCTGATTCGACACTGAGAGGTTTAACTTTACTCCACATGGCAACGCCACTATATCCTTTTTTTTCGGCTGAATGGTAGCTTGCATAATATCCTGGTGGGTTAATTAATGCATCATCCAATTGGTCGGGTTGCGCTTTAGTTTCTTGGAAACAAAGAATATCTGGAAGTTCCTGATTAAACCAATCCCAAAACCCTTTTTTTACAACCGCTCTAATTCCGTTCACATTCCAAGAAATAATTCTCATTTCAACTCCTCGTTTCTCAAGCAAGATATTATATGAACTCGATAGTATATAGTCTTTTTTGGGTTTTAAAGGAGAATGGGGAAGTTTCATTGATATTTATTATAAAACTTACTTTATATTCAGTGCATGAATTTGAATCAAACGCATTATGATGTCATTATCGTCGGAGCGGGAGCCTCCGGACTCATGTGTGCAATAGAAGCCGGAAAACGTGGACGTTCCGTTCTCATTATTGATCATGAAAATAACGTCGGAAAGAAAATTTTAATTTCAGGTGGTGGTCGATGTAATTTTACAAATCGCACCGTCTCAACGGATAATTTTCTGTCTCATAATCCATATTTTTGCAAATTTGCACTTCAACAATTTACGCAAAACGATTTTTTGGAGATAATTCAAAGACATTCTATTCCCTTTCATGAACGCGAGCATGGACAACTTTTTTGTGACAAGAGTGCACGCGACATCGTTGAGATGCTTATTCGCGAGTGTGAAAATGTTGATGTTCAAATTGCCTTAGAAACAAAAATATTATCCATTATGAAAAATGATAATGCCTTATTCACTGTTTCGACTTCTAGAGGACATTATGAATCTGAAGCATTCGTTGTTGCAAGCGGCGGACTGTCGATTCCGTCTATCGGTGCCAGTTCATTCGGATATACGATTGCAAAACAATTTGGGCATCATGTCTGGGAACCTCAGGCTGGACTTGTGCCGTTTATTTATAGTCCTGAACAATCGGAGCAGTTTGTATCGTTATCTGGTATTGCTCTTGATGCTATTGCGAGCATCGAGAAACACTCTTTTCGTGAAAATTTGCTTTTCACTCACAAAGGTTTGAGCGGTCCTGTTATACTGCAAATTTCATCCTATTGGCAACACGGACAGCGTTTGGTCATCAACCTTTTACCTGATGTGCAGGTCTTTGAAACATTGCTGGAATACCAGTCCAAATATCCACAACGCAAACTAAAATCTATCTTGTCACTTCTTGTTCCAAAGCGAATGGTGGTCGTATTTTTCGAAAGTTTTGATTTAGAAAAAACATTGGCAGAGACATCTCACAAAGCATTTCGCAGTATTGCTCAAACCTTGGAATCTTGGAGTATTATTCCTCATGAAACGGATGGTTATCGAAGTTCTGAAGTCACAACGGGTGGCGTCGATTGTAAGGAAGTTTCCGCCAAAACCATGGAATCTCGACTCGTTTCGGGTCTCTATTTTGTCGGAGAAGTTGTTGATGTTACGGGCTGGTTGGGCGGTTACAATTTTCAATGGGCTTGGTCCAGTGGTTGGCTTGCAGGACAACATGCTTAAATAAAAACGGAGCTAAAAAGCTCCGTTTTTATTAACTGATTACCATTCAGTTGGCTTTTTCAATATGTATCCATCTTCTTTATGGATTCTATAATAATTTGATTTACATTAACCCAACATCACTGAAGATAGCATCTTCAGTCCGACGCTCCGAAAGGAGCGTTTCTTTTTTAATCATGTTAAACGAGCGCTTCCAATTCATCGATAAGTTTTTTGATATAAGCGATACTCTTTCTCCAAAATTTGGGATTCGTAATATCAGCTTTGACGATTTGTGCAAGTTCGACTGGATTATTTGAGCTTCCGCTACTCAAAAACTCTTTGTAAAGCGGAATAAAACTTACGCCCATTTCCAAATATTGTTGATAGAGCGCAAATACGAGTAAGTTTCCAAAATTGTACGCATAGACATAAAATGGTACATTGTATATATGTGGAATTGACGACCACTCCCATTCATACTCAGGTGTATAATCAATGGCGTCACCGAACATTTTCTCCAATTCAGTTTTGTAAAGCGCGGACAAGTCTTCAGCACTCAATAAACTTTTACCAATTGCATCATGAGCTTTTATCTCGAAACGAGAAAACATATTTTGACGATGGCTTGTGGCGAGAATGTCTTCTAACTTTGATGTCAATAGTGCAATTTTGACGTCTTTGTCGGTCTCTTTTTTCAAGAAATAGTCGGTTAAGACCATCTCAGAAAAAATTGAAGCGGTTTCGGCTAGCGGCAAAATTGAATGATAATTTCCTAAATTTTGTTTTGAACTTAACATGGCGTGAATGGCATGTCCTAATTCATGAGCCATCGTCGAAACATCTCTTGCTTTGCCTGTAAAATTTAGAAATACATAAGGTTTTAAATCGGGCGTAGAGCTTGAACAATAGGCTCCGCCTTGTTTCGTTGGCGTTGTAGGCGCATCAATGCGATTTTCGTCAAACATAGATTTAGCGAGGTCATAGAATTCGGAATCAAATTGAGCGAATCCTTCCAAAACCAGCGCTTTTGCCTCATCAAAACTATAGGATTTGCTGGAACTAGGCATGGGAGCATAAATGTCGGCCAATGTCAATTTTTCAAGTCCAAGAATTTTCTTTTTGAGCTTATAATATCGATTGACTAACGCGTAGGATTCCGTTGTAACTTGATGAAGCGCTTCGACAGCCTCTTTCGTCAAATCGTTATGAATATTCATAGCAGAAATCGGTTCTTCAAAACCCCGTAACTCATCTTCGATATGTTTATCTTTTACAATATTATTATAAATAGAGGCAAGGATAAGGCCGTCTTTTTCATGTCTTGCAAAGAAGGTTTCCATGGCTCTTTTACGAACACTGGCGTCAGGATTCATGCGCATCGACCGCAATTCGCTACCATTCATTTTTTTGATTTCACCATCAAGCTCAAATTCGAAAGAGTAGCTGGAGGTATATTCGTTATATAATTTTTGAAAAGCGGAACTACCGGTCAAATCTTTTAAGTTGATGACTCTTTCTTCGGCTTCACTGAGGTACACTATCTAAGAAAGTAGCATCTAGCCCTATATGAAACCCACAACCACACTGGTATACTTCCAAAGAATATTCTTCAGTCTCTACGTCATTTAAACGTACCATAGTTAATCCTTTATTTAGCCAGTAACAGGCGTAGTAGAAATAATCGTTTAAAGGCACTCAAGCCAGCTTTATTAACCAGCATGAACTGAGCTACCTGATCTTCACTCATTGGATCACCGATGTCATAAATATCGGTTTGAATGTAATGTATAGGCGCATGCATTCTGCTTGGAATAATGGCATGCAGATCGTGTATATTCTTTGAAACTATAAGGGTATTGCCTATATAGTTCATTATCTGACGCTGTTCTATCTCAGCCTGAAAGTCTTCAAAGTCAATGACATTGGCTACATCTTTTACCATATCAGGATGAATAGCAGTATTAGCTCCCCTGGTCGGGTGATAGTTCCAGGCGTGATACATTTTATCCTTATACATAAAGGATGGGGTTTGTCCTATGAGCTGATAGTTTCTCTTTACTAGATCCTGTACTGCAGCATTGAATTCAGTTGTGCGTTCTTCATAAATGAAAGCTTCAAAGGCTTCTCTTACTTTAAGGAGATACCTGGCTCTTTCTTTATTTCTTTTGATTTCTTCAAAGGTCATTGAGTACCTCCTGAGTGTTTAAACACCTTGGTATTTAAGTGGGAGTTGCCCGTATAAGATTACTTTTTTAGAGCTTCTTGTAATTGCCACATTCATTAGTCGAGCTACGTCAGAACCTATATTACATCTCCCTATATCAGATAGGTCAATGAATACTGTTTCAAAAGTATTTCCCTGACTTTTGTGGACGGTACTTGCAAATATAGGACGAAGGTCTAACCAGTCATTTTTAATCTCAAAATGAAGTTTCCAGTTCTTTGTTGCCTTGGCTTCCTTGGTTACGATCTTCTTTAAGGCTTTAACTTCAGCCTGGTTATCGGGTAGAAAGAACGACTGAGTATGATCCAATTGAACCATACGACCAGAGATACCGTTCTTATCCTTGGTTCCATAGACAGCGGTAATACTCACTGGTTCATCTGTAGCGAAGAGTATACCATTCTTGCCCATGATAGGCTTATTAGTGATGAGGACATCATTCTCATCCAGCTGAGGTGAATGCCCCAGGATAGACCGTATATGCTCATTGTAGGCATGTACCCGAGTGTTCTGCCAAGCGAGTACTCTTGTCTTACCGGCAACATAACCAGAGTTAATAAACTCAGCATCGATCATTTCCTGAAAGGTAGGCCCATCCACATGAATGACATCTACCCCATCAGGAGTAATAGGCTGAAATATCCCTGTCTGAGCTGCCAGCTTGAATTTAGCACCAGCTGCAGCAATGTTGCCACCATGCCTCATAACTTCGGTCAGGTGAACCTTCTTGCACTGTATGCTATCCATGATAGGTACCTTCTGTTTCACCGGTGCCAGCTGCCATGGATCTCCTACAAGCAATATCTTGCAGTCCACCGTAGAGGAATCAATCTGCTCGAGTAATTGACTGCTGATATAACTTGCCTCATCAATGATGAGCAGGGTGTTGTAGATGATCTCATGCCTTGGGCCTTTGATGAAATTAGTCTCACCGGTCTTGTAGTCATCTTCTGGAACCAGACCTAAGACAGAGTGTACTGTCCTGGCATCTTGACCGGTAAGTTCTTCTATAACTGATACTGCTTGATTCGTGGTAGCAGTAAGCTGAATATTGAATGGCCCTTGTTCTCTCTTTTTACCTATTAATAGTTCAAACATCCTGAACCGGGAATGCACTGTTGCTATCAGGTGTTTCACCAGAGTACTTTTACCGGTACCCGGATCACCTTTAATGACGAAGTACTTCTGTGTTTCATCGATGAGAAAATCAGTGAATGCAACTGACGCAGCCTTCTGATCTTCCGTAAGTTGTATATCACTCATTGGTTTCCTTTATTGGTTAAATAGGTTCAAACTCGTCAACATCTTCAATGCTAACATCACTTGGATTTCTTCGGTCAATATGATCTAAGATGTAATTGCCTAAGCTGTCAGTGTCACCATCTTTGACAATTTCATAACTATCTTTAGATATTTCAAGTGTCCCAGAATAGCGTAAAATCTCTGTTACTGAGTAGCGTACTTTCATAATTACCTTATATTTTATAGTGAATGACCTTACCAACCGGAGCAGTAAATGACGGTCTGTTGTCAATAATCCAGATAATATCAGTCTTCACTGTTATCTCTTTTGGCATATAGAAGTCACCATCGCTAAATATCAGAGTGACTTCCGGTTTATTTTCTTCGATCCAGTCCATTATGCATTTTATCCTTGTGCCCCCACCTCCTTCAAACTCGATACTATCCAGATCAACGCTACGGGTGATGTCGCGTACCTCTCCACGTATGTCAGTATCGAATGCTCCAAGAGTGATCTTATCGGGGTGTAGCTGCTCACTTATCATACGTAAGCCTGTTCGGTAGGATGACAGTTGTTTATCATCCACAGAGCCACTGGTATCGAACCAACAAGCAATATCACAGAGCTGTTCACCATAGGCACCAGGAAGCAGTACATCAGGGAGAAAGCGTCTGTTGGGGCGAGCATAGCTATAGTCATCTCTGGCATAAGCAGAGGTCATATAGTTAGATAGAATCTGCTCAAAGGGTAAGCGTGGATTAAGCACTTCTTCCAGTGTTCTGAGAATACCTCCAGGGATCGATCCTGCACCCTCTCCTGCCATTTGCGAGGTAATGCTTGCCCTGGTAAGGACATCAGTGATATGAGTCTGTAGATCGCTCAGGTCACGGTTCTCTTGTGCGGTACCACTACCTGGGTCAGCAAAGATAATGTCACCTCCACCGACGAATATACGAGGTAATTTGGCGTACTCTTCATGCAGGATCTTATATATCTCGAAGGTACTATTTGGCATGAATCTCTCATCGCAGAGAGTCCAGTCAATAACGTCATACCCAGCCTTCTTCAGATCCAAGTTGATACGATGATCTCCAGCTTCGTTGTATAGCCTGTTTTCGATGTTCTTACTGAACTGCTTAAAGTTGTAGATGTGGAAGTAATCAATATGCCTGTAGCCTACGTGTAGGCATTCGTGAGCCAAGACGAATACCCTCTCTGAAGGAGTCAGTGAACAGAAGAAGTCTTCATTGATATAAAGAACTCTTCCATCTACCGCAGCGGTGTCTATCGGATGACCTGCCGGCATCCACTCTTGTTTGAGTGAGAATAATATTGAGCTGTAGAACACTGGACTAGCATTAGGATTCTTGGTTCCAGGGTCCATCAAATCTACTTTAGCTCTGTCGAGAATCCTTTGTCTGTCCATTGCGATTTACTCCGGTAAAATTTTAATGAGGTGCCCATGCAACCAAGTCCTTAGTTTTTCAGGTTCATCATGTGCATCGGCAAGTTGTCTATGGGCGTAACAGCATAATTGCTTTAGGGCATTCAACTCTTTTTCAGTCATATATAGATGCACTTTATAGTGTTTTTCTATAGGAGGTGTTTCTGTAATATTTATAACCGCCATGAGACTATTTCCTTTTATTTTTTGGCTTCATTGCCATGTATTCGTTATACTCAGTCAACAACTCATCCCGAGTTAATTCCAGATCGGTGTAGCGCATACTATCCAAGGAATCAAAGGAGTAGCGTACACCGAGTTTCTCAGCGAGTTGGTTGATTACACAGATGATACTCATCTTGATTGTTGCTTCGTTGTGGTATGCCATTTACTCCTTACCTATTAACCTGGAGATTTCATATTCAAAGGTGCCCCAGTTAATACCAAGTCCTGCATCGAAGTTTTCATGAGCAGCCTCTAGTACACTTTCAGCTTGTTCATTAGTGAGTTTTGGTTCTAAACCGAGTACATCCTCTACACACCAGATAGTGGTGGCGATGACGGCATCGTCTTCATATGTGTTTAAATGCTCTTTAATTTCTTTTACAGTTGGCATTAGTATTCCTTGGTTTAATTGTTAGTAGCGTACATTAAGCTCCTTAGAGTGATATTTACGGTGTGAGTATTCGTGTCTCGATAATCCTTACACCAAGGCATATATCACAACAGTCTGAGACTGCTAGGATAGCGGCCTGTATAGCTTCGTCCATGTTATGTGGCAGCTTTATAGTGCTTGTATAAATTGCACCATTACCTTCGGCATCTGTAAAGCTGTTGTAATGATCACGATTTATAATTTCAATCTGTATAGATGTTTCCATGGCAGTATTCCTTGGTTTAATTTTAGTAAAGTACGTCACCGTTAACCGTAATCCAGTCAACGATAGGTTGTTCGTTAACCATCTTCACATTACGCTTGACGGCATCACGAAGGGCAAACACTTGAAATTCGATAGGCAGTCTGTAGATGTACTTAATGACTTTAGGCAGATCAGCTATAGTGACATTTGATCCAACCGTACCCGACAGGGCACACAGCATGCTAGGCTCACTGGTAATAGCAATACTATCCGGAGCTTGACGTATCTGAGCGTAAGAAGGAATATGCTTGTACACCTTACAATAGGTGATAAACTCTCGAGCAATACCCTCACTGATCGCACCAGCAAGAACCGGGAGCTTCTCTATCAATGGCATGGTCGGTTGAAACTTGACCAACCTAGAGGCAAATTCCCATGTTCTCGGGCAGGCAAAGGTCTTGTCATTATGAGCAGGATCAAAGACATGTAGCTTATCAGGCTGATGGTTGATGTACGAGATAACCTCAGTAGCCAGATGATTAGCACTGCCCCACAGTGACCAGAGCTTATGCTCTACCTGTAGTTCCAGATGGATAAGGCGTGATTGCATGGCTGTAGACAAACGATTGACTATGGCACCATCAATGGCTCTATTGCCGGCACATACCATTACCGCATTAGGGTGCAGGTTACGTGTACCTACCTTACGATCCAAGATAATCTTGTAAGCAGCCGCTTGTACCGATAATGGGGCAGAAGACATCTCATCAAAGAAGATAAGGAAGCCTTTGTAATGTTCTTTGGTTCCCGGGATAAGAGGTAAAGGGTCGTCATCTAATGGAAAAATATCCATAGGAAGATATGTACCCCGTCTACCATCTACTTTAGGAAACCCTGATAAATCACAAGGGTCACATTGAGCAAGACGAATATCCACTAGGCAGAGCTTATGTCTAGCAGCTAACTGGTGAACGATAGCACTCTTACCACAACCTGGTGGTCCTACGAGATTAGCTACCAGTTTGGTATAAGCGCACATATTGATAAACTTCACTGCCTCTTCGGTGTTAACCTTGATAGAGTCAGTAACTATTGTTGGAGCTGCAGCAGTCATAGTAGGATTACTCCTTTATTTTATTGGTTTAATACTAGGCACCGAAGGCACAGGTAGAAGCTGAAGGACCGCCACTACCAAAGTCACCATCTCCATACAGTAAATTAGTTATAGCTCTAGCTTCTACGTGACCTACACGTATACTGGCTACCATGTCTTCAAAGGCTTCTTCCCAATTGTATTCACGTTCATTGAGCAGTTTATCTTTGCCTCTTTTAGATAGAGGCCCGGACATACAATGAAAGAAGTCATCTTTATTTTCTGGGTTTACCAGAGACACCCCAATGTGAAAATCACAACCAATAACACGTACTTTACAAAGCATTCCACCTTTCCATCCTGGGGTTGACCATGTAATAATCTTATCGTTGAACTCGGGGTAGTCTCTCTTGTCTTCTTCTCGCATGGTAGATCTCCTGTCGTTTGCCTGTTTTGGTTTATACTTCTGTTGAAGGTTAGGTGATAAATTTGACATAGCTTACCGCTGACCCTGAAAAATCACTGGTTAGGCACTAGTGCTTATATAGACAAAAATGCTCTTTTTTGAACTTTTACTTTATAGGTATTGGTGTTTTTGTCTTAGCTCAAATTGCCTGACAAAAAAAACACAAAAAATAACTCTCCCAGAGAACCCCGGAGGGGTTACCTAGAAGAGTCAGTGAATTAGTTGATCGGATACTCAGATTGTCGAATAAGTTCTCCGAGATCTTCTGAGTACTTCTTTATTGTGCTAGGCTTACCTGTGAGCTGGCTAATGATAAAGTTCATCATATTACTCTCAGCAATCTCAGCCATGATGTCGATGTAGGTCTGCCGTACTATGTTGCAGTTATTCGGTAGAGCTTTGAACTCATCATGTATGAAAATTACAGGGAAAGACCTATGTTCCAGAGACTTCTCGATAAGGTCAAGCATCTTGATAAGGTACTCAGTACTGAACTCATACACAGAATGCTTATTGATATATTCAACACCAACCAGGGAATAAAATCCAGAGTCATTAGCCAGAGTTTCAATAAGCTGGTTCCCTGTACAATCAGAAGGATACGTTAAGTAATCCTCAATGACATTACGTACATTTTCTAATTGAGCTTTGTCATAGTTACATCGTCTGCCTAACTCTCTACAGATCATACCATCTGTTGCATGGCATGGGTGGGCACTCAATTCTCTGCCTTTCTCAGTTCCTTGGTTCACATCGTACTGATAAGCTATCTCCGCATGACTAAGTTCATCTATCTCAATACGAGCAATAACAGGAACCATGACCTTACACTTAACCTCGAAGCCATCAGGCATAGTCCAGTCATGAGACAAGGCAAATGGTTGCCAAGCATCAAGTAATTCATTGCGTAGGAAGCATGCACCGGGAGCTACCTGTTCATTGGCTTTATGGAAAGCGTAGTACTCAGGTGTACCATCACCAAAGTTATCTTTAGGCTTCTGTTCTGAGCCAAAAAAGTAAGGCATCTGAGCGTACTTCACTAGACTACGTTCTATGTCTACTGTATGCCCTAGGATGCTGCTCATTTCATCTGTACAGATTGTATAGAGATCATTGCACTTCTTACCGATCAGCCCTGTATTCTCAGCAGTGACCTTACAACCAGTAAAGGCTGCCATGATAGCTGGTCCTGAAGCTCCTGCATCCATGCCAACCAGGTGACCAGAAGGTATTCCTGCCTGAGCATCTCTATAAGCCATGACTGCAGCCAGATACTGGAAGGGCTTATCAGCTTCATCTACCAGGCTCTCCAGCTCATGTTCGTGAGCATCAGTCCAGGCTATGCGATCTTCAAACTGATCCTTGTCATGGCCCATCTTCCCTGCTATATCGATCTTTAGGTATTGCCCGCCTGAATAATGAATCATGTGCTCACCCCGTCCATAAAGCGTTTATCAGACCAATCATCTAACAGTGCTAAAACACCGGCTAAAGCTTCGTCTTGTTTAGTGGACAGCTTGACACTGCTCATATGAAGGCCCACCAGTATCTTCCGTTGTTCCTCAAGGAGTTTAAAATCTACTTCATGAATTATTAGGGTTGGCATAGCTTTCTCCTGAACCCCGAGGATTACTCCCCGGAGTTATTGATTATTCTGTATAAGGCTCAGTAGTTGCCCACCATGGATCAGGTGTAGGTACTCGTGTAAGATCAATGACACAGGTATCTTTCAGGGCATAGTCCTGACCGCACTCAGGGCAACCAGGACAACCTACCTCAATGATATCCGTCATCGTTGCAAAGGTAGGACTGTCCCAAGTTACACCACACATGGTACAGGTATTATCAAACTCAAAGGTAACCTTATCAACTGTTGTTATCATCAGCATTCTCCTCAGCATATACTTTATAAAGCCACTCTAATGATGGATCAGGTTGCCACAGCTTCACCATCTTCTTAGCTGTAGCAATCTCCTTCTCACCATCTCGTCTATCAGCAGGTGTAGTTGTTGCCAGCATTGCTTCACAGTCAACCATGCTCTGTTTATGCAACACATTAAAGTGGCAGCCTAGACAGGTGAAGTGACCTTTTAAGTCAGGGTGATTATGACGTATTTTACTCATAGCTCACCTTCCTCGTAGCAAACGATTATTTCATCATCATCGTTCTCATACACAGCATTAATAGGCTTACCTGTAGGATCAATGGCTTCAGCTTCCATTTCAAAGTCTCTAAGATTCTCGATTAATTCCCATACTTTCATTTGGTTTCCTCCTGTAGATCCGTAGCAGTACGGTACGCATTGCGCGTAATATCCATAATGGGTTTGATAATATGAGCAGCTTCTTCATAGCGAATATTATTCACTACGCATAATATATCTAAAGCACACTTAGCTGCTTCCAGAGCGTCGATGTCCTCTTGAGGTACGAGTTTATATTCTTTCATTACATCTCCACTATTTCAGTTTGAGCAAGTTGAACAATGGCCTTTTTAAAGCCAGAACCCTGAGTATTTATGTGATAACCGCTGGCATAACATCTCCCTCGTTTATCGTCCTTGTGAACCAAGAAGAACCTGTTACCCCCACGTACCAGCTTGATATAAGACCTGTAGCTATTGGTGATGAAATGCTCCCATTGCTCTTTCTTCTTCTCAGTATCCAGAGCAAAGGTAGGAGCTTCCTCATACTTACGTAAGAAGGGTCTACTGAGCTTCAGCTCTATCCTGTTCATACGATTGATATGATCCAAGCAGATATTACCCTCATGGTGATTCTGCCTGCCACCGAGGATCAGGCTACCAAAATCAGGATGATAGTTAGAAGTGAACTCAGGTGGTGGTTCAGTGAGGATCTCATGACGCTCACACTCAGGCATATTGTTCATGCCATACTTGGAGCTGATCATGATATAGTTGCCTGAACCAGTCCTCTCAATGGTGAGAAGTCCTGTCCTACCTATGAGAGCAATACACTCAGCACCTGTCTTGACTTGATCCAAGTGATCCTCATAATCGAATCTACTGGCTATCATGCCTACAAGAGCCTGATATGTAAGGGACTTGTTATCAAGTATGATGGTGAATATCCCCAGCACCAGTTCGTAGATCTCTCCACGATCCGGCTGCCATTGACTCAACCTTTCATTCTTGGTTTTGAACTCTTTCACCTCACCATCCTTCTTGGTATAGGTGAAGTGAGTATTGATATGAGTGGTGATTAGCTCGATGGACTGATCTATTTCAATCAGCCCACCAGCTGCCTGTACCTGTTGCTGAACGTAGAACTCTTCAGACCGCAGCATAGGTTACTCTCCTGTAGCGTCTTTGCACTTTGGGCATCTTAACTGATCGCACCCATCGTCCGTGTCACACTCATCTGCAAAGAGAATGCAAAAGTAATCATCCATGTTTTCTACAGGACACCCGTAACAGTGGTCACCGTCAGGTATTTCAATAGTTATTTTAGCCATAGTTTAATCTCCCATTGGATTGGCAACAGTTATCCTATCCGGATCAATGTTCGGTTGTTCCAGTGTTCCTAGAACTGTAAAGGCAGTGAGGAGTAGAAGGGTTACTGCAAGGAACTTCGCTACGGAGAACTTCGATCTGTAAGTTTTTTTATCATGGTGTAATGTCCTCTTCGGTTACAATGGTTTCAGTGAACTCAATACCATTCTCCAAACGTACTCGGATAGAGTTGATTTCACAGATGATTATCATGAGCAGAGCAATTATAATTCCACCAATAAATGCCATTTCAAATGTCATTACAATCCTTTTGTTGTATGTGAATGATACCCACAGCGTTGAGTATCAGGACACCTGTTACCTGCCAGCAGTACGTCTAGTCTACTACCACATGCAGGACACGTAGGAGCATCTCCCTGATAAGGCATAATGTTATTATGTCTGGTTCGCCATTCATCAGCAGCAGCCTCTACGCTACTATGGGTACACTCCGGTTCTTCATGTACACCGGGATCGCCTTCAAAATAAGCAATAGTATTATTAAGGTGTTGATCCATCGTGTTTCTCCCTGGCTTTAGCCCAGCCTCTAGCATAGGCTACAACGTATTGCTGCCCCATATAAGGGCAGACAGTCATAGGTGGTATATTAGGCTCAAAGTCCCTCTCACCTTGAATGAATGCATTCTTGACACTACTTGACATAAAGGCATTATCATCTTGTGAGTAGTCACTGATCTTATTCTCCAGATGCTCGACACTTGCCTTAGTCCAACCCAGGATCCAGGCAAGCTGCTCCATAGACATTGGTGTGATGTAAGGGCATATCTTATCTGGTTTAGTGAAAGGACTGAAGGCTGCCCTACCCTCTTTGATTATACTGAGCATAACTCTCCCCGGGATACCTGATCGTCAGCAGCTCTGTTTCTGTTTATAGCATCGTGATGTGCTTTAGCTTTACGCCAGCCTTCATCATAAGATGCCAGCAGAGTGCTTCCCTTAAACGGACAGAGGAATATGCCTGTAGAGTTATAGTCATCCTCTCCTTTACGCTTAGCCTTGAACATCTGCATATCAATACAGTCTATCTTGTTGGCTTTTATGTCACCCAGGTCAGCCTGTAGGTGATACGTTGCCGCCTTGTACCAACCAAGTAACCAACACAACTGATCTACTGACATATGCTCTGTATAAGGGCACTCTTCGCCTGGTGCTGTACCAGGTCTGAAGGCAGCTCTACCTTCTTTTATTATTTGGATCATGACGCTCCTCACATATTATGTGCAGTTATTACCTTTGACGTAAATAAAGGTATGCCCAAGAAGAACCATGTAGTAATGCACACTACCTGCATATTTCCAGGCATATGTTTAGGCTCACACCGTTCTTTTTTCATCCTCTGTCGTTTTGTTATGATCATATCTTTCCTCAATAGTAATAGGTGTAACCGCAATCTATATCAGGACAGAAGTACCCATCATCTTCAATAATGAGCACCTCATTACAGTCCGGACAACGAAGGAGCCTCTCTTTCTTAGCTTTATAGAGCCTTTTCAACTCAGCCAACAGGAACCTCTTTGCAGTCTTAGAGCGACTCATCTACGGGTTTTACCCCGCATCTTCCATTGCTTCTTAGCATTCCATCGTTGCGGTGTAGGACGAGAGGGTTTGAGCCAATTGAACCAATCAGGTAAGAAACTAAATGGCATAATGTATCTCCTATCACATAAAATGAAGGGGATATCCGTATAGGCATATCCCCAGAGGTACTACTGAATGGTTTCTGTTGGTACAGGTTGAACTCCTTTTGGAGCAAGTGCTGACAGTGACAATGATGCTAAGTCAGCCTTAGCAACCTTCTTAGAAGCACCCTTGAATATACTGATACGGCAGTCAAGAGAGGCATGCAGTGTGCCACCGGCTTCATTAGCCCAACGAATAAGCAAGTCTTCATACTCGTTAGGGAATGCTGGATTCTGGAACAAAGGTATACCTTTCTCAGCATTGACAACACTGCCGTCCTCTAAGGTCATAGACCAGTTAATAAATGCAACTGCACTTTGTTTCTCTGAAACTGGAGCTACAGGCGCGGTGTCTCTAGCGAATAAAGCGGATTGTTTCGGGGCCATAGTGTTCTCCTTGATAATGAATAGATAATGAATTTGATATGTGCTCACAGTGAGCGTGAATGTACTTATGTATTAATGCGAGATTAATGTCAAGCTAATTTCACATTAATTTTTGATTACTACAGGTTTAATACGTTTTAAGACCATACCTTCCCGGGCAATGAACACAGGAACAAAGCGAGGCTTACAGCCAGCAGGGTTATAACGGGATGGGGAACAATGAGTGGTACGACGAAGATTATCAGATGTGATGTGCATGGACGGCCTCCAGGTATGAAAGAAAGGTGAACTACGTTAACTTACCGTTCTTCCGGCTGAAAGCCGTATTGCATTGAAGGGTGTACTACTTAAAGTTTAAACGTGAGCAAGGATATGAATCCTCTCTTCTGCCAGTAACAGTGCTTGATCTGGCTCTAACAATCTTTGGTTCACAGTATCTCTCCACAGCTCAGTATCAGCTGCAGACATAAAGGGATCAATACCTATCTCTCCCAGCAATTCCAATCCGTAGAGTTCCTCTAACTTAGTCATATCAGTTACCTCCAGTAGACATCGTGGAGATCAGCTGTAGGACATAAGACATCAATATTAAACCAGGAACCAAGAACATAAAGAAGTATCGCATAGCAGCCTCCGTTGAGTTGATATTTAACAGCACCAACCTTACGGCTGAAAGCCGCTACAACGGAGATAGCTTTAAATGGACGCTCACAAGCAGCACAGGAATTATGACCAATGGCCCAGCCATCAACTGTACTGTTATGTGAGCATCAATTTGAGTGTTATTTTGTAGCTTTAGCGATAGCAGCTCTAACCATAGCTTCAATATCTGTAGGCATATCCCTTGACCATGCGTACCATGTCTCAAGTGCTTCCAACAGATCAGGAGCAGCAGCAATGAGCTTAGCGTTAGCTTCACCGTCACAGCAAGTAGGATCATCGAACCTACCTAAACACTCTGCAACAATGTGACCGTAACCTTTACCTTCGTTCCAGACAGTTCCACCTATACCATATACCGCAGTAGTCATGTCATCGAGTGAGAATCCGCAATAGGTTACATGCCATGGGCCAGGAGTATATTTATTCATTGGTTCATCTCCTGTAAGCATATGAACTGATAGACGTAATCTTCAGCTTCTTTAGTAGGATTTAACATCAAGGCATACAGATAGTAGAAGTATTTATACGTAGCCTGTTCTTGTTTCTGCCAAGTAGACATAGCTTTATCCTTTTGGTTCAAAGTCATAAGCAAAGTAGTCACCACCACTGAGTACAGCCTTGTAGTATTTACTCAGTAAGGTAGCAACTATCTCTGCTTGGTTAATGGATATCCTCAAGGGTGAACCTACTCTCCAGAGTAAGCTACCCTTGTTGAATACCCCAAAGTATAAGTCTTGCGGCTCAGCGTGATCTATCATGGTTCAAATCCAGGTTGAAGAACATAGTCTTTATGCACTGCTCTATAGTAACGAGAAGCGTGAGGACCGCTAAGCACTTCGTTAAAACAATTAGCTATAGCTTCAGCCTCTTTCTTGGTTAAACCCTGGACAGTTACTACCTGTTTCTCATCAGGGTAATCCCCTCCGAAGTTATCAGTATCAATTACTTTGTACCATTCCATAATAATATCTCCTTGGTTAAATACGCTACAGAGCACCTGAATGCTCTGTAGCGAGTGATTTATCTTATGCCCAGTAGGTGAGCTTACCTACAGTCTTCTTGAGCATGACATGTATCTTCACATTCTTGATAGGATGCTTAGGCTCGAAGTACCCTGCGTTATTCCAGATCAAAGGGTGTTTACCGAGATCAGTAGTTAATACCGGTGAACCCTCTACTGAATGATCAATACCGATGATCTTACCATTACTACGTAGCCCGATGAAGTTTACTACATCATCAGCCTGATGCGTCTTAGCTGCGATACCATCGATCATACCTACGAGTGATACTGAATATTGTTGTTTCTTAGCCATGGTATTACTCCTTGGTTTAATTTATTGGTTAAAGCCTATGTCACAGTGAACAAGGTAATTGCCCACTGTAACCTACGTTCCAACCTTACAGCTGAAAGCTGCTACACCTCGTTAATGTTATAGATGAATACAGGCTTACCCTGTGACTTCATGAAATCAATCATATGGCTGGTGCCAGTAGATACACCATCCCATACTGCGATAAGTGCATCAGCGTAGAGTCCCATTTGCTCATTTCTCATAAGGCCGGCAATAGCGTTATATGCTCCGTAGCGATTATTCCGGACAACTGCACCTGGTACACTGATATTCTTCCAATCAGCCGGGAAACGCTTCACAGATATACCCTGTTCATAAGCGTAGAGTTCTCCCATCTGATCAACACCTTTAGCTGTACCAGATACTATCTCGGCAATGTCGAAGTCTGATGCCTGAACAGCTTCAATAATGTAGCCTTGATCAGTGATACTTCTGCTTCCTGCAATGATTACTTTCATAAAGATATCTCCCTAACTAAGTAAGCCTCTACCTGCTCATCACTCCAATCTTCAGGTACAGCTAGTGATTGATAATCATCTGACATCCAGCTGTATTCTTCGATGTCTTCCTTATGGCACCAAGTACCGTCACTCCAAATGTAAATAACCATAACTATCTCCTTGTAATGAGCCAAAGGCTATTAACCCTTGGTTCAACGTATTATTTAGCTGCTTCAAGCTTACGCTGGGTAGCTTCATACTGTCTGACAGATTTATTCCACTCTTCGGCCTTGGCCTTAGCAGCAATGAGATCAGTAATGAACTGATCCACCTCAGCAATGTCTAAGCTAATGAATGAGATGCGATGCTGTTTACCGTCCTTGGTTATCTCTTGACAGATAGTGATATCATCAGCAGGCCAAGTACACTCAACCTCAGTGGTTATAGTTGTCTCTGGTTTGGGCATAGTAGTCTCCAATAGATTTGTGAGCCTCTGTACTAGCAGGCTCAGTGAGTTAGAACGGACAATCAGCAAGTATACTATCAATAGACTGCACTGAGCAGATGGAAGGGTCACACACTTCAAGATCACAACCATCACACTCACAGTCCCACTGCTCAAACTCGCGTTGTTCAGCGAGTACAGACACTGCTGCTTCACAAGCAGGGTCTTCACATACATGAGAAGCCGGTTTACCACATACACAACAATGAGTATCAGACATAGCTATCTCCAATTTAAGGTTAGTGTAACAATGTAGTATAACTCCTGTGCATACGCATGAAATGCGAGAGCAGTCTATCGAGCACAAAAAAGAGGCATACACCACGATGCTCTGTGATGTATGCAACGTATTCTTAAAGCCTCGTCAGGCTGATGATGCACAGTTCTGTTACTCTAGCGGCTGTTTTCAAGGACTCCACAGCTCTTCCCCTGCTAGAGGTTCACGTAGTACATACTCCGTATTAGTTGTGAGCCACACACTCACCTTCCCGGTACTGTGCCAGTCTAACCAGAGCTGGCTGCTACGTATACTGAGCTGGAACTCAGGTGCTGCACCACAGGTGTCTCGCTTCGGTAATATGCAGCTTACCAAGCATATCCAGTTTAGGGATCTGGCTTACCATACTTACAGCGGAACGCTGAACAGAATACATACTCCATCGCAGGGTTTAAGAGTGTGCAAGGAATTGTGTAGTTAGTGTATCGGCAAGGTATAGGGAATAGTGCAACGTATGTGTAGCGCAACAATGATGTTGCAGTAGATTAACTAACCTATAACAAGGTGTATATACCACTGTTATTACACGTATTTCCTACACTATTCCTCACGGAGAATTACTAACTATCTTCCAGTGTGTAGCAATAATGATACACGTATTTACTAACTATCCCTTATAGGTTTCAGCCACAGGTAGAGAAGTAACATAAGAGACTATCTGATTGTGTAGTTGTGTCTTGTGTAAAGAGCAATGAACCCCGATGCTCTGGGGTTGTAGCCATTACTCAGGTGCTGGTAATGATGAAGCTGCGAGGTCAGCTGCAGCCTGGCGTTGTGCCAGTGTGAGCTTAGTGCTCATGTCTAACCTGGTATTGGTTAGTGCGTTGGAGCTGTGAGCTTTGCCAATGTCACTGATGTCCTCAGTGATAGATAGCACCTTGTCGAATACAAGGATGGTACGTGATACGAAGCCAAAGGCTAAGCCAATGGTACTGAACAAGCCTGCAGATACAACTGGTGCGGTAGTAATAGCCATGGTGATCTCCTGATCAGGGATTAATGGTAGTGAATGCTACATGCATCCACCCATACAGCCGAAGGCTGGGGTATGTATGCCAGGAGTAGCTAGGGCAAGGATAATGACCCGGGGGGGTAGTTAGTTATTTTGAATCCCGGTATATAATGTACTAAAGTTAGATGTCATTAATCATTTTTTGTAATTACTTTTTCTACTAAAATAATTATTTAGGCTCTTTCCCGACATTCATAAAGCTCTGCATTACTTTAGTTTTCATCCCCTTTTCTATACAGTTATCGCTGTAATGCTCAGCTTCTACTAAAGAGTCGCATTTATGTATAACTTCCCACCCTTCACCATAACCAATATCAGGCTTTCCCAGGGTGAACTCTTCTACAATGTAAACTACTTTAAACATAATGTCCTCCTTCTGAATTTAGAATTATTTAAACTATTTCTAAGATTACTTTCGTTTTCATCTCAAAAATTATTTTATTAGTCTAACCAAAGTCCTATGTTGCAGATAAATCTTCTAACATCTTCTGTTTTAGCATTTCTTAAAGATCGATTACAGTGGCTAGTTATTATTCCTTCATCTCTTAAATACTCAAGAAGTTGTTTCATTTAATCCTCCCGCTTAACTTCCTGGCCCAGTATGTAATAATTACCCTCGGTGTCTGAACCAAAGATTATAACACCATCGACACCCTCACTCTTATGTATGGTAAGGGTCTTGCCTACTAGGTCTTCTAACTCAAATGTTTTAATAGGAATACCTTTGAACGGCATAATGTTCTCCTCAATTTGCTGCAAAAAATAATTTCATATTTTCGTCACACATTTCACATATATGTACGACTTCATCTTTACTTTCTTCTAAGGGATACCCGTGTCTTCTATAGTATGCTGCGGCGATTTCATCTTGAGTAGTTTCGGTACAGAAAATTTGATTGCAGACAGCACATACGAATAGAGGTTTCACGGTGTTCTCCTTTACGAGATAATTTCTTGTCTAATTTTTTCGGTGATATTTTGCATAATGATAGTGTAATTATCTACAAAATCATCTTCATCGAATACTTCACGCATAGTTAAAGGGGTCTGACCATAAACCTCTACTGTAACCTCCATCTCTGTAACAGAGGTACTCCCCATGGAAAGAGTACTAGGTTGTACCGTTACACAAATTCTTTTAATATTTAGCATAAGTGCCTCCGAGTTAAAATTTTATACTACTAAATTAATAAAAGTTCCCTATCCGTCGATTTACTTGCTAGGGAGACAAGATTTACTGCGAGGAAATAACCATGAAAAACGAGCAGTATTTAGAATGGTGGATCAACGGTACCAGGGGTAAGTTCGTTTCTTCTCTTTCTTTCGTTTTAAACCACACACCATATTGTCAATTTGACTAAGAACACCCTCGGCAGAATCTAGTGGCTCAAACATTACCTCATTAACATAATGCTTTTTCCACATCCACATAGCAAGATTACGCATTTCTTGAATGAGGGATGCTTCTTCATGATCTCTTTGGATTATCTGGTTTTCCGTTATGCGATGCTTTACTTTGACCCAATGTACACAATCAGCTTTACCTAAACCTTCTTGAGATAAATGAAATCCATGAGTACAGTCAATCACAGGGTACTCTGAGTTTGGGTCGAATACGCATGAGGGATATCCTTCTGGTTCGTCTATAACACAGGCCATTCTTTCAGTTATCATGTTTCTCCTGTGGGTAGTTTTCTTTATTTTCTTGGTTCAATAAGAGCACCCGGGTTACCTCGGAGCATATAGCTTCAAACTTCTTCCGGGTATCGCTCATCATAGGATCGTTTTCTCTAGGCACAGTGCAGTACATAAAAGACTCTCCTACGGTGAAGTAAAAGTTCTCTTCATTTAACGTGATTGTATATTTCTTGCAGATGTCTATGTCTACAGCATTAGCCATGTTTATTCCTTTGGTTCAACTATTTGTCACTGAATACTTCATGAGCGTCTACCGTCACACCACTCATGCGATCCTGTATGTGAGTTACGGTCAGCATACCACACTTGATGCAATGCCCTATTGCCGTCCAAGATTCTGCGGGGTATTCCCTATAGTTGCAGGTGTCTCCGCAGTTAGGGCATACACGCGGATTGTGATTGTGCTCACCACTGTGTATTTTAATGAAGTTCCTGCACACCTCGTCGTAGGTCATCTCCTTGCTCTCTATATAAGCGTTAAAAGATAGGCTCATTGTTTATTCCTTTGGTTCAATGCAGAGTGACTCCCCACATTTCGGCTAGTTCATCCATAACGATACCAATCTCATCATCATCGAGATCGTCCCAGTATGGGGTAAGCACTTCTTTGATCACTTGGTTCTCAGCTTCACGGTTACACTTTTCATTATAGTATTCAAAGATGTCACCGGCGAAGTCTCTCTCACAGCAGTCCTGGTCGATGTAATCGCCAATGGCATCATCGATACGTTCCAGGATTACTGCGTCATCATGCTCGGCTAGGAGCAGCGCGGTAATCCCATGCATAGTTAGTTCTCCTTGGTTTAGGCAATAAATAAGGTTGCTACTTTCTGGTTCATCCTACTGAGCTTAACTACAACAATTGCAGCCAGTTCATCAAGGTCAGCCTTATCTCCGTCAGTAATAGCAGGCAACGTATTCAAATGAGTTATCAATTCACAATTAACGGTGACTACTTTGGTGCAGCATTCTTCCAGCTCAGTTTTCCAGTCCTCACAAGTCATAGCATCCCTTACGTTTGTTGTGCGTTAGTCTGTCTTTAATACCTCTTTAATAAAAATGATCATTCCTTGCGTTTGTTAAATTAATCTTAAATTAAACTACTTAATGTTTAATTAGTGTCATATTGTTAAATTATAGATTACTATAGATAACCTATATATCAACTTGTGCAACATTAATTTAACATTTATTAGGTTATTATGAGCGATGCATTAACACTAGAACAGTTTAAGTGTGCGTTACCAGCACAAATTAAACCCACAATTAATCAAGAATTAATTGATCAGATAAACTCATCCCTTGCAGATCGAGAGTCGATGGAGATCTATAAAGAGAATCTCATCAGCTTTACTTCTGTACTTCAGCAGGGGAAATTCAAGCTGGCTAATTATGTCAATGCGGTCAGGTATGTTGGTTTTAAGGTCATGGGGTCTACCAACCTGGATGCCTATATCAAGACCTTTCCGGATAAGTACCAGAAGTTCAAACTAGATGACGTATCTGAAAAAGATATCTCCAGTTATGTGACTGCCTACAATAAAGGCAAGCTGGTCAATCTGATATTTGAGTTGTCGCTGATCCCTACACATATACTGAATGCCCCTCTCTACCAGAAGGCTCTCAATACTCAGTCCTGGTTGATGGAGAATGCCAAGTCAGAGATGGTCCGTATGCAGGCAGCTAATAGCCTGCTTATTCAATTGAAAGCACCGGAGGTGCATAAGGTCGAATTGGACATAGGTATGGATCGTGGGGATATCATTAAGGACTACGAGATAGCCATGGGCAGGATGGTTGCAAAGCAGAGAGAGCTGATAGCTGCCGGTGGTAATATCAAACAGATAGTCAATGCCGCCATTCCTGCTGCAGTTGATGCGGATATCATTGATATCTGATGTCGATTATAGCCCCTAAATACACCAAGAAGAGCGTTTCTGAGTGGTTGGTAGAAACTGACTACGAGTTTGTCGGGTATATGCCCACGGTAGAAGCCCTGCTCTTTGTCAACTTCATCAAGGAAGTCAACGCAGGATCCGAAGAGAATGAGACACCCTTAGTCCATCTGAAGATGATGGATAATGTCTTTAATAAGGACAAACGGTGTGCAATTCTCTGTCATCGAGGCATAGGTAAGACCACCCTCTTTGGTGAGTACCTGATTCTCTTTATTGCAGCCTTTGGTTACTTCCCCGGGTTTGGTGCTGTCAATCTCATCCTGTATGTCACAGACAGTATCGAGAATGGGGTGAAGAATCTCCGTAGAAACGTCGAATTTCGCTACTCTAACAGTGAATTCCTACATAGGCTTATACCTAACCGTAAAATCACAATGGGCACAGACGGTGCCGGTTTTGTTGGGGTGGACACCTATGAAGAACAGGTTGCCGGTGGACGTAAATTCACTGATATACGTCTGGAATTCATAAATAACCACGGCCATACCACTGTCGTAAAAGGATATGGGGCCAAGACTGGTGTACGTGGTGCCAAAGAACTCGGTCAGCGTCCTACAATAGCCCTCCTTGACGATCTTGTAAGTGATACCGATGCAGAGTCCCAAACTGTCATAAAGACCATAGAGAACACCGTATACAAGGCTGTATCTAAGGCACTTCATCCTACCAAACAGAAGATCGTATGGCTAGGTACCCCATTCAATGCAAGAGATCCTCTCTATAAGGCTGTTGAGTCCGGTGCCTGGAGGGTATCTGTCTACCCCATCTGTGAGAAATTCCCCGTCACAAGAGAAGATTTCAGAGGAAGCTGGGAAGACCGCTTCACCTATGAATATGTCCTAGATGAGTACAACGAAGCCCAGGCTCTGAGTATGCCAGAGAACTTCAACCAGGAGTTGATGCTGAGAATTATGTCCGATGAAGACAGGTTGATCCAAGATGAAGAAATAGGCTGGTATAAGCGAGCTAAGCTGCTTCAGAATAAGGCCAGTTATAATTTTTATATAACGACTGACTTTGCTACCTCGAAAGAAGAGGCTGCCGATTATTCCGTTATCTCGGTATGGGCCTTGAATAATAAGGGCTTCTGGTTCTGGGTAGATGGTGTCTGTAAGAAGCAGGATATGGGGCAGAATGTCAAAGACTTATTTCGTTTGGCTCAGGAGTATAAGCCGCAGTCTGTAGGTATTGAAGTCAGCGGTCAGCAGGGAGGTTTCATTCCTTGGATCCAAGAGAAGATGATAGATAAGAATATCTGGTTCAACCTGGCTATAGAAGAGGGCAGCAAGAAGCCTGGTATTCGACCCAATACAAATAAGCTGGCAAGGTTTCAGATTGTTGTTCCTTGGTTCAAGGCTATTCAAGTGCTCCTACCGATTGAAATGAAAAGTACTCCTATCATGATGGAAGCAGTGGATGAATTAAGCCTGGTATCAAAGAGTGGCTTTAAAAGTAAGTACGATGACTTTGCCGATAGCATTTCTATGTTGGGCAGCATGCACCATTCTACCTGTCGCCCGAGTGAAGATATTACCCTGCACCAAGATGCAGCTGGTGTATGGGAGGCAGACGTAGAAGATGAAACATCTTCCAGAATAGAATCTTATATTGTGTAATTAAACTAATTAATATAAACTTAATTGCATTATTAATCTAATTTTAATAAAGGACATTATGATTACACTCCAGGAATTATTTAATGATCTCACTTACGGTGAACTGGCTCAGACTGCCATGGGAGGAGGTGCTGCTGGATTTATAGCTGAGGCAGACTACCCTAAAGCAGTATCTTTTGTGAACCTGGCTCTGACCGCACTCCATCGGAGGTTCCTCCTTAAAAAAGGTAAAGTAGCTGTCCAGCAAGTGGAAGGTACAAATGTCTACTACCTTCGCTATGACTATGCGGCATCAAACACAGATTCCCTGTTAACACCTCTCTATCTCATTGACAGTGCAGCAGCCCCTTTCCAGGATAACGTTCTTAAAATAGAACAGGTTATCAGTGCGCTGGGAGTACCCTATGCGCTCAATGATTCTACCATCGATGTACCTATCTACATTCCGGATTATGACACTATTGAGATGACTCCCGGGCTTTTGCCTGAGATTGTCTCTGTTACGTATCGTGCCAATTACCCGAAGATAACCATGGATAGTACCTTTAATCCAAAAACTGTCAGACTGTACATCCCTGAGTTTATACGTGAAGCATTACTCTGTCATATTGCAGCCAGGGTATTTGCTCCTATTGCAGCAGGGGAAGGGGAAACCAGTCTTAACCGGGTATTTACTTCGAGGTATGAACTCGAATGTTTAAAGATTGAGAATAAGAATCTTGCCTTAGAGCAGGATCCAGTAGACACCAGATTTGCAGACAATGGGTGGATATAATGCGACCGGCTAAATATGACATGCAGTTGAACCGTGGTGGTACATTCAAGATTAGTTTTACTGCCAAAGACGACGATGTAGATATCAATTTTGAATCAGTCTACGCAGGTGCCAGGCTCCAGGTAAGACCTTCCTGGGTAAAGTCCCAGGAGGATATCACAGGAGATCCTCTATGTGAGTGGACAACGGATACCGGTGAGATCACTATTAGTGGGCTTGCTGTAACCCTTGAACTTACTGCAGCAGCTACTGCAGCTCTGTCGTTTCATGCAGGAAGTTATGAGCTTGAGCTGTACACCGATGATACCATTGAAAAGGTAGATAAGTTCATGTATGGCGCAGTCACTGTAGACTTCGAGAGGACGGTATGACCGATCCTTCAGTAACAGTAACAGATACACCTGTAGTTATAACGCTTACTGAGGCAGCCAGCCCAGTGACGCTTACGGCTCCTGTAACTCAACTTGTTGTTACTGAGGCAGATGGGAACCAGATTACCTTGGTTCAAGATGCAACTGCAATCACTGTTACTGAGCAGGAAACGGTAGTTACGCTTACTGCGTCAAAAGATCCGGTAGTTAACGTCTACCTTGGAGTACTCGCAAATGGTGGTAACAGGTTGCCTTCCACCTTTTCCAGTGATGATCTCGTCAGCCTAATAAACGCCCTTAATGGAGCTATCACTAAGAGCCAGTTAGCTATTGCGCTCAGTGCTGAAATTGAGGCTTCTACTACAGGTATGATCGAAGCCCGAGATGACCTAGCTCAAGCCATTGAGGATTTCGACGCAGGGATGCTCACTGTTGATGCTTTTGCTTCCCGTATCACTCAGGCAGAAGAGGCTATTACTCTTAGCGTCAGCAGGCTGGACGTACTCGACGGCAGCATTGCTACAGCTAACATAAATATCACTGATGTAGGTATCCGGTTAACTGCTTCTGAGGGTGACATAGATAACCAGGAAGCACGTATCGTTGCTCAGCAGGAACTTACCTCTTCCCAGTGGACAGTTAAGATCCAAGAAAACGGTGATGGTAGTGCCTACACCACAGGGGTAGGCTTGCTCATGTACCCGGATCTGGTGGATGGGGCTGTAGTAGACCTGGATGAGTATGTTTGGTTCGAGGGAGAGGCATATAAGGCTAAAATCGCCCATGTATCCAGTATAGCCGATCAGCCCCCTAATTTTACTTACTGGGAACTGATACCCTACGGCACAAAATCCTCATTTGGGGTACTGGCAGAGACTTTCTTCGTTCAGACATCTGCAGGTAACCAGTCCGCTGTTTTCTTAGTACAGGACGGTTACGTATCAATTGACGGTAGCCTTATGGCATCAGGATCCATCAGTGCTGCTGCTATGATCGCAGATGATGTCTACACCCTAAACCTGGAATCTAATACATGGGGAAGTCCTTGGCTCCCAGGCTTCAAGTTTGACTCCAATACAGGTGAGGCCCAGCTTCGCGGTTTCACCTTGTCCTTTGATGCTCTCGAAGACAAACCTGATTTCATTGATATTATCCACACTGAAGTTGATGCACCTATTGCTGCTGCTGGATTAACCTCTGTTTGGGGTAATGTTACCGGGGCCGGCAAACCTGCTGATAATGCTGATGTCACTGATTACCCGTCTATAACTGCTGAGATTACCCTTAAGGCCGGTGAAGCTCAGGACGCTGCTGAGGCTTATGCCTTGGCTCAATCCAGTGCCAGTGAAGTAAGTGCAAAAGCCTACGCTGACGGGATAGTAACAACCGCAGAGGCTGCTGCAATAACCTCATCAAATGCGTACTCAGATACCAGGAAGACTGAAGCTCTTGCTTATGCAGATGGCATAGTCACCTTAGCTGAGCAGGCTGCAATCACTTCTGCAAACACCTATTCCGATGCTGCCGAAGCTGCTGCTATAGTTACAGCCAAAGCTTATGCCGATGGTGTTGTGAGTACTGAAGAAGCCAGAGCCATCGCAGATGCTACAGCTAAAGCTAATGCGGCTCAGACTGCTGCAATCTCTGCTGCGGCTATTGACGCCACGGATAAGGTTGCCGTTTCAAAAGCTGCTTCTGACGCCTACACCAATGCTGCCAAGGTAGCCGCTGAACTGGCGATGACTGCTTACACAGATGGGCAAATTACAATTGTTGAAGCTGCTGCCATCGCTTCGGCTAATGCTTATGCAGATGCCAGGAAGGTTGAGGCTCTTGCTTACACAGATGGTGAGATTACTACTTCTGAGGCTGCTTCCATCCTGGCTGCCAACAATTATGCCGATGCCAAGAAAGCTGAGGCTTTGGTTACGGCTGCTGCTTATGTGGATGGTGAAGTATCTGCTGAGGAGACAAGAGCGATTGCTGACGCTGCTGCCAAGTCTGCCACTGCAAAGGCTGAAGCTATTGCTGCCGCTGCCGCCGATGCTACTGCGAAGTCTGATGCTGCAATCTCCACGGCTGCTGCTTATACCTTGGCTCAAAAGGCTTTAGCTGAAACAACTGCTGCTGCCTATGCTGACGGTATTGTCTCCGCTGAAGAAGCAAGAGCCATAGCGGATGCCACCAATAAGGCTGAAGCTGCTCGTGTGGCCGCAGAGAGTGCTGCTGCAATTGATGCCAGTGCCAAGGCTGATGCCGTCAGGGATTACCTTGATGCTCAGTTCATTTCTGCCACCTCATATTCTGCTGATTTGGCAGAGATCCAAGGCCAAATAGACAAGAGCATTACGACATGGTTCCAGGATGGGGTTCCTACTCTGGCTAATACTCCTGCCTCTGACTGGACTACCGAGGAAGATAAGGCCATCCATCTCAAGGATTTGTATTATGATAATCTCACCGGTTTTGCCTACAGATTCCAGGGAACCACAGGCAGCTATTCATGGGTGAAAATAACTGATTCTGATGTGACTAAAGCGCTTTCTGATGCGGCTGAGGCCAAAGATACTGCTGACCAAAAAAGAAGGGTATTTGTAGCTACTCCGGTGATCCCATATGATGCCGGTGACCTTTGGGATGTTGGTGGTTCTCCGCGTACCCTGAAAAGGTGTTCTGTGACTCGCACCTCTGGTGGATATGTTGCCGGGGATTGGTTAGTTCTTGCTGATACAACCGATTACGTAGCTGCTGCTGCCACGGCTCAAACCAAAGCTGATGCAGCACAGGCCGCTGCCGCCTCATATACTTTGGCTCAGAAAGATCTAGCTGAGACTGTCGCTGCCGCTTATGCAGATGGTATTGTGACGACTGCTGAGGCTAGTGCGATTGCCACTGCTCAGACATATGCTGACACGAAAAAGGCTGAAGCCATTGCCGCTGCTTCTGCTGATGCTACGAGTAAAGCGAATGCAGCCGAAACGACTGCTGCTTCATATGCTGATGGTAAGGCAACTACTACTTTAACCTCTGCACAAGCGTATGCCGATGCTATTGATTCTGGGTTGCAAATCAATACCGGACAGGCCACAAAGATCACTTATGCAGGTATCTCCGTTCCATATCTGAGTGCTCTGAATGGTAACATGGGTACACTTACCGCAGGGCAGATAAACTTTGGTAGTTACACTGGTTATGCATGGCCTGCTGCTGGTCTTAACGGTGCTCATGTGAGTGCCGGCGGTATCTTGCTGGGTAACGCTAACAACGGTAAGTATATCCAGTTTACTCAAGACGGTGGGATGTATGCCCCTGGATTGACCATAGCGAATGGTAGCGCCACCTTCTCAGGCAATGTGGCGGCAAATACCATCACAACAAATGCAATCAATAGGAATGCGGTCACTGATGTTTATGGCATTTCTTATGATCCCAATGCAACAGGCTCCACCACAATTGGAAGTTGTGTCATGACTACCATAGGTAATTCAGTTTTTATAAACATGGGTTTTACCTGGCAAGCAACCAGTGCATTAGCCCTGCACGTAAAGCGCGATGGTGTAATTATAAAAACTTTTAGTGCGCCTTACATATCACAGACAGAACAGCGCGACGGGGTTTATGACGGTGTAGGTACTTTGAGCCTTGTCGATACGCCGAGTGCTGCCACGCACACCTACACCATTCAATTGGGCGGTGGGTTAGTGGCGTGTTATTTCAGTAAAATAAGTGGTTTTATTATATCAACTAAAAAGTAGGAGACACCCATGCACGCAATTTATAACGATCAAACAGGGGCTTTCCTGGGCAGCTTTACGTGTTCACCCATTAATCTTGAGGCCAATTTGAAAAGCCTCCCTGAAGGACAGGGAGCAATAGAGTATTTCGAAACGCCTGACTCAGAACTCTATTACTGTGACCTGGCTAATAGTGTTCTCATGAGGCCCATGATAGAGGCTGAGATAGACAAGTTAGAGTTGCAGGCTGATGGTGAGGATTCAATACTCATCACGGGGCTACCCATCCCTTGCACGATCACTGTCGACGAAGAAGTCTTTGAGTTGACTGACCCATCTGACCCCGACTTCGAGTTCTCTACTGATGCCAAAGGAAGCTACATTATCAAAGTTGAATGTTTTCCGTATGTAACAAAGGTGTGGGAGGTAGAAGCGATATGAAAGTCACCCTGGACACTACTGCCAAAAGAGCCAGTACTATTAAAAATATCAGAGACACCTACGGTGCAACTATTGCTGCCATTGCAGCTCCGTATCAACGGGAAGAGCGAGAAACCTGGTTCACTCAGTTAAAGGAAGCAGATATGTGGTTAGCAGATAATTCGGCACCAGTACCCATGATCTCAGCTATGGCAGCTGCCCGGGATATACCCGTAGCACTCATGGTAGGTAAGATAAAAGACAACGATGTGTTGTTTCGTCAGGCAGTAGGGCATGTACTAGGGCTACAACAAAAAGCTATTGCTGCGTTAGAGTAATGCTTGATTAAACAGGAATTAACCTTTAAACTAAAGGGGATTAATCTACAGATTAATAACCTATTAAATTTAAAGGTGACCCATGGGACAGTTTGAACACAAGGGTGTTATTTACACCCATGATGACGTTATTCACATCGACCAGATGGACGCTGAACATCTGATTCTGAGTCAACCTTACAACTTTAATGGTATCATCGTTCCTGCAGGTTTTAGATGGGACGGAGCCAGTTCACTAAATACTCCTGTAGGTAGGTTTATTGCCGCTAAGTATTATAAGAACATGAAGGCTTCCTGCATTCATGATTACCTCTGTGGTTTAGCCAAAAATAAGAAAGATCGCGCCAAAGCAGATTGCCTGTACTTCCTCTTAAAAAAATACGTTGAAAAAGATCAACCGTGGAAGTGTACCCTGGCATTATGGGGAGTAAACGTAGGTGCGTTTTTTGGTGTAGGGAATAGCTTCTAATGGTTGAAACATCCTGCCTTAAAAACTGCCCTGTATGTATAAAGTTACAGCTACAAATGAGATGGTTAGTGGCTGCAGCTTGTTTTGTCCTTCTCGGTGCAGGTTGGGGGCTAACTGCTATAACCGATAACCGGCAGGATATAACAGTAGTCGAGGCACGTAATATCTATTTAGTAGAAGGTATTAACGACATCAAGAAAGCAATGGGATTGGAAATAAGAATGCCTCCAAAATTGGAGGCACTCAAATAAAAATATAACCTTAAGCCTTTATCTCTCGATAAGGGCTTCCTGGTCTTACGTCTACATGCATTCTATTATGATAGAGTATGAAGCCATACTTACCTTCGTATTTCAAGCAGGCGTAATCGTAGACAGCTTTAGGGCGTATCGTAGGCAGGTCGAGGAATTTGGTGTCAGCAGCCATAGCCTTCGTATGGTATGAGTGAGTAGCAGCATTCCTTATAGTGGCATTGTGTTTAACGCATCTATTAGGCCCGGATATCTCGATCCTACCGAAGTGCTCCCTGAAATCCTCCAGTACCCTATTCAGCTCATGATCCACAGCAGCGAAGCCACAGCCACATTCACAGGCATGTTCCTTTCTTGAGAAGTGTTTCGATATATCACCCATGATACTCACGCGCACCTTTATGCACCTGATACTCTTGTGCATCAGAGAGAGGCTCGGGTGTATTCATAAGAGAGGCTATAATAGCATCATCTTCAATGGCAGGAGCAGTCTTCGCTTTCTTGGCTAACTCTCTTTCAATGTACCATTGTGCCTTTTTAAGATCCTCAACAGAATCATTCTTTAAATCAGCTCGCCATATATACTTCATAGCATTCCCCAGGTTAAAGCCCATATGCTCAGTAATTTGAATACACTCAATCCCGCTAGGGTGTGAGGTATAATGTGGTGGATGGTTCACAGGATCAGCCATAGGAGTACTCCTTTATTGTTTTGGTTTATGCAGCTAATTCAAAGTATTTACTGGCACGTTCAAAACCAAGAACCAGCTCACGGCAGGTAGGGGATCGTACAATCTCTTCGGCATTACCAAAGTGAATATGTTCGATAACATTTTTCATTTTTGGATCAGCAGCCAATATCTTTATAAGGGTGTTTAAGCCAGAATTACGAAGGTCTGTTTGTACCAGGTCACCGCAGAGAACAATCGTTGCATGGGTACCTATACGTGTCAGGATAGAGCGAATCTCTTTAATAGTAAGATCCTCCGCTTCATCAATAATAATAAAACTATTCTTCCAGCTTAGTCCTTTGATGGTTTCTAAGGGGCAGAAGGTTAACTGCTCTACTTCCTCCTTCATCATATATTCTAACTCAGCCGGTGGAAACTCCTCCTTGAGTGCTCCAATTATAGGAGCAAGCCAGTTCAGCATCTTTTCATTTTTGGATCCTTTGAAGAAACCAAGAGATTTAGAGGTAGACACTGATGGTCTGCTTAAAACGATATTACTAATGCGGCTACGGTTGAATAGGTTGCCGGCTATTCGAGCAGGGATGTAGGTTTTACCTGTCCCTGGATAACCAGTGGCAATAACAATAGGTGAGTCAGCAATAGCCTGAATGTATTCTCGTTGCGTGGGGTTCTTGGGAAGTAATGGCTGGGGAGGGCTAAAACTACGTTCTACTCTGGTGGTACGTGATTCTTTCCGAGCTGGTCTGTTTTTCGCCATAGCACACATCCTGATAAAAGTTCACTTTCAAATGTACGGTGCCCTACAGCACAGTACTCGAATAAAACTAATAGAAAGTAAACTACCATAAAAGTAGATACATTTGCCATTAATTTAACATTATTTATTAAATTGGATAGTTTTGTTGCTATTTACAGATTAAGATATTAAACTCAAAAGCATAATTTACAGTTTAATTTCTTAATGTGGGGAGTAAAGTGGATAGTAATGACTGAGACTACTAATACAGATAATGTTTCTCGTACTATAGAAACAGGTTGGGCTAACCCACCTTCGCTTAAAGCATTAAAAGAAAATTATGAAGATGCCCGGGCAGAGCATGACATTCAGCAGCTTAAAATAGATGAATGGCTGGCGTATTTACATATTACCGGGGTAGCCAAGAAAGCTGAGGTAAAGGGGAGATCTAATGTTCAGCCTAAACTTATTCGTAAGCAGGCTGAGTGGAGATATCCTGCACTCACCGAACCGTTTCTAAGTACGACAGATGTATTCAATGTTTCCCCTGTAACTGCTGAAGATAAGAAGCAGGCATATCAGAATCAGCTGGTACTGAACAACCAGTTCAATACCAAGATAGATAAAGTTAAATTCATCGATGACTACGTTAGAGCAGGTGTCAACGAAGGCACTATTATTGCTCGGGTAGGTTGGCTTACTGAAAGAGAAGATCGTGAAAAAGAAGTACCTATTTACGAGTACACTTTAGATCCTACCGGTAATGCAGCTAATCAGTATATGGCTCTTACCCAGTTACAGCAAACCAATCCAGATAAGTATAAAGAGTACGTCAATGAAGGTGTCGAGAAAGCTATTGAGATATTCTTTACCTCCGGTCAACAGGTTGTAGCCACTCAAACAGGTTCTACTATTGAAACAGAATCTGTTGCCATTCAGAATAAACCGACTGTTACTATATGTGACAGTAAAAATATAAGGATAGACCCCTCCTGTGAAGGAGACACTGATAAGGCTCAGTTTATTACTTTTGATTTTGAAACATCAAAATCAGAATTACAGAAGGAGCCTGAACGTTATTCCAACCTGGAATCGATAACTGTTTCAGCAGCCTCTCCGTTAAACAATCCGGATTACGCAGACGGTGCAGACAATACCAACTTTGAATTCAAGGACGCTCCCCGGGCTAAGTTTGTTGCTACGGAGTACTGGGGATTCTGGGATGTAGACGGCAAGGGTAAGACTGTACCTATAGTCACTACCTGGGTCAATGACACCATCATCCGTATGGAGCTTTCCCCGTTTCCGGATAAGAAGCTGCCCTTTGTCTTTGTTCCTCTTATGCCTGTCAAACGCTCTGTCTATGGCGAGCCTGACGGTGAGTTACTGAGGGATAACCAAAAGATCATAGGTGCCGTTACTCGCGGCATAATCGATATCATGGGTAAGTCTGCTGCAGGGCAGACCGGTATACGTCAGGATTACCTGGATGCCACCAACTTACGCAAGTTCCACAAGGGAGAGGACTACCGCTATAACGGTAACGTCGATCCTCGCGTGGGAGTGTTTCAGCATGTCTACACAGAGGTTTCTGCCTCAGCCTATAACATGCTGAATATGCAAAATGCAGATGCCGAGTCATTTTCAGGTGTTAAGGCATTTGGCAGTAGTGGTATCTCAGGGCAGGCATTAGGCGATGTTGCCTCATTAGGCAGGAGTGCCCTCGATGCTGCCAGTAAACGTGAACTTGGTATCCTCAGACGTTTTGCTTCAGGCATTATCAAGATAGGTAGGAAGTTCATTTCCATGAATTCACTGCTTCTTTCCGAAGAAGAAGTCATCCGTATTACCAATGAAGAATTTGTCACTGTTCGGCGGGATGACCTGGAAGGTAACTTTGACCTCTCACTTACAATCAGTACCGCTGAAGAAGATAACGCTAAGGCCCAGGAACTTGCCTTCATGTTGCAGACCACTGGACCTTCATCAGATCCTGGTGAGGTTCGTATGATTCGAGCAGAGATAGCTCGCTTGCGTAAGATGCCGGCTTTAGCCAAGAAGATTGAAGAGTACCAGCCGCAACCTGATCCCGTAGCACAACAGAAAGCTCAGTTAGAGAACATGCTTCTTCAAGCCAAGATCCAAGAGACAATGGCTAAGGCTAAAGCTGCCGGTGCCAACATTGAAGAAGGTCCGATGAAAGCTATCCAGGAACAGGCAGATGCCCTACTCACCTTTGCTAAAGCTGACACTGAAAAAGCTAAGGCCAGGAGCCTGAACACTGAGGCTGACAAAACTGATCTTGATTATGTCGAGCAGGAATCAGGAGTGGAGCAGGAACGTGCCTTACAGAAAATTAAAGGTCAGGCTGAAAGTCAGCTCAAGACCAAGGTTGTAGATCGTTTGGTGGAGCATAAGCTTCGCCCTGCAGCTTGATTCTTTTGGATCAAGCTACCTATTCATTATCTCTCGCAAGAGAGGACACAAAGGACATACGCATATGAACCAAGAAGTAGAGCAGGAGATCGTAGAGATCGAAGTATCAGTCAAAGAAGCTAAAGAGACAGTAGCCTTAGCTAAGGCACTCGAACGCTTACACAAGAACAAGGATTTCAAGAAGGTATTCTTGGATTATTTCCTTGGTTCAGATGTGAGCAGAGTAGTCAAATGTCTTGCTGCTCCTGCATTTCAAACAGACAGTGCTCAGCGTGGTTTGAATATACGACTGACTGCTGTGGGTGAACTTGACCAGTTTATGCGTAGTACCTTTCAACTGGGACATGAAGCATCACTCGCTATAGAGGGCTATGAAGAAACCCTGGTAGAGATTCTGGCTGAGGATCAGGAGTAAACTATGGCTGATCCTATAGAAGCTGAAGACCTCACTCTTCCAGACAAGGAACCTGAAGTCAGTGTTCTTGAGTTATCAGATGAAGACTTCGCCAAGCTACCCCAATCACCGGAGGTGATAAATGAGCCAGTGGTGGATGTACCCAATACTGATCCTGTCGTTGTTGATGCTAGTGATCCTCCTGATCCGGATGCCTCAGAAGATGAGCCAGTCCTTGATGAATTGGATCCAGCCCCTGTTAAAGATGAGCCTGCCGATCCTGATGACAAGGTTGGGGATCCCCCAGCCGAAGCAGGAGAAGATCCTGTCGTGGCTCCTAAAGCTGAGGCAGTGGATTACAAGGCAGAATATGAAAAACTGATTGCTCCGTTTAAGGCTAACGGTGTTGATATACAAGTAAAAAATTCAGAAGAGATACTGACTCTCATGAAGATGGGGGCCAATTATCATAAAAAGATGGCAACTATAAAGCCGTCATTAAAGACCGTAAAGTTGTTGGAGCGAGAAGGGATTGACGAAGCACAACTGTCTTTCCTGATCGATCTACATAAGAAAGACCCTGCAGCTATCACCAAATATATCAAGGAAAGCGGTGTTGATCCCCTGTCCATTGATACGGAAGCCGCAGATAATTACACTCCGCAGACCCATAAGATCAGTGACGTAGAGTTGAATCTGGATGAGGTTCTTCAATCGATTGAAGGCAGCCCCACCTATGCACGAACTCTCTCAGTCGTATCTGAAACCTGGGATAACTCTAGTCGTAACGACATCGCCAGTAATCCTCAAAGTATAGCCATACTCAATGAGCAGATTGCCAGTGGTGTATTCGATCAGATTCAGAGTGAAGTAACAAGAGCAAGGCAATTCGGTAAACTTCAGGGAGTATCTGACTTTGAAGCCTATAAGCAGATGGGTAACCATTTGGACACGATAGGTGCATTCAAAAAACCAGCTCCTCCTGTGCAAGTAAATGCGAAAATCGCAGACAACGCTCAGAAGAAGGTAGCAGATGATAAACGTGAAAAAGCAAGAAAAGCGGCAACGATTACTACAGGCAGCACTGCGAAAGTCAAGCCTGTTACAAATATCCTCAATTTATCTGACGAGGAATTTTCCAAGTTGCCTCCTACGGCGTACACCCAAATTTGATAATTATGTCTTTAATTTTATAAGGAGATTTACCCACAATGGTACAAGTATACAACGATCCTGCAGGCGGTTCTGCCTCTACTATTGGTACACAGATCCGTACCGATTTCCACCATAAAAACGCTTTGATCGAAGCCAAGAAAGTTCAGTTCTTTGGTCAGTTGGCAGATGTTATGAACATGCCAAAGCATTATGGTAAAAAGATTAAAATGTTCCATTACATGCCTATGCTCGATGAGCGCAACATCAATGATCAAGGTATTGATGCTGCAGGTGCTGTAATCCTTACTACTGAGTACGCAGTTCGCGTTCCTGCCCTTATCAATGGCCCTACCATCATCGAAGCTGCTGAAGATGCCTTTACTGCTGCTCACTCTGATGGTGATGTTATCTTTATTACTGACAGTGCCCAGTGGTTGCTTCTCACCGCTGATACTGCTATCGGTTATGACGCATCTACTGCTGGTGGTGCTTCCGGTACTGAGATCGCTGATTCTGTTGTTAAGGGGTACATCGAAGCTGATACCGTTGCCTCTGGTGTTACTGCCACTGTAGCTGGTGCGGTTATTACTCTCGATATGCAGGATCTGGTCTTCTCCTCTGCTGCAGCTTCCATCGTATGTACCAATGTAATTCGTGGTTCTTATGCGGTACAGCGAGCAGGTAATCTGTACGGTTCTTCTAAAGATATTGGTTATATCTCTTCTAAACTGCCTACTCTTTCTGAGAGCGGTGGACGGGTTAACCGTGTTGGTTATAAGCGTATCGAGCTGGAAGGTACCTTTGCCAAGTTTGGTTTCTTTGAAGAGTACACTCAGGCATCTATCGACTTTGATACCGATGACGAACTGGAAGCGCATAAGTCCCGGGAGCTGGTACGTGGTGCTGCTGAGATGACTGAAGATGCACTCCAGGCCGATCTCTTGAATGCTGCCGGTACTATTCGGTATGCAGGTGCTGCTACCAGTAATGCCACAGTAAGTGGTGAAACCGGTGCTGCCTGTGTTGTTGATTATACCGATCTTTCCAGACTGTCTATCGATCTCGATAACAACAGAACCCCTAAGCACATCAAATACATTACCGGTAGCCGTATGGTTGATACCAAGACCATCAGTGCTGCCCGACCTTTGTATATTGGTTCTGAGCTTATTCCTACCGTTGAGAAAATGGTAGATCATTTTGATGACCAAGCATTCGTACCTATCCATCAGTATGGTGCTGCCGGTAATACCATGGAAGGTGAGATCGGTGCTATCGGTCAATGGCGCATTATCCTCGTTCCTGAGATGATGAACTGGACTGGTGTTGGTGCTAATGAAGTAGCAAATGCTGGCTACAGAGCTGAGAACGGACGCTACAACGTCTACCCAATGCTCTCTGTCGGTGAAGGTTCATTTACCACTATTGGTTTCCAGACTGACGGCAAAACCGTCAAGTTCAAGATCTACCATAAGAAGCCTGGTAAAGACACCGTTTCTGCTGTTGATCCTTACGGTGAGAAAGGGCTGCATTCCATTAAATGGCATTACGGTTTCATGGCACTTCGCTCTGAGCGTATCGGTCTTATCAAGACGGTAGCCGAGCAGTAAGAGATAGTTTGATGCTGACCTCCTCCTGGAAACGGGGGGAGGTTCTTCCATAAAATAACCTGACACGCGAATAGGTGATTTAAAGATGAGTAAAGAAAAAAGCCCCGATAACGATATATTTGATCCAAAAGAAGCTGACCCAGGTGCTGTTAACACGACTGTGGTCGTGGATGCCCCTGCTGCTGAAGTAGATATGGCTGCCCTTAAAGCAGAGATGAAACTGGATATACTGAAGTTACAGGCAGACCAGTTAGATGTAACGTACCACCCCGCTATCGGCATTGATAAGTTACAGGCAAAAGTTGCTGCTGCTATCATAGCCAACACTGCACCCCCTGAACCAGTAAAAGTAATTGAGCCGGTAGTTGAATCTCCGATTGCCCGGAATGCTCGCTTACGCAAAGAAGCCTTTCGTCTGGTACGGGTAGTTGTCAATAACATGAACCCTATCAGGACTACAGTTGAAGGGGAGTACCTCACTGCAGGTAACTCGGTAGTAGGCTCTATTACCAAGTATGTCCCTTTCCATGTAGAAGCAGGATTCCATATCCCGCACATCATTTATGAACAGCTACGGGATCGTATGTGTCAGACCTTTCATACGGTTAAAGACAGGGTTACCGGAGTTGAGTCGAGCAAAACCAGATTGATACATGAGTTTAATATCATCATTCTGCCACCGCTTACAGAGGAAGAGATGAAAGAACTCGCTCGTAGGCAAGCTGCCAGTCATAGCATCGATTAAGGGGAACCATGACAATACAAATAGTACCGTTAGCCATAGGTGAAGCTACTTCGAGTGTTCCCGTACTGACCGATCTCACTACCGGTAAGGTTGATGGTACTGGTGTATTCGATGTACTCATGCAGGCAGTAACAGAGCATCTGACTGCTGAGTTTAACAAGAGCAGGATCACAGGTAAGGACTACGCCTCAGTTTATCTTGGTTCAATGACTGCAGTATTGCAGCAATCTGTAGCGTACCTATCAACCAGTAAACAGGTAGAAAAGCTTAATTCTGAGATAGGTCTGTTACGACAAAAGACCGTCACTGAGCTGTCTCAGACTGATGATACTATTCCTGCTGGCTTAGGCTTCAATGACACTACTGCTGTTGAAGGTGTCATGGGTAAACAGAAAGATTTATATGGTGCCCAGACTACAGGCTTTACCCGGGATGCGGAACGGAAGATCATGAAGCAGTTTCTTGACACCTGGGCTGTAAGACGTTCAACAGATGACGGTACTCTGGTGGACGCTAATGGTTTAGCTGATGCCCAGATACTTAAAATAGTACAGAAGGCTGCAGAAGGAATCGGCGTAACAATTACAGCATAAACACAATGCCCCGCATTTGTTTAATCTCAGAGGGCTTCGGCCCTCTTTTTTTATAGGTGAATTATGTCATCAATAATCACAGTAGCGTCCACAGCTGTACCTTTAATAGAGAAGATAACCAATCCACTGGCAAGTACAGTGTTCACCTCTATCATGACGGATACCCCTATTGTTGAGAGCATACTGGATAACGTTTTATACGGTATGTCCTACAGAGCGGATCAGTTGTACAGTTACGGTAGAGACTTTTATGTTCTTGGTTTACCCCAAGGTATCTCAGGTGGGTTAACCCATGTAGACAATGCTGTTGTAAAAGACATTATTGAAGCTGAACTCGGTGGGCAAGAGATTATAATCGATTACAGTTTTATAGACTACCTATCAGGTGAAATTGCTTTAATGCCCTACCTCATATCTACCCGAGGGTACAGTCTTAATGAAAATGTCATAACGATCCATGCATTCAGCCTTACTACAAGCGATGCCTGGGCTACAGATCAAACAGTTTATCCTTTAGAGTTAAACTCCATTACACTGTCTACGGTAGCGGCTAGTGCGACTATAGAGTATTTCCATAAATATACTACTGGGGAGTCCAGTGAGCGGCATGGGGATTATGACGTAGAGCATACTGAGTACTTCACCGAAGAAGTCGCTGTAGACCCTACCCTCATTATTGGTGGCAGGTACTGTGTGGCACGTTACTTCGTAGCTGGCATAGATACCTTCTGGTACTACAAACTCTCTGACGGTACGTATCCACAGTTAGATGAAGCTCTTACAGATTTTGGTTCATACGCCTATATGCCAGTGGTACCTCTACGCAGGGCTAACCAGGATCTGATTGCAGAAGACAACGAACTGACCCTGAGCAGTAAAAAATTACTAAAGAAAGCCGGCATCGACATATACGCCTTAGCTGATAGTATTAATGAGTGTCCCGATATTGATGCCATAGACCATGCGTATGTCATGTTTGGTATTACCCCTAACTCTGAAGAGACTGTTGATCTGCACTATCTGACACTGTATTTTGACTACCTCCACGATATACAGAAATACAACGCACTTGACCGTATGACCGCTCTTATTGCTGGGCAGTCCACTCCATTAAATACAGTAAGAACTTCTCGTGGTGTATTTG
>FLOH01000708.1_pt1 | contig 62872 bp, 60 predicted proteins | sample 756751 | NCBI WGS metagenome assembly FLOH01 (sample SAMEA4026879, study PRJEB14308) | marine metagenome | biome: coastal water; material: water | depth 74 m
CTCCCGTGCCCTCGATAAGCAAGGTGCCGAAAGCCAGGGCTTCGGCCGTCGCCCAGTCGATCCCGGAAGCGTCTTCGATCATCTTGCGCTTGCCTGCCAGTTGCCGGGCGATCTTGCTGTTCAGTTCGAAATTATCCGGTTTGCGCGAGATTGCCATGCCGACCTCGTGCAGCAGGTGCATGGCCACCGAGGTGTCATCGTCGCGCAGTTCCTCGTCACCGGTTAATTGCGCCAGGCCGGTCCAGGTGCCCTCCAGCCAGTCGGCCTTGTTGGGCTTGTAACTTTCCGAAGCGGTGAAGTCCTTTTCCAGAAGGGCGTCGAAATCGGCGACGATCTGATCGCCTTCGCCGTTGTCAAGGACGCCTTCTTTTTCCAGGCGCCGGGCATAAATTTCCCGAGTCGTCGGGTGCTTGGCGATGGCCTTGTACATGATCGGCTGGGTGAACATCGGCTCGTCGCCTTCGTTATGGCCATGGCGGCGGTAACAGAACATATCGATGACCACGTCGCGGCCGAATTCGTGGCGAAACTCGGCGGCGATGCGGGCCACATGGACGACCGCTTCCGGATCATCGCCATTGACATGGAATATGGGCGCCTGAATGCCCTTGGCAACGTCGGACGGATACGGCGACGAGCGCGACTTGGTCGGCGATGTGGTGAAACCGATCTGGTTGTTGACGATAAAATGGATGGTGCCGCCGGTGCGGTAGCCGCGAAGCTGTGACAGGTCGAGGGTTTCCGGCACCAGCCCTTGCCCGGCAAAGGCGGCATCGCCGTGCATCAGAAGCCCCATGATTTTCTTGCGGCTTTCATCACCGATCAGGCTTTGCTTGGCCCGCACCTTGCCGAGCACGACGGTGTTGACGGCTTCCAGATGGGACGGGTTGGCGGTCAGCGATAAATGCACCCTGTCGCCGTCGAATACCCGGTCGGCGGAAGTTCCCAGATGATATTTAACGTCACCGGAGCCCATGATGTCGTCGGGCCGGGACGAGATGCCCCTGAATTCCGAGAACATGGCGATGTAGGGCTTGCTCATGATGCTGGCCAGCACGTTCAAACGGCCCCGGTGCGGCATACCGATAACCACTTCCTTGGTGCCCAACTGGCCGCCGCGCTTGATGATCTGTTCAAGCGCCGCGATCAGGCTTTCGCCACCGTCCAGGCCGAACCGTTTGGTGCCGGTGTATTTTTTATCCAGGAATTTTTCGAACCCTTCCGCCTCGACCAGGCGCTGATAGATGAAGCGCTTGCCCTTGAAGGTAAACTGGGTCTGGTTGTGGATGCCCTCGATGCGGCGCTGAATCCATGCCCGTTCCACGGGATCTTGCATGTGCATGAATTCGACGCCGATGGACCCGCAATAGGTTTCCCTGAGCACCTGCAGAATTTCCCGCGCCGTTGCCGTTTCCAGCCCCAGCACGTTGTTGATAAAGATCGGCCGGTCCATGTCGGCTTCCGTGAAGCCGTAGTTTTTGGGGTCAAGCTCCCGGTGGTGGGCATGGCCCTCGATCCCCAGGGGATCAAAATTTGCGATCAAATGGCCGCGAACCCGATAGACGCGAATCATCATCAGGGCGTTGATCGAATCGAGCGTCGCCTGGCGAATTCTGTCGGCATCGGCCCGTCCGGCCAGGCCGTGGGCCATGGTCGGCAGGCCGCGGCCCATCATTTCGGCCGGGCTGCGCATGCCTTCGGGCACTTCTTCGGCCGCCTCGCCACCTTTCGTTCCGATGATGCCGGCGGTCGGCGGCGACCAGCTGGCGCCGCGCAGGTCGTCAAGGACGCCGCGGGCATCGCCTTGCAGGTCGGTGAAGAATTCTACCCAGCTCTGATCGACGGAATTGGCGTCGTCCAGATAGCGGGCATAGAGCTCGGCAACGTAACTGGCATTGGTGCCGGACAGGAATGTATCGAGTGTTGCTGCCATGACTGGAAAACAATGGCCGTTAACAGGCCGTCCCCTTAAATTTAACCGCCGTTACCCCTTCAGGGCTTTTAACATGGTGCTGCCGATGGATGATGGCGAGTCCGCAATATGGATTCCGGCAGCTTTCAGGGCCTCGATCTTGTCGGCGGCGGTTCCCTTGCCGCCCGAAATAATAGCGCCGGCATGGCCCATGCGGCGCCCCGGCGGGGCCGTCATCCCGGCGATAAAGCTGACCACCGGTTTTTTGGTTTTCGAAGCCTTGATAAAATCGGCTGCCTCTTCTTCTGCCGTGCCGCCAATCTCGCCAATCATGACGATGGCCTCTGTTTCGTCGTCGCCAAGGAACATGTCCAGGCAGTCGACAAAATTGGTGCCGTTGACCGGGTCACCGCCAATGCCGATGCACGTGGTCTGGCCCAGACCGGCAGCCGTCGTTTGGGCCACCGCTTCATAAGTCAAGGTGCCAGAGCGCGACACGATGCCAATCTTGCCACGGGTGTGAATATGGCCCGGCATGATGCCGATCTTGCATTCGCCGGGGGTGATGACGCCGGGGCAGTTGGGGCCGACAAGGCGCGTGCCGGACCCTTTAAGGGCGCGTTTGACGCGCACCATATCAAGCACCGGGATGCCCTCGGTAATACAGACGATCAAAGCCAGCTTGGCATCAATGGCTTCCAGAATGGCATCGGCGGCAAATGGCGGCGGCACGTATATAACGGACACATTGGCACCGGTGGTTTCGGCGGCTTCGGCGACGGTATCGAAAACCGGAAGATCCAGGTGTCTGGATCCGCCCTTGCCCGGCGTCACGCCGCCGACCATGTCGGTGCCGTAGGCGATGGCTTGCTCGGAATGGAAGGTGCCTTGCGCCCCGGTGAAGCCCTGGCAGATAACTTTGGTGTCTTTTCCGACGAGTACGGCCATTTCGCTTAAGCCTCCTTCACGGCTTTGACGATTTTTTCGGCGGCGTCGGCCAAATCATCGGCCGATACGATGGGCAACCCTGAGTCGGCCAGTATTGTCTTGCCCAGCTCTACATTGGTGCCTTCCAGACGCACCACCAGGGGCACGTTGAGGCTGACCTCGCGGGCCGCCGCGACGACGCCTTCGGCGATAACGTCGCAGCGCATGATTCCGCCGAAGATGTTGACCAGGATTCCTTCGACGTTGGGATCGGACAAAATAAGTTTGAATGCGGTGGTCACCCGCTCTTTGGTGGCGCCGCCGCCAACATCCAGGAAATTGGCCGGATCGCCCCCGTACAGCTTGATGATATCCATGGTCGCCATGGCCAGCCCGGCACCGTTGACCATGCAGCCGATATTGCCGTCGAGCTTGATGTAATTCAGGTCGTGACGGGCGGCCTCGAGCTCGGCCGGGTCTTCTTCGTCTTCGTCACGCAGTTCTTCAATATCCTTGTGCCGGTACAACGCATTGTCGTCGAAATTCATTTTTGCATCGAGGGCCATGACCACACCTTCGCCGGTCACCACCAGCGGGTTGATTTCCATCAGGCTGGCATCGAGGCCGGTGAAGGCATCGTACATCGCCATCATTAACTTGACTGCCGAGCCCACCTGCTTGCCCTCAAGGCCGAGGCCGAAGGCCAGCTTGCGGGCGTGGAATGGCGACATGCCGGTGGCCGGGTCAATGGCCACTTTGAGAATTTTTTCCGGAGTCTTGGCCGCCACTTCCTCGATTTCCATGCCGCCTTCGGTCGACGCCATCAACGTGATCGAGGCCGTCGCCCGGTCGATCAGCATGGAAAGATACAGCTCGCGCGCGATATCGCAGCCTTCTTCTATGTAGACGCGCTTGACTTCCTTGCCCGCATCGCCGGTCTGCTTGGTGACCAGCACATGACCGAGCATGTCTTTGACGCTGTCTTTAACTTCTTGAAGGGAGGTGACGACGCGAACGCCGCCTTTGCCGTCGGGATTGTCTTTAAAACGCCCGGCACCGCGACCGCCGGCGTGAATCTGTGATTTGACCACCCACACTGGCCTGTCGCCCATTTCCTTGGCGAGGTCACCGGCGATGGCTTCGGCCTCGGGGGGTGTATACGCTACACCACCCCGAGGCACGGCCACACCGTATTTGGCCAGCAATTGCTTGGCCTGATACTCGTGAATGTTCATCGGTTTATCTAGGTTCTCCGTATTTCAGCCAACGCCAGAAATGGCGAACCAAGATACCCCTATCAACTACGACTTTTTCCTTGCCGCAGCCTTACGCTTTGGGGCCTTCTTCTTGGCGGCCTTTTTGCGCTTCGGAGCAGCTTTCTTCTTGGCTACCTTCTTCTTGGCTACCTTCTTCTTGGCGGCCTTTTTCTTCTTCTTCGCAGGAGCCTTCTTCTTAGCTACCTTCTTTTTGGCGGCCTTTTTCTTCTTCTTCGCAGGAGCCTTCTTCTTGGCTACCTTCTTCTTGGCGGCCTTTTTCTTCTTGGCCGGGGCCTTCTTCTTGGCCGGGGCCTTCTTCTTGGCTACTTTCTTCTTAGCAGCCTTCTTTTTCGCAGGAGCTTTCTTCTTTGCTTTCTTTACCATTTTTAACCTCTCTATAATTTTGATCAATTTACGAACGGCACTGACCGACTTTTTAAATTCGGCTTTCTCGTCACCGTCGAGCCTGATCTCCACAACGCGTTCGACGCCTTTCGCACCAATTACGCAGGGCACGCCGACATAAAGTCCCTTAACGCCGTACTGACCGTCTACATAGGCGGCACACGGCAACACTCTTTTTTTATCTTTAAGGTAGGATTCGGCCATCTGAATAGCGGCACTGGCCGGCGCATAGAATGCCGATCCAGTCTTCAGAAGGCCCACAATTTCAGCACCCCCATCACGGGTGCGCTGAACGATCTCGCCAATGCGCTTGTTTGTCGTCCACTTCATCTTTACCAGATCCGGTAATGGGATACCGGCAACAGATGAATAACGTGGTAGCGGCACCATGGTGTCGCCATGACCGCCAAGCACAAAGGCGGAAACGTCTTCTACGGAAACATTGAATTCTTCCGCCAGAAAATATCTGAAACGCGCGGAATCAAGGACACCGGCCATGCCGACAACCTTGCGGGTCGGCAGGCCACACGCCTGGCGCAGGACCCAGACCATGGCATCAAGGGGGTTGGTGACACATATAACGAAGGCATTGGGGCAATTTTCCTTAATACCCCTGCCGACCGATTCCATGACTGATGTATTGATGCCCAGCAGATCGTCGCGGCTCATGCCCGGGCGGCGCGGCACGCCGGCGGTGACGATGACCACGTCGGATCCCCTGATGGCGCCATAGCTGCTGGCGCCAACCAGCTTGGCATCGAAACCTTCGATGGCAGATGATTGAATAAGGTCAAGCGATTTGCCTTTCGGCACGCCCTTGACGACATCGAACAAAACGACATCGCCTAATTCTTTCAAGCCTGCAAGGTGGGCTAACGTGCCCCCAATGTTGCCGGCTCCGATAAGGGCGATCTTGTTGCGACCCATGTATCAGTCCCTTCGTATGTGGATTTTCTTTCTGAAGAATCCACGCACATTAACGCGCTACTCATAACTCGTTAGAAATTCGTACCTCTATTTATCCACAAGAGCAAGCGTAACTCTGCTGAAAAAATTTACATAAAATTAACAATAAAAAAATTTTGCGTGATTTGAATCAATTCAGCGACTCGTTTCGCGTTTTAAAACTTGTTAACGCGAAGATTCTTTTTATTAATTTTTTATATCGAGTCCGATGTCGATTGCGGTCGCTGATTGCGTGATACGACCGACGGAAATGAAATTGACTCCGGTTTCTGCGATCGCCCGCACGGTGTTTAAGTCGACTCCGCCGGATGCTTCCAGCTTGGCTTTTCCGGCCGCCATGGAAACCGCAAGCCGCAGCTCTTCAAGACTCATGTTATCGAGTAAAAGCCTTGTTACGCCTGCGTTTAAGGACTCTTCCACCTGTTCGATGGTATCGCATTCGACCTCTATATCCGAAAGGCCGGCGAGGCCGGCAAGCCTGATCGCTTCGCCGATCGAGCGGGCCGCCGCGATGTGATTGTCCTTAATCAACACGCCATCGTCGAGACGCATACGATGGTTGGTCGCACCGCCCATGCGCGTCGCATATTTCGACAAATCACGCAGTCCGGGGATGGTTTTTCGGGTATCCAGAAGCACCGCACCGGTGCCTTCAACAGCGTTAACGAATTTATTCGTTAATGTTGCGATGCCAGAAAAAAATTGCACAAAATTGAGTCCTACCCGCTCTGCGGCCAATAATTCCTTCGCCGGGCCGGTAATTCGCATCAGCGATTCGCCGATCGAAATATGGTCTCCATCGTGGGCAATGAGGTTTATTTTTGCGCTTGGCGATAGTTTTTCAAAAACCCGGGCCGCAATATCAAGACCACAGACAACGATGTCTTCGCGGGCATTCATTTCAAAAGTCATCTCTACATCATCGGCAATAACCGCCTTTGATGTTATGTCGCCAAGGCCGATATCCTCGGCAAGCGCCAGATCGATGATGCGTTCGATTGTTTCAGGATCGGGCGGCGTCGGTTTTTCAGGCACCAGATCACTCTGCCGCCCGGGGGGCGACTTTGCCTTTCGGCGGCGGCGACATATCAAGCATGCGCTGGATCGGCTTTAAGGCACGGGCGCGCAATTGTTCCGGCATTTCGATACGAGGGGCGCCGCCAGCCAGCGCCAGATACAGTTTCTCGAGGGTGTTCAGGGCCATGTACGGGCAATGGGTGCACGGGCAGCCGCCTTCTGCACGCATATCCTTGACGCCGGGGGCCGGAATAAAGGTCTTGTCGGGATGGCTTTTCTGCATCTGGTGGATGATGTGCGGCTCGGTGGCGATAATGAAGGTGGCGGCGTCTGAGGTGGCGACAAAATCGAGGATGGCCCTGGTTGAGCCCACATGATCGGCGAGATCAAGAATGGCATCGGGGCATTCCGGATGGGCGGTGACCAAGGCGTCCGGGTGTTCGGCCTTGAGCTGCAATATTCTTTCTTCGGAGAATTCCTCGTGGACGATACAGGCGCCGGGCCATAGCACCATATCGCGGCCGGTCTTCTTGTTCAGGTAGGCGCCCAGATGCCGGTCGGGGGCGAACAGGATCGGCTGGTCCTCCGGCAATTGGCGGATAATCGCTTCGGCATTGGATGAGGTGACGATAATGTCGGACAGGGCCTTGACCTCGGCCGAGCAGTTGATATAGGTCAGCGAAATATGGTCCGGATGTTCATCGCGCCAGCGCTTGAATTCATCGGCCCCGCAGGCTTCCTCCAGCGAGCAGCCGGCGTCGGCGTCGGGCAGTAATACGGTGCGCTTCGGATTGACGATCTTGGCGACCTCGGCCATGAAGCGAACGCCGCAGAAAACGATGACATCGGCATCGGTCGTCGCGGCCTTGCGCGACAGGTCCAGGGAATCGCCGACAAAATCGGCAATGTCCTGAATTTCGTAGTCCTGGTAATAGTGGGCCAGGATAACGGCGTTTTTTTCACGCCTCAGCCTGTTGATCTCGGCGATCAGGTCAAGGCCGGGGGCAATCTCGGTTTCGGTCACTGTCTTCTCCGTCTGCTAGACGCCTTATTTAGTCACAACCATACCTACAAACAAGGGTTCAAGCACGGGTTCAAGCACGGGCTCAAGACCCGTGTGGCTTGGCCAGATAGCTTTCCGTCTGCATTTCCATCAGTCGCGATGCCGTGCGCGCGAATTCGAACGCCCCGTCGCCGTCCACATACAGGTCATCTGGCGCGGCCTCTGCCGAACAAATCAGATTGACGCCATTTTCATAAAGGGTGTCGACGAGGGTCACAAAACGCTTGGCCTGATCCCTGTTTTGCGGGCCTAGCCGAGGGACACCGTGCATGATCAAGGTATGATAGCGCCCGGCGACGGCCAGATAATCTGCCGGGCCCAAAGATTTTGCACAAAGCTGGTCGAAGGCGACCTGGGCAACCCCGTCGGCGGCCAGCGGAATGTCTAGCTCGCGTCCGTTGACGATGATTGGGCTGGCCAGCTCATCGGCCTCGTGAGTCAGTTTTTCGAACAGTTGGCCGAGCGCCCGGTCGGCGTCCTTGTCATTGGGGGTCAGGTAGATGCCCGACTGGCGCACGTTCAGCAACCGGTAATCGGTCGGTCCATCAAGCATCAACACATCGAGCTTTTCTTCCAGCAGGCCGATGAACGGCAGGAACAACTCGCGCTGCAAACCGTCTTTATATAAATCCGACGGCGGCCGGTTCGATGTGGCGACCACGACGACGCCCTTTTCGAACAGGGTTTCGAACAATCGCCCGATAATCATCGCATCGGCGATGTCGAGGACCTGAAATTCATCAAAGCACAGCAAGGCCGCCTCGGAGGCAAACTGTTCGGCGATGACCGGAATGGGATCGCTGCCGCGGCCCTTCCATTTCCGGTATTCATTTAGCCGCCCGTGGACCTGCTGCATGAAGGCATGAAAGTGAACCCGCCGTTTGCGCGCCATGGGCGCGGTGCGGAAGAAAAGGTCCATCAACATGGACTTGCCGCGCCCGACGCCGCCAAACAGATACAGGCCCTGGGGCGGGGCCTCCTTGCGCCGGGCCAGCCCGAAGCGTTCTTTCCAGCCGCTTGGGCCGAGCGTCGGCTCATAGGATTTCAAAGCATGGTGAAGGCTTTGCAGTTTTTCCACGGCCAGCGCCTGCACCGGGTCGGCAACCAGGTCACCGGCGGTAATCTTGTTGCGATAATCGTTGAGCGGGCCTTCAAGCATTGTCACTAAAATTTAAGGAGCCATGGGCCCCATGTCAAAGGTCAGGCGTCAGAAAGGGCCGTCGCCGGGGTCGAATTGGGCTTCCATCTGCCGGCGAAACAGCACCGCCTGCGAGGTTTCGTCGATTTTTACGTCGGCGAAGCGAATCGGTTGTCCGGCCGGGATTGCCGTGTTCAGGGGAACACCGCTGGCCAGGCCGATGGGCAAGTATCCGTTGATATGCGAATCGGCGGCGGGGACCAGCGAGCCGTAAACCGTGTAACCCCCTTCGCCGTCCAGCACCTCGCCTATGCCTAAGTCGCGCTTCGCCGTGGCCACCGCATCGGCCAGAAAATTACCGGCGACGCCGGTCGGCTGCCTAAGCAGGCCGGCCGAGATAACGCTGATGCCAAGCTCCAGCCCGATCAGGTGAAACGGTCGGTAGAGAACCGAATAGCGGCCGCTGTCATCGGTGACCACGCCGTATTCGCGAAAACACCTTTCCACATAATCGCTGGGTGCCTTGAACGATACGAAAACCCCCCAGCGCAGGTCGCGCAGCACATCGCCCCCGTCCCGCTCGAGGCTGGAAATAACCTCGACCGTTCCCGAGTGGTGCAATTGGCCGCCATCGCTTTCCGGCTTCAGCACCTGGGCCAGATCGTCGATGCCGCAGGGCGGAAATTTCAGCCCCCCCGGCGCCGGCGTCAGGTTGCAGGCATTGGCCACGGCGGCCATTTCGATGGCCGATTTTGTGCCGTCGAGGAACGAATTGAACATCTTTGAGTTCATGCCACTGGTCGCCGCCTGTTCCGGTGTCAGGCCGTAATGATCCCACACCGTATCCGGGGTCGACTGGTTATATTCGGGCAGATACTTGGTGCCCTTGCCGGCGGCCACCACGTCAAAGCCGCACGCCCGCGCCCAATCGACCTGTTCGGCGATGAGCGCCGGCTGATCCCCATAGGCCATGGAATAAACGACCCCGGCAGCCGCCGCCCGGGCCGCCAGCAAGGGGCCGGCCAGGGCATCGGCCTCGACGTTGACCATGACCACATGGCGGTTCTGGGCGAAACATTTCAGGGCATGGGCGATGCCGATGTCAGGCACTCCCGTGGCCTCGATCACCACCTCAAGGCCGCCGGCATTAATCAGCGCATCGGCATCGTCGGTAATAAAGGTCGAGCCTTCGTCCAGGGCCTTGGCCGCCGAGGCCGCCCCATAGCTTTCTTGCGGCCAGCCGGTCGCCGCCAGTGCCGCCCGCGCCCGCCCCACATCCAGATCGGCGATGCACATTACATGCAGGCCTTTGGTGTGCAGGGCCTGGCTCAGGAACATGGTGCCGAACTTGCCGGCCCCGATCAGGCCGACGCGAAGCGGCCTGCCGCCTTCGGCGCGGGCCTGCAGCATGGCATAAAGGTTCATCGAACTTCGGCGCCTTCTTCTAGAGCCTTTTGGCCAGCGACATCTTGATCTCGGCGATCGCCTTGCCCGGGTTCAGGCCCTTGGGGCAGGTGTTGGTGCAGTTCATGATGGTGTGGCAGCGATAGAGGCGGAACGGATCGTCCAGATCGTCGAGGCGGGCGCCGGTCGCCTCGTCGCGGGAATCGGCGATCCAGCGATAGGCCTGCAACAGCACCGCCGGGCCCAGATAGCGATCGCCGTTCCACCAGTAGCTCGGGCAGCTGGTCTGGCAGCAGAAGCACAAAATACATTCCCACAGCCCATCCAGATGGGCTCTCTCTTCCGGGCTTTGCAGACGCTCAGCCGTCGGGGCCGGGGTATCGGCATGCAGCCACGGCTTGATCGAGGTGTACTGGGCGTAAGGCACGGTTAAATCGGGCACCAGGTCCTTGATCACCGGCATGTGGGGCAACGGATATATTTTGACGTCGCCCTTGATGTCATCAATCGGCTTGGTGCAGGCGAGGGTGTTGGTGCCGTCAATATTGAAAGCGCAACTGCCGCACACCCCTTCGCGGCACGAACGGCGGAAGGTCAGGGTCGGATCGATCTCGTTCTTGATCTTGACCAGGGCGTCGAGGACCATCGGTCCGCACTTGTCCAAATCAATGGTGAAGGTATCGAGGCGCGGGTTGTCAGTGCTGTCCGGATCATACCGGTAGATATGGAATTTTTTCGGACGGGAAGCCCCTTCCGGCACTGGATGCGTGGTGCCGGTTTGCACGCGGGAGTCTGGCGGCAACATAAATTCTACCATATCAGTACACCCTCGGGGCCGGCTTGATGTAGTCGACTTCGTCCGTAAGAGTCCAGGTATGGACGGGACGGTAGCCGAGGGTCACCTTGCCGGCATCGTCGATCCAGGCGAGCGAATGTTTCATCCATTTATCATCGTTGCGGTCGGGGAAATCTTCGTGGGCATGGGCACCGCGGCTTTCTTCGCGGGCCACCGCCGAATGGACGGTGGCCTGGGCGCAGGCGACCAGGTTTTCCAGTTCAAGGGACTCGACCAGATCGGAATTCCAGATCAGCGACCTGTCGCTGACCTTGAGCCGGTCCATGGACTGGCGAATGACATCGACCCTGTCACGGCCTTCTTTCATGGTTGCCGCGGTGCGGAAGACGGCGGCCTCGCGCTGCATGACCTTTTGCAGTTCAAGCCGCGCCGAGGCCGTGGAAATGGAGCCGTCGGCATGGCGCAGGCGGTCGAAGCGGTCCAGCGCCAGGTCGTCTGAACCTTTCGGCAGGGCCCTAAGTTTGTCCCCCGGGGTCAGCAACTCGGTGGCGCGCAGCGCCGCGGCGCGGCCGAAGACGACGATATCGAGCAGCGAATTGGTGCCCAGCCGGTTGGCCCCATGCACCGAGGCGCTGGCGCATTCGCCGATGGCCATCAGGCCGGGGCAAACCGCATCCGGGTCGTCCGCCGTCGGGCGCAACACCTCGCCGTGATAATTGGTCGGAATGCCGCCCATGTTGTAATGCACCGTCGGCAGCACCGGAATCGGTTCAACGGCCGCGTCGACACCGGAGAAAATTTTCGCCGATTCGGTAATCCCCGGCAGCCGTTCGAGCAGCAGCTCTTCGCCCAAATGTTCCAGATGCAGGAATATATGATCCGCTTCGTCGCCGACGCCACGGCCTTCACGGATCTCAAGGGTCATGGCGCGGCTGACCACGTCGCGGGACGCCAGATCCTTGGCCGTCGGCGCATAGCGTTCCATGAAGCGTTCGCCCTCGGAATTTGTCAGGTAGCCGCCCTCGCCCCGCGCCCCTTCGGTGATCAGGCAGCCCGATCCGTACATACCGGTGGGGTGGAACTGCACGAATTCGTGGTCCTGCAACGCCAGGCCGGCACGCGCCGCCATGCCATTGCCGTCGCCGGTACAGGTATGGGCCGAGGTGCAGGAAAAATAAGCGCGCCCATAGCCGCCGGTGGCCAGAACCGTGGTCTGGGCGCGAAACCGGTGCAGGGTGCCGTCATCCAGATTCCAGGCCATAACCCCAAGGCACGTTCCGTCATCGTCCATGAGCAGGTCGATGGCGATGTATTCGACGAAAAATTCGGCGCTGCGCTTCAGGCACTGCTGGTAAAGGGTGTGCAGAATGGCGTGGCCGGTGCGGTCGGCGGCGGCGCAGGCGCGCTGTACCGGGGCGGCGCCGTAATCACGCATGTGGCCGCCGAACGGGCGCTGGTAGATTTTACCATCGCTGGTGCGCGAGAACGGCACCCCGAAATGCTCCAGCTCGTGCACCGCCGGCACGGCTTCCCGGCACATGTATTCGATGGCGTCCTGATCGCCGAGCCAGTCCGAGCCCTTGACCGTGTCGTACATGTGCCAGCGCCAGTTGTCGTCGGCCATGTTGCCAAGGGATGCGCCGATGCCGCCTTGGGCCGCAACCGTATGGCTGCGGGTCGGGAACACCTTGGTCAGGCAGGCCGTCTTCAGGCCGGTGTCGGCCATGCCTAAGGTGGCGCGCAAGCCGGCCCCGCCGGCGCCGATAACCAGCACATCGTGACGGTGTTCAATAATGTCGTACGCTTGCGTCATTAAGGGTCAGCCTCCGAACGCAACTTTGAAAATGGCGAGCAAGGATGCGCCGCCGAACAGATAGACGAATGCCTTGATTCCAATCAGCATGGCGATCTTGACCGGTTCGTTGTGGATATAGTCTTCGGTCACCACCGTCAGGCCCTGACCGGCATGCACAAACACGGCGGCGACAAACAACGACATCAATAAAGTGTTGCCCGGGTCGCCGAGCCACAGCGCATAGGCCGCGTGGTCGGCGCCGACAATCGATACCATGGAAAATACGAACCATAGGGCCAAGGGCGCCAGCGCCATGGACGACATCCGCTCGCGCCACCAATGCCGGGCGCCGCCTTCTTTTGTGACGCCGAGGCCGCGAGCCCGGCCGAGGGGGGAACGCATGCTCATAATACGGATATCCAGACCGCTGCGGTCAGCGTCAAAGCCGTGGTAACCATGATAATGCCCGACGCCCTGAGTGTCGGCATATCGAAGCCGAAGCCAATGTCCCATAACAGATGCCGGATGCCGTTGCACAAGTGATAAAACAGCGCAAACGTCAGGCCGAATAAAACCACTTGCCCGACCCATGATCCGAACAAGGCTTGTGCGCGGGCGAACGCATCGGGTCCATAGGCCGCCGATGACAACCAGTAGGCCAGCAGCACCGCCCCACCGGCCAGCGGCACCCCCGTCAATCTTTGCATAATGGAAAGCATGGACGTGATTTGCGGGCGGTATACCTGCAAATGTGGAGAGAGAGGCCGTTGCCTTGTTAAAGGCGGGCTGGTCGACTTATCGGCCTTCATGGACGGCAAAACCTTTCGCATCATTCTCTGCAAGCCGATCCACCATCCAGCCCCGGCGGAACATCAATACATTCAACCCATTTAACCACCACAACGAAGAGAGTCAACGCCTGCGCCGGAAGGGCCAAAACAACAGTGCACCACCCGGCATCTACAGCGCAACCGATTGTTCTAAAACAGTTCATGAAAGCAATGTGTGTGGTTGTGTGGATAACGTGTTGACCGAATGTGCAAATGTAAAAATTTATACACAGAAAACAGACAATTTTCCCGGTATTCCATATTGAACTGGAGCCCGAATACTTGGAGCATGTTGCCTGCATGTAAGGGTGTCGATACAACGCAATCCAAACCGACGCTCCGGCATCCACCCTTTGGGTGGCGTGAGGGGGTTGAGGTAAAGAGAACGTTGTTGCCCGGGGGGACCAAGACGACGCTTGCGTCGGCCTTAATTTCCAAGGGACACGCGGACATTCGGCCCCGCCTAGCGGGGCAGTGGCTTTCAGGTATGCGCCGAGCCTCCCTGGTGGGGATCGGAAAGCAGCAGGAGGCCGGGTCCGCACTCGACGGGCTTTGATCATTGTGGTTTTCGGCGACGGCGCGAGTCGCTGCCGGGAATTTGATGAAAAAGGCCATAACGACGCTTCGTCCCGGGGCACTTCTCTGCCCAGGGTATGCCCCTAAGGATTGGGGCGGCGTTCAGCTTTCTGCTGGTTTTACATGCACAGGAGCCCTGGCCGGCTCCAATTTGAGGCGTCAGGCGTGTCGCTCGCGGCACACCGCTGGTTTCCCAGGATCGGCGGCCTGACGCCTCTTTTTTTTATGCATACGCCTCAGGGTTTTCTCGGCATCAGTACCGCGTAATCGAAATCCAGCACCACGGATGGGGCATATTTACCGTCCGTGTCTTTATCCGGGAAGGCGGCGCATGAATTGTCCTTCACGGCAACCGTGCGGACCCGCAGCGCGCCGATGTCGCCGCGGCCCGGAATTTTGGTCTTGCCCAGAACCTCTGACCAGGCATAAATCGTGTCGCCGGCGAAGGTCGGCGCCACGTGGGTGCCGGCGTTAATGGCGGCAACATGAAAGGCATTGGCCAGGCCATTGAACGAAAGGGCCCGCGCCAGGCTGATAATATGGCCGCCATAAACAATGCGCCGGGCAAAACGGCCCTGTTTTTCCGCATGCTGGTTAAAATGAACGCGGGCAGAATTCTGGAAAAGCCGGGCCGCCATCATGTGTTCGGATTCCTCGATGGTCATGGCATCCACGTGATCGATCTTCTCGCCCACCTGGTAGTCGTCCCAGAGCAGCGAACTGCCGGAAAGGGTGCAGTCATAATTGGAAAGATCAAGTCCGTCAGGAACCACCAATTCCCTTTCCCCGACGAATGCATCGAGGGTCGGAATCACCGGCTCGGGGGCCGCCGCCGACGGGTCACGCTTGTTGACCATCACCCAGCGCACGAAATCGAGCACCGGTTCGTCGCGTTGGTTCAGGCCGGTGGTGTGGACGTAGACGACGCCCGTCTTGCCGTTGGAGTTTTCCTTGACGCCGATAACACTTGAAACCGCCCTTAAGGTATCGCCCGGATAGACGGCGCCGCCGAAACGCCCGGACGCATAGCCCAGGTTCGCGACCGCGTTGAGGGAAATATCGGAAACCGTCTTGCCGAAGACAATATGAAACGCCAGAAAATCATCGACGGGGGCCGCCTGGTAACCCAATGACATGGCCAATATGTCTGACGACTGCACCGCAAAGCGGGAGCCATAGAGCGCCGTATAAAGCGATACATCGCCTTCGCTTACCGTGCGCGGGGTGGCGTGGACAATTTCCTGCCCGGGCGCAAAATCTTCAAAATAATTTCCAGGGTTGGTCTTGCCGGTCATTCGCCTGACTTCTCCCGAGCCGCGATGGTTTCATACATGGCGACCAGCCGCTCGGCATTTGCCACATGCAGATTTTCAATGAGCTTGCCATCGACAACCACCACACCTTCGCCGCGCTTCGCCGCTTCGTAATGGGCCTTGATGATGGTCCGTGACCAGGCCACTTCGTCTTCCGTTGGAGAGAAGATTCGATTGGCCATTTTGATGGTCTTGGGATGGATCAGTGTCTTGCCGTCAAACCCCAGCTCGACACCCTGTCGGCAGGCGTGTTCGAAGCCCTCGTCGTCGGCAAGGTCCAGGTACACGCCGTCGAGGACCGGCAACCCGGCGGCCCTGGCCGCCAGCAGGCAGATACCAAGGCTGGTTATCATGGGCAACCGCTGCCGGGTATGGGCGGCGTGCAGGTCCTTGGCCAGATCCGACGTGCCCATGACGAAACAGCCGAGGCGCGGCGTCGAAAAGGCGATCTCTTCGGCGTGCAATGTGCCGAGCGGCGTTTCCATCATGCACCAGATGGCCATGTCTTCGGGGGCGCCGGCCGAGTCCATGAGGTCTTGGGCCATGCGCACCATATCGGCGCTTTCAACCTTCGGCAGCAGTATGGCATCGGCCCCGGACGACGCTATGGCGACAATATCGTCGCGGCCCCAGGCCGAGCCCAATGTGTTAACGCGCACAATCAGTTCCCGATACCCGTAGCCGCCCTCGGCCAGGGCTTCCATAACCTGGTCGCGGGCTTTTTCCTTGGCTTCCAGGGCGATGGAGTCTTCCAGATCAAGGATCAGCCCGTCGGCCGGAACGGTGCGTCCCTTGACCAGGGCGCGGGCATTGGAGCCCGGCATATAAAGGATGCTGCGCCGGGGACGCGATATTTTTGGCATATTCTGGCCTCTTTCCAAGGGTCTCTTCGCACTTGCGAAACGCTACAACCTGACAGGTAGCGATGGCAAGATCGGGTTTTTACTCTAATCTGTGGCGAGTCGATAGATTCTTAAGGTTCTTGCAAGTCTCGGTGTATATTTTTTAAGAACTATAGGGTGGAAATAGGGCCAATGCCGGCAGGATATCTCTCAAGAATCAAGTTCCTTGTGGTCGAGGACAATTTGTTCATGCGCCAGATCATCCGGCGTGTGCTCAAGGCGCTTGAGGCCGAGGAAGTCCGCGAATGTTCCGACGGGGCCGAGGCGCTCAAGATACTCCAGACCTTCGTGCCGGACATCGTCATCACCGACTGGGAAATGACGCCGATCAATGGCATTGAGTTGACAAAAATGCTGCGCACGGTCAACGACAGTTTTAATCCGTTCATCCCGATCATCATGCTGACAGCCCATTCCGAGATAAGCCGCATCGTCGAGGCCCGCGATGCCGGCGTCAACGAGTTCGTGGTCAAACCCATATCGGTCAAAGCGCTTTTTGCGCGCATCCAGTCGGTGATCGAAAAACCGCGCCAGTTCGTAAAGATCGGCAATTACTTCGGGCCTGACCGGCGGCGCAAAAAGCATTCGGCCAACACCCCGGAGCGCCGCAGTGATCTCGCCAAAGAGGCTGGCGACAACAAATTAACGACCACCCTGCCCAAGGAGCTGCAATCCGGCGAGCCGCAAATGTCCCAGGGCGAGGTCAATGACTTCATGAATCCGGATGCCGAAGACACCGAATCCGATACCGCCCTTCCCGACCCCGATGCCTGAACCCGGGGGGCCTTACTTCAGGTAGTTTTTAATCAGCTCTTCGGCGATCTGCACCGTGTTCAAGGCTGCCCCCTTGCGCAGATTGTCGGCAACCACCCACAAAGACAGCCCGTTATCGACGGTCGGGTCTGTTCGAATGCGGCTGACATAGACCGTATCTTCGCCGGCGCATTCGGCCGGTGTGACATAACCTTCGTCGGCCCTATGGTCGATGATTGTGACGCCGGGAGCTTTTTTCAGGGCCTTGCGGGCTTCGTCATCTGAAATCGGTTTTTCGAATTCCAGATTGATGGCCTCCGCATGGCCGATGAACACCGGTACGCGCACGCAGGTGGCATGGACCTTGATCTTGGGGTCGAGAATTTTTTTGGTCTCGACCATCATTTTCCATTCTTCCTTGGTCGCGCCGTCCTCCATGAACACGTCGATATGGGGAATCACGTTAAAGGCGATCTGTTTGGTAAAGATTCCGCGGTTCTTGTCGACCGGCTCGTTGACAAAGATGCCACGGGTCTGGTTGAACAATTCATCCATGGCGTCCTTGCCGGAGCCGGACACCGACTGGTACGTGGAAACGACGACGCGCTTGATGGTCGCCAGATCGTGTAACGGTTTCAGGGCCACCAGCATCTGGATGGTCGAACAATTTGGGTTGGCGATGATGCCTTTCTTTTTGTATCCCGCGATGGCCTGCGGATTAACCTCGGGCACCACCAGCGGCACATCCGGGTCCATGCGGAACTGGGACGTGTTATCGATGACCACGGCCCCGGCGGCGACGGCTTTCGGCGCAAACTCGGCCGATATCCTGGCCCCCGGGCTGGACAGCACGATATCAACGCCATCGAAATCAAAGGTCGCCAGGTCCTGAACCGTCAGCACCTCATCCTCGCCGAAGGAAATCTCCCGGCCGACGGAACGGTGAGAGGCCAGGGCAATCACCTCATCGACGGGGAATTTGCGCTCGGCCAGGGTGGTCAGCATTTCGCGGCCCACGTTTCCCGTGGCCCCGACGACGGCGACTGTATAGCTCATTTTTCTTCTCCAACTTTTTCTTGGCCCGGACCCGTTCGCCAGGCACCCCGCCAAAAATGCGAAAGGCCCGCCGGACGATGCCGCGGGCCTTTTGTTCGCGCAATGCTAAAGGCCCCGACTATCCGTCAGTGGTGACTTTCCAAGTTTGGGTCGTACGCATTGCAATAAGCATGGTTTCACATCTCTTTTAAGTGTTGCGGCAAGAGTGATAGCGCGCCGGGGCGGCGATTGCAAGCGCCACTTACCCGGCCAGTTTATCGAGCTCCGTCACCACCGCCTTGCCCATGCCGTCGGTGGTGACCTGGGTCATGCCGGGGCTCATGATATCGGCGGTGCGCAGGCCGGCATTCAGGACATTTTCGACGGCCCGTTCCAGCACCTCGGCGTCTTCCTTCATATCGAAAGAATAGCGCAGGCACATGGCGAAGCTGAGGATGGTGGCCAGCGGGTTGGCCTTGGCCTGGCCGGCAATATCGGGGGCCGAGCCGTGCACCGGTTCGTACATGGCGCGGCGGCGGCCGCTTTCGTCGGCCTCGCCCAGGGACGCCGACGGCAACATGCCGAGCGAACCGGTCAGCATGGCGGCGCAATCGGACAGGATATCGCCGAACAGGTTATCGGTAACGATAACGTCGAACTGCTTGGGGTTGCGGACCAGTTGCATGGCGCAGTTGTCGGCGTACATGTGGCTAAGCGCGATGGCCGGGTAGTCCTTGTGCACATTGGTCGCGACCTGGCGCCAGAACACGCCCGATTCCATGACGTTGGCTTTTTCCACCGAAGTCACCCGGGAATCGCGCTTGGCCGCCAGCTCGAAGCTTAAGCGCACGATGCGATCAATTTCGGCTTCCGTATAAACTTGTGTATCCAGGCCGCGGCGGGTGCCGTCGGGCAGGGTTTCGATGCCGCGTGGTTCGCCGAAATAAACCCCCGCCGTCAGTTCCCGCAAAATAAGGATATCCAGACCCTGGACAATTTCCGGCTTCAGGGTCGAGGCGTCGAGCAGGGAGTCAAAAACAATGGCCGGGCGCAGGTTGGCGTAAAGGTCCATGTCCTTGCGAAGGCGCAAAAGCCCCGCTTCCGGGCGGTGCTGACGTTCCACGTTATCCCACTCGGGGCCGCCGACGGCGCCCAGCACCACCGCATCCACATTCATGGCGTCGCTCATGGTTTCATCGGTGACGGCGCATCCGTGTTTGTCGTAACAGGCCCCGCCGACCAGCCCGTCGGTAATGTCGAAATTGACCGACCGGGTTTTCGCCATGCCGTCGATGACCCGGCGAACCTGGTCCATGACCTCGGGGCCGATGCCGTCGCCGGGCAGGAACAGAAGTTTTTTATTGGCGCTCATAACCAGGGCCTTTCCGCTTTGGTTTTTTCTTCAAAAGTTTTGATTTTGTCGGTTTTTTCCATGGTCAGGCCGATGTCGTCGAGGCCGTTGATCAGGCAATGTTTGCGGAACGGGTCAATCTCGAAGGTCACCGTGCCACCATCGGGGCCGGTGATTTCCTGTTTTTCCAAATCGATGGTGACGGTAGCGTTGGCGCCGCGTTCCGCATCATCCATCAGCTTGGCCACGTCTTCCGCCGGCAGGCGGATCGGCAAAATGCCGTTCTTGAAGCAGTTGTTATAAAAAATGTCGGCAAAATCTGTCGAGATCACGCAGCGGATGCCGAAGTCGAGAATCGCCCACGGCGCGTGCTCGCGCGATGAGCCGCAGCCGAAGTTATCACCGGCGACCAGAATTTCGGCCTTCCGGTAAGCCGGTTTGTTGAGCACAAAATCTTCGATTTCATTGCCGTCATCGTCGTAACGCATTTCGAAGAACAGGCTTTTGCCGAGACCGGTGCGCTTGATGGTCTTCAGGAACTGCTTGGGGATAATCATGTCGGTATCGACATTGATAATCGGCAGCGGGGCGGCGACGCCGGTCAGCTTGGTGAATTTTTCCATCTTTCCGCAATCCCTCAATCTAACGTGCGAACATCTATCAGGTGACCGGCGATGGCGGCGGCGGCGGCCATGGCCGGGCTGACCAGGTGGGTGCGTCCGCCGCGGCCCTGGCGGCCTTCGAAATTGCGGTTCGATGTGGACGCGCAGCGTTCCCCCGGTTCCAGCTTGTCGGCGTTCATGGCCAGACACATGGAGCAACCCGGTTCGCGCCATTCGAAACCGGCTTCCAAGAAAATCTTGTCCAGGCCTTCTTCTTCCGCCTGTTCCTTGACCAGCCCGGAGCCGGGCACGACCATGGCGCTGACGGTGCCTGCCACCTTGCGGCCCTTGGCAATGGCGGCGGCGGCGCGCATATCTTCGATGCGCCCGTTGGTGCACGATCCGATAAACACCCGGTCGATGGCGATCTCGGCCAGCGGGGTGCCGGGTTTCAGGTCCATGTAGTCGAGCGAGCGTTGTATGCCTTTACGCTTGGCCGCATCGGGTTCGTCATTGGGGTCGGGAACCACGCCGGAAATCGGCAGCACGTTTTCAGGGGACGTGCCCCAGGTAACCTGCGGAATCAGTTGCGCCGCATCCAGGGTCACCTCGGCGTCATAAGTCGCCCCTTGGTCGCTGGTCAGGGTCTTCCAATACTGCACGGCGGCTTCCCAGTTGCCACCCTTGGGCGACATGGGCAGGCCTTTGACATATTCGAATGTGGTTTCGTCGGGCGCGATCAGGCCGGCCCGGGCGCCGGCTTCGATGGTCATGTTGCAGACCGTCATGCGGCCTTCCATGGTCAGGTTTCGGATCGCATCGCCGGTGTATTCGATGACGTAGCCGGTGCCCCCGGCGGTGCCGATCTTGCCGATCATGGCCAGCACCAGGTCTTTCGCCGTGATGCCGGGCGCCAGATCGCCGACCACGTTAAAGCGCATGTTCTTGGCCGGCGACTGAACCAGCGTTTGCGTCGCCAGAACGTGTTCGACTTCCGACGTGCCGATGCCGAAGGCCAACGCACCGAAAGCGCCATGGGTGGCGGTGTGGCTGTCGCCGCAAACGATGGTGGTGCCGGGCAGGGTGAACCCCTGCTCCGGGCCGATGATGTGGACGACGCCCTGGCGGATGTCATCCATGCCCAGATACGGCACGCCAAAATCGGCGCAGTTCTTTTCCAGGGTTTCGACCTGAATGCGGGATTGGTCGTCGGCGATGCCCTTGGAACGGTCGGTGGTCGGCACGTTGTGATCGGCAACCGCCAGGGTTTGCTCAGGACGGCGCACCGTCCGGCCATTGTTGGCCAGCCCCTCGAAGGCCTGCGGGCTGGTGACTTCGTGCACCAGATGGCGGTCGATGTAGATCAGGCAGGCGCCGTCATCGGAAACGTCAATGACATGGCTTTCCCAAATCTTGTCGAACAGCGTCTTGGGTTTCGTCGCCTGGGGCATGGGCTATGGGACTTATTCTTCGCCGGTTTTTTCCGCAGGTGCGGCAGCTTTGGCTTCTTTTTTACCCTTCTTGCCCTTCTTCGGCTTGGCCCCGACTTCGGCCTTGGCCTTGGCTTTTGCTTCGGCCGCTGCGGCCTTGGCCTGGGACGTCAGCTTGCCGGCAAAACCATCGGTCTTTTCGGCAATACGAGCCGATTTACCGGTGCGTTCGCGCAGGTAGTAAAGCTTGGCGCGGCGCACATCGCCGCGGCGTACAATTTCAATCCCGGCGACGTTCGGCGAATACAACGGGAACACACGTTCGACGCCTTCACCGGACGAAATCTTGCGCACCGTGAACGCCGAGTTCAGCCCGGCGTTCTTGCGGGCGATGCAGACGCCTTCGTAAACCTGGATGCGCTCGCGGGTTCCTTCGACCACCTTGACGTTGACTTTCACCGTGTCGCCGGCGGCAAAATCGGGAATCGGCCGTGCGTTGGCCAGCTTCTCGCGCTGTTCGTTTTCAATTTCTTCAATGACATTCATGGCTCTTATCCTTCGTCTACATCCTGGTCTTTGTTTCCGGGCGCGGCGCGTTCCATCAGGTCCGGTCGCCGCTCCCTGGTAATTTTTTCCGCCTCGGCCCGTCGCCAGGCCTTTATGTTCTCGTGGTGGCCGGACAGCAGAACCTCCGGCACTTGTCGCCCCTTCCATTCCTGGGGCCTCGTGTAGTGGGGATATTCCAGCAATCCCCGCTCGAAACTTTCATCCTCGCCCGACGCATCCGATCCCATAACACCCGGCAGCAACCTGACACAGGCATCAATCAGGGCGATGGCCGCCGGTTCGCCGCCCGACAGGACGAAATCACCGAGGCTGATTTCTTCGATGTCATGGGCTTCCAGCACCCGTTCATCGACGCCCTCGAAACGCCCACATAGCAACCGGACACCCGGCCCCGATGCCAGTTCCCTGACCCGCTTCTGGTCCAGTGGACGGCCCCTGGGTGACAGGTAGATCAGCGGTAAATCAGCCTTTTCAGGCGCGTTTCCCGTGATCGCCGCGTCCACCACATCGGCCTTCAGCACCATTCCTGGGCCGCCACCGAAGGGGGTATCATCCACGGAGCGGTGTTTATCGCTTGCAAAGTCGCGAATGTCCACCGTTTCCAGCACCCAGACCCCATCTTTAAGACCCTGGCCCGCCAGCGAGCACCCCAGCGGCCCCGGAAACATTTCTTCATATAGGGTCAGAACCGTTGCATTCCAAGGCTTTTGGCCCATTTACGTGCGTCCTTTTTGGTCTCTTTCCGCGTCCTCCGGGCCTTCCGGCTGGCCGGGCTCCAGCAGCCCCGGCGGCGGGTCGACAATCATTCGCCGCCCGGCTATATCAACCATCGGCACGACGGCCCGCGTAAACGGCACCATGACCGTACCGCGCACGCCGCCACTTATCTCCAGCCCGGCCCCGGCCCCGTAATCATGGACCTCCTGGACCGTGCCCAACACCTCGCCATCAACCAGCTCTACGGCCAAGCCGACCAGGTCGGCGTGATAGAACTCGTCTTCGCCGGCCTCCGGCAAGGCATCCCGTGGCACAAACAGCGTCAGCCCTTTCAAACCCTCGGCGGCATCGCGGTCGTTGACGCCTTCAAAACGCGCCATCACCATGCCCTTGACCAGCCCGGTCACCTTCAGCCGATAGGCCTTGGTGCCGGTTTCATCAAAAAGCGCGCCGTAATCGCCGATGGCTTTCGGATCGCCGGTGAAACTCTTGATCCGGACCTCGCCCTTGAGACCCCGGACCCCGGTGACCGCCCCGACGCAGAGCAACGCCTTATCGGTGTCCGAAGACGCCATGGCTGCCTTAGGCCTTGTCGTCTGCCGCAGGCGCTTCGTCTGCCGCAGGCGCTTCGTCTGCCGCAGGCGCTGCTTCTGCCGCCGGCGCTTCGTCTGCCGCAGGCGCTTCGTCTGCCACGGCTTCTACCGGAGCCGCTGCTTCTACCGGAGGCGCTTCGTCTGCCGCCGGCGCTGCTTCTGCCACGGCTTCTACCGGAGCCGCTTCTTCTGCCGCAGGCGCTGCTTCTGCCGCAGGCGCTGCTTCTGCCGCAGGCGCTTCCTCGGCGGGGGCTTCTTCCGGTTCCGGGGCCGGGGCCGCGGCCGCTGCGGCGGCGGCTTCTGCCTTGGCCTTGCTGGCTTCTTCGTTTTCCTTCAGGCGTTCCAAGGTCTTGGCGCGCGGCAGGTGCTGTTTGGTCTGCTCATGCTGCACCGGCTTTTTACCAAGACCGGAATCGGCCATGAAACGTGCCACCCGGTCGGTCGGCAGGGCGCCAACCCCCACCCAGTACTTGATGCGATCTTCCTTCAGCATCAGGCGTTCCGGATGAGTCTTTTCGACCATCGGGTTATAGGCGCCAACCCGTTCGATGAAGCGCCCGTCGCGGGGGCTTCTGGAATCGGCGACGACGATATGATAGTAGGGGCGTTTCTTGGCGCCGGCGCGGGAAAGTCTGATTTTCAAAGACATCTTATTGGTATTCCTTGTTGTGGTGAAAACATAAAAATCGTCAGAAACTAAAATTCATCGCCCGGGCGGCATACCCGGTGGCATCATGCCGGGCGGCAAGCCGCCGCCCATACCCATCAGGCCTTTTTTGCCCATCTTGCCCATCTTCTTCATCATCTGGCCCATCTGCTTGAACTGCTTGAGCAGCCGGTTTACTTCCGGTACCGAGGTCCCGGAGCCGGACGCGATGCGCTTGCGCCGGGACCCGTTGAGCAATTTTGGCCGGGCCCGTTCCTGTGCCGTCATGGACGACAAAATGGCCTGCTGGCGGGCCAGCATCTTGTCGTCAATGTTGGCGCCGGCCATCTGCTTTTTCATTTTGCCGATGCCGGGGATCATGCCCATCAGCCCGCCCACATCGCCCATACCGCGCAACTGCTTAAGCTGCGTCGCCATATCTTCCAGGGTGAAGTCCCCCTTCATCATTTTTTTGGCGAGTTTTTCGGCATCTTCCTGGTCGATGGTTTCGGCGGCCTTTTCGACCAGCCCGACGATGTCGCCCTGGCCGAGAATGCGCCCGGCGATGCGCCTGGCCTGGAAGGTTTCCAGCGCATCGACTTTTTCACCGACGCCCATCAGCTTGATCGGGCAGCCGCTGACGGCGCGCATGGAAAGCGCCGCCCCGCCGCGCGCATCACCGTCAACCCGGGTCAGCACGATGCCGGTGACGCCGATCTTGTCATTGAATTCTTTGGCGATATTGGCCGCGTCCTGGCCGGTCATGGCGTCGGTCACCAGCAACGTTTCGATGGGATTGGTCGCCTGGCTGACGGCCGCCACCTCGTCCATCAATTCCTGGTCGATGTGCAGCCGACCGGCGGTATCCAGCACGACAACGTCGAAGCCTTCTTTGGCCCCTGTATCCATGGCGCGTTTTGCGATGGCCAGCGGCTGTTCGCCCATGATCACCGGCAACGTCGCAACATCGGTCTGCTGCCCAAGCACCGCCAGCTGTTGTTGGGCGGCCGGGCGATAGACGTCGAGGGACGCCATCAGCACCTTCATTTTTGCGCGCTTCTTGATGCGCAAGGCCAGCTTGGCGCTGGTCGTCGTCTTGCCGGAACCTTGCAGGCCGACCATCAACACCGCGACCGGGGCGGTGCCGGCCAGATTGATACCGACGCCGTCAATGGCTGCCGATTCATCGTCGCCACCCAGCATCTCGACCAGGTGGTCGTGGACGATCTTGATGACCATCTGGCCCGGAGTCACCGAGCGCAGCACGTCTTCGCCGACGGCGCGTTCCTGGACCTGGGCGATGAAGTCCTTGACCACGGCCAGGGCCACATCTGCCTCCAGCAAGGCGACGCGAACCTCCCGCAGGGCGGCCTCGACATCGGCGGCAGAAAGCGCGCCGCGCCTTGTCAGGCCGTCGAATATGTCACCCAGTTTACTGGTCAGGCTGTCGAACATATCTTTGTCTTTACCCGTCTCAAAAAACCAAACGAAAATGCGCCAGTGCGCGAAACTCGCGGACTGGCGGCGCCCCATGAGGCGAAAGTGATTCATGGGCTTCGGTGTTGCGGCGCAATTTATGGATCAGGGGCTATCAAGTCAAGCCCTGCCGGGGTTAAATAAACCCATGCTAGTGACCGACATCGAAACCGCGCTCGAACCCTTCGGCCTCAGGTCCTTGGGGGCCTTCCACCCGGCTTTGGACGAGCCGGTGCCGGGGGCCGGGGACCTGGCCGCCACCACCGTTGTGCTGGTCGGCGGCGCCGGACCCGACATGTGGCGGGTGTTTTCCGCCGAAACCCGGGATGAACGAGAGCCCAACCCGCTGGATGCCTGGTCGCGGCGCACGTTGGGCCAAATCGCGGGCAAGCTGGGGGGCCGCGCCCTGTTCCCCTTCGACGGGCCGCCGTATCTGCCGTTTCAGGCCTGGGCCATGCGCGCCCGCAGCCTGCACCGGTCCCCCATCGGGCCGCTGATCGACCCGGAATTCGGCCTGTGGCTGGGCTATCGCGGGGCCCTGGTGATCCCGGAAAAGATAGAGATTGCGCCCATCATCCCGGTTCCGTCGCCGTGCCTGGCGTGCCCCGATCGGCCCTGCCTGACGGCATGCCCGGTCGGGGCTTTCGCAAAAGGCAGCTACGATGTGCCGGCCTGTATCGGGCATCTGGAAACACCATCGGGCCAGCAATGTTTTGAAAAAGCCTGTCTGGCGCGGCGCGCCTGCCCGGTCGGCGCCGGCCATGGTCATGGCCCCGATCAGGCAATGTTTCACGTGAAACATTTTTTCGCCGCGCACCAAAAATAATTGAAACGGTGGACTTCCGCCGCTTAATGGACATATTAACCGCCTTATGAACGGACTTACCTTTATCAAGATGCACGGCCTCGGCAACGACTTCGTCGTTATTGACGGACGCCAGACGTCCATCTTGCTTAACCCGGAGCAGACGCGGGCCATTTCCGACAGGCGCACCGGCGTCGGCTGTGACCAGCTGATCGTCCTGGAGCCACCCAAAGACGGTCATGCGGATGCCTTTATGCGCATCCTCAACGCCGACGGCGGCGAGGCCGAGGCCTGTGGCAACGCGACCCGCTGCATCGCCCAAATGATTATGGATGAAACCGGCAATAAACATACGATCATCGAGACCGTGGCCGGACTGCTGGATGCCGAAGCCGGCACCGACGGCATGATTACCGTGGACATGGGCCTGGCCCATCTGGACTGGCGCGATATTCCCCTCGGCCAAGCCATCGATACCCTGCATCTGGGAATCGGGTCGGGGCCGTTGCAGGACCCGGTGGCGGTCAACGTGGGCAATCCTCACGCCGTGTTTTTCGTCGACGACGCAGGCGGCATCGATTTGGAAACCCACGGGCCCGTCATCGAGCGCCACGCCCTGTTCCCCCAGCGTACCAATGTGGAGGCCGCCGAGATTGTGTCGGAGACGGAAATCCGCCTGCGCGTCTGGGAACGCGGCGTCGGCGAAACCCGGGCCTGTGGCTCCGGGGCCTGCGCCACCATGGTCGCCGCCCACCGGCGCGGACTGATCGGGCGCAAGGCGGCGGTGTTCTTGAACGGCGGCACCCTGCACCTGGAATGGATGCCCGATGGCCACGTATCCATGACCGGCCCGACCGCCGTCAGCTATGCCGGCACCCTTGATCCATCGTTGCTGGTTTAAAAAAATGACCGCCCCCCGCGTCGTCACCCTTGGTTGCCGCCTTAACACCCTGGAATCGGAAATGATCCGCGACGGCGCCCTCGCCGCCGGGCTGGAGGACACCATTATCGTCAACACCTGCGCCGTGACATCGGAAGCCGAACGCCAGGCCCGCCAGAGCATCCGCAAGCTGGCCCGGGAAAATCCGTCGGCCCGCATCATCGTCACCGGTTGCGCCGCGCAACTTTCCCCGCAAACCTTCGCCGACATGGACGAGGTGACGCGGGTTCTCGGCAACGCCGAAAAACTGGACGCCAACCTGCTGGCCGATGATGGTGCAGAAATAGTGGTGTCCGACATTATGGATGCGACGACCATCGAAGCCCCGATGATTTCCGGAATAAGCGAACGCACCCGCGCCTTCGTTCAGGTGCAGCAGGGCTGCGACCATCGCTGTACCTTCTGCATCATTCCATTCGCCCGCGGCCGCAACCGTTCGGTTGCCCCGGCGCGTATCGTCGAGCAGGTCCGCACCCTTGTTGCAACCGGCCACGGCGAGGTGGTGCTGACCGGCGTCGATGTCAGCTCATACGGACATGACGCCGCTGGAGTCCCTGCCTTGGGCCAACTGGCGCGGCAAATTCTGGATCAGGTCCCAGGCCTATTGCGCCTGCGCATCACGTCGCTAGACCCGGCGGCCATCGACGACGGTATTTTCGAGCTGCTGGCCCATGAGCCGCGCTTCATGCCACACCTGCACCTGAGCCTGCAGGCCGCCGATGACATGGTGCTGAAACGCATGAAGCGCCGCCACAGCCGGGACGATGCCAAGGCGGTGATCGAACGGGCCCGCGCCGCCCGCCCCGACGCGGTTTTCGGCGCCGATCTTATTGCCGGCTTCCCGACCGAAACCGACGCCATGTTTGAAAATACCCTGGCCGCCATCGAAGAATTCGGCCTGACCTATTTACATGTGTTTCCCTATTCGCCGCGCCCCGGTACGGCGGCGGAAAAAATGCCGCGGGTTCCGGGTGAACGCGTCAAAGAGCGTGCGGCGCGCCTTCGGGCCGCCGGCGACAAACAGATGCAGCAATTCCTGATGTCCCGTGTCGGTGGCCTGGCCCAGGTGCTTATAGAGCGCGACCACCGGGGAATGAGCGAGCACTTCGCCCCGGTCGAGCTGACGTTCGATGCCCCCATCGGCGCCATCGTCGAGGCCCGCATCGAAGCCGCCGACTTGAAACAGGGACGGCTGATCGCCGGGCTGGCGGCATGAGCGAGACTGACGACGAAGCTGGCGACGGCAAAAAAACCGGCTGGCTGCAGCGCCTGAAGCAGGGCCTTCGCAAAACGTCAGGCAAGCTGACCACCCCCATCACCGAGACCTTCACCAAGCGCCGCATCGATGATGCCGCGATCCTGGAACTTGAAGAAGCCCTTATCAGTGCCGACCTGGGCGTCGCCACGGCGGCGCGCGTCGCCAGACTCATCGGCAAGGCCCGCTTCGACAAAGAAGTCGCGCCGGACGAAATCAAGGCCGCCCTGGCCGACGAAATAGCAAAGATCCTCGAGCCCGTGGCCCTGCCGTTTGTCCCCGACCCCGGCCTGAAGCCTCATGTGGTGCTGGTCTGTGGCGTCAACGGCAGTGGCAAGACCACGTCCGTCGGCAAGCTGGCCAAACAACTGATTGAGGACGGCAGCACCGTCATGCTGGCCGCCGCCGATACCTTTCGCGCCGCCGCCGTCGAGCAATTGCAGATCTGGGGGGAACGTACCGGAGCTGTGGTCGTCGCATCCACCCCCGGCGCCGATGCCGCCGGGCTGGCGTTCGACGCGCTGACCCGGGCCCGCGCCGAAGGTACTGATGTGCTGTTGATCGATACCGCCGGCCGGCTGCAAAATAAAGTTGACCTGATGGCGGAACTGCAAAAAATTATCCGCGTCATTCGCAAGGTCGACGACACCGCGCCCCACGACTGCATACTTGTGCTCGACGCCACCGTCGGCCAGAACGCCCATTCGCAAGTTGAAACCTTTCGCCACATGGTCGATGTCAGCGGCCTGATCATGACCAAGCTGGACGGAACGGCGCGCGGCGGTGTGGTCGTGGCGCTGGCGGAGAAATTCGGGCTGCCCATGCACGCCGTCGGAGTCGGCGAGGGCGCCGATGATTTGCGCCCATTTGAGGCCCGCCCCTTTGCCCGTGGCCTGGTGGGGCTGGATTAAAGAGCCGATTCAGGTTTTCCGGGCATAAAAAACAGCCAAAAAAACGGTAAAAATCTGCGGAAAATTAAAATAATTCAGAAAAAACAAGCAACTGTGACCGCCGTCACATATCTCTGCGGCCAACTTCCAGATACTCCTTAAACATTAAGGAGCATCCCCGCCTTAGAGAAGTTACCACCCTGAACTTCTCACTTAAGTCAGGCCGGTTCTCGCAAGAGAGCCGGCCTTTCTTGTTCCAATTCAACACTTGGGCGGTCGGCGAACGAAGCCCCAACCGAAAACATTGTCTCGGCCCGGCACCCCCAGATCCTTCACATAAGACATCAGCGCCTTATCCAGGGCCGCCGCCGTGCGGCCTTTCCCGGCCGCCATTTCAAGGCTCATCATCGCCGTGATAAAGGGCGTGGCGAACGAGGTGCCGCTTTGCAGGCGGCCACCACCGCCCGGGGCCGCCGTATAAACGCTCACCCCGGGGGCCGCGAAATCGATGTACTTGCCGGTGTTTGCCTTTTGATAGATCAGGCCCTCCATGCTTAACGCCGTCACCGCAACAACACCGTTGTAAGCGGCCGGGTATGCCGGCTTGTCGGAGCGCCCCCAGTTTCCGGCGGCCGCGACCATGACCATATTCTTGGCCAGGGCCTGATCGAATATTTTTTTCAGGACCTTGTTGTCGGCGCCGGCGACACTGAGATTAATAACGTCGACCTTCTCGTTGATCAGCCAGTTGGCTGCCTTAAGCAGGCCGATGGCATTGCCGACCTTGCGGCCTTCCTCGTTGATTTCAAACATGTTGGCGGCATAAAGACTGGCGCCGGGTAACAAGCCGCCCCACTCCGCACGCCCGGCAATGATCCCGGCAACTGCCGTGCCGTGGTCGCTGGGGCCGGGCTCGCGGCCTTCCTTGTGGAACGACTTGAAGACAATATTCTGGCCCTTGAAGGCGGGGTGCGTAATATCGACGCCGGAATCAATCATGCCGATCCTGACGCCCTTGCCGCAGGTCTCCGGTGCCTTGTCCCAACGGATCAGGGCACGGGCGATTTTATTCGGAAACTCGACCCCGGCCGACGGATCAAACTGGTGGTTGGCGTCGATCTCGAGACGGGGGTATCGCTGGCGTAATTCTTTCAACGCCTTGGGCACGGATTTGTCCGCCGGAATGCGCAACCGTTGCACGACTATTTTTAACTCGCTCATATTGATTGTTTCGACCACCGAGTATCCGAGGCTGCGAATGCCGGATGCGAACCCTTGCGGCGGATTGATGACGATCAACTCGCCTTCTTCAAAGGATGTATCGGGGTTGAATGTCTTGCCGCCGGTGCCGCCGCTGCCTGACTCGCCATTTTCCGGGCTGGTGACAGTGCCGCCGTCGTAGCCGATGACCCTGCCGTCTTTATCGTATTTCAGGATTTTGGTTTTGGTTTCCTGGGCCATGCCGTCGCTGGCAAAAAGCATGGCGGCAGAAACCAGGGCCACAGCAAATGAAAATGCGGGGGGGACTATTCTTTTTCTCATGCCGGGCAGTGTAGCAGCAAACGCAGAAAAAAATATACGCCCGGAATTACTCTAGATATTGAGGTCGATATAAAAGCCCCGAGGCACATCCGAGCGTGGCGGACGGTGGGCATCGAGAACCTTATCGAGACGATTTAGCGCCCGCCGTTCGGCCGCTGTCTCGTTGCTGGTCGTCGCGCCGGCGCGGTTTTTTACCTCTTCGGCGGAATCATAGCCACGCGGGCGCTCCTTCGTCAGGGCGATGGTGCGGGCGGGAATACTGCCTGGAATTCCGGTAATCGAGCTCATGGTGCCTAAGATGCCGGGAAATAGTTAACGGAATCTATAAAACGCACAAAAACAAGCCCCACCGCCCCAATACGGGCCAGCGCGTGGCTAGACATCAGCAGAGCCGCAGGGGACTCAGGCGTCGGTATCGACGCTAAACCCCCGATCCGCGCCGGCACTGTAGCGGGCACCGTTCATGGGCTGTCCGGAGTCGGGCGGGTTATCTGCTCTTAGGGAAAGGGTTGCGACGGCGTTCTGTTCATGCTGCAGAGTCTCCTTCAGGGACTCGACCGCAAGATTGAAGTTCGCCGGCACATCAGCCGGGTTGAAATCCATTCTGGTCTCCTTCTACTTCTGAAGACGCCCAACTTTCTGCCGGGCGTCCGGCATTCTGCCGAAGGCGTAGATTATGGCAGATTTGACTTTAAAAGTGAATCGGTCTTTTTTCTCCGGGCTTTGGCGCGCCTTGGTGGGCGATACGATTTTTTCCACAATGTGCTGATTTTCCTATAGAATGCCTCGTTATCAAGGGTCCGGGAGGGGAAGATGTCCGATCAGGGTGAGCCTGCGCCAAACGCGGATACGAAAAACGCAGCCGACTCCAGCATCTCAAATGCCGAACGGCTGAGTACGATAACGCCGTCGGTCGGTAATTTTCGCGACCGTACTTTCTTGGGGGGAATCGGGCTAAAGGCGCGCATCAACCTGTTCACATTCGCCGGCCTCATCGCCCTGACCCTGGGGGGGCTTGGGCTATTTCAGGCCGACCGGGAGTTGGCGGCCATCGATGCCCGACTCAGCCAGGCCCACGAACTGGCGCAATTAAGCGCCGAAATTGAAAACGCTATCTGGCAATTTCGCGCCGAAGGGACCGACCTGGCCCTCGCCGTGCTGCGCCTCAAGACTAGCAAGCGAAGCGACCAGGAAAATATCGCCGCCGTCGCCACCCTCAAGGCCTATGGCGCCGAACATACCAAGCATGCGGCAGCCATCGTGAAAAGCCTGGACCGGCTTTACAACCGCAACGACTCAAAGGCTGTCAAGGAGCACATCACCACGTTGAGCGAAGCGCTGGCCCAATATTCGGAATCCTTTGGCAAGAAAATCGTACAAAAAAATGCACCGCCGGACCTGACAGGGCTGGAGCTGGAAATGCGCGAAGCGGCGCGCTCACTCGAAAAATTGCTTGCTGATTTCAACATGCTCGGCCTTAACAGCGCCATGAAATCTATTCGGGCCATGGAAATGGCCTTCATTGAAAACGGTCGGCCCGAAACGCTGGTCAATATGGAAAAACAGGCCCAGGAATTTTCCAGGCTGCTATTAGCGATTCCACTACCCGGCAATGACAAAGGGGCGCTGGAAGTTCTGATGAACGCCTACCAGGACAAACTGGCCGCCTATGCGAAGGGGCGAATGATTGCCCGGACAAGCAAGCTTGATCGATTGGCCGAGATTATTTCCTACATGAGCCCCAGCGTCGAGGGGATCGTTACTTATTCCAGACGCAACCTGGCCGAGACCATCAGCGCCGCCCGTGAACGGCGAAAAATTCTAAAGGTGTTGCAGGGCGGCGGCACTTCGGGGCTGATCCTGTTGCTCGTGCTCGTTGGGGCGATGGTCATTCGTTCGGTCACAGCCCCGGTCGAGGTGGCAGCCAGTATCGGGCGTCACCTGGCTGATGGCAAAACCGATATCATTATCGGCGGACTTGGCAACGATGACGAAACCGGTGACATCATGCGCGCCTTTTCAGCATTAAAAAAAGATATTGGCGAAATCACCAAGCTGCGCGAAGGCATGAAAAAAGCCAAGGTGGAAGCCGAGCGCGGGCGCGCGGCAACGGCGGAAGCGAACTGGTTGCGCCGCGACCTGGAATCACAAAAACCCGAACTGGATAATGGCCGTGAGGCGATCGCCGAAGTTCAACTTCTGCGCAAGATCATCGAGGCCACCGCCGAGGACATTACCCAGAAACAGGCCGCCCCGAAAAAAAATCTGGCGGCGGAGATCGTGGAAGAACAAAAAGCGGAACACCATCCGGCCCCTATCGACACCATTTCCAGGATCAGCCAGCAGGTCGCGTTATCATCGCAAGGCGTGACAGAAGCTGCGGAAGAAGCCGAAAGAACGGGAAACCTGATTCGCAACCTGACCGATGCCGCCGACAAGATCGAAAATATTTCATCCCTGATTGGATCGATCGCCCGCCAGGCCGATATGCTGGTCGTCGACATGCCGCCCCAGGACACGGATGATGGCAAGAAAACGCCCGGCTTCGTGGTCTTGCCCGGTGACGAACAGGGCACCAGAGAAAGCGGCGATGAACGCGAAAAAATATCCGGCGTTACCAAACGTTTCGACATTATTCGTGCCGAGGCATCTCAGGCAACATGGGCCGTGCGCGATATTGCCGCCATCATCCGCAGCGCCCGCGAAGCGGCACTGGGCATTGCCCGCACCACCTCGGCCGATGCCCTTGAGGTCACCACCGACCTTTTGCAACAGTCGGAAAACCTGCGCAGCATGCTCGACCAACTGGTCCACAAAATGCAGGACCAGTTGCAGATAGGCAGCGTGCCGGGCGAGGGTGAGGGCGACTCCGGAAACGTCTGATTACTTGCGCAGAACCTCGACGCCGGGCAGCTTCTTGCCTTCCATCCATTCCAGGAAAGCCCCGCCGGCCGTCGATATATATGTGAAACTGTCGCTCACGCCGGCATGGGCCAGGGCCGCCACCGTATCACCGCCGCCGGCAACGGAAATTAACTTGCCTTCTTTTGTCAGCCGGGCCGCAGCTTGCGCGACCGCATTGGTGCCCGCATCAAACGGCGGAATTTCGAAGGCTCCGAATGGGCCGTTCCAGACCAGGGTTTTGCACCCTTCGAGCTTGGCGGTAACATCGGCGATCGAGGCCGGACCGATATCCAGCATCATGGCATCGGATGGAATGGCGTTTAGATCAACTGTTTCGCAGTCCGCGCCTTCTTTAAATTCGCGGGCCACCACCGCATCCTTCGGCAGCACGACCTGGCAGCCGGCTTTTTCAGCCCGCCCCAGAATTTCACGGGCCGCGTCAGCCATATCTTTTTCGCATAAAGAATTGCCCACATCGATGCCTTGCGCATAGAGGAACGTATTGGCCATGCCGCCCCCGATAATCAGCATATCGACCTTGGCCGCAAGATTACCGAGCACTTCCATCTTGGTTGATACCTTGGCCCCACCGACCACGGCGGCGACCGGAGAGACCGGATTTTCCAGGGCGGCGGAGAGCGACTCGACTTCCGCCTGCATCAGGCGCCCGGCCGCAGCCGGCAGCAGATGGGCCAGCCCTTCGGTCGAGGCGTGGGCCCGGTGGGAGCACGAAAACGCGTCGCTGACATAGACGTCGCCAAGTTTTGACAACTCGACGGTAAAAGCCTTGTCATTTTCCTCTTCGCCCCGGTTAAAGCGCAGATTTTCCAGCATCACGATATCGCCGTCTTCCATTTCACTGATCTGCAGACGGGCATTTTCCCCCACCGTGTCGGTGGCGAATCCGACCGGCCGGCCGCAGGCTTGCGCCAGCGCCTTGGCCACCGGGGCCAGGCTCATTTCAGGCACCACCTGACCCTTGGGCCGCCCAAAATGGGAAATAACGATCACCTTGGCGCCCTTGTTCGACAGCTCGTTTATGGTTTGCACGGCGCGATCGATGCGGGTCGTATCGGTGACCTTTCCGTCCTTCATGGGGACGTTCAAATCGACGCGCATCAGCACCCGCTTGCCGGCAACATCAAGATCATCAATGGTTTTAAACTGTGACATGGCTGAAAACTCTCCCCTGATTATCGGTCTTTGGCCCGAATTTGGTGCGAGTTATCGTCATTAGGGGGGGGATTGGCAACACCCCTTAGTGTGGGTTAGGGCGCTAGGGCGCCCAGGTGTGGGTTAGGGCGCTAGGGCGCCCAGGTGTGGTTCATTATCCGACCGGCAGACGCAGGCGGGCCGCCAGGCCGCCAATGTCAGAGCGCGACAGCTCCAGTTTGCCCTCATAAAGTTCGGCCACATCGCCGACGATGGACAACCCGAGGCCGCTGCCGACGGTCGTTTCATCGAGACGTCGGCCTCGGTCAATGGCGGTCGACAGTTCGTGCTCGGCAATTCCGGGGCCGTCGTCCTCGACGGTTAGCATCAGCCAGGAGCCCTCTTTACGGCCATGGACACGAACTTCCGATTTCGCCCACTTGCAGGCGTTGTCCATCAGGTTGCCGAGCATTTCTTCCAGATCCTGACGCTCCCCCTGAAAGCTCAGGCCATCTACGCCATGCAGCGTAATTCCCAATTCGCGGTCCTGGTAGATGCGCTCCACGGTTCGCTTCAGGGCCTGGATCGTCTCGCCCACATCGGCGCGCACACCCAGCACACCCCGCGATCCGGCGGCCCGGGCCTTGGACAGGTGGCGGTTGATTTGATCCTGCATGACCTGGATTTCGCCCCGAATAATGTCGGCGGTCGCCCCTTGCATATGGTTGGCCTCGTTGAGCAGTACCGCCAATGGGGTCTTCAGGGCATGGGCCAGATTGCCGGCGTGGGTGCGGGCGCGTTGCAGGATTTCGGCGTTGTGGTCGAGCATGCCGTTTAATTCTTCGACCATCGGCTCGACCTCGGCGGCGAACGGTCCGACCATGCGGGTGGCGCGCCCGGCGCGAACCTCGGCCAGTTCGTCACGCATCTTGAACAACGGCCGGATACCATAACGGATCTGCAAAACCGCCGCGCTGACCAGACCAACCCCCAGCACCGTCAGGGTGATCGCCAGTATCCGGGTAAAGGCATTAATAGACTTTTCCATACCTTCGGTCGGGCCGGTGGTGAGGATGACCACCGACGTTTTGGCGTCTGGCAAGGTGAAGGAACGGGCAACAGCGCGCAGGGTTTCCTTGCGTGGCCCGGTCAGATAGAAGGCCGTTTCATGATCCTGCGACAACGGCTCGCCAACATCGATCCGCTGGTCCCACAGCGATCGCGATTTATCGATCCGGCCGTCGCTTGTCTGGAATTCCCAATACCAGCCGGACAGCGGCTTGTTGTATTCGGGATCGCCCGGATGCCGTTTGAGGAACGGGTTGCCGTCGGCATCGACGTCCGTGAACGACAGAACTTCTTCCAAATGGTCTTGCAGGGCTTCGTCGAAGTTTTGTTCCACATGATTTCGGAAAAGACCGGTCAGCACGAAGCCGGTAATCAGCAAAGCCGCCGCGATCCAGATGACGGCCCCAAGCATCAGGCGGCGGTTGACGGAATGATCGGCCATGGGAGTTCAGGAATCTTCCGCAGACTGGGCCAGGGAATAGCCGCGGCCGCGGTGGGTGTAAATGGCGTCCGGCCCCAGCTTTTTCCGCAAGCGCCCGATGAACACTTCGATGGTGTTTGAATCCCGGTCGAAATTCTGATCGTAAATATGTTCGGTCAGTTCGGTCCTGGAGACCACCTTTTCCGGATGATGCATCAGGTAGGACAGGACCTTCAGCTCGTTGGCCGTCAATATCACCATGACACCATTGACGGTAACTTTGCCGGAACGGGTATCCAGGGTCACCGGGCCACTTTCCAGTTGTGATTTGGCATGGCCGGCCGAGCGCCGGATCAGGGCCCTGAGGCGGGCCAGCAATTCTTCCATATTGAACGGTTTGGTGACGTAATCGTCGGCGCCCTTGTCGAAGCCCGAGACTTTTTCACTCCAGGTTTCCCGTGCCGTCAGGATCAGCACCGGCATGGTATGCCCGGCCTGACGCCAGCGGTCGAGAACCGTCAGGCCATCGATCTTGGGCAGCCCCAAATCGAGGATCACCGCATCATAGGGCTCGGTGTCACCCAAGAAGCCGCCTTGCTCTCCATCATGGGCGGTATCGACCGTGTAGCCCGCTTGCTCAAGCGCCTTGGCGATCTGGGTGGCGAGTTCGACCTCGTCCTCGACGACCAGAATCCTCATTGGCTTTGCTCCTTAATGGCACGCTCGGCGCCGTATCCTTTAACCCGCAGCAACTCCAGCGTGCTGGCATCCATTTCAAGCTTAAGGACATTACCCTGCGGCGTCAGCAGTTTGATTTCGTATATATAACCGCCGATGGCATCGGGGTCGCCATCGTCGTCCTCGCCTTCCAGTTCGACCTCGATAATCTTGCCCTCATACAGGGATTCGACCCTTTCCAGGATCAAGGCGAGGGGGACAATATTGCCACTTTCCAGCGCCATCCGGGCGCGTTCATGGTCCGAATCCCCGTCGGCGCGCACCGGCGCGGATAAAAAGACAGTCGCAACAATCATTGAAGCGACAAGCCGAACAGCCGTATTTTGAACCATCCCCATGGACAAGGCCTTTATAGCAAGGTGCCCCAGACGACAACGATCGAAAGCGACGCGGCCAGGAAAACACGCCAGGCCGGGGCTTGGCGGATGCCGCTATGGGCGGCTTCCAGAACCCCGGGGTCGACGAACTTGTCGCCGGTCCACATGGCCCGCGGCAGGTTTTCCCCGTCGATCAGGCCGTGCATCAGGACGCCCATAACATGAACGCCGATCAGGGTAGCCAGCAAACCGGTCAATCCCTCATGGATATTTTCCATGGCGTGGCTCAAGGAGCGCGAAACATGGACCGCCAGAGGCCCTATATTGTCATCATCTGATGCGAGCAGGCCGGTTAAAACGGTTGCCGACAATATCGCCAACAGGGCCATGACCATCCAGCCGCCGATCGGGTTGTGGCCCAGGTGACGGGGCCGTTCACGGCTCAGCATCTGCTGGCCATATGCGCGCACTTCGGCCCACGGACGGATAAAACTGAGGAAACGGGAATGGGTGGAGCCGAAAATGCCCCAGAAGATCCGAAACACGATCAACGCCAGAATGGAGATGCCGGAAAAAATGTGAATATTAAACAGAACGCCGTCGGCCTCGGCCGAAATCCAGGCAATCGCCACCAGGGCGAGCAGCGACCAGTGGAAAAACCGGGTCGGCAGATCCCAGACGCGGACTTTCGTTTTTTTGTTGTTCAGGCCGTTTCGCATGTTTGCGATCTCCACCGTTCTTTGTAATATTCTCGGGAATTTAGTCCCTAATTCTAGTAGAATACAGATGAACCTCACCTGAACCGAGAGATCACACCTTGTTCAGTTTGAATTATCTACATTATCCGTAATATTTGAATGGAATCTCTATGAACGGTGAGGGAATGCCTGAAAAAGACCGTAAAATAAAAGTATGGGACTTACCCACCAGAATCTTCCACTGGTCGCTGGTGACCTGTGTCGCCATCGGCCTGGTGACTGGCTTTTTGTCGCCAGAATGGTGGATGGGCGTCCATACCTGGGCCGGCTACACGACCGTGGTGCTGGTGGTTTTCAGGCTGGTGTGGGGTATTTTCGGTTCGGAATATTCCAGAATCGAGACCTTTGCCTTCACCCCGGCGGAAATATTTGCCCACATCCGTGAAGTGGCCTTCCTGAAACCACGCCATTTCACCGGCCACAACCCGGCCGGCGCAATGATGATTTTTGCACTGATTTTCCTGCTTTTCGGCATCACCGTCAGCGGCCTGATGGTGCTCGGTGGCGAAGAAAACCAGGGACCGCTGGCCGGGGCCGCCAACTACGCCATCGGCGACATAGCGGCCAGCGTTCACACCCTGCTGACCATCATTCTCATGGTGCTGGTCGTCCTGCATGTGATCGGCGTTTTTATTGAAACTAAACTTGGCGGCGAAAATCTGGTGCTGTCGATGATCACGGGATTCAAGCGCCTGCCCCCGGGAGAAAAAACGCCGACGCCGCGTGACGCCCACCCACTGGCCGCTACCGTCATGCTGGTCGCATTTTCAACAATTGCCGGTTCCGTGCTGTGGGCATTTTCAACCATGCCGCCATCGGGGCTGATCAACCTGCCTGAAAACAAAACCTACGCCAGCGAATGCGGCGACTGCCATGAGGTTTACCACCCGAGCCTGCTGCCGGCGGCTTCGTGGACGCAATTAATGGGCGGGCTGAGCAAGCATTTCGGCGAAGATGCCAGCCTGGGCCAGAAAACGGCAATCAATATTACCGCCTATCTGGCCACCAATGCCGCCGAAGCCTGGGACACGGAAGCCGCCAACCGCTTTCGCAACATCGATCCGGCGGCGCCCTTTCAGATAACGGCAACGCGCTACTGGGTGCGCAAGCACGATGAGGTCGACGGCGACGTATTCAAGCGCAAGGGCGTCGGTGGTAAATCCCACTGCGCGTCCTGTCACAAGGACGCCGCCACTGGCCGGTTCGACGATCAGTACATAAATATACCGAATAAATAGAAGGATCCCCAATCATGAAACACATCACCCCCCTCATTGTCGCAGCCGCCTTGATTGCCGGCTTTATCGCCGCGCCAGCGGCCGCCAACCCGGCCCGCGACGCCATCGTCGCCGGCTTCAAAGCCGAGGCCCAGGCCGCCGACTCAGGTTTCGCCGGATTTTCCGCCGATCGCGGCAGAGCCATATTCGAAAACCCCCACACCGGCGGCGAGCCGGAGATCCCGTCGTGCACCACATGTCATGGCAAAACCCCGTTCGGCTCCGGGGAAACCCGTACCGGCAAGAAAATTGATCCGATGGCGGTTTCCAAGAACCCGGAACGTTATACGGACCCTGAAAAGGTCGCCAAATGGTTCCGCCGCAACTGCAACACCGTGCTGGGCCGCGAATGCACGCCCCAGGAAAAAGGTGACTATCTGACATTCATGATGTCCCAATAGCGGCTATCGGCTATAAAGGGCGGCATCATGCGTAACTACTTCCTTATTCTTCTGTTGGCCGCCACCGCTATGTCGGCACTGTCACGGCCGTCGGCCGCCGAGACTTTCCCGCCGATTACCAGTCAGGCGGTCAACAAGGAATGTGGCGATTGTCACATGGTCTATTTTGCCGAGATGCTGCCCCGGCGGTCGTGGATCAACATCATGAAGGACTTGTCCAATCATTTCGGTGAAGACGCCAGCATCGATACCAAGGCCAAATCCGAAATCCTGACCTACCTGGTCAATAACGCCTCCGACGTCGCCAACAACCGGGCGGCCCGCAAATGGCGTCAGGGACTGGGCGCCAACCCGGTCACCGAACGCATCATCACGGCGCCGCGCTTTATTGAGAAACACGACGACTCTGAATTCACCGCCATGTGGAAAAAACTGGGCGTCAAATCAAAGTCCGACTGCGTCGCCTGCCACAAGGAAGCCCAGCAGGGGATTTTTGAGGACTAGGATTCAAGAACCCCGGCTTTTCCTTGCATTAATTCTAATATGCCTTATGAAGGCCGCAGATTTCCTGCATTTATCCTTACATTGAATGGGCTCCCCCCGTGATCAAGCCGACGCTTGCCGCCTTCGCCGACCGTTTATCTTCCGCCGACTGGCACGACGCGGAGCTGCCGCCGTTTACTGCTTCGCGCATCAAGACCGAAGTTCTTTCGGGACTGACCGTGGCCCTGGCGCTGGTGCCGGAGGCGGTGGCCTTTTCCTTCGTCGCCGGGGTGCATCCGCTGGTCGGTCTTTATGCGGCGTTTATCGTCGGCCTGATCACCGCCGTCATGGGCGGCAGGCGAGGCATGATCTCCGGGGCCACCGGGGCGCTGGCCGTGGTCATGGTGGCGCTGGTCGCCCAGCACGGCATCGAATACCTGTTCGCCACCGTGGTGCTGATGGGGGCTTTGCAAATTCTTTCCGGCATCTTTCATCTCGGCAAGTTTATCCGGCTGGTCCCCCATCCGGTGATGATGGGCTTCGTCAACGGCCTGGCCATCGTAATTTTCCTGGCCCAGTTGAGCCAGTTCCAGATCGCCGGTCCCGATGGCATCAAGGTCTGGATGACCGGCTGGCCGCTGACCGTCATGCTCGGGCTGGTCGTCCTGACCATGGCCATCATCTGGGTGACGCCGAAGTTCACCGCCGCCTTCCCGGCCCCCCTGGCCGGTATCGCCGCGGTCGCCGGCATTGTTATTTTCTTCGGCATCGACGTGCCCCGGGTCGGCGATCTGGCGTCCATCAAGGGCGGCCTGCCGACGTTCCACATTCCCATGGTCGATCTTAATCTGGAGACCCTGAAAATCATTTTCCCCTATGCGGTCATTCTGGCCGCCATCGGTTTGATCGAAAGCCTGCTCACCCTTAACCTGGTCAGCGAGATCACCAACCGGCGCGGCGGCGCGTCCCAGGAATGTATCGCGCAAGGGTTGGCCAATGTTGTCACTGGATTTTTCGGTGGCATGGGCGGTTGCGCCATGATCGGCCAGTCGATGATCAACGTGAAGTCCGGCGGGCGGACCCGGCTTTCGGGTATTTCGGCGGCCTTGTTCCTGCTTGCCTTCATCCTTGTCGCATCCAGCATGATCGAGCAGATTCCGTTGGCCGCCCTGGTCGGTGTCATGTTCATGGTGGTCATCGGCACCTTCGCCTGGCGTAGCATCATGATCTTGCGCCGGATTCCCCTGACCGACGTCATGGTGATGATATTGGTGACCGTGGTTACCGTGGCCACGGATCTGGCCATCGCCGTGGTCGTCGGGGTGATTGTTTCGGCACTGATTTTTTCGTGGAACAATGCGTCGCGCATTCATGCCATGATTCAGGTGACGCCGGAAGGTGCCAAGGTATACCAGATCGAAGGGCCGCTGTTTTTCGGATCGACGGACGGCTTTGCTGAAATTTTCGAACCGGAAAACGACCCCGACATCGTCATTGTCGATTTCATGAGCAGCCGGGTCGTCGACCAATCGGCCCTGCAGGCCATCGAGGCGCTGGCCTCTAAATATGAAGGGCTCGGCAAAGAGCTACAGCTGCGCCACCTGTCCCACGACTGCCATCGGCTGCTAAATCGTGCCGGCCAGCTAATAATCGATTCCGATGATGACCCGGATTACGGCATCGCCGTCGACTACTCGGTCAAAACAGGCATACTGGGCGGCGGACACTAATCATTTCAGGGAAGTTTTGCCGCGTTGGCGGCGGCCTCGTCGGCCTTGGCCGATTCCCCAAGCACCCGATAGGCCCGTTCCAGCCTGATCCAGCCAGCCTTGTCGCCGGGATTATCCTTAAGCCGCGTCGCCAGTCTTTCGACCATGGCGCGAATCATATTCTGTTGCTCGGCCCCCGACATCTGTGCGGCGGCATCCATATCCGATTGGCTTGGCCCCGGCGCAGCAGGCATCGTGCCTGCGGCTTTTGTCTGGGCGCGGAGCTGCTGGCCAACAGCCATCGCCTGCGCGGTCGGCCGGATGGTTTTGGCATCGATGCCGGCCTCATCGGCAGCGCGGCGTATCTGCTGGCCGACGACCGGCAGCCACGCAGCGTTCGGCGGCGACATTTCAATCAGGTCAACCCAGCCCTGGATGGCGCTCTTCAGGTTGCCGCGCTGGGCCTCGGCGATGGACAGATAATAGACGGCCTTCGGGTTTGACGGGTCGGTATCGGCGACGGAACGGAAAATTTTCTCGGCCTCGGGCGTTACCACCGCATCGGCGGCAAGGGCCATGGCCTCGCCATAATTGACCGCGATTTCCGGATTACGATCACTTAATTCATAGGCTTTTTCATAAGCCCCGATGGCGTCATTGTATTTTTCCATGCGCACGTAGCTGTTGCCCAGTAAAGCCCAGCCGCGCGGATCTTCGGGCCGGGTTTTCAGCATCTCGATCAACTGGCCGACCATCTTTTTCAACTCGGCCTTACCGCCGCCATCGGCCTGCTCGTTTTGCAAGGCACGCCCGGCCAGCGGCCGGTCGGGTTGACCCGGTTGGCCAAGATTCAGATACATGGCGACGGCCCCGATCGGCAGCAGAACGGAAACGGCAACAATCAGGATCGTTGACGAACGGCGATCGCCGGTTGGCCCCGCCGCGTGCTTGCCGGCGCGGGCCTTATCGGCGGCCAGCATACGGCGCTTGATTTCGACGCGGGCGGCTTTCGCCTGGTCCTCATTGAGCAGCCCGCGTTCGAGATCGCGGTCGACTTCGCCGAGCTGGTCCTTGTAAACGTTGATATCGAAATCTTCGCGAGTCGGCTGGGCTTCGTCGCGGCGAACAATCAGTGGCGACAGCATGATCGCCAAAATGCCCAGGCTGAGCACGCCGACCACCGACCACAACTGCCAGATGAATCCACTCATGAGCCGCCTCCGCCGTCTTCATCAAGCAAGGCCTGGATGCGGCGCTGTTCTTCGACCGATAGCTCCTGCGCTTTTTCACCACCGACGGGCGATGCCTCGCGGCGGCGATAAATCCCCATGGCGGCGGCGAGCGCCAGCCCGATGAACAGGAATGGGCTGAGCCACAGCACATAGGTGGAGGCCTTGAACGGGGGGTCCAGTAAAACGTAGTCGCCGTAACGCGATACCATGTATTCGACAACCTGGGCATTGCTGTCGCCGGCGCTAATCCGCTCGCGTACCAGGACCCGCATGTCGCGGGCCAGATCGGCGTTGGATTCATCAATGGACTGGTTCTGGCAGACGACGCACCTGAGGCCCTTGCTGACTTCGCGGGCACGGGCTTCGAGCGCCGGGTCGCTCAGAATCTCGCTGGGCTCCACGGCCAGTGCCGAAAAGCTGGAAACGGTCAGCAGAATAATGGTCAGTAGGGTTTTCATTGCTTGCGCAGTTCCTGTATCAGCGGCCACAGGGTCGATGCCCAGTTGCCTTCGTCGATGACGCCCGTGTGCTTGTAGCGAATGGTGCCCCGTTGATCGACGATGAAGGATTCCGGCGCCCCGTAGACGCCGAAGGCGATGGCCGCCTTGCTTTCCGGATCGTCGCCGATCAGCGTATAGGGATCGCCGCGCCTTTTCAGCCATTGGGGGCCGGCATCGGGATCTTTTTCGCGCCAGTCGATGCCATAGAGGGGCACCAGTTTTTGTTCGGCGATTTTCATCAGCATGGGATGCTCGGCAAGGCAGGCCACGCACCACGATCCCCAGAAGTTGACCAGCGACACCTGGCCCTTCAAATCTTCGCTGGAGAAGCCCCTGTCGTAGCCCTTGATCGGTTTGAGCGCGAAAGACTCCACCTTCTGATCGATTAGCACCGATGGCAGGTCGCGGGGGTTGAGCTTCAACCCGACGGCAAAATAACCGGCGATGACCAGGAACACCGCAAGCGGAGCCAAATACATCAGGCGTTTCATGTTCAGGCCTTCGCCCCGACTTGTTTTCCGGAGGCATGGCCCTTCGGCGCCCCGACCCGGTAGCGCCGGTCGGAAATGCTGATGACGCTGCCAAATACCATGACAAACGCACCAAACCACATCCAGGCGATCAGCGGATTGTAGTAAAGCCGCGTCACGAAGCCGCCTTCACTGCCTTCCGGATCGCCGATGACGGCATAAAGATCCCCCATGAACAGGGTATGGATGGCAGCCTCCGTGGTCGGCATCTGGCGCACCGGATAATTGCGCTTTTCAGGGTGCAGGGTGACCACTGGATTGCCATCCTCCGATACCTGGAAGGTGCCTTCGACAATGGTGTAATTGGGCCCTTGGGCCCGGCGCGCGCCCATGAACTTGAAATCGTAGCCGGCCAGATTGACGCTTTGGCCCGGCACCATGGTCTGTATTCTCTCGACCTTCCAGCCGCCGGCCCCGGCCATGCCGGCGATGGCGATGGCCAATCCCATGTGCGCCAAGGTCATCCCCCACGAGGCACGTTGCTGCCTGAGCAGACGCAACAAGGCTTGCCGAGGCGCGCTGAACAGTTTGATGCGTTCGGCCAATTCGACCGCCGTCGCCATGAATACCCAGGTCGCGATGGTGATGCCGACTATGCCCATGAACGGGCCATCAAAGGCGATTGCCAGCATCGCCGCCAGCACAAGGCCGGTGGCTATGAAAGCCAGCTTCAGGCGCTTCGCCGCCTCGACCATATCGGTGCGCTTCCATGCCAGCACCGGGCCGAAGCCCATGGCGAACAGCATCGGCAGCATCAGCGGAATGAACACGGAATTGAAAAACGGCGGCCCGACCGATACCTTGCCGCCGCCGACGGCATCCAGAAACAACGGATAAAGCGTGCCCAGCAGGACCACGGCGGCACCGGTACTCATCACCAGATTGTTGAGCAACAACCCGCCTTCCCGCGAGATCGGCTTGAACACGCCGGTGCTTTTCAGGGCCGGCGCGCGGATCGCGAACAGCACCAGCGAGCCGCCGATAACGATCAGCAACAGCATCAGGATAAAAACACCGCGTTCCGGATCGGTGGCGAAGGCGTGCACCGACGTCAACACCCCGGAACGGACCAGGAAGGTGCCGAGCAGACTTAGGGAAAAGGCCAGGATGGCCAGAAAGATCGTCCACGCCTTCATGGTGTCGCGTTTTTCAACGACGATCGCCGAATGCAACAGGGCCGTGCCGGCCAGCCACGGCATGAACGAGGCGTTTTCGACCGGATCCCAGAACCACCAGCCGCCCCAACCGAGCTCGTAATATGCCCACCACGATCCAAGGGCGACGCCGATGGTCAGGAAAGTCCACGCGGCCAGCGTCCACGGCCGCACCCAGCGCGCCCAGGCGGCATCGACCCGGCCTTCGATGAGGGCGGCGATGGCGAACGAAAAGGCCATGGAAAACCCGACGTAGCCCAGATACAGAAACGGCGGGTGGAAAGCCAGGCCCGGATCCTGTAACAGCGGATTCATTTCCTTGCCGTCCAAGGGTATGGGAAATTGCCGCAAGAAAGGATTCGAGGTCAGCAACATGAACAGGTAAAAGCCGACCGCGATCATCGCCTGCACACCCAGCACCCGAGCGCGCAGCGTCGGCGGCAAGTTACCGCCAAACAGCGCCACCGCCGAGCCGAACAACGACAGGATCAGCACCCACAATAGCAACGAGCCTTCGTGGTTCCCCCACACGGCCGAAACCTTGTAGAGCATGGGCATCTTGGAATGGGAGTTCTGAACCACATTCAGGACCGAGAAATCCGACGTGACGTGGGAATAGGTCAGGCAGCCAAACGCAAAAGCCACCAGCAGAACCTGTGAATAAGACGATGGCTTGTCCATGGCCATCATCAGCGCGTTGCCCCGGTGCGCCCCGATCATGGGGACGGTGGCCTGAACCAGCGCCACCATCAACGCCAGCACCAGCGCAAAATGTCCGGTCTCGGCAATCATTGCTGCGCCCCCTTATTGATCATGCCCTGGCGCTTCATTTCTTCGCTCATTTCATTCCACTTTCCGGATTTTTTCAAGGCGTCGGCGACTTCCGGCGGCATGTAGGTTTCGTCATGCTTGGCCAGCACCTCGTCGGCGGTGAACAGGCCGCCCGCGTAGGTTCCCTCGGCGACCACGCCCTGCCCCTCGCGGAACAGGTCCGGCAAAATGCCGCGATAGGAAACGTTGACCGTATTGGCCATGTCGGTGACGCGGAACACGACGACGGCGTCGGGCTGCCTCTCGACGCTGCCTTCCTCGACCAGGCCGCCAAGGCGCAAACGTCGATCAGGCACCGGTGTTTTTTCCACAATATCGGTCGGGCTATGGAAAAAGACGATGGATTCTTCGAATGCGCTCAACACCAGGCCAGCAGCAGCCGCAATCAGCAGCAGCGCAAGCCCGACAAATGTCAGTCGCTTATGTTTGCGTTTCACCGGCACCATCCTCATTGCCTGCATCAAGAGATTTAAGTTCGGCGATGGCCGCTTTCTGCCCCCTAAGGCTGGCAATCAACAGGCCGACCATGACCGCCGCGCTAATCAGGTAGCTGGGCCAAACGTAGCCTGCGTACCCGCCCATTGAGAAAAATTCATTCATGGTTCCGGCTAGCTCCCGTGGGCCTGTTTCATGCGTAGCGAACGAACCTTGGTGGCGGCGACTTCGGTGCGAATCCGTATCAGCATCACCCATACATAGTAAGTGTTGAAGGCAACCGCCATCAGTGCCAGTGGCCACAGCATGGATGCATCAATGGTCGGGCCATCCATGCGCATAACGCTGGACGGTTGATGCAAGGTGTTCCACCAGTCGACGGAAAACTTGATGATCGGCACGTTGACGACGCCGACCAACACCAGAATCGATGACGCCTTGATGCCGCGGGTCGGATCATCGAAGGCGTTAATCAGGGCCATGTAGCCGAGATACAAGAACAGCAGCACCAGCATTGAGGTCAGGCGCGCATCCCACACCCACCAGGTTCCCCACATGGGCTTGCCCCACAGCGAGCCGGTGACCAGCGCCAGGAACGTGAACCCGGCACCGATGGGTGCCGTCGCCTTGGCCGCAAGATCGGCCAGCGGATGTTTCCAGATCAGGCCGACGGCGGCGGCCGCCGCCATGGCCATATAACAGAAAAGGCCCATCCACGCCGCCGGCACATGCACATACATGATGCGAACGCTTTCGCCCTGCTGATAATCGGCGGGCGACGCAAACAGGCCGAGATAGAGCCCGGCAGCCCCTAACCCCACGGTCAGCACGGCCATCCACGGCTGGATGATATCGGCAAAGCGCAGAAAACGGGTGGGATTGGCAAAACGGTGTAGCATGTTCTTTTAAACTAGCTCCCAGGGAGTGATTTTGTAACCTCTGACGGTGTTATTGTCACGCGAAGGTGGCCATTTCAGGGCAGAATTAAGATCAGGGGACTATTCTACCGCCTGCCGCAGGGCCGCCGCCGCCGCCCATGGGCTAAGGGCCAGCGCACCGAGCAGGAAACCGCCCAAAATCAATAATTGAGCCCTGGCCTCGAAGCCGCCGACCACCGCATCGACGGCGCTGACCCCGAAGATCAGCACCGGGATGTAAAGCGGCAGGATCAGCAGTGCCAACAGCACGCCACCGCGCCGGGACCCTAAGATCAGGGCCGCGCCGACCGCCCCGATCAGGCTAAGGGAAGGCGTGCCGAGAGCCAGCGCCAGAATCAGTATGGGGAAGCCTTCTGCATTCATGTTCAGCAACACCGCCAGCAGGGGGGCCGCCACGATCAACGGCAGCCCGGTGGTCAGCCAATGGGCGACAACCTTGGCCAGCACGATAATTTCCAGCGCCATCGGGGACAGGGTCAACAATTCCAGCGAGCCATCCTCGTAATCGGTCTGGAACAGACGCTCCAGGGACAGCATGGAAGACAACAGGGCGGCCACCCAGATGACCCCGGCGGCGATGCGGGCCAGAATGTTGGCCTCGGGGCCGACGCCGAACGGAAACAACACCACGGCGATAACGAAAAACATTACCACCATCATGCTGTCCATGCCCTGACGGAAGGCCAGATGCAGGTCGCGGCGGATGATTTGCAGGAAGCCGGTCACGGATTCCCCGTCCTGCCAGCCGAAAAATGGCCTAAATCGAGTGTCTGGAAATTATCGAGGGCCAGATCCGAATGTGTCGAGATCACCACCATGCCGCCGCTCCCCCGGTGGTCGGCGATGGTCCGCTCCAGCCCGGCGATGGTCTGTTTATCCAGCGCCGTGGTTGGCTCGTCGAGCAGCCACAGCGGTGCCGGGGCGGCGACAATGCGCGCCAGATTGACCCGGCGTTTCTGCCCGGCCGACAGGAACCGCCCCGGCACATCGGCCAGATGGTTAATGCCGAGCGCAGACAGCGCCTGAGGGACATTGCCGCCGCCGCTGCGCAAGCTGGCCCAGAAGGCGACGTTTTCTGAAACCGAGAGCACCGGTTTGACGGCATCCAGATGGCCGACGTAATGCAGCCTTCCTGAGTGGGCTTCCGGGTCTTCCGACGTTTCGGCGCCATCAAAGGCGATGACGCCGGATGCCGGATGCAACAATCCCGCCATCAGCCTGAGCAGGCTCGACTTGCCGCTGCCGTTGGAGCCGACCAGCACCAGCGCCCCGCCCCCGGCCAACGTGAAGTCGAGGCCGGAGAACACGATGCGCTCGCTACGCACGCAGGTCAGGTTATTGCCGGTGAATTCACCCATCCGGGCCGCCCTTTGAAAAACAATTTAATTTCAGGGGGCAAGGTATATCAAAAAGCCCTTTTATGAAAAAAAAAGTCGACCGGACGCTGAGAAGCAAAAATCCGGTCGACAGGTTGAGGCGTTATCATGTTCCCTTGAGCATACAAAAGGAAACAGACCTCTTAGGGGACCAGAGAGGGGGGTCTCTGGGTATGCGGACTTGGGTAATCCGCATGACGATCATATAAACCGGGGAGTGTGGCAACTTTATGACAGCAGGCCCCTCAATTAAGGCAAAACTGTGATTTTTTCACTGGTAGCGAAGGGGGGGCAATCCAAGATATGATCTGCTCCCGTTATTCGAATAAGGACACCGCCATGACCGCCTTTGGCCACGATACCCTGAAGACCCGCCGCAGCCTTGATGTCGATGGCAAATCTTATGACTATTACAGCTTATCGGCGGCCGCCGACGCCGGCCTTGGTGATATTTCAAAACTGCCCTTCTCGCTAAAGGTGCTGCTCGAAAATCTGCTCAGGTGGGAAGACGGGCGCACGGTCACCGTAGAAGATATTAAAGGCATGGCCGGATGGCTGGAAAACCGGCGCTCGGATCGGGAAATCGCCTATCGTCCGGCGCGCGTATTGATGCAGGATTTTACCGGGGTTCCGGCAGTCGTCGATCTGGCCGCCATGCGCGATGCCATGGTCGCCATGGGCGGCGACGCACAGAAGATCAATCCGCTGTCGCCGGTCGATCTGGTCATCGATCATTCGGTGATGATCGATTATTTTGGCACCCCGGACGCCGAACAAATGAACGAGGCGCTGGAGTTCGAGCGCAATCAGGAACGCTATGAGTTCCTGCGCTGGGGGCAGACGGCGTTCGATAATTTCCGGGTGGTGCCGCCGGGCACCGGCATCTGCCATCAGGTCAACGTGGAATACCTGGCCCAGGTGGTTTGGACCGGCGGCGATGGGGGCAACGTCGCCTACCCTGATACCCTGGTCGGCACCGATAGCCACACCACCATGGTCAACGGGCTCGCCGTTTTGGGCTGGGGCGTTGGCGGCATCGAGGCCGAGGCCGCCATGCTCGGCCAGCCGGTGTCCATGCTGATTCCGGAAGTGGTTGGTTTTAAATTAACCGGTGAGATGGGCGAAGGCATCACCGCCACCGATCTGGTGCTGCGCATCGTCGAGATGCTGCGCAACGAAGGTGTGGTCGGCAAGTTCGTCGAATTTTTCGGCCCCGGGCTGGATCACCTGACCCTGCCCGACCGCGCCACCATTGCCAACATGGCCCCCGAATATGGTGCCACCTGCGGCTTTTTCCCCATCGATGCCGAGACCATCCGGTATCTGACCTTCACGGCCCGCGATCCGGCCCGCGTCGCCCTGGTCGAGGCCTATGCCAAAGCCCAGGGCATGTGGCGCGACGCCGCCACCCCGGACCCGGAATTCACCAACACGTTGGGCCTCGACATCTCGACCATCCAGCCTGCCATATCGGGACCGAAGCGACCCCAGGACCGCATCGATCTTTCAAATTCGTCATCGGCTTTCGCCGCCACCCTGAAAGATATGGCCAAGGCAGATGCGCCGCGTAAGGAACCGGTCGACGGCGCCGATTATGAATTGCGTGACGGCGACGTGGTCATCGCCGCCATCACATCGTGCACCAATACATCCAACCCGTCGGTGCTGGTCGCCGCCGGGCTGCTGGCCCGCAATGCCGTCGCCAAGGGCCTGCGCTCAAAACCATGGGTCAAGACATCGCTGGCACCTGGTTCTCAAGTGGTTGCGGATTATCTTGCCGCAGCCGGCCTGCAGGAACACCTGAACACGCTCGGTTTTAATATCGCCGGATTCGGCTGCACCACCTGCATCGGCAATTCCGGGCCGCTGGCCGCACCCATTGCCAAAGCCATCACCGACGGCGACCTGGTCGCCACCGCCGTGCTGTCCGGCAACCGCAACTTCGAAGGCCGCATCAGCCCGCACGTCAAGGCCAATTATCTGGCCTCGCCGCCGCTGGTCGTCGCCTATGCGCTGGCCGGCTCCATGACCCGCGATTTGAAGACCGAACCCCTCGGCAAGGATTCAGACGGCAACCCTGTTTATTTAAAAGACGTCTGGCCGAGCAGCGCCGAAGTTCGCGACACGGTGGCCAGTGCCCTGACGCCCGAGATGTTCAAAACCCGCTATGCCGATGTCTTCAAAGGCCCGAAAGCCTGGCAGGACATCAAGGTCACGGGTGGCGAGACGTACAAGTGGAATCCCGGCTCGACCTATGTGCAGAACCCGCCCTACTTCACCGATATGGCATCGGGGCCGGCGGCCATTACCGACATTACCGGGGCCCGGCCACTGGCCATCCTGGGCGACTCGGTGACCACCGACCACATTTCACCGGCCGGCGGCATCGCCAAGGACGGCCCGGCCGGGGACTACCTGAAGGAACATCAGGTGAGCCAGAAAGATTTCAATTCCTATGGCTCCAGGCGCGGCAACCATGAAGTGATGATGCGCGGCACCTTCGCCAACATCCGCATTAAAAATGAAATGGCCCCCGGCACGGAAGGCGGCGTCACCCGATTAATGCCGTCCGGTGAGCAGATGAGTATTTATGACGCCGCCATGTCCTACACTAACAGTGGCGTGCCGCTGGTGGTCTTCGGCGGCAAAGAATACGGCACCGGGTCGAGCCGCGACTGGGCCGCCAAGGGCACCAGCCTGCTCGGCGTCAAAGCCGTCATCGTCGAAAGCTTCGAGCGCATTCACCGCTCCAACCTGGTCGGCATGGGTGTTTTGCCGTTGCAGTTCAAAGACGGCGCCAGTCGCAAGACGCTCAAGCTCGACGGCAGCGAGACCATCGATATCAGCGGTATCGCCGACGGCATTACGCCGCGCATGGACGTCGCCTGCTCGATCAATCGCGCCGACGGCTCGACGGAAAATATTACGCTGCTGTGCCGCATCGATACCGAAGACGAGGTCGATTACTACCGCCACGGCGGCATCCTGCACTACGTGCTGCGCAACCTCGCGGGCTAAACACCCGCGCGATATTTTGCCCGGCGGTCGATCAGGTCGCCGGGTAAAATCTTTGACAAAATCAAGCTAAATGACGTCCGGCCCGGGCTTGTACGTCAATATGCGAAAGTCATATTGACTCTGTGCAATTTTAAGAACACATTTATGCACGTAAAAATTTAATTATTTGAATAAAATTCAATATTTATAATTATCCGAAGCCCGGCATTCATTTGTTTTCTTCAAAACTCAACATAAACAGAGGGGGATCAAAAAATGACGATGCTTGTGAAACTTCATATTTTTTCCGGTCGGGAAGACCCGATGTGGGCTGTGTCGGGCGACCTTGAAAAGGAACTGACGGCCAAATTGGCTCAGGCTGAAGGCCATCCAGCGCTGGGCACACCGGCGGAAAGGGGCCTGGGCTACAAAGGCTTCAGCATTCTGCGCACCGATACGGCGGACGGCGCTCAACCGATGATGTTCGCCAACGCCAAGTCGGATGAGTTCGGCGGCTCATTCCTTTCCGGCCACCCCGAGATTGAAGATTTCTTGCTTTCGACGGCAGGCGACAGCCTCGAGGAAGGACTGGCGGCACACGTACGGGAGACGCTTGAAACCCCACCGATTTCGCCGGAGATGTTGCGGGCCACCGCCACCGGTTGTCCGACTGTCTATGCCCAGAACCCGCCCGCCTATAACCCTGATTTCTGGAACAACAACGCCAATCGAAAGCGCAACAACAACTGCTACGCCTACGCCAACAATCAGGCCACCAACACCTTCGCCCAACCCGGGCGGGGAACCGGACAGCAATATACGGCGCTGACCTGCGACAATGTCGGTGCCGCTTCGATTCGGGACGGGCTGGCCAATAGTGCAAACTTCAGCACCGTCACGCCCGGCTGGTACGTCGCGCTGGTGATCTGGCCGAACACGGATTACCATTGGTATCGTCAGGACGATGTAGGCTGCTGGTCGCACAAGCCGGGACAAACCGATGTTCGCAATGTTGACAACGCCGGCAATGCCATTACTGATCCTCAAACTGCTGACCGCGGGGGCTACACCACTTTTTGCACCTACATGGTCACCAACGCAGGTGTCACCATCGCATAAACAAATTGAGGAAATTGAATTGAAGGCGACGGTAACGCTCGACCTGTTCTCCGGCCGACCCAATCCCGAATGGTCGTTGTCATCTGATGACGCCCGGTCGTTGGTCGATGCGTTGCTGCGTCTGCCGCATTCAGCGAACAAGCCGCCCGCGCCACCGGGTCTCGGCTACCGCGGCGTGCTGGTCGAAATCTCGCGCCCAGAAGGTGCCGCGGAGTACCGTTTGTTCGGCGGTTACGCGGTGGGCGGCGACAGGCACATGGTCGATCATGATCGCTTGCTTGAACAGTGGCTGATTCAGTCTGGCGCGAGCGCCGGTGGCGATGAAGTTCACCCCGATATGATCAAGCAAATCCTCGATCAATTCTGATGCTGCGGGTGTTCAGTCGTCGGAAGATTGTTTAACGAACATCGCCTTGATGCGGATGGCCACGGCTTCGCCTTTGAGCGAGATCAGCACGATCAGCGCCATTAAGGGCACGAGGATGAACCAGCTCCAGGTTTCATGGACTTCGACACCACGTTGAACTTCGCGCTCGCGGCCCATCATGATGGCGAAGATCAGGAAGGCGATGACCCCAACGGCGACGCCAGCCGCCATCAAATAGCGAACCCACATCGCCTTGTTCGGGCCGAAGTCGTTTTCCCAGCGCACATTGGGCCGGTCGAATTCGTCTTTCTCGTCCATTATTCCTTCCTAATTGAAATCTTACCTCACGCCAACTTATTTGAAATGTTGGCTCACTCCGACTTATTTGAAATGTTGGCTCACTCCGACTTATTTGAAATGTTGGCTCACTCCAACGTGATTCGCGTTTGATCGGAGGGTGGCGTAATCATTTTGCCGATAAACACAGCATTGAATTTATGGATAAAAGGCGAAACATGTCAGGCTGGTTACGCAGCATATTATCGGTAGGCGCGGTCTTTTGGCCGCTGGTGGCGATGGCCGACAGCGCCCCGACTCCGACCTCGAGTCCGACCGTTCTAGAACTCTTTACCAGCCAGGGCTGCTCGTCGTGTCCGGCGGCGGATCGCCTGCTCGGCGACTATGCCGTGCGCGGCGATACTATCGCGCTGAGTTTCCATGTCGATTACTGGGATTACATTGGCTGGAAAGATACCTTCGCGACCAAATCCTCAACCGGGCGACAGCGCGGCTATGGCCAGTCGCTCAGCCAGCGCCATCTCTATACGCCGGAAATCGTCGTCGCTGGTGCCAGCCATACAAATGGCTCCGACCGCGCCGGCATCGACAAACTTATCGGTGAAGCCCGTGCCGCCAACCGCGCCCGCGTCAAGGTCGAGCTGACGGTTTCCGACAGCGCCGTCGTCGCCGCCCTGTCTTCGCCTGATCCAGCTTCAGCCGAGGTCTGGTTGTTTGAAATTGACCGGCGTCACGATGTCGAAATCAGGCGTGGTGAAAACAGCGGCAAGGTTCTGAGCTACCATAACGTCGTGCGGGAAATTCGTCGTCTGGGGGTGTGGGACGGCGCGCCGCGGAACTTCTCCAGCGATTTGAAGGCGGCGCGAGAAGCCGGGCGGGATGGCATCGTCGTCGTCGTCCAAGGGAGCGGCCAGGGCGCGGTTTTGGGTGCCGCCCAGGTTTGGCTGACCAAGAAAGGCTCCTGAGACCCGTTGACATTTGCTGTCGCGGCGGCTCAATTCGGGGGTCAGAGGATTTTCTCTGAAGCCTTGACGACGGACGCCAAAATGAAACTCAACACTGCGATCTCCAGCCGCCGCTCGGTGCGTGCTTATCTGCCAAAAGCGGTGCCGCAGGACACCGTGTTCGGCATTCTGGATACCGCTTCACGGGCGCCATCGGGAACCAATATTCAGCCCTGGAAAGTGCATGCCCTGGCGGGTGAGGCCCGCGCCGAACTTACTGCCGCGGTGTTGACGGCGCGTGAAGCGGAAGGTGTCACCGGCAACAAACCAACCGTGCCGACCGGGCTGGACAGCAAACCCAAGCGCACCTGGGCCGAGCCTTATCTGTCGCGCCGGCGCAAGGTCGGCTGGGAGTTGTATGGCCTGCTGGGCATTGAGAAAGGCGACAAGGAAGCGATGTGGCACCAGCACGGGCGGAACTATGAATTTTTCGGCGCACCTGTCGGCCTGATGTTTGTCATCGATACGACGCTGGAGAAACCCTCGTGGCTCGACCTCGGCATGTTTATGCAAAACGTCATGCTGGCAGCCCGCGTCGAAGGGCTCGACACCTGTCCGCAGGGGGCCTGGCTGCACTATGGCGATATCGTCCACCAGACGCTGGGTCTTGAGGACGGTGAAATGGTCGCCAGCGGCATGGCGCTGGGCTATGCCGACGAAAGTGCGCCGGAGAACACGCTGATCACCGACCGCGTCGCGGTCGATGACTTCGCCCGCTTTCGCGGTTTCTGACGCTTCGGCTTAGGCCGAATACATCCCCGACATGACTGCGGCCAGACGTTTGGCGAAGGCCGCAGGGTCGGTGACCGCTTCGCCTTCGAGTATCCGCGCCTGATCGAGCAAAAGGTGCGCGGCATCGGCGAGGCGTTCGCTGGCGCCCGGTTTGGCGGCGCTTGCGGCCAGCGTCTTGATCAAGTCATGGCGCGGGTTGATTTCCAGAATGCGCGGTGCATCACCGGGCCCCTGGCCTTGGGCTCTGAGCAGTTGGGCCAGGTGGATATCGATATCGCTTTCGTCGGCGACCAGGCAGACCGGGCTTTCGGCCAGCCGGTCGGTCAGGCGCACGTCTTTGACGGCTTCGCCCAATTCCGCCTTCAACAGCACGATCAGGGTTGTGCTGTCGGCCTCGGGCGCGGCTTCGGGTTTGTCCTTGTCGTCTTCGATGGGGGCGACGTCGTCAAGGTCGGTGCCGCCTTGCGTGACCGATTTCAGCGGCTTGCCGTCAAAGTCGGTGACCGAACGCACCCAAAAATCATCGACCGGATCGCTGAGCAGCAGCACTTCGATGCCGCGCGCGGCATAGCCTTCGAGCTGCGGGCTTTTGGCCACGGTCGCGGCATCTTCGCCGGTGATGAAATAGATCGTCGACTGCTTGTCCTTCATGCGCCCGACATAGTCTTCCAGCGAGGTCAGCTCGCCGTTGCTGGTGGTCGTGACAAAGCGCGCCAGCTTCATCAAACGTTCGCGCTGGTCGTGGTCTTCGTAAATGCCCTCTTTGATGACGGCCCCGAAGTTGGCCCAGAACTCGGCGAACTCTTCGGGTTTCTTCTTGGCTTTCTTTTCCAGTTCGCCAAGCACGCGTTTGGTCAGCGCCTTTTTGATGTGGGTCAGCACCGGGCTGGTCTGCAACAGTTCGCGGCTAACGTTCAGCGGCAGGTCTTCGCAATCGACGACGCCGCGCAGGAAGCGCAGATAAGACGGCACCAGGCCATCGCAGTCATCGGTGATGAAGACGCGTTTGACGTAAAGCTTCAAGCGGCTTTGGCGGTCGGGGTGGAATAGATCGAAGGGCCGCGCCGACGGGATGAACAGCAGCATGGTGTATTCGATTTTGCCCTCGGCCCGCACATGCAGGGTCGACCACGGCTCGTCATAGGCTGCGGCGACGTGGTGATAAAATTCGGTGTACTGGTCTTTGTTGACGTCGCTCTTGTTGCGCGCCCACAGTGCGGAGGCTTCGTTGAGCTTGTCGTCGGCACCTTCCTCGCCGCCGCCGGTCAGCATGACCGGGATGGCGATGTGATCGGAATAGCGTTTGACGATGCCCCGGATGCGCTGGTGTTCGATGAATTCCTTTTGGTCCTTTTTGAGGTGCAGGACGATGGTCGTGCCGCGGCCCTCGCGTGTCGCTTCGGCAACTGTGAACTCGCCCAAACCATCGGACTGCCATTCCCAGGCATGGGCGTCGCCGGCTTTGTGGCTGATCACGCTAACCATGTCGGCGACCACGAAGGCGGAATAAAAGCCGACACCAAATTTCCCGATCATCGACAAGTCTTTGTTGGCGTCACCGGTCAGCTGATCGACGAAGGCACTGGTGCCCGAACGGGCGATGGTGCCGAGGTTCTCGATCAGGTCTTCGCGGTTCATGCCAATGCCGTTGTCTTCAATCGTCAGCGTGCGCGCTTTCTCATCCACCGTCAGGCGGACGTGCAGGTCGGCGTCGTCGGCCATCAGCGCTTCTTCGGTCAGGGCGGCATAGCGCAATCTGTCACAGGCATCCGAGGCATTGGAGATCAATTCGCGCAGGAAGATTTCCTTATCGCTGTAGAGTGAATTGGCGACGATGTGCAGCAGTTTGGTCGTCTCGGCCTGGAAGTGGAGTGTCTCCGTCGTCATGAATTGATTTCCGTTCAATAGGTCTGTGATCGGGTGCTGTTCGCCGATGTAGCGATATTGGCCCCGAATATCAATGCTTGTCTGAGATAATTGCTCAGAACCCCGTATTCAAGACCTTGCAGGGCGGCGGCTTTGGCGCTAGGTACGTCGGGCACTTTTTTCATGCTGATGCCGTCGACAAGGCGTAAGATGGCGCAGCAGCCGAATTGCTTCGGTTTACAACAACTTTGCGGAGGATTTAATCATGGCGCGGAACAAGATCGCATTGATCGGTGGTGGCAACATTGGCGGCACGCTCGCTCATCTCGCGGGTCTTAAGGACCTCGGCGACGTCACCATTTTCGATATTATGAAGGGCGTGCCGCAAGGCAAGTCGCTCGATCTCGCCCAGTCCTCGGCCATCGAAGGCTTCGACTCCGAGTTGAAGGGCACGCAAAGCTATGCCGGCATCAAAGGTGCCGACGTGATTATCGTCACTGCCGGTGTGCCGCGTAAACCGGGTATGAGCCGTGATGATCTGATCGGCATCAACACCAGTGTGATGAAGCAGGTCGGTGCCGGGATCAAGAAATTTGCCCCGGGTGCTTTCGTCATCTGCATTACCAACCCGCTGGACGCCATGGTCTGGGCCTTGCGCGAAGCCTCTGGCTTGCCGCACAACAAGGTCGTCGGCATGGCTGGCGTTCTCGACTCGGCGCGTTTCCGCTACTTCCTGGCCGAGGAATTCAAGGTCTCGGTCGAAGACGTTACGGCCTTTGTGCTGGGCGGCCACGGCGATACCATGGTGCCGCTGGCGCGCTATTCGACGGTGGCCGGTATTCCGCTGCCCGATCTGATCAAGATGGGCTGGACAACGCAAAAGAGGCTCGACGCCATTATCCAGCGCACCCGCGATGGCGGTGCCGAAATCGTCGGTCTGCTGGGCACAGGCTCGGCTTTTTACGCCCCGGCGGCGGCGGGTATCCAGATGGCCGAAGCCTATCTCAAAGACAAGAAGCGGGTTCTGCCCTGTGCCGCCTATCTTGATGGCGAGTATGGCGTCAAAGGCGTTTACTGCGGCGCGCCGGTGGTCATCGGGGCCAAGGGTGTCGAGCGCATCGTCGAGATCGAACTCAACAAATCCGAAAAAGCCGCGTTCAAGAATTCGGTCAATGCGGTCAAGGGTTTGATCAAAATTGTGCAGAAACTCGACGCCGATTTCGCGCCCAAAAAGAAGCGCAAAGCGGTGGCGAAGAAAAAAGTTGCGGCAAAAAAGGCGTCAGCGAAGAAAAAATAGCTGATTTCTTCGATTTATCGGGCAAATGTTTTGTATTGCCGGTTGCGGCGCGTTGCGAGGGTGCTAGACTTTTCGCAACCGCAGCAGCGAACTCGGGGTTGATATTCCGGGGCCGTGTAAGTGCGCTCTGCTCTTGACTTGCCTGAATATTGACGCAGATTATTCGGCGGGCTGATGGGCGGCGGGCCAGCGGGTCGAAACGGCTGGCGGGTCGAAACGGCTGAATTGTAAATAACCGGACCGGAGGTCCTTGGAAGCAAATGAATATTCACGAATACCAGGCCAAGAGCCTGCTGGCGAAGTATGGCGTCGCGGTCCCCCGCGGCGGTGTGGCTTATACGACGGATGAAGCGGTCGCCGCGGCGAAGGAACTGGGTGGCCCGGTGTGGGTCGTCAAAGCACAAATACATGCCGGTGGACGCGGCTTGGGCGGTGGCGTCAAAGTCGTCAAATCCATCGAAGAAGTTGAAAAGGTCGCCGGTGAAATTCTCGGCATGACCCTGGTCACCCACCAGACCGGCCCTGCGGGCAAAGAAGTCAAACGCGTCTACATCGAAGACGGCTGCGACATCGCGCGGGAATTGTACCTCGGCATGTTGGTCGATCGGGCGACCAGCACTATCACCGTAATGGCCTCGACTGAAGGCGGCATGGCGATCGAAGACGTCGCCGCAGCAACGCCGGAAAAAATTATTATGCAGCCGATTGACCCGGCCATTGGCCTGCAGGCTTTCCATGCCCGCAAGTTGGCCTTCGGCCTCGGTCTTGAAGGCAAGCAGGTTAACTCTGCCGTCAAATTCATGATGGGGCTGTACAAGGCATTCAACGAAACCGACGCCAGCATGGTCGAAATTAATCCCCTGGTCGTCACCGGTGCGGGTGACGTCATGGCGCTGGACGCCAAAATAAACTTCGATGACAACGCCCTCTATCGGCACAAGGATATCGAAGAACTGCGCGACGAAGACGAAGAAGATCCAGCCGAATTGGAGGCTGCCAAGCACGACCTCAACTACATCAAGCTCGACGGCAGCATCGGTTGCATGGTCAACGGTGCCGGCCTGGCGATGTCGACGATGGATATCATCAAGTTGCGCGGCGGTGATCCGGCCAACTTCCTCGATGTCGGCGGCGGGGCGACCAAGGAGCGCGTCACAGAAGCATTCAAACTGATTTTGTCGGACGCCAATGTTGAAGGCATTCTGGTCAACATCTTCGGCGGCATCATGCGCTGCGATGTGATCGCCGAGGGCGTCGTCGCGGCGGCGCGCGAAGTTAGTCTGCACGTGCCGTTGGTGGTGCGACTGGCCGGGACAAACGTCGAGCTGGGACAACAAATTCTCGCCGATTCGGGTCTTCCCATCATCTCAGCCGATGATCTGGATGACGCTGCCGTCAAGATTGTCAAAGCGGTTAAGGAGGCAGCGTAATGTCTGTTTTGGTTAATTCGAATACAAAAGTTATCTGCCAGGGCTTCACCGGTGCCCAGGGCACCTTCCACTCTGAACAGGCCATCGCTTACGGCACCAAAATGGTTGGTGGCGTGACGCCGGGCAAAGGTGGCACCGATCATCTCGGCTTGCCGGTGTTCGACACCGTCGATGAGGCGGTGCGCACCACAGGTGCCAACGCCAGCGTCATCTATGTGCCGCCGCCCTTTGCTGCCGACGCCATTCTTGAAGCGATCGATGCCGGCGTTGAATTGGCGATCTGCATTACCGAGGGCATTCCGGTGCTTGATATGGTCAGGGTCAAACGCGCCCTGGTCGGCTCGTCGACGCGCCTGATCGGGCCTAACTGTCCGGGCGTGATTACGCCCGACGAGTGCAAAATCGGCATTATGCCGGGCCACATTCATACCCGTGGCAAGGTCGGTATCGTGTCGCGTTCGGGCACGCTGACCTATGAAGCGGTGGCGCAGACCACAGCGGTCGGCCTGGGACAATCAACCTGTATCGGCATCGGCGGCGATCCCGTCAACGGCACCAACTTTATCGATTGCCTGGACTTGTTCTTGGGCGATGATGAGACCCAATGCATTGTGATGATCGGCGAAATCGGCGGCAGCGCCGAGGAGGAAGCCGCTGAATTTCTCAAATCGCACAAGGTCAAAAAACCGGTCGTCGGCTTTATCGCCGGGCGCACGGCGCCACCGGGCCGACGCATGGGCCACGCCGGGGCGATTATTTCTGGCGGCAAGGGCGGGGCGGACGACAAAATCGAAGCCATGCGCTCTGCCGGTATTACCGTATCGGAAAGCCCCGCCGCCCTCGGCACGACGATGATTGACGTGTTGAAAGGATAAAGTGTTGCCGGGCGCGTGCCCGGCAGCGATGTTTGCCCCCTAAAACAACATTCGAGAGATTTTAATGAGCCAGTCCGGTCCAGCAGACAGTTCGACGGCGCTCACCGGCGCCAACAGCGATTTTCTCGGGCGTATGTATCGTCGCTTCCTCGACGACCCCCAGTCGGTTGATCTGGAATGGGCGCGCTTTTTTGGCGAACTGGGTGACGATGTCGCCGACGTTCTGCAGGAAGTCGAAGGCCCGAGTTGGGGCCGGCGCTTTGACTACGCCGACGAAGAAGATGATGCAGACGACAAGAAAAAATCCAATGGCCAAGCAGCGCTGGCGGTTTCTGAAGCTGACCACCGGGCCGCTATTCTGGACTCGATTCGCGCCCTGATGATGATCCGGGTTTACCGGGTGCGCGGACATTTGATTGCCAAGCTTGATCCGCTGGGGCTGGAAAAGCGCGATTATCACGCCGAACTCGACCCCCGCGCCTACGGCTTTGAAGAGGCCGATATGGACCGGCCGATATTTATCGACAATGTGCTGGGTCTTGAGGTCGCGACGGTGCGTGAAATTCAGGCCGTGCTCAAACAGACCTATTGTGCGTCGACCGGCTACGAGTTCATGCATATCCAGTCGCCGGAGCAAAAATCGTGGATTCAGCAGCGCATCGAGGGCAAGGAATTCGCCCCGATGTTCACCGCCGAAGGCAAGCAGAAGATATTGCGCCAACTGGTCGAGGCTGAAGGTTTTGAGAAGTTCCTGCATGTCAAATACCCCGGCACCAAACGTTTCGGGCTGGATGGCGGCGAAAGCCTGATCCCCTGCCTCGAGGCGATCATCAAGCGTGCCTCGCAGAACGGCGTCGAATGGATCGGCGTCGGCATGCCGCATCGCGGGCGCTTGAACGTGCTGGCCAACATCATGCAGAAATCTTACGTCGCCATGTTCTCGGAATTTGAAGGCATCTCGCATAACCCCGATGACGTTCAAGGCTCGGGCGATGTCAAATATCATCTCGGTGTTTCGACGGACCGCGAAATTGAAGGCATTCCGATGCATCTGTCGCTGGCCGCCAATCCCTCGCACCTCGAGGCTGTCGACCCGGTGGTGATCGGTAAGACGCGGGCCAAGCAGGATCAGCGCGGCGATACCGAACGCAAGAAGGTGATGTCCATCCTGATGCACGGTGACGCTGCTTTCGCCGGGCAAGGGCTGGTCGCCGAAACTCTGGGCATGTCGCAGATCAAGGGCCATGAGACCGGCGGCACTATTCATATCATCGTCAACAATCAGATCGGCTTTACTACTTCGCCGCAATATTCGCGCTCGTCGTCCTATCCCTCGGACGTGGCCAAGATGGTTCAGGCCCCGATCATTCACGTCAATGGTGATGATCCCGAAGCCGTGGTTCACGCTTCGCGTATGGTGACCGATTTTCAGGCCGCCTTCGGCGCCGATATCGTGCTGGATATATTCTGTTACCGGCGCCACGGCCACAACGAGTCCGATGAGCCGATGTTTACCCAGCCGATCATGTACCGCACCATCGCCAAACATCTGCCGACGCGCACGATTTACGCCAATCAGCTTGTCGCCGAAGGCCAGATGACCCAGGCCGAGGCCGACGGCGTCAATCAGGAATTTCAGGATTATCTGCAGGGCGAGTTTGAGCGGGCTAAATCCTACAAGCCCAACAAGGCCGACTGGCTCGAGGGCAAATGGTCCGGGCTAACCCGGGCCCACGGTGATGAACGTCGCGGCGTGACCGCT
>FLOH01000709.1_pt1 | contig 62853 bp, 66 predicted proteins | sample 756751 | NCBI WGS metagenome assembly FLOH01 (sample SAMEA4026879, study PRJEB14308) | marine metagenome | biome: coastal water; material: water | depth 74 m
TCGTCGTCCTCTTCAATCGTTCCTTTTCTGGGAAGTACGATCACTTCCGGACCTCCGGTCTTGCCTTCATCAGAGGCGACAGGGGTTTCTGCAGCGGTTTCCTGCTCTTTTTGGAGTTTGGTCTCTTCTATCAGTCGCTGTTCGGCAAAATCATGTCCTTCAATACAGGCATCAGCTATTTTGGAGCATATGAGCCGTATGGCCCTGATGGCATCATCGTTCCCGGGAATCACGAAATCTATCTCGTCGGGGTCACAATTGGAATCCGCTATGGCAACCACGGGAATTCCGAGTTTCCTGGCCTCTTTGACGGCTATTCTTTCCCTCCTGGGATCCACAACAAAGACCGCTCCGGGAATCTCATCCATATTTTTGATACCGCCCAGGTTTTTCTCTAATTTGGTAAGTTCTTTTTCCATCTTGATGATTTCTTTTTTTGTATAGCGGTTGATGGAACCGTCTTCTTTCATCCTTTCAAGTTCTTTCAGACGGGCAATGCTCTTTTTTATGGTCTGAAAATTGGTGAGGGTCCCTCCAAGCCAGCGATTCACCACATAGAACATGCCGCAGCGCTCGCTTTCTTCCACAACGGAATCATGCCCCTGCTTCTTTGTGCCCACGAATAGAACCGGATAGCCATCCGCTACGGTCTTGTTGATGAAATTGTATGCGGTCTTTATCAGCCTTACTGTTTTTTGAAGGTCAATAATGTGAATCCCATTCCTTGCGCCAAAAATGTACGGTTTCATTTTTGGATTCCAACGCCTTGTCTGATGACCGAAATGAACGCCTGCTTCCAGTAGTTGCTTCATGCTGATTACTGCCATCTGTATCCTCCTTGGATTTCGAGACCTTATCCTGTGGTCTCATGCCGGTTAAACCTCGGTTCAGAGAATCTTCCACCCCTGGGGAAACAGGGGCACCTGGCAAACATCCGAACCTGTGACGTTACGGGGAAATAGGTGCTTGAGCAAATTTCCCCAACCTGATATGATTGCAGCGTGTAATTTTCACTGTATTGTTCCCTCGGCCCTTTATTCTTTATGGAATCAGCGCCGGAATACACGGGACCACTGCAGCGATTTCACACTGACATGAAAATATCATAAACGAATATTTATAGTGCCTTTATGAATGAATTGCAAGCAAAAAGTGAGGGTCGTCATGGATGAAAATACCAGGAGCGGTTTGAAGAAGCTTGTTGAAGACGCCGAGGCGGGGATCGCGAAATCGATCCTGCGCTGGAAATACAAAAAGGAAGGTCGTTTGGCTCCTGCTGAAGAGGTAATGGAAGCCGAATCCAGAGTGGTGGCCGATACGGCTCACGGCATTCTGGCGAAAAGGAGTAAAATCGTTTGGAATGAATTAAAGAAAGTCTATGTGAAAAAGGGGAACGACAGGGAGGACTCCGCAAAGTGAGATATAACCAGGTCTTACAAGGTGTCAGGGCCGTCCTTGATACAAAAGAGAAAGAAAAACTGTCTCCCTGGGCGTGCCCCAGTACAAGTGCTATCCGGGAGAAAGAGGAAGAAACTCTTGAAAAAGGGCACAGGCAGAATTTTTCTGTGGATTCAGATCGCATACTCCATTCCCTTTCCTATTCAAGATATATTGATAAGACACAGGTTTTTTATCTCATCAAAAATGATCACATTACCCATCGCGTTCTTCATGTACAGCTTGTTTCAAAGATTGGAAGGACCATCGGACGAATATTGGGCCTGAATGAGGATCTTATTGAGGCGGTGTCCCTGGGGCACGATATCGGGCATGCGCCTTTTGGCCATGATGGTGAGAAATTCCTTTCAGATCTTTGTGAATCATATGGCGCCGGACCCTTCCTGCACAACATTCAGAGTGTGCGCTCTCTTCAGAGCATTGAAAGGAAAGGGATAGGGTGGAATTTGACCCTGCAGGTCCTGGACGGGATACTCTGCCACGACGGCGAGCTTCATGCCCAATCTCTTGAGCCGGCCAGGGATAAAAATTTTGAAAGCCTTTACAATGAAATGAAAAAAAAGAAGGAAGACCCAACCATCAATCTCTACCCCATGACATTGGAAGGATGTGTGGTCAGGATGGCCGATACCATCAGTTATATCGGCCGGGATATTGAAGATGCCATACGACTTGGTTTGATCAACAGGAAAGATCTCCCGAAAGAATGCAGCCAAATTCTGGGCGCCACCAATGGTACGATAGTGTATACTCTTGTGGAAGATCTTGTTGCCAACAGCTTTGAAAAGCCTTTTCTGAAATTCAGCGATCAGGTTGGGGATGCCTTGAAAACATTGAAGGAATTCAACGAAGATCGCATCTACAGAAACAGCAGGGTGAAGGAACAGGTCGGCAAGATTCGACTCATGTTTGAATTGCTGTTTGAAAGGTTTTTTAAAGATCTTGAAACCGGCAAGGAAAATTCCGATGTCTACAGCAGATTTCTAAAGGGCATGCAGGCCGATTATTTAAATGAGACCTCGTTTGCGGGCATTGTGAGGGATTTTATAGCGGGTATGACCGATGAGTACTTTCTGGAACAGTGCCACAGAAATTTGATACCCGGTATGAGATACGGCCTTATGGGAAGTTCGCATCCATGAGGATTTTGATACCATGTCGGCAAAACATATTGACAAAAAAAACCTGACCGGGTAATGGTATGTCCTGATTACGAAAAGATTCGTATCATTTGTGTTTTAGCCCCTTCGAACTTTCAGGACCTGTTCGAAAACTATGATCATACCTTACCCTCTTAATTTTAAGCAAAAAGCATCTTCAGCAAAAAGCCCTGATCAGAGCAGACGACGTTTCTCTTCGAGAGTTCCCGTGCATATGTGAAGTGGTCATCAGGGCATATTTTGCGGTATAATTTGGTATGCATCTACCATTATAGAAAAATATCTGGAGGCCCGTGACCATGAATCAGGTTGGGGAGTTTAAAGAAGGCGATATCATCCTGAAGCTTGAAGACGTTCATATGTCCTTTGGCAAGGTGACTGCCTTGGCCGGAGTAAATCTGGAAGTCAGAAAAGGTGAGATTCATTCGATTATCGGGCCTAACGGTGCTGGAAAAACGGTCATGATGAACTGCATCAACGGCCTTTATAAGCCGCAGGAGGGCAATATCTATTTCAAGGGCCAGAAGGTGAATAACATGAGGCCCTACAGGAGGGCTGAACTGGGGATCTCAAGGACCTTTCAAAAACTTGAGCTTTTCGGGGGAATGACGGTCCTTGACAATATCCGGCTTGGAAGACACATCCATCTCAAGAGCGGCATTTTTAGCGGGTCTATTTACGTGGGGAAAACGAAAAAGGAAGAGCTTTCTTCGAGGCAGTTTATTGAAGAAGAGATCATCGATCTGCTTGAAATAGAAAGTATTCGTGACAAGCCGGCGCACATGCTCCCTTATGGCCTGCAGAAACGGGTCGAACTGGGACGGGCCCTTGCACTGAATCCTGAACTGATCCTGCTGGATGAGCCTCTGGCCGGCCTGAACCTGGAAGAGGTGGAAGACATGGCCCGTTTTATATTAGACATCAATGAGGAAGAGCGCTGGAAAGTTACCTGTATCCTGGTGGAGCACGATATGGGCGTTGTAATGGATATATCGCACAAGGTGAATGTGTTGAACTTCGGCAACCAGATCATGGATGGAACTCCCGAGCAGGTTCAGGCCAACCCGGCCGTGATAAAGGCCTATTTGGGTGAAGATGATCTTTACTCCACAAGGAGGTAGAACAAGACATGAAAGGATCCGGGATTGAGATCACCAAGGAGCTCACGATTCCCAAGCTCTTTCTGAGCCAGTGCAGGAAATATGGCGATAAAAAAGTGGCCATGAGGGAAAAGGAGTTCGGCATATGGATCCCTTTTACCTGGCAGGATTATTACGAAAACGTCAAATATCTCACTCTCGGGATGGTCAGTCTTGGTTTACAGCGCGGGGACAAGGTTGCCATGATCGGCGACAATCGTCCGGAAGGCCTTTGGGCCGAAATGGCGGCCATGTGCGCCGGCGCAATAGGAGTTTGGTTGTTCCAGGACTGCATGATGGACGAAGTCAAGTATATCATCGACCATTCAGATGCAAAGATATTTGTGGGAGAATCGCAGGAGGAAGTGGATAAGGCCCTATCCATAAAAGATGAGTGTCCCAAACTGGACATCATCATGTGGGATGATCCCAAAGGGATGAGGAATTATCACCAGGACTTTCTGATCAGTGTGAAGAGAGTTCAGGAACTGGGCAGAGAACTTGACAGGGAGAAACCGGACCTGTTTGAAAGAACGATCAATAAAGGTCATGGCGACGACATCTGTCTTCTTTTTTACACATCAGGCACAACGGCCCTTCCCAAGGGTGCACTCCTCTCCCACTGGAATATGCTGACCATGGGACGTAACCTTATGGCCGTTGATCCCTGCTATGATACGGATGATTTTGTTTCCTACCTTCCTTTTGCATGGATCGGGGAGCAGATGATGTCCATATCGTGCGGCCTTCAGATGGGGTATACGATTAATTTTCCTGAAGGACCTGATCTGGCACAGGAAAATATCAGGGAGATCGGCCCCCATGTGATGTTTGCGCCCCCGAGAATGTATGAAGGGATGACGCGTCAGGTGCAGGTGAAATATATTGATTCCACCTGGATCAAGCGTAAGGTGTATGAATTCGGCACCAAGGTGGGGTACAAGGTCGCCAGCCTGAAATTCGAAAGAAAGCCGGTTTCAGTGGGACTGAAGTTCCTGAACTGGATCGCCTCCATGACCATGCAGAAAAAACTGAAAGATCACCTGGGCATGTCGAGGCTCCGACACTGCTATACAGGCGGTGCCGCCATGGGCCCGGATCATTTCAAGTTCTTTCACGCTCTTGGAGTCAACCTGAAGCAGATATACGGCCAGACGGAAGTGGCAGGTATTTCCATCGTTCATAGAGACGGCGATATCAAATTCGACACGGTTGGAACTCCTATCCCGGAAACCGAAATCAAGATTACCGAAGAAGGGGAGATCCTTACGAGGAGCCCCTCCGTCTTTCAGGGATATTACAAGAATGACGAGGCCACGAAAAAGACCCTGGTGGATGGCTGGCTGTATTCGGGAGACAGGGGATTTATTGATGAAGACGGTCACCTGGTGGTGTTCGACCGTTCCAAAGACGTCATGACCCTCAATGATGGAAGACCGTTTTCCCCGCAGTATCTTGAGACCAGATTGAAATTCAGCCCCTTTGTAGGGGAAGTCTGGGCTATCGGAGACAAGAGGGAATTTATCTCGGCCGTCATGTGTATAGATTATGCCGTGGTGGGGAAATGGGCCGATGACAAGAAGCTCAATTATACCAGTTATCCGGAGCTGTCCCAGAAACCGGAAGTTTACGAGCTTGTCAAAAAGCAGATCCAGGAGGCAAACAAGGATCTTCCGGAGCCGGCCAGGATACGCAAATTTGTGAATCTCTACAAGGTATTCGATGCGGATGACGAGGAACTCACAAGGACATCGAAACTGAAACGGGCATTCGTGGAAAACAGATACAAAGATATCGTGAACGCCCTTTATTCCGACGTGGATGTGGTACATATGGATACCACCATCACCTATGAGGATGGAAGGGAACAACGCATCAAAACCGACCTGCACATCGAAAAGATCAGTGCGTGAGAAAGGGAGTAAAGAGTAGGTAGCTTATTGGTTTGCACTGCCTAATGTATACGGCTTACTTGAAAGGGGAGGAAAGGAATGGAGCTCTTTTTTATGACCTTGACCACAGGCATTATGGTGGGCGGCATTTATGCATTAGTGGCTCTGGGATGGGTGTTGATCTATAAATGTTCAGGCGTTCTTAATCTGGCCATGGGAGAGCTGACTCTGGTAGGAGCGTATGTGACCTGGTCCTTTTATAATGCCGGTGTTCCTTTTGTCCTTTCTGTTGTTCTTACCCTTGGCGTAGGCATTATCCTGGGTTTTCTCACCGAACGTATCTTTCTTGACAAACTTATCGGGGAGCCTATTCTGGCCGTCATTATGGTGACCGTAGGGATCTCCTTTTTTCTCAAAGGCCTCATCGGTTTTATCTGGGATACGGATACGAGAGTCTATACCCCGGCCGTTTTTGAGCTCAAACCGATCACCGTCGGCATTCTTAAGGTATCTCCGGTATATCTGTGGTCGTTTATCCTCTCTATTGTACTCCTTGTGGTTTTTGTGCTTTTCTTCAAATACACCCGATGGGGGCTTTCCATGCAGGCGACGGCCGATGACGAAACAGCCGCCCTTTCTCTGGGCGTAAGCGCCAGATTCGTGTACGCGGCTGCCTGGGCCATCGCCTTCATGAGCGCCGGTGTGGGGGGAGCACTTTTAGGGAATATTAACGGGATCAACATTTCCGTGGGGTACCTGGGGCTGCTTGTGTTGCCTGCGGTGGTGCTTGGCGGGCTCAATTCCGTGCCGGGCGCCATTGTGGGGGGGATTGCCATCGGGCTTCTCCAGAATTTCTCCGGGACTTATCTGGATCAGTTCTTTCCCGGAGGGGTAAAGGAAATCGTTCCTTTTGTATTTATGGCGGTTTTTCTCCTTTTCAAACCGTACGGCCTCTGGGGCTGGGAGCGGATTGAACGAGTCTGAGGATTTTGGATTTTGGAATGCGGAGTGCTGAAGTGGCGGGGGCAAGAGATAAATCCGCAATCCGCATTCCGCAATCCAAAATAGTTTAGGGGGGGTATTTCATGTCCAGTGTTTGGTTGCCGTGTGGTGATTATCATCAGAACTATGGAGAAGACCAGGGCTGGTGGCAGACGACATTTCTTAAATCCAAGATGATTCTGCTGCTGCTCATCACATTTGTGGTTATCCCGTTAATGCTTCCGGAATACTGGATCAGTGTCGCGACCATGGTGGGATACACCGCCATGGGTGCTCTGGGAGTGCAACTCCTCATCGGATATACCGGTCTGATTACATTAGGCCATTCCGCATTTATTGCGGTCGGGGCCTACACCAGCACGATGCTGGTGCTCCAGTTTCCCTGGCCTCAGGTCCTCGTGGACGCGGGGCTGGCCTATCCCATAAGCATCCTTGCCGCGGGCATTGTCGCCGGGCTCTGGAGCGTGCTTTTCGGATTGCCGTCCGCAAAGGTAAAGGGTTTTTATCTGATTCTTACCACCATGGCTGCCCAGTTTATTACGGTGGATTTTATCCTGACCCAGTACGTTTCCCAGATTGGTGGAAGGGGCCAGGCATTTTCCCTGCCGCCGGGAACCATCAAGATAGGGCCATGGGTCATCGAAAACGAAGTTCGGGTGTATTATGTCATGGCGGTGATGCTGACACTCATGGTGATCGTCCTGGCCAATCTGCTTCGATCGAAACCGGGAAGGGCATGGGTGGCCATCAGGGACAACGATATCGCGGCGGAGGCCCTGGGAATCAATATTGTCTGGTATAAATTGCTTTCCTTTTTTGTGGCAGGATTTATGGCAGGGATGGCCGGGGCTTTCTGGGTATGCAATACGGCCGCTCTCAGTCCGGAACATTTCACCTGGGGGTGGTCGCTCTGGCTGGTAGGGGTTATCCTGATCGGCGGAGTAGGCTCCATCCATGGGGCCATTTTCGGATCCATCTTTATGGTGATTGTCATGGAACTTCTCCAGATGGTGGTGATTCCCATGGGGGACTATTATCCGGAGCTCCTGATGGGATTTACCTACATCAAAGACATGGCCTTTGGCCTGGCCATCTGTGGATTTCTTATCTATGAACCCAACGGCCTTGCCTATCGCTGGTGGCAGGCCAAGAACTACTTTAATCTGTGGCCATTTTCATATTAACCTGCAATCCTTTTGGAAAGGAGGTGACCGTCTTTTAGATCCTGTTCGGCTTCATGTTGATAAGTCAACTCATTGTTCTTTACCAAACAGCAAAAGGGGGGAAACAGATGAAGAAAAACATAGTAATGAGGTTTTTAGTTGCATTTCTGGCAGTTTTTTTTCTTATGGGGTTCTCTGGGATCGCCACAGCCAAAGACATTAAAATCGGCGGCCTGATGGATTGTACCGGAGCGACCTCGGATGTGGGCAAGGACTATGCCATTGGTATGGCAGAGGCCTTCAAATACATTAATTCCGTCGGCGGAGTAAACGGAAAAAAAATAAAATACACCTGGTTCGACTATGGGTATCGTATTCCCGAAGCCATTACCAAATATAAACTTCTCAAAAGACTGGGGGTTATTGCCATTATGGGATGGGGCACCGGCGATACCGAGGCCCTTTCTCCCACGGTAAATAAAGATAAGATCCCCTACGTTTCAGCCTCCTATTCAGCCCATTTGACCAACCCTGCAAAAACACCCTACAACCTTTTCTTTTCATCGGACTACTCAACCAACGCGCGGTCGGCACTAACGGCCTGGTTCGATAAGAAATGGCCCCAGAAAGCCGACTACAACAAGAGAAAACCGAGAATGGCGTGTGCCTATATGTTTGCGTCGCCCTACTGCAGCGCTCCCATCAAGGCGATTAAAAACCATGCCGAACTCCTGGGGTTCGAGATCGGCCCCGATCAGGATGTTTCTCTCTTTGCTCTCGATACCAAGAGCCAGATCATGGCGCTTAAGGAATTCAAACCCGATGTGGTATGGCATGGAAACACGACCATGTCTGTTTCTGCTACCATCCGGGATGCCTATGCCCTGGGGCTTGGCGCCGACTGGATCGTCAATAACTGGGGATTTGATGAAAACCTGCCCCGGCTGGCCGGCGAAGCGGCGGAAGGGGTAATGGGATGTACGCCCCATGCATTTTTTGGTCAGAACTACAAGAACATGGATCTTGTTGTAGCTTCAGCCGCACAATACAACCCGGGTATCCCCCAGGTGAAAAGGCTTAACCGGACCGTCCAGGCATGGGGAGACGCCCTGGTGCTCTGGGAGGCCATGAAACGCGCCGATAAGGCGGGGGACCTCACCAGTGAGGGGATCATGAAAAAGGGATTCGAGACCATGAGGAACTTCGACCTTGGTCTCGGGGCTTCTCCCGTGAGCTATACCCAGTACGATCATCGCGCTGCGACAGGCTGTCTGATTCAGGAGTGGAAAGGCGGTGTATTTCAGGAAGTGGAGCGCGTAGATATAAAGGCACGCTGGCCCAAGTACTGGGAAAAAGACTGGCTGGGCTGGTAACAGAACCAAAAAAAGACCTTTGGGAGGGCATCTCTTGGAGACATCCGAGGCTATACTCAGCATCAAAAATATCGAGGTCAAGTATCACGAGGTTATTCTGGTCCTCAAGGGGGTTTCCATTAACGTGCCTCCGGGAGGGATCGTGGCTCTTCTTGGCGCCAACGGCGCCGGGAAAAGCACGACTCTCAAGGCCATTTCCGGGCTGTTGAAAGTGGAAGACGGGGAAGTGACCGACGGATCCATCGAATTTGAGGGCCAGCGGATTCACCACGAAAAGGCTGCAAATATTGCCAGAAAAGGGATCATCCAGGTTATTGAGGGCCGTAGGATTTTTGAGCACCTGACCGTTGAAGAAAACCTCAAGGTGGGGGCTCATCTCAGAAAGACAGGCACCGTAAAAGATGGTCTTCAAATGGTATACCACTATTTTCCCCGGCTCATTCAGAAACGTGGAGAAACGGCGGGGTTTGTAAGCGGTGGTGAACAGCAGATGGTCGTGGTGGGACGGGCCTTGATGACCGAACCGAAGCTGGTGTTGCTGGATGAGCCTTCCATGGGTCTTGCGCCCATGCTCATTCATGAGATCTTTAATATTCTGACGAAGCTGAATTCCGAGGAGGGGATATCGATCCTTCTCGTGGAACAGAACGTCAAGCTTGCCCTGACTGTGGCGCCTTATGCCTACGTGATGGAGACGGGAAGGATTGTAATGGATGATCCTTCAGAAAAACTGATTCAGAACGAGGATATAAAAGATTTCTATCTTGGTATGGGCGGAAAGGGCGAGAAGAAGAGTTTTCGCGACGTAAAGCATTACAAGAGAAGAAAGAGATGGTTGTCCTGACTCCGATTTCCCCTTCTGTTTCGGCGGTCTCCTCCATGAAACGATGAGAATGCCCGGAAGGAAAATGGATTCAGGAACCTGAAACACCAATCTGATAGGGGGTCTATTATGAAGAAAAAGCTGGCTTTTTTGACAGTTCTTATGTTTGGCCTGAGTCTGGGCCTGATGGCTTGTGTAACTACTTCTGTAAAACCCACAACCGCGAATCTGAAAAATCCGGTGATTACGCTGGAATCCATGGAAGTTCCCCAGTATGACGGATACTGGTATTATTCAAAAGGAGCGAAAACGGTAAAGGGGGATCCGGGGGATCGCGGGGCTTTTCTGCCCATGAGTTTTCTTTTTAGCGTCCAGAATCCCAATCCCTATCCGGTCCTTCTGGAAGGGATCATGTTCACGGTGAGTTTTGATGAAGATTTTGATGTTGTAACAATTAACAACCAGGATTCTTATTGGATTCCTGCAGGGAAAACGACTCATGTGAGGACCACCACGATGATTACGGTTCGCTCGGCGCTTCTGAGCCTGCTGGTAACGGGTGGATTCAAACTGAAGGCAAAGGGCTGGACCAGTTGGGATACCCTTGAAAGATGGTGGAAAGGGGTTCCCGATCTGACCGTCCCCGTTAAGGTCAAGGAAGGGGCCTTTAATTTTATAGCCGGCGATATTGAACGGGTTGTGGTATTCGAGGGGCTGGTAAAGTAAACGATATCTGTCATTCGCCCTTTGTCTTACAGCTTCCTTCTCGTGTAGGCAAAGGGCTTCTTTTTGTGAGGCATGATTATGGGACTATATGATTTTACCTTCTACGATCTGATTAACCGTAACGCCGTCAGCTTTCCGGACAGGCAGGCATGGCTGGAGGTTGACGACGGCCGGGCACTGACCTTTTCCCAGTACAAGAAAAAGGTGGACTGTCTGGCCTGTGGGCTTCAGAAGGCCGGGATAAACTACGGGGACCGCATAGGGGTTGTGGGAAAGAACGGCCTCGAGTACTTTCTCCTTTACGGCGCCGCCGCTGCCCTCGGTTCCATCATGCTCCCCATCAACTGGAGACTTTCTCCCGATGAAGTGGGGTACAACCTGAACGATTGTGAACCGGTCGCGGTTTTTGCCGATCAGGAATTTCAGGGAAATGTGATGGGGCTGAAGGAGAATCTTCCCTCTGTGAAGAAATATTTCAACCTGGGGAAAGAAGGGGGAGCATTTTCGGACTTCGAATCGTTGCTGGACCAGGGAAACGCCTTTGAAGCGCCTGACGTGGCCACGGATGACGGGTTTGTCATTATTCACACCGCGGCCGTATCCGGGAATCCCCGTGGTGCCCTGTTGAGCCACGGGAATATTTTGTGTGCCAACATGCACCTGAATTATCTCTGTAATCTCAAGCCTGAGGATGCGCAGCTCAATATTCTGCCTCTCTTTCATGTGGGAGGCCTTTTCATGGTCACCGCCACATTTCATGCAGGGGCCCTGAATGTGAACATGAGCAGGTTTGATGCCAAAACGGCTGTCGAGACCATCCGGGAGAAAGGGGTTTCCATCCTCATTGAATTTCCTCCCATTCTGTCGTCTATCCTTGACGAACAGGAAAAAACGGGGATCGACATCCGCTCCCTGAGGGCTGCAGCCGGACTGGAGACACCGGAGACCATTGAGAAATATCAACAATTGACCGGCGGAACTTTTTATGTCCTTTATGGCCAGACCGAAACATCTTGCCTGGCGACTTTCGGGGCCTACAATGACAGGCCCGGTGCTGCAGGAAAAACATTGCCGATGGCTGAAGTCAGGCTTGTGGATGACTACGAACGCCCCGTTCCCGTAGGCCAGGTGGGGGAGATCATCGTGAAAGGCCCCATGGTTTTCAAGGGGTACTGGAATCTTCCTGATGACAATGCCTACACCTTCAGAGAAGGGTGGCATCATACGGGGGATCAGGGACGGTTTGATGAAGACGGTTTTCTGTGGTACGCTGGGCGAAAGGCGGAAAAAGAATTGATCAAGCCCGGTGGAGAGAATGTGTATCCCGCCGAGGTTGAAAAGGCGATCCTTCTTCATCCGTCCGTGGAGAAAACGGTGGTTTTCGGGGTGCCGGATCCCAAGTGGAAGGAGGGCATCAAAGCGGTTTGCCTGTTAAAAGAAGGGGCCCGTCTCAGTGACGTGGAGCTGATTGATTTTGTCGGTGGAAAAATTGCAAGGTACAAGAAACCCCAGTATGTGGAGTTTGTCGCTGATTTGCCCTTTCTTGAAGATGGCGCCATTGACAGGGTCAAAGTCAAGGAAATGTACGGTGGAGCGCAATAGGGAATGGAAGAAAGCGGTAATACCCCTAAAAGCCCTGCACCTGGTGCGGGGCTTTTTTTCTTTGAAAATATTTAACTTTTGTGGTTGAAGTCGTGCCCTTTTTTTCTTATTCTGTTCTCGTCACTTAGAAGACCTTCTTTTGAGAGCTACTGTTTTGCAGGCAAAAACAAAAAGAATCCTTCTTTTAGGGTTTATTGTACTGGCATCTTCCGTATCCATTATGGCATGGTTATGGTATGGTGAAAGCGGGTTTGTCCATCTCTATCAAACAAAAGTTGAGCGGGAGGCCTCTTTGGAGCGAATTCGGATTCTTTCGGAGGAAAACGAGGTGCTCCTTGAGGAAATTCATCGGTTGCGAACGGATATGGATTATGTGGAGTCTCTGGCCCGCGAGCAACTGAATTTGGTCAAGGAAAATGAAGTGATATATCGCTTTGGTACGGATGGCGTGTCCAAAGAGAGCCGCGGGAAGAAAGGGAAAGGAGAGTGAAAGATGGATGGTTCGAGAGATATTCTTGAAAAAATCTTACAGAATGGACCTTCTCGGGAGACGCTGTTCATTGTCCTTGAAAAACTCAAAAAAGAAGGTCGATGGAACGAAGTGATTAGAGCCTGCGGCAGGTTTTCAAAAATTTGCCATGATGACATTCGCATGAAAATCGTTCTGGCTGAAGCCTATGAGAAGGTCGGCTTTCTGGGTCTGGCGGAGAAGGAGCTTTCAGGGTCTGTGGCGATTGTTGAAAGCCTGGTTCCAGTGCATAAGAAGCTTGCAGCAATCTACGAGAGGCAGGGCAGGCATGAAGAAGCTGTCTTACATATCCGAAGATATCTGGCCTATTATCCCGATGATCCGGACGCGTTGACCTTGCTGGAAAAAATTCTGTCCTCCATCCACATGGCCCCTGTGGGAAACAGCGCCGGTGCCTTTTTTGATGATCTGGCTACTCCTACCATTGCTGAAATCTATTTTGATCAGGGACAATTAGAGGCCGCAGTCAGCGTGTATGAGAAGGTGATTGTTAAGAATCCCCAGGATGAAAAGTCACTTGCTCGTTTGAGGAAATTGAAGTCGCTGGTCGAATCCGAGGAAAACCATACCCTTCAAGAAAATAAAGCCGTTCACCGTAAGGAAAAAATGATCGAAATTCTGGAAAGATGGCTGCCAAGAATCAGGGAGATAGAACATGCAGGGTCGCGCTGAAAATTTAGGGTTCATCGCAACGGGCATAGGAAGCGTTCCTTTTGAGAGTATTGAGGGTTCCTGCCGCGAAATCATCGAATCCCTGCCCCATATCCCTTTCTGGCCCCAGTTTGTAAAACGCAGTTTTCTGGAAGATATGAACGTTCAGTTCAGTGAAAAACTTCCCCTGCTGCATGTCAACGAAAAGAAAAGGTGCCTCGAGATATCGGAAGGGGCAGAGCGGGAAGGCGCCCTCGTAGAATTCTATGAGCATTTTTTAGCGCAGGATCTCGAATATTTTGCCATCAGCCGGCAGTATGCTCCCGGACTTTACACCCTCCTTGAAGACATGAAGAAAGGTTTAGCTCCGGATGCCAGGTATATCAAGGGACAGATTGTAGGGCCTGTTACTTTTGCATCGGCCATTGCAGGGAATGATGGGAAGCCGGTCATTCATGACCCGGAACTTTCAGAAGCGTTGACAAAAGGTCTGGCTGTTAAGGCCCTGTGGCAGGTGAATCTGTTGAAGAGTTCGGGAAAAAGGCCGGTACTCTTTCTGGATGAACCGTCCTTGTCCGGTTTTGGGTCCGCTTTCTCAGCCATTCAGCGGCACGAAGTTATTCAGATGCTGAAAACCATCATCGATTATGTGAGGGAGAACTCTGACGCCATTACCGGTATACATTGTTGCGGAAATACCGACTGGTCCATGATTCTGGAGGCAGGTCCTGACATCGTAAATTTTGACGCTTTTGAATTCATGGACCATTTTCTCCTTTACAAAAAGGAAATTGAACAGTTCTTCAAAGGTGGGGGAAGCATCGCGTGGGGAATTGTACCCACGTCAGACTTCAAAGACACGGTAACCGTGAAAGAACTGTCCCTCCTGCTTGAAAAAGGTTTCAATGCCCTGGAGAAGATCGGTGTGCCCCGCGATACCATCATCCGTCGATCCCTCCTTACCCCGGCCTGTGGCATGGGAACCATGTCCAAGGATATGGCAAGAGCCGCCATTTCCCTTTTGTCGGACCTCTCCCTGGCAATGATGGGTGGCCTTTAAGAAAAAGGCAGCCCTGTTTATCTTTCCGGGACGTAGCAACTATCCCCAGCGACAAGCTCATCAGTGCCTCTGCCCTACCCCGCCAGGACCGCATGATTATCAGGCGTCTGGTGCAGTGCTGGGTTATGCCTTTTGTTCAGGCAGGAGCTTTCTGGAAATTTCTATATCTTTCTTGATTAGCGAATTGATAATCTCATTTAAAGAAAAACTGCTGTCTTTATCTCGGATATTCTCAAAGAAAAATTTTTTAATTTCCTTATCCAGATAGATTGGAATATCCAATTCCTCAAGCGGTCTGTAGAATCTGCCCTGCTCCGCATTTGTAAAATCATATTCTTTTTTCATTTCGGACACCTCTTATGATATGCCTGTTTTTCTCTTTTTGTTGCTCTTCTGGCACTGATAATTCTTACAAATTCTGTGCCGTCATCATCTCTGAAAGTATGCACAACAACAAGAACAGCCTCGCTTAATGATTTTCCCAGCAGTATCCATCTGTCTTCGCTTCCCGAGTGTTCGTCATCGTATTTATTCAACGCAAACGGGTCTGCGAACACATATGAAGCCTGTTCAAATGTTATCCCATGTTCCCGCATATTGATTTTCTCTTTATTTGGATCCCATTCAAATTTCATATCTGCTCTGCACCTGTCTTCCCGTTCCCTCGGGCATAAAATAACATAGCGCCCGCCTGCCCGAATGAATGCGAGATTGGGTTAAGGGACTGGTTAACATTCTGTTTTTTTCTTTATCCATAATACCGAAAAGTATTTTCCTATCCTGACTCTGAAATATATCCCTCTAACTTTAATTGTATGAAACCAGGATTTCTTATCTCATCTCCATCGGGAAATTCTGTTTCTGTTTTTTTAAAAGTTGGATTTTTTTATCCCTTTATTACGGCTAAAGGATTTAATTCTACCTCAACACTAACTAAATATTCTTGATTAGCCATGACAGCAAAAATATCTTTATATGCTCCTGCCGCTTCATCTAAATCTTTTTTATTACGAATCGCATGGACAATGCCTAAGTCATCAAGCCTTTTCTTTTCAACATCAAGATTGAGTTCCCGTTGTGCTCGCGACCTGCTCATTTTCCGCCCTGCACCATGAGAGCATGACTTAAAGCTCTCCGGGTTGCCAAGTCCCCGAACGATATAACTTGCGGAACCTTGTGAGCCCGGAATAATGCCTAATTGGTCAATATAGGCTTTGGTGGCGCCTTTCCTATGAATCATCACGTTTTTATTGAAGTGATTTTCCATTGCGGCGTAGTTGTGCGCGATATTCAGCATTTCGCCGAACGTGACTTCCGGCAGAATGTCAAGGATGGATTCCTTTATACGCTCGATCATTAGGCTTCGGCTTGATAATGCAAAATCAACACAATATTGCATTTCTGCACTATAGGTTTGCCCTTCTTCTGAATCAAGAGGGAAAAAAGCAAGCTCCCACTTTTTAGGCACCAATGAAAACCATTTCTCGTTAAGCTTTACAGCGAGATCATTGTAATGTTTTGCGACTTGATACCCTATATTTCTGCTGCCGGAATGGACCATCACCCAAATATAACCGTCACTCCCTTTTTGAATTTCGATAAAATGATTTCCTCCTCCAAGTGTTCCCACTTGTTTCAAAGCACTATTGTATTGAGTTTTTACGATAGGGGTATAGTCTGTCGGTTCCGGCATCCATTTTTCGTCCTGCTTTTTTGAATGATGGTTAAACCCGAGAGGAATTTTGCTTCTGATGCCTCCTTTGCATTCTGCGGACCCACCCATAATTTCTTTAATGGTAGGATGGGCAAGAATTTTTAATGAGGTCCTAATTGCACACATCCCACACCCGATATCAACACCCACCGCATTTGGCACAATAACGCCAAGTGTTGCCATGACGCCGCCTATAGGCATTCCGTACCCTTGATGGGCATCCGGCATAATGGCAATATGCTTAAAAATAAATGGTAAATTTGCTAAGTTTATAGCCTGTTCGAGTGCTCCTTCTTCTATATCATCAAGCCACAATTTGATCGGCTTTTCTTCTGTGGATATTACTTGATTCATACCATTACCTTTTCTATTTTTTTTAAATCCAACGATAAGCTCACCAGCGCCGAGCACGAATGGCAAATGAAAACCCGGACGTCATACGGCGTCTGGTGCAGCGTTTTGTTCGGCAATTTCATATCCGATGCTTCCAATAGTCTGGTTTTCTGTGAAGGTGAGCGATTGCCACAACGAGGATTTCTTGTTCTCGTATTTGGTAAATAATTCCGTATGGAAAACACCGAGTTTGACATCTCCTTGTTCGTTTGGAACAGGGATGCCATGCTTCAGGAAATTCGCCAATCCTGTCAAGAGCATTCAACACCTCCGCCAGAAAGGCATCTCCGAGACATGGAAGCTCAAAATTGTAATACTCGATGGCATCATCCATCTCAATTTGGGCGATTTCCAGAAAATTTATCTTCATTTTTACCCTACCTATATTTCTGGAAAACCTTTTCTAAAGATATCGCCTTGATTTTTCCTTGATCGTAGGCATCGATCCTATTCTCAGCCTCTATTGCCCATAATTCATCAATTTCTTTATCAGATTTATCAAGAGTGGAAATCAGCTGGTCTATGAGTTGTGCCTTTTCGGAGGGTTTAAGCGTTAATGCCTCTTTAAAAACATTCTCTGTAGCCGTCATTTTCTTCTCCTTTGCATTGCTATCGTTCTATACTGTTTTCTAAAAACCATCATGCCGAACGGTTTGCGTTACCTGCCTGTGGGCGGGACGAGATAACGCTCATAGATCAGAACAAACCCAAAGCCAGAATCGACTTTCTCAAACGGCCAGACTCCCACAGGTCAGGTGCACGCTTTGTTGGGCGGCGGTTTTTGTTGAGCACTAAAATAAATCGAAAAACTCATCAGTGCCCAGTTTAGGAATTAAATCGTTTACCAGTTCTTTTATAGCCTTGTTGTACTCTATCTCAATCCAGTCATCTACACTGCCAAGATAACACATTCTTTGTGCGTTGAATAATCGTTTATCATCATCGTTCAAAATGAACTTCATTATCGGCGTGTACTGTGCATGAAGCCTTTGTTCGTCTTCTAATCGGCTTTTGACATCATTAGATAGCAAACCTGAATAACCCAATACGGTTTCAAATTCTGTTGCCAATTCTTGCAAGTCTGGCCCAACCTGTTCGTATACTATGACTTCCTTTGATTTTACGCCAAAGCGATATTTCTTTGATATGGGGTGTTTCTGGATAGCGGATTTGACAAAGGCAATCTCGTTCTCCATTAGCAATTTAGGTCGAGCCTTTGACAGGGATACAATACCATTTACACTTTCTGTTATTTCATAGCCTTCTGGTATCTCTTCAATTAGTTCCCCTTTTTGCTCACGTGAAAAATAGTATCGAGGTTTTCCTGTCTTGGTAACACTCCGGCAAAGAAAATATTCCCAACCTTTTCTATTTGTGTATGTAATAGGCATATTTCACATACCTTCTTTTTATAGTTACGAGCCGCCCAACGTGGAGCTAACCGGCGCTGCGCGGCTTTATCGCGCAGCGTCCGGTTGAGCGTAGTGTTAAACATCTTTGTTTATCTTTTTTTGATATTTAAACCATCCTAAGCCTAATCCCACAGGGATAAACCACCATAAAGGCATCCATAAAGAAAAAATAATGATAAAAGTAATAAAATCTTTGTTGTGAATGGAGCTAAATAAGAGTGCTATGATAAATATCATTAGTGCAAAAAAAGGAATTAGCAAGAAATAGGAGATTATTGAATTAATAACGTAATATTTTAAGATAGAGGTCGAGTTTTCTTTATTTTTTTCAAGAAAGTTGGGTATGTTTTTAAAAAGAAAATATGAAATAACAGCAGAGAGCAAAACACCCCCGGAGATTATCAATATAGATGAAGGCTCTTTGTGAAAAATAGGCTCAACAATAAATCCAAGCAACCAAAGAAAACCGATTGCTAAATTAATAAAAAAGATCCATCTGGAAAAATTTATTTTTTTATTTTTTAATTTTAGGTTATTCATTTTTTGTGTCTAACGGGAAGCTCACCAGCGCCGTGCTGAAACGGCGATTAGAAATCCGCATGTTCTACGGCGTCTGGTGCAGCGTTTGGTTATGCCGTGAATGACCAAATAGGCGACATTTTCCCCCAATTTACTTTGGTCTAAAAAGAGCATAGGACAAAATAGCGCCAATATTGATTTTGCTTTAACACAATAAACGCCGTTCCCTTTACTATATTTGAATAATGGCCCTTTTTGCCCCTAAAAGCTCAATATAAGGCTGAAATAAAGGTGTTTTTACTTCTTTCCGGTAATAGTTCTAAGTAGTTAACATGGGCGACCCCATCTGCTATAAATTAAATTTTTTGGCCAAAGACGATCTTAGGTATGGTCTTTAGCATGCCTCCGAGCCCGATTCTTTCCATTAGGATTTTTTTATACATTGCTTCTGAGTCTTTGGGGGGAACATATTTACTCTCTTTTTTCTTAAGCTCAATAGTACTGGTTGGACATTTTGAAACACATACACCACAACCAATGCATCGATCGAGGTCTACAGTTGCATATCCGTCATCTGCAGAGATTGCCTCCATGGGGCATATATCAATACATGTCCAGCAAACTTCGCACTTCTCTGGATTTATTGATGAATAATAATTCGAATGGTAAAATTCAACAGGTCGTGGGTACTTTTTGATCGATGTAAGGACATTGCAGCAGCATCCACAACAACAACAAATAAAGTTCGGATTCTGGTTGTTTTCGGGTTGTAAAACGAAGCCTGCATCTTCGGCCTTGTTAAGAATTTCTAACATCTCATCTTTGGTGACAAAACGACCCCCTCCGAGGCTTACTGCAAAACTCGCAATATCCTCGAATAAGAGGCAGGTTTCTCGAATGTCTGAATGCTTGCATGGTTGTTCGAGAAGATCCTTTCCAGATCTACATACGCATTCAATAACTGCCATGGGTCTATCCGTCTTATGGACTATATCTCTCGCATTATCATATGAATCAACGTACCTTTCTATATTTAAACCTTTATTGATCGGAATAGTCCTCATCTGAGATGTTTTTCTGCTGTGCAAAACTTTATGAAACTTCTCGTCCATATAATCTTGAAAATCTTTCTCAAATTCTTTTGTAAGTCTCCCTGCTTGGAGTTCATACATCCCAATGGCAAGCTGCGCTTTACTATAATATTTCTTTGGTCCTTTTCTCTCGAAAAATTTTCCTCCGAGGATGGAACCCTTTTCAGTTAGATTATCGAGAATTCTTTCCAAGTCATCGATTGAAATGCCGGTTTTTTTTAACCTTTTGTGAATACGTTCTAGTGGCTCTGGTAGGGCACTAAGTTCCAATGCAATTTTTGCCTCTTCAGGGGTAAAACGATGTTTGAGCAGTTTAATGTCTAAACCGGAATCCGATTCAGGAAACGCAACAGGCATATTGTCAAGGTGTTTTTGCAGTTCTCGATATACGTCCGTTCCTGATTCCATAAAGTCCTCCTTTGAACGGTTCTCTGCATCCCTTTTTTTGATTATTTCAAAACAGGATACCGGTCATAGCCGAGTCGAGAACATCATTCAGTTTGATGTTAATAGCAATTTTGTTTGTCAGCCAATGTTATCAGCATTTCAGCAAATATTCGTCCTTATCCTTCAATAGTTTTGCTTCGACTGTCGCTGAAATACTTTTCCGAAAGTTGCACAGTTTCCCATCGTCGGTTCACGGTTGGCTCACCGAAAACACCCGACCGCTTTTTTGTTCCCTCCCTGATTGTACATTTCACCTCCTTCCTCTTTATTGGGGAGGCATAACGCCGTGATGAGCCGCGACTGAAGGGAGTCGGCTCCATCAAGTAGTTCGGTGCCCATTTCAGACCTTCATTTTTGCCTCTTTGCAGATTTGATGAAGCGTCCGAATGCTCTATCCTTCTTCCGTTTGTCTAGGTACGACAGCTCATGGTACTCCGACTCCTTCTTGAGCTTTTTATAGCTGGAATAGCGATCTTCAGTCAATGTACCGCTTGTGACTGCGGCTCGGACTGCACAGCCGGGTTCCTGCGTGTGGCCACAATTCGGATAGCGACAATTCAGGGAAAGCTGGACGATGTCTTCAAAGCCTTGGTTGACCCCTTCGCTCACACCGAGAAGGCCCAGTTCTCGCATTCCAGGCGTATCAATCAACATGGAACCTTGATTAAGAACAATAAGCTGGCGGCGCGCAGTTGTATGTATGCCTTCTCCCGTTCCACTAACGGCCTTTGTGTCAAAAGCGTCTTGCCCGATCAGGCGGTTGAGGAGTGTTGTTTTGCCAACCCCCGATGAACCCAGTAGGCAATATGTTCTTCCCGAGACTAACACCTGCTGGAATTCGTCAAATCCGATGCCCGTGATATTGCTGAGGGCAAGGACTCTGGCTGTAATGGTGCTCGACGTAATGGCGGCAAGCTTCTGTTCCAGTTCTTCAGGGGCGATCAAGTCTGTCTTGGTGAGAACAACAATCGGTTCAACACCGCCGTCTGCTGCCATCACCAAGTACCGATCCATTCTCCGCAGGTTGAAGTCAAAGTGGCACGACTGGACAATGAAAACGACGTCAATGTTGGCCGCAATCATCTGGAAATCCACCTTTTCACCGGCGGATTTGCGGCGTAGAAAGGTCTTTCTCGGAAACACCTCGTGGATAATTGCTGCAGTGTCGTTATTGTGATATTGCACAGTTACCCAATCGCCGACACATGGCAGCTCAACCGGGGATTCAACCTGAAAATAGAATTTTCCGGCAAGCTCAGCCGGGACTTCCCCGGTTTGATTTCTGACGAGGTATGAGCCACGATCAACCGCCGATATACGCGCAATGTCCCGGCCCTCTTGACGCAAGTCACTGACATGCGATTGAAACCATTGGTCGAAACCCATAGCACTCAATTTCATCATATGTTGTCACCGAACGCACCGATAACCAGCCCGGCGGGTTTTTGACGGGTCTGCGTTTATTGGTTTGTTGTGCAAGTTATTCTTCTTCTTTAATGAGTTCTTTATAGCGAATGTTGTGAATTTCAATCAGCATTTCTTTGTATGTATCTATGAATCCTGCATCAATAGTTAGGCAGAAATCTTTATACTTATTGAAGGAGTAGGACACATCCTTTCCATCAAGAATTTTCTTAATAGCCTCTTGTTTCTCCTCATCTTTTACATTGAACCAAAACATAGAATTAGGCTTAGTTCTTTTGTCGAACAAGTAGGCGTTCCGATTCTCAACAACAATACTGATGTAGCTCTGCGTATAATTAATTGAGGTTTGGGGATCATTAACTTTCAGAATGCTAAGAAGCTTTTGAGCTGTTTTTAGAGACCAGCTTGATTTTGTATTCCAGGTTCTCTCGTCTACTGGTGTCGGTTCCTCATCATCTTGTGGCTCAACATAAATATCCAATACTTTAGAAAAGTTAAGTATGAAATCATCTTTGACTTTAAGGAGGTCGGTTTGGATTGCTATCATCGGAACATTCAAGCTCAGGATTTGAATAACATTGAAATATCTGCGATCAAAAGATTCAGCCACAAGAACACAATAGTGTTGTCGCTGTGGATATTTACGTTTTTCATTATCCCAATATTCGATTGCTCTAATTATATGCGATGGATCTGTTTCGCCCAACATTACCTCAACTTCATACATCGTATTATTGTCTGCTGGATCTTTTAATAAAATGTCGAGTCGCCCTCCGCTGATTTGTTTCTTTTCTTTATTAACAGGAACCAGATCACCCAATCCCAATTGGGCAGGATTATTATAGATTATGTTTTGTAACCAGTATTCATCTTTTCCTGTATTCCTTATGAAAACTTTGTTACCAAATTTAATTTGATCGTCCATTTTTCTATCCCTTTTTTTATGTGTGTACAACAAGTGATTGTATGGTTTTTCTGTTTATTCTTCATTTAGAAAAATGCATGTCAAAAATTCTTGCAAATTTAAAGTTCATTCAGATGCACATCTGAATAATAAAGAATCGAGACCAGAGAGTCCGGCTTTGAGTTGCCCCTGTTAAAGGCTATCTCCTGATATAGACGATGACATCGAAAAGCCAGTCCCGGCAAACCGTCATTCAGGGCGGGACAGGAGCCAGAATTATTTTGGTGTCGCTTCACTCCAACCGATTCATTGTACGGATACGCTGGAAAGAAAAGGGCCTTTTTAACGTGAAGGTCTCGTTTTCGTTCAAACCGGTCAGAAACGGGCGGCGTTGTTGAATTCTGGATTCTTGCCGCGAAAGAACCGGCTTGGCTATGGCTTTTCCCCGCGAAAAGGTTAATCTCTGTCACCGATGAAAAGGCAGTCAAAAAACCAAAAATCCATAGACGCGCCTCGGCCCATACCACCCGGAGCCGGACCACCGAAGAGACCGAAAGCCCCATCGATTTCCGATTTCTTCTTGAATTGCGTCTTGATACAAAAGTTTGGAAAGGACCCCTTGTCAGTTTTATTAAGGGATATTTGATTTGGAGCACAGACTTCAGGGTATGTCAAGGTTTTTTAACAGCCTCTACAAGGCTTCACCTGATAGAATTCAGGAAAGGCAGATCCGGCGGGAGATTCTCTTCGTTTGTCCCCTGAAAATTTGCGTTGTTTGGCTGCGACTTCCATCCTGGTTTAAAATGCCCGAAGGGCTGATTGGTTTATCGAATCGTCCGTTCCGATTCGATAAAAATGAAATCTTGGCGGTCTTTGCGTCTTGAGCAAAGCGGGCGGTTAAGAATTACTGAAAACCTAATTAAATTGAACCACTAAGGCACCCCGGTGAAATGATCATAGGTTTGTGCGGTGAACGGCCTTTATTTTCTTAATCTGTTCATCGTTAACTCCGGCTTCCCCGGCGAAATCGGGCCAACGGCGCACGACTTCAATGACGCGTTGAATCATCTGCTCTGCGCGCGCCTTCTTGATGTCGGCCGCCTTGGCGAGGGCGAACAAGTCCTCACGTTCAAACCCGTCTCGCTTACCATTCACGCTCATTTGGTGCTGACTCGTCCACTCCCCACCGGGGTTCCACGCGTAGGAAATGTCGAACGCAGGCGATAGACGCCATTCACCCCGTCGATTCATGAGGAAGGCTATGTTCTTGACGTGATCATCACAATTTCGACCGACTATATTGAAAATGGCTCGCAGCACCTGTTGCTCCATGTCCTTTCGAGGGAGCCCCAACCTCCGAATGACTTGGATCGCCTGCTCGTACGAATAGCTCGCAGGTTGCCTGTAGTCATAGTGCGCAATAGCCCCCAAGGACTGCATGTGTAATTTTCTACCGCTCACAGACCTATCAAACCTTTTCGTCATAAAGTGGCTACGGCTACCTTCATGATGAAGGCGGCACGTCGTCATCTCGATACCGGCCTCGACGGCCATCAGGTGATAGGCATACTCGATCTTACCGTAGCCCTTCGGGGTGATGACTTCTGTATCGGTACTGCTGGTGATTCCATCAAATTTCATTATCCAATACTCAAAGCCTTCTCCAGCGTCGACCTGGCCTGACCTGAATTCGTTGGTTTCTTTATGCCAGGCGAGAATCGCCTTAGCCCTGGCTCCGCCGGCTGAAGTCCCGACCCGGAGGATATCATTGATTGCTTCTCGGTGGTCGTCACCGGAGAAAACGCCGCCGAATCCGGCACGTTCGTCAAGGATCTGGTTTGCCAGGTCGATGAGACTTGCCACCTCAACTGCTCGCTTGCTGGTTGGCGGTCCGAGTGTGGCCGGCTGATACTCGAGAGCCCCCATGCCGCGACTGCCGACATAACAGAGACGTTCCACTGGATGAAAACTCTCTGCGGTTCGTCCCTGCGACGCAAGCCAAGCGTCAATGATCGTAGTACCGTATCTGTCCGGAAGCGAGTCTGCAACCAATCCCGGCAACCCTTTGAAGGTGTTCCGCGAAAGCGCCGGAAACTCATAGGGAAACTCACCAAGCGGCATCATGAGCGGCGCCAACTGAATGCCGCCACGCAGGAAATCAGGCGCGTATTGGAAGACCCCAATCTCCCTGTTTTCAAGCCAGGTGGCGGCGCCGATTACACTACCCCAGAGAACGACGCGTGCATCATTATTCATCATCGGCCTCGCCGTCACCCCACGACCAAGTCGGGAGTTCATCAATAGATTTAGCAGGACGTGCCCGCTTTCGCTCTCCGGCGCTCATGCCGACCCGTTCGATTGGTCTCACAGTTGGATCCGGCAGCAGGGCTTCAAGGTTTTGTTGTATACTGAGCGCCATCATAACCCGAATGAATGTATCCATGGAAACACCTTGGCCCTTCTCAAGCCGACCGATGGTTCTTGGCGAGACGCCGGCTTCCTCAGCGAGTTGTGCTTGGGTTATGTTACGGGAAAGCCTTATGCTTTCCAGGCGCTTGCAGAGGGCGGCTTCGATCTGATCACTCGTCGCTACTGAAAATTCTATTCTATAAGACATTTATTGCTTATAAACCTCCATTTAAAGTATTAATAGGCAAATTATTGCCTATTAAATGAAAAGTCAATCGCAATCATATAAATGGTAATTTATCCCTAATTATTGGGATAAAGTCCAGTTTAAAAGCAAAAAGTTACCGATTATTAAATGTCGGAATGACCACTCATAAAGCAAGCTGCCTTATGGTTGAGTTGCATATTGTCGGTGAATCACAGATCGTATGGCATATTAAGGTTTTTAAACATCCTCTACCAGGTTGCGCCTGATAAAATCCAAGAAAGGCAGGCCTGGCGGGACATTTTCTGCGTTTGCCCTTTGAAGACTTCCGTTGGTTGGGGGACTTCGAGCCTTAAATGAATAAGGAAATGTCTCTCTATTTCCAACACGGACAGAGAAGCTATTAAGGAATATGACGATGATTGCTGAGTGAGTCTTACCATCGGTTCAGGCATCCAATCTTCAGGCCATACGGGTGTTGAGGCGGATACACGGAAGGCACCAAGAACCGAAGCACGGAAGGGTCGGGGGTACTACACCACTCGTTGCCGGAACCACTACCTGGTTTTCATGAATTTTCTGATGTCGTCATGGTTGCCGACGAAAAGGAAGGAAATCCGATCAGTGAACTCGAAGAGGATGCGATCTTTTATCCCTGCACGGATTTCCCAATAGTCGCCATGCCAGTTTTTCAACCCCAGGCCTGCCGGGAGCTCTGATTCGCCATCCATGTATTTCATCAGGACATCAATTGCGGAATAAATTTTCTGCTGCCGGTGGGAGGGTAGCTTCTTGAAACGTCTGTCAAAACCAATTTTAAATTCGTACAGCACGTTAGTCCATCATGCTTTTCAAGTGTTTTCGTGCAGAATCCGAATCTTTGAAATGCTCGCCCGCCTCGTTTTTTAAAGTATCGAGTTTGGCAGCCAGTTTTTCATAATCAGCATGGTTGAAGTCCTGGATGACGACGGCCCGAAGGCGAATCGCGCTGCCTTCGCAGTCGATATCTACATAGTCGCCTTCCTTCAGACGGAGCTGTTCCATGAATTCCTTTGGGATGGTCACTTGTTTGTTCCGTGTAATGCGCCTGAGCATGATGAATGTCCTCGTAAAGCCTAACAGAAAATAGGATAGTGCAAGAATAGTAATTTACTATTTTGTCGATGTCAATCACGGAAGGTGGAAAATTTCACATGGAGAAGGAGTACGAAGGTGTTCAGCGGCATCATATCGGGAGTATCAACGGGGCACGCCTTCCATCCCCTGAATGAATAAGGAGATACCCCTTTTTGACGGAACGATTCGTGTGAGCGACATATTTACCGGTTGATCTGGATCAACATATGAGACTATATTGAGTTTCCATTCGTTAATGGTTCATATGAAATTTAGCTGAATTGAACCACTAAGTGCTCTGATTCGTAAGTTCGGTGACGTATTTTTTTGTCATGCTGCTGCGCGCAATAATTCAACGCCATCTCTTGAAGTCTTTTTCAATATTCGGTTGAGGTCTTCTTTGGTAAACTTCCAGTTAAAAGGCTTTGCTATCTCCTCGTAGTGTTTCTGAAAAGATAGCAGTTGATTTTTGAGTGTTTCAAGATCAGGGAAATCATTTGGAGTAAGGACTTTTCTTTGAACAATCGAAAAATATATTTCAATTTGGTTCAGCCAGCTTGCATGAACAGGTGTATGAACTTGAATCGCATTTGGGTACCAATCTGCCATTCTCTCAATTGAAGTTTGACCTCGATGAGAGGAACCATTATCTGTCACCCAGAAGACCCGATTAGCAGAACGATACGGCTCTTTTTGCATAACATGATCAACCAATTTACGATAAGAATCGATGCCTGTTTTTTGTTCGCAAATTCCAAAAACTTTTGCCCTATGGACATCCCAGGCAGCCATATAAGCAAGAGCACCACATCTTTCATATTCAAATTCTAACCGTCTGCATTTACCGGGGCTTGTATTTTTGGAGAGTTCCCCACGATTGCGTGCTTGGATGCTGGTTTTTTCATCAGAGCTTATCACATAGTCATTTGCTTTAAGTTTTTTTCCGTTCCATGTGTTCTGATAAAGGTCTAAAATGATAGCTGCTTTTTCAGCAAAATCAGGGTCTCGAGGAAATATCCAGCTGCGGTATTGCCACGGTTTGATAGCGTCGTTACTTAACCATCTCCAAACCGTTGCGCCACTGATTGAGGCTACAATGCCACTACGGATTACCTCTTGCGCAATATCAGCGTTACTAAAACGAGATAAAGGTATCCCTCTCATATTGGGCAGTTCACAGGCGAGAGCCTTAACCTCAATCATGACTTTAGGGGGGAAAATGGAGCGGCTTGCCGCACCTTGGTCGATCTTCAAGTCCGGCGAATCGCTCTTCAAAAAACCGTTTCCGCCATTTGCTAACAATTTGGCGTGGCAAATCAAGCCGTTCGCCGATTTCTTTATTTTCAAGCCCATCGGCGGCAAGAAGGATGGCCTTAGCCCTGACAACTTTATAATACGGTGACGTATATTTTCTGGCAAGCTCACGCAAATATTGTTTCTCATTTATGTCAAGAAGTATGGTGTATGGACTTTTTCTCGGCATATCGCACCTCCTTTCTTGAAGGTACGATATCAAAAAAACAGCAAAATGTCAATATTTATACGTCATCGTATTTAAGAATATGACCACTAAGGCACGAAGGACGCGAAGGTTTTTTGGGGTTTTCCAGATCGGGGTACAACCGATCAGGAAAAGAGCCAGCATCTTTTGGGTATTAGCCCTCAGGAGATCGTTCACCCTGCTCCAAAATGCCCGATTGATTTTTGAATTTCTTTGGCCGCTCCATGCCGCAGCTGGCAAACAAACCATTCTAATACCCAGAGGAACTTTGCATGTCAGAATACTCACAAAAAAGTACCAAGATTACCACGTTTCATAGGCTTTCCGAGGACACCGACATCCTGGATGAATTGATCCGGCACTCTCGCTGGAAAAAGCCGGTCCTTGTCATTCCGGCCCTGGCCTCCGAATTCACCGATTCCCACAACCGGCCGGTCTTTGAAAATATATTAAAGGAACTGAAAGACGCCACCTATCTCAATGACATTATCATCGGCCTCGATGCGGCCACGCAGGCGGATGTAAACCTTCTCAAGAAGATTGCTTCTGAAATCGGGTTGGAGAAGGTCCTGATCCAGTGGAACGACGGCCCCCACTTCAGCGGGATCTACAAACGGCTGGAATCGGCAGGGATAGATCTGACTGAACGGGGGAAAGGCAGGAATGTCTTTATGTCCTTTGGCGTTGCCATTGTCTTGAGCGCCACTTCCGTCGGCCTGCTGGATGCGGACATCAAGACATTCAGGCGAACCCAGTTGGATCGACTCTTTTTCCCGGTGGAGGTCTTCAATTATCAGTTTTCCAAGGCCTACTATGCCAGGAGCGACGGCCGGCAATTTTTTGGACGAGTAAAAAGGCTCCTGGTTGACCCGCTCCTTATCGCGCTCAAGCGAAAATTCACCGACAGCGGTGAAGAAAAGATGCTCCGGATCATCGATTTTCTGTTGCTCTTTCATTACCAGCTTTCAGGGGAGTTTGTCATCCATACGGAGCTGTTGCAGCGGATCAAATACACCCTCAACTGGGGGGTGGAGATCCTGACTCTTATCGAGGTCTACCGCAAGGCCAACCAGATCGCGCAGGTGGAGTTCTCCAAGGGGTATTTTGACCATAAACACCAGAAAGTCTCGGTATCCAATGCGGATAAAGGGCTCCACAGGATGTCAACGGACATCATCGCCACGCTCCTGAATGCCCTGGTCATGGAAGAAGGGCTGGAGATTTCAAGCCATTTCTTCCGGGATTTGGCCCTGACCTATCAATCGGTAACGGATGAATTGATCAAAAAATATGCGGAGAACGCCAGGATCAATCACCTGGAATACGACCGCGACCGCGAAGAGAAGTTCGTGACCGAAGTGATCACCGACGCCATCATCGATGCGGGCGAGATGCTGGATGTGCCACAGAATATTTCAAGGATGTTCATGAGATATACGGCCATGAACCCTGAATTTGAAGAATTTAATCGATTGGGCCTTCAAAAGGCCATTATGGATACGGAAAAAAGGATGAAACAGGAGTATCGCTATTCACGGGATCTTCCTTCCTGGGAAAGGATCGAGGAAAAGGTTCCGGGGATCGGGGACCATATTATCGATGTGATTGAAGCGGTAAAAAAGGACAGGGCTTGATAGCCGAATTCCGGCGGAAACGACATCCGGAACGAAAAATTATTCAGGAGAGCAAGATCGGAGATTTTCCGTCATCCTCCCGTGGACGGGAAGGCCTCTCTGATCCACGTTTTGACCTGCTCCCTTTCAGGAACGCTGCCCTGATGTTTAAGTTCTCCGGCTATTATCAATGCGGGGGTCATCAGGATGCCCGCTTGAACGGCCTTTATTTGACAAGGCCTCAGCGCTTCATCCAGCTCCGGTGACCATTTTTCCCCAATCGACTGACAGCACGAGCATCGGTTCTCCGGAGCAGAGGAGTTCGGGGGGGTATCGATCAGCTTGTACACCTCTTCCCAGCTTACGCCGGTTTCAACGAGTCGTGCCACATCCTTTGCGGTTCCGGGTTCAAGGCTCAGGGAGGCAGCAAAATTTTTCGCCTCTGAAGCTGTGTAAGCAATGTGTCTCAATTTGACGGGTAAACGGAGTTCGTTGACAACAAGGTCGTTCACCATCCGCGTTAGATAATCGCATCGGGGGCAGGGAGGGTCTGTTCCAATGACCCAAATTTCATTCTGCTGCATGGCTGTCTTTTCCTTGAGACGCTTACAAACGCGTAAGATATTCAGAAACGGATTTGGCGGCAATGGCGCCATCGGAGCAGGCGGTCAACACCTGGTACAGGGTTTTTTCTCGGACATCTCCGGCAGCGAACAGTCCGGGAACGGAGGACCTCAGGTCTTCATCGGTCAGCAAATAGCCTTCCGCATTGGTGTCCGCCTCAATCTTCAGCACCTGGGTGTTCGGGCTCCAGCCGATGGACAGAAAAACACCATCTACGGGAATTTTGTCCGACTTTCCGTCACCGGTTTTCACACACAGGTGTTCAACCATATCCAACCCCTCGTACCCGGTTACTTCAGTGCCGACGAGGGTCTCAATGTTGTCCTGCTTGGCGATGACATTCTTGTGGGCGACGTCCATTTTGAGGGTTTGGCTGCGGCAGATCAGAAAAACCTTAGCGGCAATGCGGGACAGCGTTACGGCGTGCTGCGCGGCGGCGTTATTGCTCCCGACGACCGCCAGGGTGGCATTCTTGTCCCTGAAAAGCGGGCCGTCGCAGACGGAACAGAAGTTGACTCCTTTCATTCCAGGCCGGGTTCCCGGCATGGTTCGGGGCACGCGTCCGCTGGCCAGGATGGCGCAGGGAGCTGTGTAGTTCAGTCCATTGACGTCCGTGGCGATAAAGGTCTCATCGTTCTTTTCAAGCCGGTCGAGCCGTCCCATGGTAAACATGGCGCCTTCCAACTGGGCTTGCTGAAAGAGCTTTACTCCGAATTCCGCACCGGATATGCCGCCCACAAAACCGGGAAAGCTGACAAGATTCTCGATCATGTAGGTGATGCCGCCCGGCAGATCACCAAAAACGACCGTTCTCAATCCCAGGCGTTGTCCATACAGCGCAGCGGTACTTCCCGCTGGTCCCGTGCCGATGATGATAACATCGTAATGATTTTCTTCCATGTATTACTATTCCTCGCTGTACGGTTGAAAAATGCCCAGGCTTGTCCAGTTTCCAGTTCTTGTTGCATCCTCAATTCCGTCCATGGAGTCCGGCGGGCCGATGAATACAATGGTGTTCGGGTGCGTGATCTCTTTCTTTGACTGGTTTGCTTTTTTGATGGTCCAGTCGCCCATGACAAAGTTGAAAATATAGACCTCTCCATTTTCTTCCACAAAACCCTTGGAGCGGACCACGGCGGCAGGAAGCTTGTCCGCTATTTTTCTGACCTCGTCGAGGGACTTCCCGGTCCAGCGATAGGCAGCGGATACGAGCATGTCGGGCGGGGTGATTTCGAGGTTGGGGTCGTCCAGCATGTCATCCAGGAAGGTATCCAGTTCTTCCGATGTGAGAGTCGCGGGTTTTTCAGGGGATGTCAGGGTGCCTGCGTCCGGCGCTGAAACCAGTTTTTCCCATCCGAAAAACTGCTCCAGGGGAATGTCCGCGTAAGATGTTTCAAAAAACCGCGGATCAGGATGAAACTGATGAATAATTTCCTTGGTGGCGGCAATTTTTTCAGGGGAAGCCATATCCGTTTTGTTGATAATGAAGATGCTGGAGGAAGCGATCTGCTTTTCAAGAGATGCATACACTTCATAGGCATCTTTAAAGTGGACTGCATCCACCACGCAGAACTGTTCCCTGAATTGGAACCGGTCGTTAAAAATGGGAAGCTTCAGGTCTCTTTTCAGATCCGAAGGGTTGGCAACCCCTGTGGATTCAATGAGCAGGACATCGGGCTGCACGGTGGTGCTCAGCTCATAAAGCCCTTTGATGAAGTCCGTTTTCACACAGACGCAGAAAATGGACCCCTTGCTGATTTCCATCATGTCGATGTCTTCTCCCTCCACGAGGGCCCCATCCACACCGATTTCTCCGAATTCATTTACAAGGAGGGTCAGTTTCCGGTCTTTTGGAAAACATTGGATGATCCGGTTCAGAAGCGTGGTCTTCCCGGCGCCAAGAAAACCGGTAATCAAATATACGCCCGTTACGTCCGACATGATTGCACCTTCTTTTCGATCGCTTTTCTGATTTCGTCCACCGGAAGAACTCTGCCTACGGAGACTATTTCACCGTCGATGACAAGCCCCGGTGTCATAAAAACACCCCTTCTGGCAAACTCGTTGATATCCGTGACTTTTTCGACATGGATATGGTGGATGGGATCAAATCCTGATGCGGCGGAAATGGCGTTTTCAAGGACCTGTTCACAACTCTTGCAACCGGGACCTAACACTTCAATTTTCATATCGTTTCCTCGTTACTCGTGGGGAGTACCTTGTGGCGGATTTCATGAGGGTGAGAGTTCTTGTCGATGCGGATTCTATGTTGTCAAGGGTTCAGGCGGGCCGTTTTCTCCCAGCTTGAGAACATTTTGACAGAACTTGCAGACGCCCATGGAACCGGTCGTTTCCGCGATTTCCTTATAGAAGCTTCTATATATTTTCAGATCTGTCGGGTTGAATATTGTGGTCAGTTCTTCGGGTGTTTCCAGAAGCCTTATTCGGTCTGATTTCCCGCAGTAGGGACATCGGACACCGTACAAGGCCATATCTGTCTTCGGCAAGCCATGGTTGATGGCAAATGTTCTCAGCTGCTCAACCTGTTCATGGTCATTCAAGGGATGAACGGCTCCGTTCAAATGGTTGGGTAAAAAGGGCCCCTTTCGGGGCCCTGGTTATCATGGTATTCCAGCAGTTACTGTTTGACCGTCGAGTCCGTACGCGTGGACATGCCGGCCCCTGCCTTTGCAAGGTTTTCCTGGATCTTGTCAAACTGAAATCCTACTTCTCTGAGTGACTCGATCCTTTTTTTCATGGCATCATTGGGCGCCCGTTTGGCCATTTCGTCAATGAGCTCCTCGTACTGAGGAATGATGCTCGGGAATACAATATCCCTTTCGATGCAGATGGTCGGAAGGACCTTGACTCCCAGTTCCAGGAATTTGCCGATTCCATCCTTGTTCTTGATGGACCACTCGGTGTATTGGATCATCTCCTGGACATCATCGGGCAGCGCGGCAATCGACTCCATCATATATCCGCAGGCTGCGCACTGTACGCTGTCCAGGGTTACGACGTCTATTTGTATTTTTTCTGTCATTTTCCGAACCCTCCTTTTTCAAAAGTGATTTACCAAGAGTCCGGATACTTGGTGTAATACTGCTCAAACCAATCTCTGGCTTCCATTGCTTGATCCATATGTTCCACCGGAACATCGTATGGCATGTCTCAGCCGGGGGCAAAAGTATAACCGTGTTGTCCTCCTGCGGCGAGGCTGACAATCGCATCCTCCCTGGGAGACAGCAGGCCGAGGCTCAAGGCCAGGGTCAGCTTCAGGTTGCCGCCGAAACCAAGGCCGTATTTCCGGGCCAGGTCGCGGATGAAGTTCATGTTCATCTGTTCGTCGATGGCAAAACCGTGCGTACCGATCTTGCAGACTTCTTCCATAACTTTGGTGGCATCTCCACAGATAAAGAAGGACGATACCTTTCCTGCATCATGGATGATTTTGTTGGCTGCCTGGCTATTCGGAGTGACATAGGTAGCAAAGGTTTGCGGTCTGATCTGTGAAGCAACAGGATCTACGTTGGCGATGATATCGCAGCCCATTTCAGCATAGAGCTCCGCCGACCTTGCGCCTACTTCTCCTGCAAACTTACATACTTGCGCGGCAAAATCCGGATGTTTGTAAACATCCGTGAAAATCCTGACGCCGGCCAGGTGAGAAGCCAGTGTCAGAGGTCCGCAGAAAAGTCCCATCATTGCACAATCCAGATCTTCCAACTGCGGTTTGGCAATTTTTGCTGCTGCAAAAATAACCGGCCACCGACCGGAGTCCTTGGTGGGCAATTTAAGCCCCGCCTCAGCCGGCGTTTTGGCGGAACAGGGATGATCCGTAACCGACGGCACGTTGTCCGGCCACCATTTCAATCCGCAACCGACAGCGTTTGCTTCTACCGATAGATCAAACAGCAGGGGAATCCCGTCCGCTTTATACCTCTTGGCTGTTGCAACAATTCCTTTGGCTAACAATTCGGGGTCTTGAAGCATTTTATCCGCAGGCTCATTGATGATAAAAGCACAATGAACGCCTGCATACGGTACCCATGGGGCTTTAACAGTTTTCTTCCCCTGATAGGCATCAAGTAACATCTGTTTTGCCATGTGGAGTCTCCTCTCTTAGCTATACGCAGTTAAAGTAGAATACATCAACTCAACTCTCAGGCGTTGTACCGTGACTCACCTCCTTTCGTCATACTGCCTGCAATATCCGACACTATTCCAGGAGTATAATTCCATAATAGTTAAAGGTTTCCGCAGTATGGGTCGCTACCTGGGAGCTGGCGCCCAGGTTTTTTAGGGTTCCTATGACATCAATGGAAAAAGATTCCACGGAAGGGCGCTTTTCCTGTGGGAACCGGCAGTCCTCGGGGAAGGCGCATTTCTTACACAGTGCACAGCACTCTCCCACAAGGCTGAACGTTTTGTAGTAGCCTTCCAGAAAGAGCATCCGTTCCATGCTCACCATCCCTTTCCAGCAGCGAACCTGTGAAGCCCGTTTCCGACCGTTATCGCGATAGAAATCGGAGCAACTCTTGCTTCCTACCAGGAGAAGCGCTCTGGTATACTCAGCAAGGATGGCTCGAACCTTCTCCGGGCTCGGTGTCGCCGGCGGGCAGCACCAGTTGGTGTTATACCTGTTGCAGCCGTAACGGCACTTGAGATGTACCCACTCGGCAACGTTGATTTTTTCGATGGCAAACGGAAAAATTGCATTTAAACCGTACCGTTTGCCCCTGGATAAGAGGTGCTGCAGCAAATTGTGGGATATACCCGCATCACTCTTGAATGGAATGACTTTTCGGGTTTCCACTTAGGGGACCTCCTTTTTGGATTCAAAGTTGAATCGGACCTGCCGGGCGACCGCCATCCCCATGGCCACTTCCACCGCTTTAATGACAGCACACGGGATAGGGCATGAAGCGTGACACCCGGAAGCCTGCGCTGCCTGGTAGACCGGATTCTTTGTCAGCGGCATGAAAAGCTCCCGCAATGACAATTGGTCCAGACGTTCATTGAGCTTTTGTATCTGTTTGCATTCCGATTCGCTTATTGTAACGGAAACGGATCGTTTGTCAAGGCATCGCGTTCGGATGACGCATGTGAAGCCGCAAGCACCTGGATCAACGACAACACATGTGTCATCTGCATTATCTCCATTTTGACTGCTCATTTTACTGTTTCAGGATCTCTTCCGCCACAAGGCCCTCCAGATGTGGAAATGCATCCGTCATATGGGGCAACTGCATAGCCTCCATGAATTCCTGCTGGAAATTGGGCTCCACGGTCAATTCGATATATTCCACGTTTCGAGAACACCAGTCCGCTTCCACCCGTTTCTTCACGTTCAGAAGGGCAGCCCGGCACCCGTCGCCGGCGGCATTGCCAATACCCTGGATCTTTTCGATTTCGCAATCCGGAAACAAGCCCATGATCAGCGCCTTTTCGCGATCCACATGCGTGCCGAAGGCGCCTGCAATCTTGACCGTGTCCACCTTCTCCAGACCCATGCGCTTGACCATGAGCTTACAGCCCGCATACAGGGCGCCCTTGGCCAGCTGAATCTGGCGGATATCCTTCTGGGTAATGACGATGTCCTTGTCAATACTTGATTCATCTGCCCAGGCCAACACGAACTCCGGCTGGTTGGTATCGGCATTCTTGCGGAACCGGGGGTGCTCTTGGAGCGCTTTCTTATTGAAAACACCGCTCTTGAGGATGACGCCGGAACGATACAGTTCGGCTAACACGTCCAGGATGCCGGACCCGCAGATGCCTTTGGCCTTCATATCCTTGGGCTCGGAGAACTTTCTCCAGGCATCCCGGCCTATGACTTTGTAATCCACTTCCCTGGTCTCCGGATCAATGGTGATCCGCTCGATGGCGCCGGGGGCCGCCCGCATCCCGAAGGCCAGCTGGGCGCCCTCAAGGGCCGGACCGGTGGCGCAGGAAGAGGAGATCAGCTTGTGTCGGTTGCCCAGCACCAGCTCCCCGTTGGTTCCGATATCGATGATCAACTGATTCTGGTCATGTTTGTAGGGTTCTTCGGCAATGAGCACGCCCACGTTGTCCGCCCCCACAAAACCTGCTTCGATGGGAAGCACGAACATGTACGCCGAGGGGCCGATATTGATGTTCAGGTCCCTTGCCTTGATGTCCATGCTGTGGTGAATGACCGGTGGAAAGGGCGCCATTCCCACAAATTCCGGGTCGAGACCAAGAAGGATATGATGCATGGCCGTATTGAAACCGATGGTGATATCTTCAATGTCTTCCCTTTTCAGTCTTAGATACTTTTTGCCTTCTTCCGGCGCCTCCACGTACTCCGTGGGTCCTTCTTCGCCTTTTTTCTTCTTCACCTTTTTCTTGGGCGGAAAAGTATTGTTGATGGCCTTGTCGATCAGGTCGTTCAGGCCTTCAATAATATCATCGCTCATGCGCTTAAGGCCGTTGGGGGTTGTCATGTGAAAGGTGATTCGGGCCATGACGTCCTCGCCGTACTTGCACTGGGGATTCATCATGGATACCGTATCGATCACTTCCATGGTGGTGAGATCGCAGAAGTAGCCCGCCACGGTTGTGGTTCCCACGTCGATGGCAATGCCGTAGGCATGCTCCACCCTGCCGGGTCGGAAGCGGATCACTTCCTTGTCATTCCATACGCTGACCGTTACGGCCCACTTCCCATCCCGCAGGGCATTTGGAAGCTGCCTCAGGGCAAAGATGTCCACCGTCAGGTCTTTCAGGGCATGCTCTCTTTCAAGACCTCTGCAGACCCGTTCAAAATCGCCCGTGGGGTCCTCAAAGGTCGGCGAGTCCACTTCCACGTAGTAGATCTTTACGGCAGGGTTATGGTCTATGGGAATATCCCGGGCGGCCTTGCTCACCACCTGTTTTCCGGCTCTGGATTCCTCGGGAACAAAGACAAGGATGTCATCCTGGATCTGGGCCACGCAGCCAAGCCTGAACCCCTTGTCCCTTTTTTCCGGGTTGATGAACTTTTCTTCCTCCACCAGCCATGGGGTCACATGGGACGGGCTGGAAGTGATATTGTATTTTTCAAAATGCCCTTCTTCAATGCGAACAATGCACTTCCCGCAGACCTTTTTTTCGCCGCAAAGCGCTTCGATGTCCACGCCTAAGAGCCTTGACGCCTCAATGATGTTCACGCCTTTTGGAACTTCCCCCCTCCTGCCGGAAGGCTGAAAGATCACATTTACCGTATCTTCCTGCATTCGTTAATAACCTCCTCCAGGTTCAATGGAGCGTAAATACTCGCCGATATCCTGTGTTGCGTTTCCGCCAAAATCAATAAATATAGACGGGCCTGTGGCTTTAGGGCCGGCCACAGGCCCGTCCCATATGTTTTTATGCCTGTTTGTTCCTCATTTCCCGCAACCGGCCGATCATCTTGATGCCCTCGGAAACGGCGTTGCCCGCGGATTCGGCATAACCGTCCGCGCCAAACAGGTTGGCCACATCCTTGGTTACAGGAGCGCCACCCAGCATGATGCCCACGTTGGGGTTCTTCTCCTTGATCATGGCGATAACCTTTCTCATGCCCAGCATGGTCGTAGTCATCATGGCGGACATGGCCACCACCTCGGAATCGGTCCGCATCTGCTCTTCCACGAATTTCTCCAGGGGAACGTCCCTGCCCAGGTCGTGAACATCCCAGCCGGCCACGTCAAACATCATCTTCACGAGGTTTTTGCCGATGTCGTGAACGTCTCCCTGGATGCTTCCGATGACCACCTGCGCATTGACCCCTTCGGTTTTAGGGGGAACGTGGGGGCGCAAAATGGCCAGACCCCCATACAGGGCATCCGCACACATGAGGACCTCAGGAACGAAATACTCGTTTTTGTCATAGAGATCACCCACGATCTCCATGCCGGCAGCCAGGCCGTCCATGATTCCGTCCAGGGCCACATATCCGTCGTCCAGCCACTGCTGAGAAGCCTCATTGACGGTGTCTTCCTGGTACTCCACAACGCCTGTCTTTAACTTTTCAATCAACTCTTCTTTTGTTGCCATGTTGTCCCTCTTCCTTTATTTTTTTGGGTTTTTACACAATCAACGGCTATAGCTTTGCCGGTGCATCTACAACTCAGGCCTGGAGGGTCTAAATCCTTCCTACAGCCGGAGTGGGACCAACTTTATATTCCCGTGCAGTTTTTTCCATGGCACGGAAATTTTCCTCCTTGATATCCGGCCAGAGGTCGCATCCCGGCCAGACGGCGTCCACGGTTCCGTCAATGTTTTTCTTGATGCCCTCGATCGCCATTTCAACGGTCGTCTCCGCGGCGCATGGCAGGCCATATACGTCGTAATTTCCGAGAATAATTGCATCGTTACCCAATTTCTTCCGGGATTCCAGAAGATTGTTCTTGATGTCAAAGCTGATGGCCTGCCCGCCCGAATCTGTCACACATTTCCACATCATTTCTACCAGGGGATCGGTTGAGCCACATATGTGAAGCACTTTGGGCGATTTCCAGCCAGCCAGGATGCGGGTGAGTCGGGGCGCGATGACCTCCTTGAAGGTCTTGGGGCTCAGAAGGTCGGCGGCCACCCCGGGCTCGCGGAGCGTAATGAAATCAGCCCCCGCAGCCTGCAGGCCTTTTCCAATCTCGATAATCATATCCGAAAAGCTGTCGAGGATTTCCGCGACCTTTTCTTTATGTTTGAAAACGCCTTTCAGGACCTTATCGAGTTCGATGGTCTGGCCGCACTGGGTAAAGGGGCCCAATTGCCAGGCGCCCACAGGCAGTTCCGGCGCTTCTTTCTTGCAGATCTTGATGGCTTCGGGGATCAAGGTCATGGGGTAGGTGTCCATGATGTTGTCGATCTGCGCCCGGGTGATTTCAACCTGATCCAATTCGGTCCAGTTCTTTTCCGGGATAGTGGGATAAAGAATATCTTCGGATTCCTCATACAGGCTGATTTTGTTGCCTAAAGCTTCGGATTCCCAGCACATGTCAAAGGGAATTACGATGGAATCCAGGTTGAACATCCGTGCAGACTCAATCCCGGCCCATGCCAGTTTTTCGGCAGACTCCCTGTGAATGGAGGGAAAGTTGTAGCCCAGTTTCTTGATGGCAGGGGCGAGGACCATGCCCATACCGGTAAAAAAAGGCATCCTGTCAACGGGTTCGCGATTGAAAAACCGTGTTACCCTTTCGATGGGGCTCAGTTCGGCCATAAATACCTCCCTTTCTTAAAAAAAAGTTTATTCTGTCCTGGAACAAGTTTGAAAAAGTGAAAAACGCAATGAAGGATACATATCCTCAGTGTTGCATTCTTATATACGGGTCAAGTCTGTTTTGAAAATCGTCTAAAAGATGATTTTGAGGAAAAAAGCAGATGATTTTTAAGGTGTCTCACAGTTCGATTCAGGTTGGGAGGTAGATTTGCCCTCCAGCGCGGCCAATATGTCCGTTCGGTTGACACTGCCATAGCTTGCTATCTCAAAACGCTTCTTTTTCTGTTCGACAACAAAGGACTTGAGTTTGCTAAAGCCTTCACGGGTCAGGTGATATCTGTTGCGTCGATCTTTTCTCGCCCACCTGTTTACCACAATCATCCCTGCAACTTCGTCAAAGCTTCGGGCCAGAGAAAACTGATAACCAAAATTGCCGTAAACCTTTTTCAGATGTTTTGGGATTTGATCAATGTGGTCGTTTCTGGTTAACAGATGGAGAATCTCATTTCTGTTCAACCCGTTTCCACGGTCTTCCAGGCACAATATGATCATATACCAGAACGATTTGATGGGATGGGTTTTCTTTGTCTCCAAGCACCACGTGCGCACCTTCTTTAAAACGTCTTTAAGTTTGTTTCCGTCAACATCGTCGCCCGGGTAGGTCTTGACGAAAAACGACGTGCTGATGTTCAAAAGACGGTATGTCTTCTGTTTAATGTCTTCCAGATCGGGGTCGTAAAGGCGATAATCGTATGCCATTTGATAGGGAGTGAAACCGTTGTTGCTTTCCGGTTTCAGTAGTGGCGACGGAATTTTTTTCAGGTTGCCTCTGGCCTCGAGAAGGGCGTAAATATCGGATCCGAAAAGGGGGAAAGTGTAGAGATGAACGTGGGCGGTCGATTCGCCATTGTGTATGCAGGATAGGGCCAGTGTGGCGGTGATGCCCCCATCGTCAACCGTGGATTCCGGTGTAAAGAGCTGAACGCTTAATCGGGGCACTATTTTTCCCTTCCTGAGAAGTTGTATGGTCTGATTCATCTCCGACACGGTACAACCTCTTCGCATGCGTCTGGAAAGATCTTCGGTCAACGCATCCGCTCCCAGGAACGCCACTTTTATATGGGCTTCACCCATTTTTCGGATCAGCTTTTCAGTCAAACCTTTGGGTCGCAAAAAGCATGAATAGGTGATTTGCCTGCCGATTTTTTCCGTCAATTCACGCAAAGAATCGCAGATTTTGGAGGCCCATGCTTCATCGATGTTAAAGGTGTCGTCCCAGACGTCAATGAATTCTATTCCAGGTTTATTTTTAAGGGTTTGAACAAGATCATCCACAAAAAAATCGCTCTGAACCGCACAATGAAAATCCTTTCCGAACTGACTCGCGATGGCGCAGAACAGGCATCCCCCCCGGGATTTTTTTGCCCAGATGCATGCCCGCTGAAAAGTCACTGCAACGGTTTTTTCTCCAAGCCTCACATGGGCAAAAATCTCTTTTTCCTTCAGCGGTTTCGATGAAAAGAGGGTGGAAACCAGCGCCTTTCTATCCGGCAGCCAAAAGGCAAGGTTGGGGATTGCAAGCAGCTTATTGATAAAAGCCCTGTCCCATGTCCTGGTCATGACGGTCTTGTCGAGGAGGGGCAGAAGATCGAAAAGAACGCTTTCAGCCGCGCCTCTGACAATAAAATCAGGTGCGATATCAATGAGTTGGTTTGCAAAAGTGCAATACCGATATTGCATGATGTTCTTATAGTTGTTGGAGGCTTCGTTCCCCCCCAGAATAATGGGGGCGGGGGATATGTTTCTTAGGCATCCGATAACTTTGGGCAATACAAACAGGTTGGCGGAATAAGGCGTGGAAATCAGGATGATGTCCGATTTTGAAAATCCGGCTTTTATAAAAAAGCCACTCAGGAAATCATGACCTCTCAAGGCCAGGTCTTCCATGGACAGATAAATACTGTCGGCCCCGATGGCTTCTCCGCAAATCACCTGGTAATCCAGGTCCGAAACGATTTTTTTGAGGGTTGAGCAGGCCAGACTGTCCTGCCTGGTCAGGGTAATGATGCCTACTTTTTTCATTTCTCTTCTCACGGTTTAGCAATGGTTAGCGGGTAAGCGCTAAAGGGGCAGGCTTTAAAGATCCGGATCGACCAACCCTAATTGTATGGCAAAATGAATCAGCTTCACGGATGTTTCGATTCCCAGTTTTTCCATGATTTTGGCTCTGTGGGATTTGATGGTGCTGATACTGACGCACAACATGTCGGCAATCTGCCTTGTGGGATGGCCTTCCGCGATGAGTTGGAACACTTCCCGTTCCCTGTTGGAGAGTTGTTTGTACAGCTCGGCCTTGGAAGAACTTTTGGTGGGGGAAAGGTAAGAATCGACCACTTTTTTGGATATGGAGGGGCTCAGAAACGTCTCATTTTTCATGGCGGAATCAATGGCTTTGATAATGTCCCTGCCGCCGGAATCCTTCAGCAGATATCCCGATACTCCGCATTCCAGAAGCTCATGAATGTAATGTTCATGGGAATACATGGAAAGGATGATGATCTTTGTTTCGGGCAGCTGTTTTCTGATGCGCTTTGTCGCTTCAATGCCGTTCATGCGAGGCATGGCAATATCCATAATGATGATGTCCGGTTTCAACTTCATGGCCTTTTCGACGGCAGCCTGCCCATTGATCGCTTCCCCGACGACTTTGAGGCCCTGGTGATCTTCAAGAAGACGCGCAAGTCCCTGCCGTACAATGGTATGATCATCGGCAAGCATGATCCTGACCGGGTTAGACATCTTTTGCCTCCTCTTTATGGGGTATATTGATTCGAATCCGGGTGCCCTTGCCCGGAACTGCGCTCAACTGAAATGTTCCACCAAGGAAAGAGCAACGTTCGCGCATTCCGATGAGACCAAGACTTCTGCTGTCCTTGCTCATGATGTTTTCGTCAAATCCCTTCCCGTTGTCCTCGGCTGCAAAGACGATCCAGGGGTAGCTCTTAATAATTGAAAGCCTGAATCTGCCGGCGCCGGAGTGTTTCAGGGTGTTGGTAAGGGTTTCCTGGCTGAACCGGTATAAAATCGTTTCCGTTTCCGGATCCAGTCTCTGATTGAATCCCACCATGCTGAAATTGATTTTGAGACTGGAATTATTCTCAATTTCTTTGAAGTATAGATTCAGGGCGGGTTCGAGACCCAGGTCGATCAGGAGTGTGGGATGCAGGTTATAGGAAAGCCGCCTGATTTCCGATGAAGTGCGGGTGATCATATTCCGGATTTCATTTATCTCACACTGAATACGCTTATCACCAGCCCCGTAATTTTCTTCAAGTCTGTCCAAGCCGAGTTTGACCATCATCAGGGATTGGCCTGCCTCGTCATGGAGCTCCAGCGCGATGCGTCGTCGCTCCTCTTCCTGGCTCTCGAAAAGTCTCTCTGTAAGCCGCCTCAATTCCTGCCGGTGAAGACGAACCGTCTGCATGAGCCGAGCATTTTCAATGGGGCCTCCCAAAAAATTCCCCAAAGATCCCAGTAAATGTATTTCATGCTGATTCAGTTTTCTCGAAGGGGGGACCCTGAATCCAAAAAAGCCGACGGCCTTCCCCTTGAATGTAATGAGGAAGCAGGAAAGCCACGGCACGGGTGTACCGTCAATCGCTTTGTAACGCATTTGGAAAGATGGAAAAGTGGGTTTGGGGGTCAGTGACGCCTTATTTTTAGTGAGGTATTCTCCAAGTTTGACATCCCTAAAGACACTCTCCACAGGTTCTTCCAGGGCTTGATCGGGAAGATCTTTTTTCACTTGCAGTTTGATCCTCCGGCTGTTCTGGTCGATCAGAAAAAGACCGCCGGATTCCAGCCTCAACGCCCTAAGCACTTCCTTGAGAGTCAGCTTCAGGATTTGCTCCAGATCCAGGGTGTTGTTCAGGGCCACTGCGATGCTGTTGAGAATGGACAACTCTCGGTTTCGCTCCCTGATAATTTGTTCCGACTGTTTGCGGTGGGTAATATCCTTTATGATGCCTTCATACTCAACTTCGTCTGTTTTGTGGTTTTCATACCGCCTGCTTGAAATCAGAACGTGGATGGGTGATCCGTCTTTCTTTAAAAAATCCACCTCGAAGTCCTTGATAAAGCCATTGCGGTTGATGTTTTCCACGAATCTGTCGCGGTCGCTCCCGATTTTGTAAAGTTTTCTGACATTCACCTTTTGAACCAGTTCCTTTATGCTTGAATACCCTAACAATTCAACTCCGGCCTGGTTCATATCCACAATATCGCCCTGCAAATTTGTGGTGTAAATCATGTCGTGGCTGCCCTCGAAAATGCGGCGGTATTTCCTTTCCCGGCGTGCTATTTCCTCCTGCAATTTTTTGTTTTCAGAAATATCCTTGAATATTTCAAGCCCGCCAATAACCCGGCCGGAAGCATCCTGAAAGGCCGAGGTGGAGCAGATAATCGGTACCTTCCGGCCGTCTATGTTGGTGATGGAGTACTCCCTGTTATGAATGTCGTGCCCTTCGTTTACCGCGCGTTTAAGGGCGCAGTCGGATTCACAGATGGAATTTTTAAAGACATCCTTGCAATACATCCCCACGGCGTCATAGGCGGGAAAGCCTGTAATTTTCTCTGCGGCAGGATTGAAGTAGGTAATTCGCCATTCCTGGTCAGTGGTGAAGAGGCCATCGGGGATTCGATTCAGGATTTCCACGAAGCTCTCTTCTTTTTGATAGAGTCTTTCCAGGGCCTTGATGTTGTATTCTTGGATCTGGTCGGCTAAGAAATGGTTCCATCCCCCTGCATGTTGCTCTCCTTTGATTTTGAAGTAAGAGCAGGCCAGGCAGTGGGATAATTTTTTGAAAAAATCTTCTTCCAGAAAATTTCCGCAACGGGTTCCTGGAATCAGCCAGCAGTCAGCATGCTCCAGATTATGGGCAGGGCACAGGACATTGAAGCAGGACAGCAATTTCCAACAGGGCTGATTGCTGTAATCATCCTTGCTTTTCAGCGTCAGGCTGATGAGATGATTTTCGAGCAATGAACTCACAGTAAGGGTCTCCTTTTGCGCGACAATACGGTTCCTCGGCCGAGAAATCAAAACATCCGTCGGGATAGTCCTCTCCGTATATCAGATCCATAAAGGCGCCCGTGACCCCTCTGAGCATGTAACATTTGCCGGAACCGGATAGGCCGTAGCTTTTTCTGTAGCCGCTGGCCTCGTAGGAATCACTCACGCGGATAACGAGCTTTTCATTGGGAATGAGTTCTTCCACTTCCAGATCGCCCCAGCCAAAAGCCACGGCCACGGACGTGAATCCTCTGATCTGATCTTCTCTTTTTTCAATCATGGGCGCCACGAGTTCATCCCATTCCCAGGAATTGCGGATCCCCTGGAACGTGGCGTATCCACATTCCTGGGCGGCTTTTATCAGCAGGGATTCGGCTTCCGCCTCGCGCTCTTTTCCCAGGAGTTTTTTAAATTCGAAGGAAAGTCTGTTGTAGTAGTCGACTGAAAAAAGGGAAAGATAAACACCGAAAAGGGGCATGATGCCTTTTGATTCCCTGATCATGCTTCCTTCCATTACGGCATGGATAATTTTGGCGCCATCGATTGTCACAAATGATTCCCCATCTCCGGCAAAGAGGAAATAACCGGCGAAAGATATTTAATATGAGAAAATGGAAATATAACGGGTCCTTTCAGGGTCGATTCACTTTCGCATCAAAAATGCAATCGCCTGGCTGTACCATTTTGCACTGCAGTTCTTCCACCTGATAGTAGCCGATGGGATACTGGAACAAGGCTTCCAGAGCTCCGGCGATCCAGCCCCTGGTAAAATGGCAGCCCGGTGTTTTCCGACGTCCATGTTTGGCCAGCCATCCCGTAACATGATGACTGGCGTTGCTGACAATCCTGCCCCCTTTGGGTCCGATGTCCTGAAAGTGAATAACACCGAGTCCGGAATTCTGGTACAGGATGGAAGCCATCTCCAACTTTGATTTCAACGTTTTGATCTGGTTGTAATGCTTGAGGAGGGGCTTGAGGCTGTAATAAATGGCGTCCTCCACAGACCGGTACATCAGTTGAATGCCTTCTTCTCCCAGGGTGTCTTGCAGCGTTTTCTGAAGGTTGATATTGTAATGGTGGCAGTGCATGGTAACCGGTTGCCCGGACAGAATCATCCTGTGCCCTTTGCGGGCCAGTTCATTTCTCCAGTCAAGTTGAAAGGCCATTATTCACCCACGTGGCATCAGATACGGCTATTGTTGTGAATGGATTTCAATGTTCGGGGAAAAGGCATTTTCAAAGTGCTTAGACATGTAACCTAATATGAAAAATGCATTTCGTCAAATCAAAAAGCCCCCTTCGTGAGAAGGAGGCTTTTTGGTTTTTACGGCTGTGGGGAAGTCTCATTTGTTGAGAGAAACTTTCCCATCGGTATTTCAAAGATGAAAAAGCTGATCACATCCCTTTCAGACCGCCGCTGCCCTTTTCCCAACTGACCTGGAGTTGGCTCGCGAATTCGGGAAACAGCTTGCGCAGGGGATGATCCTCCGTTTTGGGCAGTTTTCTGGTCTCGGGAAATACAGCTGTGGCAAGAAAGGCATCAGCGAGCGCCACCGCGGGAACAACGCGTCCCGCCCCGGCCATTGGACCGGTGAACATCAGATCATGGTAGAAAAATGCCGTAAGGCCTTCCAAAGCGGCGTCGAAACCTGCCCATCCCTTAAATCCAACAAGGTCTTTCATTCGTTTCAGTTCCATATAAGAACCGTTGCTCGGAGCGCTGGCGGTTGCAAAGCCCCATTTTTCCTTGATGAGCACGTTTGAAAGTCCGCACAGGGCGCTGGCAGGGCCGTTCAGAGTCGTGGTATCCACGATAATGGACTCGAACTTGGCGCCGCCTTTTTCAATGGCGTTCAGCAGTTTTTCAGTCCCTTTAATCCTTCCGTTGGGTGTTGAGTCATCATTGTCAAAGGCGACGAGAAGGACATTCTTTACCCCGATTTGCGCCAGTTCTTTCACCTCGGTCTCCAGGTCTTCTTCCCAGATCGTCAGGCTGTTGTAAAACATGCGGTCCAGCAAGCCTTTTTCAGCGCAATAGGCTGCGCCTTCCAGCTTTGTTTTCATCATGATGGCGTCGACGCAAAAGGGCATTTCGCTAACGGACGTTACAAAATCCACATATTTGTTGAATTTTTCACCGGGGCTGGCCACAATATCGGCCATGACCGGAACGCCGGTATCCTTCCACAACTTATCTGCGGTATTCATAATTTCAGTGGCGCGTTCTTTATTAAAGCCTTTTCTTCGGCTTCCTTTGTCGAATACCTTGTCGCTCTCCTGGAAAATAGAGAAACAGCATACCGTGGGATAGTCTCCAGGTTGCCCGCCAAGTTTCACACCACCCACATCATAAACCTGCGGCTCCTTCTCAAAACACTTCATAGCTTTTCTCCTTTCGTAAATATTAAAACCATACTTCAGGAAAACATATTTTTCCTCGAAAACCCCTCCATCCGGGTTCCTGATGGATTAGAGTAAAACGCTTTAGCTTTTTTGAACTACCGCAGCCGGCTGATTTCTACACATTAAGGTATACAACTTCTACAGGAATTTTGCTTTCCCGGGTATCGTCTAAAAGATGATTTTTTCCACAAAGACAGATGATTTTCCAAGGAATTCGGTGCACGGGTTCCATTTGATTTCAATTTCGTTGACATCGCTGGAACAGTGTGAATATAAGGTTTCCGAAAGCGGCACGGCAGGGCCGGAATGTGAATAAGCTCTTTGGGAAGCTGCGGTTTGACCAGGAATTTTAATGCCCTCACGGATTGAGTTGCAGCATCCACATCTCAACATCTTACAGGGTATGAAAGTGGAGGAATAGCAATGAACGATATTCTGTTCAGTACATGGGGAGGCCAAATTGTCGACAATCGGGGGAAAGATCCTGAGGACTATGAGCCTGTGGATCATGTGGAATTGCCCGAATACTTTAAGCAGGATGAGAAAATAAAGGCGTTGATCGGCTGGTACGGCATGATTATCCGATCTTCAGATGTGGATATTATCGATCTCAGCAGGGAGTATCTGACGGCGCTTCACGATTACTCCAAAGATTGCAGCAAATGCAATTACTGCAAGACCGGTTTTGAAGAAATGCTGGAAGTGATCCAGGATATCTCAGACGGCAACGCCACGGAAGAGGATATGGAGTTCCTGACATCGGCCACGGAGGCCGTGGTGGATAGCTGCAAATGCAGTATTGGAAAAATCGGCCCGAAAGCTTTCCTGGAGGCTCTCAAGTATTTCGCCGATGATTTCGCCCAGGCGGGAAACGGGGAAAGATCGGTAACCAGGGGCGTATACCATTCCAAACTGACGGCCCCGTGCATGGACGCCTGCCCGATTCATCTCGATATCCCCAGGTACGTGGAGTTCATCAAGGATGCGAAATTTTCGGAATCCCTGGATGTGATCCGTAAATGTCTTCCGTTGCCCGGGGTTTTGGGCCGGGCATGCTTCAGACCCTGTGAGAGCCAATGTCGCCGCGCAAACCTGGATGAGCCCATTGGCATCAAAGGTCTGAAGCGTTTTGTGTCGGATAAGGCCCTGACCGCCGGCAAAGAACCGGAAATTCAGATTGCCCCGTCGGAAAAGACCGGCAGAGTGGCGGTTGTGGGCGCCGGTCCGGCCGGCGTCACATGCGCGTACCATCTGGCCCTCAAGGGCCACGAGGTGACTATTTATGAAAGTCTGGCCGAACCCGGAGGCATGGCCGCTGTGGGTATCCCGGATTACCGGGTGCCGCGTGAGATCCTCAAAGGCGAAGTGGCACAGGTTGAAAAGATGGGTGTGAACATTGAATACGGCCGGACGGTCGGCGGAGAAATCAAACTTTCGCAACTTGAAGAGGCGTTTGATGCCGTGTTTGTGGGCATCGGCGCACAGCAGAGCAGCAACATGGGGATTGCTGGGGAAAACGAGGGATATGAAGGATTTATCCCAGGTCTTGAATATCTGGCATTGACCAATGCGGGGCAGGAGCCCTATCCGGAAGGGAAAGAAGCCGTGGTGATCGGGGGCGGAAATGTGGCCATTGACTGTGTGCGCAGCTCTTTGCGGGTAAATAAGGAAGATGTTCATCTGGTCTATCGCAGAACGCGCAATGAAATGCCTGCGGACGACGTGGAAATAAAAGACGCTGAGGAAGAGGGCGTGAATTTTCATTTTCTAACCGCGCCTGTCCGAATTGTGGCTGAAAACGGAAAAGTTGTGGGTATCGAGTGCATTCGGATGGAACTGGGGGAACCGGATGAAAGTGGGCGGCCCAGGCCTGTGGCGGTGGAGGGTTCGGAATTTGTTTTTGACTGCCATATCGTGGTCCCGGCCATCGGACAGCGGGTTGACCTTTCGTTACTTGAGGGGATGGAGGGCCTGGAGGCGACGAAATGGCGTACGATATTGGTGGATGAATTTACAAAGCAGAGCAGTCGACCGAAAATCTTTTCCGCGGGCGACTGTGAAATCGGTCCGGATGCCTTGATTACTGCTTGTGCCGGAGGGCGAAAGGCCGCCGAAAGCATCGATGGCATGATTAACGGGCGCTCGCTTGGATATGATGACGACTACTATTTTGAGAAGCTCTTGAGAACGGTTAAAATCCTTGATCCCAACGAAAAAATTCTCAAAGTGGAAAGCAAGGCACGTTTCCATCAGGCGGCTCTGCCGCTTGAATCCAGGAAAAAGAGCTTTGATGAAGTCGAATTGGGGTTTTCGGATTCAGAGGCGGTGGCCGAGGCGGAACGTTGCCTCAAATGTTATCAGGTCGCCACCATCGCCGTATAATCCCCGAAAAATGCGATTGTTCAGGAGTTGACAGAGATGCATCACCAACCAGATTCAAATACGGATGAAAAGGCCCGAATTCTGCTCCTGTCCGGATTTTTGGGTTCCGGCAAGACTACACTGCTCAAACGAATCCTTTCCTGGGAGACGGATTTGTCCGACACCGTCGTTCTGGTAAACGAATTTGGGGATATCGGTATTGACGGCGCGCTGCTCAAGGATTCCGGATCCGATGTGATTGAACTGACCAGCGGGTGTATCTGTTGTACACTCAGCGCCGATCTGAGGCAATCCCTCGAAGACATTTGGAAACGGTTCAGACCGAAGCATATTTTCATGGAATCTTCGGGTGTGGCGGATCCGGCCGCCATAGTAACGGCTTTGACGGAACCTCTTCTGATGCGTTCCATGCGCATCGAAAAAGTGATTACTGTTTTGGACGCCGATTTCTGGGAGGCACGGGAGGTCTTTGGACCATTGTTTTACAGTCAGCTCGAAATGGCGGACCTGATTCTTCTGAACAAGATCGACACGCAGGATAAAGAAAAAATCCCTCAGTATCTTAAAGAAATGCATGAACTATTACCCGATACTCAAGTTGTGCCCACAATCCGCTGCAACATCGATCCGGAAACCTTGCGGATGGACGCAAAAGCCGGAAAGAGGTTCGGGGGAAAACCGTCCCATCTTTTCAAGGAAATCCTGCCGGAGTGGAAGGGTCTCCATGGATCCGATGGGCATCATCATGCGGATGATGAGGATGGTGCACATACGAAGCAAGGCATTGACGCGAGCAATTTCGTCACCTTTTCCTTCCGGGACCGGAGAGTGGTGGATGAAACGCGTTTCAAGCAGTTTGTGGCTGAGCTTCCCTGGGAACTTTTCAGGATGAAGGGACCTGTGCGCTTTCAAGAGAAAACGATCCTCGTTAATTTTGTGGGCGGTAGAAGCGAGTGGGTGCCATGGGAAGATGATCAGGAAACCCGGCTTGCATTTATCGGATGGGATGTGGACGGTGAGGAAATCCTGCAAAAATTAAAAGAATGTATGGTAGATCCATAACCTAACGTTCAACAACACTTGTACATTCTGAGGAGCCGCTTATCCATGACAAAATAGAATTTCATAAATGAGGACCCGTCCCAGCGCGTCCTGACGCCGTGTACCGTGTGTGCCAGCTCTATGGTACTTCTCAGGTGGGTAATCATGACAAGCTGCTTGTCTGAAGCCACATCTTTTAAAAAGGCCTGCATCGACTTGTGGTTGGTATAATCGAGAGACGGTTCCACCTCGTCCAGAAGGTAAAAAGGCGTATCCAACTGATGAAATACAGCTAACTTCAAGGCCAGGCTGGTGATGGCCTTTTCTCCACCGGAGAGCTGGTGGGATCTTCTAACCCGGTTGCCCGGGAGGGTGACTTCAATATCCAGTCCCCTGTTGCCGTTCTGTGAAAGAATATCAAGACGGACTTCCGCCAGCGGCATGAGATAGGACATATACCTTTGAAAAAGAGGTCCGATGACCTCCTCGAAGTTTTTTACGGACTTATCTTCCGTATCCATTTCCAACAGGGATTGTAAAGAATTGAACCTTTCCTGAGGGTTCATGAGGAGAAGATCGTTGATCTGTTCCTGGCGTATGATCGTTTTAAGAGCGTGCTCAAGATCCATCTCTTTCAGTTTCCGCAGATAGCTTTTCCTGTCGTATCCCTCATTATTGATCCAGTACCTGTCCTGTCCTTCCCTGTTTTTTTCGCGGATAATCCAGGTGACAGGCGCATCCTTTCCCTCACCCCCCTTCATGCTCAGTTCCACACGGATGCGGGAAGCCGGAGGGTAATCCTTGCTGCCCGAAAAAAAGAGTTCATCTTCTTCATAGCAGCGAACCCGAAGGATATCGTCTTCTCCAAGCGCCCAGACGACGGCATCCAGAATGTTTGACTTGCCTACGCCATTATTTCCTATAATTACTCCGATGCCGGGTTGAAATCCCATATTGGTTTTTTCAGAAAAAGATTTAAACCCTTCAATATTTACATCTTCAAGATACATTTTCCGCTCCCGGATTCTTCAAGGTATATCGCCGCCTGATTTCGTCGATCATCTCTTCCTGCATCGGTATCAGGGATTCATAGACCAGTTCCCCATCAAGCGCCACGCTGGGAAGGGATTTTGCCTTGAGTTCTCGGAATCTCTCGACCCCTTCCCGGGTTCGCATGTCCCATTCGTGCACATCGATCAGTTTTTGTATGTCATCCGGTAACACCTTTACCGATTCTGCCATATAGACGCAGGCAATTCACTGATTGAAATCGGTCAGGAGCACGTCTATCAAGATCTGTTCCGCCATGGATAGGGCCTCTTTTCTTAGATTTTCATGATACTGAATTCGATCTTTTTCTCACCCGCCTCTAAAAGTCCCCAGGACAAAACACCGTCTTTCTGTGCCGGCCCAAGGCTGATGAAGTCTTTGCCGGCCACATGCCAGTTTCCCCAATTTCCGGGTTGGCTGAACACGATAATATCCGCTTCAAATTGAGGGATCATGGCTTCAAGGGCGGGGAATACTGTTTCGTCCTGCATGTACCGGGTCAGTCCGCATACCATGTTCATTTCAAGGGCGAACGGCTCATAGTCGGAGAATCCGGGAAGATTCTGGATATATTCCCCGAAGAAGGCCAGGCCATTTCTGTTGCCCAGGGAAAAATGCAGAACCTGTGGAAGCCGCAGCAACCAGTCTCTCTCGCGGGCGGCCATGGGCGGGAAATCCTTTTCGATCCCTTGGGCGTACTGCCAGTCTGTCAGGCCCTGGACGGCCACCACTTCATTTTTTCGCAGGAACTGAATACACTCTTTGCTGTAGGGGGATTTCCCCGTAAGATTTCCCAAACAGTAGACGGCATCGACAGGGAAATCCCTGATTTTGGAAATCAGCTCTTCCAGGATCGACCCGTTGCCGTCCAGCCCGCCTATGATGGCAATTTTCCCAGGGGTCGAAGTTTCCCGGTGTAACCGGAAAGATTCCACCGGAGAAATTCCTCCCTGCTCCGCTGCTTTCAATGCCAGGGCCAATTGGTCCGGGCACGAAGTCCCATTCCTGCAATCAATCCCGTTCAGATATCCTGTCACTTCCTGAATCGGCCTGCCTGTGAGAAGGCGGGAAACCAACTTGGCGTTTCCAGGACATCCCCCGCCTACAAAACGGACGTCCCTGAGGATTCCTTCGTCCACTTCAAAATGGATTTCGGGAGGACAAACCCCTTTGGTTTGAAAGACAAACCGATTGTTTTTGCTCTGGCTATTCATGAAGTGATCTATAATATAAGAACTCCCCTACGAGAATCGTCCAATAGCTGATTTTTCCATTGGAACCAGTTGATTTTTGATGCGGGGAAACCACCCGGGCATTGTGATAAGGGTAACCGTTCACGGACTCTGTCAGAACTACGCTTCTGAAATGCAGGATTTCTCCTTGCTGCCCACGGAGTGGTGGAGTACTCCAGTACTCCAACACTCCAATACTCAGTTGCTCAGTGAACGGTTACTGATAAGGGCTCTTTCAAAACTATCTTCATCCTGCATTCATGGCTGAACGGACTGCCGTCGTTAAGGATTCCATGTCCGGAATATGATCGAAAGCGATGCGCTCATTGATGACAATGGATGGAACAGACGGCATACGGCCACAGATTTTCCCAAGCACTGCATGCCTTTCTACTCCCTCTCTGGAGCCGACATCAACCACGTTCCACCGGAGAAGGCCTTCCTTAAATTCCGGTTCGATTTCTTCCAGTATGGCCAAAGCGAGATCACACATCATACAGCCTTTCTGTTTTGCCACGATTTCCACCAGGATGCTGTTTTTACATTCTTCCATGAATGGCTCCAAAAAAGACGCTTTTGATCTTTTGTTTCTGTTTCGCGAAATCCGATCGGACCCGTTCAGGGTTGCATCCGTTCATATCTTCTGCACGCCGATTCCGGTATAAACGGCCTTACAGATCCCTGAAACGCCTCCCTTGAGTCCCTCGGGATTTTTGAATCCTTCCGATCCTCGAAGGTTCTCAAGATATTCCCGGGCCGAAGCCAGCGATTGGTATGCTTGTCCTACTTCCCCTTCCGTTCGGATCCGGAAAAGCCAGCCCTGACCATATGGATCGGTGCCGATGGGGGTTGGATCTTCCCGAAGGGCTTTGTTGAACTGCACACTGCCCGCAACGGGAGCATCGATGTACAGGATTTTCCCGGTGATGGCAAATACGACCGATTCTCCTGGTTTCACTGTTCGGCCATCCTCAACGAGCCAATCCACATCCTTGACCCCGCCCATCAGTACCAGGGCCGGTTCAGTCATTCCAAACACGATGTCCCGGTCGACTTGCTGTCCCCAGAGACCCTGTTTGGGATCGTAACGCCGGTCTTCGGGGATATCTACGTGTTTCCCTAAAAATTTCTCCACTACTGCCATCTCTTTTCCTCCGGATGGTGTTCATTGGTCATTCGTCATTCGTCACTTGTCACTCATCACTTCTCATTTAAAAAGCTTTTTCAGAAAGCCTTTTTCCTCGGGATCGGGCGGTTTGATTCCCAGGTGCCTGCAGATGGCGACTTCAAGGTCGTATTGATTTACATCGGACCCTTCCACGATGATTTCATCCCCGACCATGACGGCCGGCGCTGTGGGAAGATCCAGCTCAAAATATTCGTCCGTTATGTATTCTGCTTTGGGTTTGGATGTGATCTGCACGTCGATTTCATACTTCTGTCCCAGCACGGGGATCATCTGTTTGAAATGTTTTCAAGGCTTTCCGTTGGGTTCGTTATAAAAGAAATGGACCTTAAGCATGATTAGCCTCCTTTTTTTATGGTGGTTGATTTCTTCAAGGCATCCATCTTGAGCAAAAAGGGCGCCGGCGGCAGGTAGTCCACCAGTCTGAGCTCTTTGCGCTCCTTCCCGTCGCTTCCGATAAAGACTACCGTGGGGACTCCTTTGATCTCATACTCTTTCAGGAGTCTTTCCTGGTCCGGGTTTTCCCCTTTTGTCAAGTCGATTTTTACCATGATAAATTCGTTCCGGGATCGCGCGGCAATCCCGGGGTTGTGAAACGTCTTCTTGTCCAGTTCCACACAGGGGGTGCACCAATCCGCATAGAAATCCAGAATGACGGGAACATGGTCCCGGCGCGCTCGTTCCATCATGTTTTCTGAATACGGTTGCCAGGATACTGCCGGGCCCTGTAGTACCCAGGCCCCGATGATGATGGTGGCGATGACCAGTCCACCCGATCCCACAGCCGTCCGTATCCAAGGGAACAGTCCGGATCGGGACTGTATTCTGGTTATCCATCCCAGATGCAGTGCCGCCGCCAGGCACACAAATGCCAGCAGGAGCGTGTGGGTGGTTGCGGGCAGGAGCGCCCGAACGTAGTAGGCCGCCATGCCGACCAGGACCCATCCCATGAGCTTGCGCACCCAGACCATCCACTCGCCGCTACGCGGCAATTGTTTGATCTGTCCGGAAAACAGGGCCAGGATGAAAAGCGGCAGACCCAGGCCGAGACTCAGCACGAAGAATATGAGGAAACCCATCCAGGCGCTTCCCAGGCCCGCTACCCAGGTCAAGAGACCCAGAACAAATGGGCCGATGCAGGGGGCGGCGACCACACCCATGGTCAGGCCGATAAACAGGCTGCCGAAATAGCCCCCGTAACTGCGTGAAGCCATTTGAGTCAGGCCGTGGGGGAGGCGCATTTCCCAGAAGCCGAAGAGACTGGAAGCAAAAAAGAGCAAAACGGCTGCGATGGCTACCAGGACCGCTGGACTTTGAAGAACTGCGCCCATGAGTCCGCCGGTCAGGGCCGCGGTAACGCCCAGTATGGAATTGGTCAAGGCCAATCCGATGACATAGCAGAGGCCATGTGCAACAAGTCGGGATTGTCTCTTGTCGCTCTGCCCAGCAAAGTAGGAAATGGTTACAGGGATGATCGGATAGACGCAAGGGGTGAGATTCAGTGCCATGCCGCCAAGAAAGACCGCGGCCAGAGTCAGCAGCAATCCCCATCCGTGAATCGATCTGGAGCTTTTTTCTGCCGACGGTGCGACCGAATGGGCGGGTGCACTTGTTTCGGCGACGGGCAACCCGTGATCCAACCATTGGGGATACCCCATGGGATCCCGATAAACCTCTTTGTACCCTAATTGAACGGCCACCCGGGCCGCCGAGTCGCTGCGGACTCATGTGAGGCCCGCTCAGTAAAATACAATGGTTTTGAGTTTATCCGGCCCTAAGAATTCGGAAAGGGGGCCTTTTTCGCGCCATCGCGCCCAACTGGTTGGTTCCATGGAAAAATTGACGGCGCCTTTGATGTGGCCCGTGCGGTATTCCCACTCCTGCCGTGTGTCCACAAGCAGGATTTTTTCCTTTTCAGACTGGTACCGTTTCCACAGTTCGTCCGTGTTGATTAAACGATAGTGGCCTCTTTTTGCTTCTTCCTCCACCTGAACCAGACTTGACGGGCCAGGCGGGGAGGGACGCTGGGAATGCCACAGGAACCCGACGGTCAAGACGACCGCAAGGACAGGGATCAGATAAGATCGAATCGTTTTTGTCATGGGCTCAGACCTCCTTTTCGCTGGTGTCCATCCATTAATGTAACTGTGGACAGTGCGGGTTTCCAATTCAGAAATGAGCAATTTTTCGCAAGGTCTAGGAAGACAAGGGTTTGTGCGGAGACGTACCATAGTACGTCGCACAAGGAAACCCGCAGTTTGACGCCGAGATTGCGGAAAAGAGCCATTTATGGATGGAAACTAGCTGACGGATACAGGAAACCCCAAGGCGCGCCAGTCCTGAACGCCCTCCTCAAGCCTTACGGCACTGAAACCCTGCTCACGCAGCATTTCAACCGCATGGACGGAAAGTACGCAGTAAGGTCCCCGGCAGTAGGCCACGATTTCCTGTCCCCGCGGTAAACCGGAAAGGATTCCTTTTAACTCATTCAGGGGGACGGAAACAGAGCCGGGGATATGCCCCGCATCGTATTCGTCGGATGGTCGCACGTCCAGGACGATGACGGACCCTTCCTTTATCCGTTGAATCAGGGATTCACGGTCCATCGGTTCCATTCCTTCTTTCCCTTCCAGAAATTGACGCTTGACCATTTCCACTTCAGCCAGACGGTTTTCCCCGATTACGCGTATGGAACGGTAGAACTCGCAAACCATCTGGTCTGCAACGTGATATTTGACATAGAGCCCGTCCCTTTCCGCTTCAATCAAACGGGCGGCGCGTAAGACCTGGAGATGTTGAGAGGTATTTGCCAGCGTGAGACCTGTTTCCGCGGCCAGGGATTCCACTGTCTTTTCTCCCTGGCAGATGAGGTCCAGAAGTTCCAGCCGTTTCGGGCTGGATACAGCCTTCCCGATTCTTGAAAACTGTTCGTATATGGCGTCTCTGAATTGTCTGCTTGGATTCTTCATGATGTACCTTTTCTATTAATCAATTGTTTAATTGAATAGTATGAAAAGTGAATGCCAGTTGTCAATAGTTATTTCTCCTTATGGCTGTTATCTTCTTACAGCCTTGACAAAGAACATGCTTTTCAAATACACTTCTTGCCGTGCCGCCTGTCATCAAATAATCATTTAACTCCTCCATTTTCCCAAACACCTCCCACCAGGGCAGGAGGGCAGTCAGAGGCTAATCAGGAGTAACGGGGGAAATAACATTTCGTCCTGTGCGGACGCAGGAAAGTCAGCGAAACGACAGACATTGAATATGAAAAACAAAGCGATCAAGAATTTTGGTAAAGAAGCCGGATCATTTTTTCTGGAGAAAGCCTTATCGATCTTCAAGGGAGATCTCTCCCGGGAAACGCTCCAAAGAAAAACCGCCCTCCTTGGCCGTCTGGGGGTCCGGCTGGCCGCATCAAGGCGCCGAATCATGCTCACAAACCTCAGGATGGCTTTCCCTGAATGGGATCATGCCACCATTGAGAGGACTGCAGGTGAGGCCGTCAAGAATATCTGCCACGGTGTTGTGGATCTTTTCCATTACGCCTACCATATGGACCGGGTCCGGGATATTGTTCGGGTGGAAAAAAACGGCGTCTTAGAGGAGCTTGCTGCCGATCGAAGGGGATATATTTTAGCCACCGGCCACGTGGGTTTTTTCCCGTTGCTTGGGATTCCGCTGGTGTTGAATGGAATCCCTTTCGGGCCTGTTTTCAGGGCGCCCCATGATAAGCGTCTGCAGATCGAATTTGACAAAGTCGTAGAACTGGCAGGGTTTACGAACATCCCCGACCGGCCTCCCATGACCGTCCTCAAGAGGTCCTTGAATGTTTTGCGCAAGGGCGGTGGGGTGATGATCGCTTTTGACATGCATCCTGCGGACAGTCCTGCCATTGAAGTGGATTTCTGCGGCCGAAAGACGCCCATGTTTCCCCTTGTTGTTCGTCTTGCTGCACGGACGGGACTGCCCATTGTCCGCACCCAAGTGTTGAAGGAAGCCGATGGAGTCCACTACAGGGTAACCTATCTGCCGCCCATGGAAGTGCCTCCGGAGGCAGCGCAGGAAGGATCTGCTCTTACAGGAGAAATCCTTCAGGATCTTGCATCCTGGCTTTCGGACATTATCCTTAGAAACCCGGAACAGTACTGGTGGATACACCGGCGCTGGAGAGATCTGACCCCTTGAAGGCGTTCATTATGTTGAAAGAGAAAGAAAATTACCTACAGGCCTACTACGATTTCAAGGAATCGGTTGACTTTACACAGGGAGGATTTTTGCCCGACCTTGACAATCTGGTATGGTATCTGCTTGTGGGAGTTCCACCTGTTCCCGCTGATGAAGACCCTTCAGAAATGGGGCAGATGGCGGCAGTCGACCAAAGGGTGAATATCCTGAAAGCCGTATTTGTGGAACTGAACAGAAATATGTCGGATCAATTCCTTGATGAAGGGCTTGGCATTTATGACCGGGCCGTAAAGTCCGTGAGAACCATGCTGGAGGAAAACGGAGATGGTGAAACCGATGTATAGCTGTATCTGGAAGGGTTCCCGGATTTTTCTTGCGGCCGGATTGATTCTCGTTACACCCCTTGTAGTCTACTCGCAGGATGCGCCATGCAAACCATTGGAGGAGAAGATCCTGATGCTTGAAAAGGTGATTGAGGAGCTTGGAGACGCCAATGCTATGCTCTTGCAGAATCTCTCCGCCTGTGTGGAAGAAAATCGTGATCTCTCGGAAAAACTGGAAAATGTTGGAAAAAAGCCGGATCCGGTAAAGTCGAAATAGGAATTTCATGAAAAACAGGAAACCAAAAATTCAGCGAAACGATCTGTGCCCCTGCGGCAGTGGTCTCAAGTATAAGAAATGTTGTCTCGAAAACCACAAATCTCCTCAAGGAGCTGACGTCAGGGAATTGTACCAGAAACGATACGGAATTCGATTAAAAGATCCCATCCAGATCGAGGGGATCAGACGGGCGGGAGAACTGGCCATCCGGACACTTGATCTGGTGGAGCCGGAGATAAAGGTCGGTATTGCCACCGATGAGCTCAACCGAATTGTCCATGAATTCACGATAAAAAACGGTGCTGTTCCCGCTCCCTTGAATTATCGGGGATATCCGAAAAGTGTCTGTGTTTCCGTTAACGAGGTGATCTGTCACGGGATCCCCGGAAAAATGGTTCTTAAAGATGGGGATATTGTGAATGTGGATGTCACCCCTATCCTGAACGGGCTTTACGCGGATGCCAATAAGACCTTTTTTGTGGGAAATCCGGGAGAGGACGCGAAAAAGATTGTGAGTGTGGCTCGTGAATGCCTGAAAAGGGGAATGAACGCGGTTCGCCCTGGAAACAGGGTGGGGGACATCGGCTGGGCCATCCAGCAGTATGCGGAAGGGCAGGGCTGTTCCGTGGTCCGGGAGTTTGTGGGACATGGTGTGGGATTGGATTTCCATGAGCCGCCCCAGGTTCCCCACTATGGTCAAAAGGGGGAAGGAATTCCTCTGGTTCCGGGCATGGTGTTTACCATCGAACCTATGATCAACCTGGGCAGGAAGGACCTTAGGGTCCTGGACGATGAATGGACTGCAGTCACCCTTGACGGTTCCCTGTCCGCCCAGTTCGAACAGACCATTCTTGTTACGGAAGACGGTTTTGAAAGCCTGACTCCTTTCGATTTGTAGCTCTCTGTTCCTCTCGCGGAGAGCGCAGAGATCTCAGAGCTTTTTGCTTTTCTCTGTTCGCTCAGCGAACTCTGTGAGAGATCTAATGACCGAAGTTAGAGCAAGCCCTTTTCTCCTTTCCCGGATCCAAAGGTGATGAATCTGATCGAACAGGCAAAAGACCTGGGGTTCCTTGCCGTCGGTTTCTCCCGCCCCCATACCCCGTTGTTTTATGAACCTTTCCGTGCGTGGATTGCAGCCGGCAAGCATGGCGATATGTCGTGGATGGCAAATCACCAGGAGTTGAGGGAAAATCCGGCGGGCCTGCACAAAGGCTGCAGGACGATCATTTCCCTGGCCTTTCCATACTCTCCGGAAAAACCGCTTACCTCGGATGGGTTTTCCGTTTCAAGATATGCCGATCCCCGGGAAACGGATTATCATGACCGCTTGAGAAAGAAGGGAAAGATCCTGGCCGGAGTCATCGGGCAGGAGTATCCCGGCACCAGATCGAGGGTCTGCGTGGATTCGGCGCCCCTCCTTGAAAGGAGTTTCGCCTGCGGTTCTGGGATAGGATTCATCGGGAAGAACAATATGCTGATTATTCCCGGGCACGGATCCTACCTGTTCCTAATGGAAATCCTTACCACCGCCCTGATCTGTTTTCCTGACGTGGAGTCTGTAAAGAGCCTGTGCGGGGAATGTACCCGATGCCTGGATGCGTGCCCCACCGGGGCTCTTGAAGCGCCCTACAGGGTAAACGCATCCAAATGCCTTTCCTACCTCACCATAGAGAAAAAAGATGGGATACACAGGGAAACGGGCAGAAAAATGGGCCGATGCTTTTTCGGGTGCGACATCTGTCAGGAGGCCTGCCCCCATAACCGGGGAAAAGAATCGGCAGTGGTTACCCTTCCTGCAAAAGATGCCATCCTCAATATGCAGGCCGAGGATTTTGACGAAGCTTTCGGAAAAACAGCCCTGGCCCGTGCCGGTCTTGAGAAGATAAAGGGGAATATTGCCGCGCTGATGGGGAATCAAACAAATCACGCGAAATTAGCCACAGACCCACACAGACAGACACAGACACGGACCGAAAAGATATAATATCTTTTGCGTTTATTCTTTCAAACTTTCTTGACAGATTTCGGTTTAAACGAATAGTATCCATCCGTATCAGTAGACCTCCTATCCAGGTGCAGTCATGAAACGTTTCTTAATGATCCCAGCTCTTTTCGTCTGCCTGGTGTTTTTTCTGCCGGTGTCGGCAAAGGCGGAGTTCAGCACAACACCGGAAGACTTGACAGGTTCCTGCAACGTTCTTACCCGAAGCCTGGTTTCGGAAATTCCCGAGGGAAAATCGGTGGCGGTGCGGCCGTTTCTATCCCCTGGCGGAATCCGGACCCTTTTGGGCCTTCGCATCCAGGACCTGGTCACCAACGCCCTGTCGGCCCTAAGAGGCCGAAAATTCCAGGTGGTGGAGCGGTTACGCATGGCCGAACTGGATCTGGAACGAATGACTTTCGGTCCCACGAAAGGGGACGACCTGGATCAATGGGCCAGAGGTCTCAAGGCCGACCTGATTGTGACGGGGACCTGGGGAGAGGAGACCGGTGAGCTGAAGATGGATTGCAGGATTGTCGATCCGGAGTCGGGTCGTTCGCTGGGGGCGGCCCACGCCAAACTGCCTTTCAGCCCGGATATCGGACGACTGGCCCGCACTCCCGCGCCCACCAATCCCACGGCCGGGGTATTTGAAGCCATCGTGTCATCGGCCTCCATGGGGAAAGACGCCAAAGGCTCTTTTGTGCGCCTGTTCCGGGTGCAGGATGGAAAACCGGCGCCCTTCGCGCCCGGAAGAGCGCCTGGCTTCCGTGTGGGCGAATTCATGGGATTTTCTCTGCGCCCACCCATGGATTCCCGCGTCTATATTTTCAACTATGATCCTCAGGGGGAGGATGATTCTGTCATTTTCGTCTATCCCTTGCCGCAGATTCCGGTCCGCACTTTTTTTGGGGGAAAATCCTATCTCTTTCCCGAATGTATTGACCCGCGGGCTGTTTCCTACCCCGTAGATCCGCCCCTGGGGCGCATGGTTTTCAAAGTGATCGGGGTGGCAGACGATGTTTCCCATGGGGACCTGGTCAGGGGGTTGGACGGCGCCATGGGGTATTACCAGCTCCGGCAAAAGGATCTGAAAACGCTCATTCAAAGGCTGGCGGTCCTGCCCCGGTCCGCCTGGTGGGAAGAGAGTGTGGAGTTCTGGGTCCTGGAGTGATTCAGCAAAGCAGACACTAAAACCTCAAAGTCCATTGCGTAAAAGGTCTCACGCAAAGGCGCGAGGTTTGAGCGCTGACAGGTCTGCATTGCAGGCAACCTGCTGCTTCGCCATAAACCAGAGAACGAGAAATAGAGGAAATGTCCATGATTCAAAACAAAATGAGATCCTACCCCTCGAGCCTCTGGTTCCCAAGCTCCGGCTTGGGAACCCCTTGCTCCGGAATCTCCAGCTTCCCGTCAGCGATCCTGGTCTTTCTGATGCTGCTCTTTTCCACAGCGGCCTTCGCCGGCGACAAGATCGGCATCGACCTGGAATGGCGGCCCATCACCGGGCTGGGGCCGGCTCCGCCTGCTGAAACACCCCAAGCCGGGACCGGAGCATCCCGAACCACCGCCCCCGAACCTGGCTCCCCCGGCAAGACCTGGACCGATCCTGTGACCGGCATGGCGTTTGTGTGGGTGCCGGGCGGGTGCTACCAGATAGGGTGCGGAAGCTGGACGGACAACTGCGATGGCGATGAAAAACCTGTTCATGAAGTTTGCCTGGATGGGTTCTGGATGGGGAAGTATGAGGTGACCCAGGGGCAGTGGGAAAAGGTGATGGGCGACAATCCGTCCAACTTCAAGAAAGGGAGCGGCTATCCCGTGGAGCAGGTGTCATGGAATGACTGTCAAAAGTTTATTGACCGGTTGAACGGGAAAAGCGGGGGGCGGCAGAAATTTGGTCTGCCCACGGAGGCCCAGTGGGAATACGCCTGCCGGAGCGGTGGAGAACCGGAAAAATATGCGGGGGACGGCGATGTGGACCGGGTGGCGTGGTACAGCAGCAACAGCGGGAGCACAACCCATGAGGTGGGAACGAAGGCGCCTAACGGGCTGGGGATTTATGACATGAGCGGGAATGTCTATGAGTGGTGCGAGGATTGGTATGGGAATTACTCTTCTGGTTCTCAAAAGAATCCCACTGGTCCTGCCGGCGGGTCCATCCGGTTGTCGCGCGGCGGCAGCTGGTCCGACGTATCCAGGTACGTCCGCTGTGGGAATCGCTTCGACGCCCTCCCGGACTTCAGGTACGGCGGCCTGGGCTTTCGCCTCATGAGGACAAATTAGTTTTTGCTTTTTTACCTTTTTACCTTTTGCCAAAAGAGAGCGGAGGCAGACTGTGCAGGGCGGCGAAGGCGTAGCCCGCGCCCTGCACAGTCTGTCGGAGCGACCAGCCGATGGGGATGGGGGCCCTCGTTCCAAGCTCCAGCTTCCTACCCGCTCGTGACACTCGTTCCCAAGCTGCAAGTCTTTTACGGCAGGATCATAAATGCCCATACGCATCTTCACCATCTCATACGATTCACAACTCCGCGGTTTCCCCGATGAGGAACTGCAAAAG